>Ga0105051_10000320_pt1 | contig 65052 bp, 69 predicted proteins | sample FRY02_FD_78383 | JGI IMG/M metagenome (GOLD analysis project Ga0105051, IMG submission 78383) | Freshwater microbial communities from Lake Fryxell liftoff mats and glacier meltwater in Antarctica - FRY-02 (megahit assembly) | ecosystem: Environmental > Aquatic > Freshwater > Ice > Glacier... | reverse complement strand
GACGCTGGGTGTCGTCCTGCTCTCGCCGCGGCCGCCCGCGCTCGAGGGCGTGAAGCGGAGCTGGGCCGATCCCGCCGCCTTCTACGGTCTCGCCTCGGGATCGGCCTTCGCCATTTCGGTGGTGGGCTATCGCGGCGCGAATCTGGCGCTCCACACCGGCTCGCCGTTCCTGGCCGCGGCGGACACGCTGTTCTGGAGCCAGCTCCTGCAGGCTGTCCTGCTCACGGCCTGGCTGCTGGCGCGCAAGCCGACGGTCGTGCTGGGCGCCCTGCGGCAGTGGCGGGTCTCGATGTTCGCCGGAATTGCCGGCGCCTCGGCATCGCTCGCGAATGTGACGGCGCTGGCGCTCGCCCCGGCGTCCCAGGTTCGGACGCTGATCCTGATCGAGGTGGTGTTCAGCTACTTCGTATCGCGCCGCGTCTTCAACGAAGCGATGAACCGCCGCGAACTCGCAGGCATCGTCCTCATCATGGCAGGCGTCGTCCTGATCGTCTCGACCGCGCGTTAGCCGGCCTTGGGCCCTCGTCGCTTACGCTCCTTCCGGCTTGGGACCGGCAGACCGGATATTGACGAAGCGCACGAGCATACTGAACCAGAACTGTGAGCCCAGCGACGCGGCAAGCGCCGTCATTACCCACCCGACGAAGGCGACCGTCCAGGCGACCAGCCAATCGGACGTCCAGCGGACGGCGCCACCGGCCACTTGATAGTCTTCCGTCCATCCGAACGGAATCTGCAGGCGTCCGATATCTTCGAAATTGGCTTGCTGATCGGATCGCGCAGCGATCTTCCGGGCCTCGTCCAGGACACTCTCCTGCACGGTCGGCGGCGAACGCGCGATGGTGGTCGCGATCCGCATGGCGTCGATGTTGAATCCGATCGCAATGAGAAGGCCGAGCGTCAGGACGATCCGCTGTGTCTGCCGCTTGTACCAGCCGCCGGCCCGCTCCATGCTCGCCTCGAACCAGCTTTCCACGGATTTCCTGAAGGCTGCCTCGTCGCCACCGGCCTCCTTCATGAGAATACGGAACACCGGCAGGACATTGCCGGCCTGGAGCGCCCGCCCGCGCGCCAGCATGTCATGAATCGCCATCGCGAACTGGTCCTTCGGAATGTAGGACGGCTGCCGTCCCGAAGGAGCGAGACTCCTGATCAGCGGGTGCCCGTAGAGCTGTTCCACCATCCCGGTGCGCCCTTCGTCGTCGAGCATCTTCGCCAGCGTCGCTTCGAGCGTCCTGGCGCGCATCGAGAAGACCCCGGCGACGAATTCCTGCACCGTCGTGCAGAGCAGGCTCACGACGAGGAACACGATGACGAGCGAGAGCGCGGCGGCAGCAATCGAAAGAAGCATGGCGTCACCCGATGCTCAATTGGCCGCCGAGCGGGTTGTTGCGCTTGAACCAGCTGGGCCTCTTCTCCGCGAGGGTCCAGCATTCCTGATTGTCTACCTGCCCCGACCATAGAAGATCGGATCGCCGGCTTCGAATCTCGTTCAAGGCAGCGCGGACAGCTTTGTCTTCCAAGCCAGTGGTGGGGCCTATGCCCTTCGGGCCGCCGACGGTGCGATAGTGGCAGCCCGGTGCGCTCAGTTCCGCGAGGACGGCTCGGGCATTGGAGCTGTATGTTTCCCAGCCTGCAATCTGATCCCGGCGGATCAGGTCTGCATCGATCGTGCCGTGGACATAGTCCAGCAGCCGCCTCTCGCCAAACACGTTCCAGGTTTGGCGAATTCCCCAGTTGATGAGCGGGCTCAACGAAGTGAATCTCAGAAGCGGTGGAACCACATACTGGACCCGCGCCCTGATGCGCCTCTCGATATGAGCAAGACGGGTTGCATCGATGCGTGGCCATTCCGGCTCGGGCACCTCGGGCTCCGCATCCCCGACCACGGGGATGATCGAACAAACCCATTCGCCGTTGCGCTGTTTCCGGAACCGGCCATCGCGAAATGCGTCGTGGGGCCAATTTACGGTCTGGGCCACGGCAGTCGTTGTCTTGACGATCGGATTGTCTTCACCGATGACGAATATCTCCTTCAGAAACTGCTGACAGTTGCGGCGACCGAGTTGATAGTCGTGAGCGCGGAAAGACTCATCAAGGAAGCCGCCGAATCCGCCCAGCACGCCCGTGGCAATGGCATACCTTTCGGTAACTGGGTTCGGCGGCGGACTGACCCGAGACGGCGCGATCAGCCAACGGCTGTAGACCGTCTCGTCAAGTGCGGCTACCAGCTGATCCGGCTTGAAGCGTGCCTGGTTCTTCAGCATCGGAAGCAGTGCCTGAGCCACCTGAACAACACTGGCTTCAAGGACATCGTCGTCGAGCGAAAAGTCCGGCGGCTCGGGGAACGGATCGACCATGATCACGGCGCCTGTCGCCTTGTCCGCGTCCCGCGCGTTGGCTTCGGTATCGTTCAGCATGATGGCGCGCCGGGCATATTCGAAAGGTTCATTGTCGATAAGACCGCCATCGACGCTCATGAACCCAAACGGTCGGTCAAGCTTCCAGTCGGAGGGCCAGGATGGCTTGAATTTCTTGGCTGTCGCGAGGCTCCCAGGCCACGCACGATTCTGATAGAGAGCGATCTTGCTCTTGATCGCCTTCGCCGCCAGCCCCACGGGAAACGCCGCCGAGGCGAGCGCGGCGTGGCCGTAGGCCTGCCACGCCGAATTCATCTTCTCATCACCGCTGGGTGCGCTGTCGATCTTGAGAATCTCACCCGGGTCGCCCGATAGCCAGGTATTCTCGCCGACATGGGCGCCGATGCCCTCGATGATGTAGTGAGCACGGTCGCCATGGCTCATCATCGTGTGACTGGCCATCTTCCCCCCGCTCAAGAAGCTAACCTCGTAGGGCACGCCGCGCATGTTCGACAGGGTGAGGTAGAGGTGGAGGCGCCTGGCCAGGTACGGAAGGCCCGGCCCGCCATGGGCAGGCGCCGTCGATTGCCCATTGTTGGCCGGCACCCGGAGGGCAACCCTCAGCATTTCGTCGAGAAGCTTTGCATTGAGAAGGGATTGGGGGGGCGGCGCCGGTCGCTACATCGGTCGTGGACAACAAGTCCGGCGCGAATGTCGGCGACGCCATGTCAGGCATCGTTACCCAGGCGTCATAGAGAGCAGGGAGACTGTACTTGAAGCGCTGCTTGCCGGGCCGGAGTGTCGCGAACTCTTCCTTCTGCAGCCCTCCGGAGACGGCAACCATACCCAGCGCCGCGGTGATCGAGCCTGCCGAAGCCCCGGCCGCGGCCCGGATGCAAACGGAATGATTGGGCACTGTGTCAGGCGCCTCGAGTTTCGCTTTCTCCCATGCGTCGAGGGCCTGGAAGAGAAAGTCCATGACTCCGGCCGAGTAGGCGCCCGCCGAAATGGCGCCCGCCATGGCCAGCCCGAGCTCGAAAACATTGTCGTTCTTCGGCATGTGCTCCCCCCGGTGCTCATTGCAGCACCTGCGGGATCGTATCTCCCTCTGCCGAGCTGCCACGTCAGCGGGTAGATCGTGCTTGTCTTCAACCGCCTCCGCCAGCCACAGGAGATGCATATCTGCAGAACCACTGGCTTGCATTGGAAATGGGCGGAGCGACAATAACTCTTCAAACAGATCAGGGAGTCGCGCCTTGTCTTTCGCCTTTGTCGGCAGCTACACCTCGCCCGAGCGCGATGGCCGCGGCAACGGGATCAACGTCTATCGCGTCGATCCTCGAACCGGTGCTTTCCGGCACATCCAGCATCTCGGAGGCCTGGAGAATCCGTCGTTCATGGCCCTCAACGCCGCCGGAACGCGCCTCTATTCGGTGCACGGCGATCGCAGCGAGGCGACATCCTACACCGTCGACCGCGAGACCGGCCGGTTGGCCGTCCTGAACCGCCAGTCCACCGGGGGCTACAACCCGATACATCTCGCCTTCGACGCCAGGCAACGTTTCCTGGTCGTGAGCAACTACGGCTCGGATTCACTGGCGGCCCTGCCGATCGCAGAAGACGGCGGCCTGGCGCCGTACTCCACTCTTACCGCCGTCGCCGCACCGCTTGGACCGCATCGCTCAGAGCAGAAGAACGTGCGGCCGCATCACAATCCGCTCGATCGCGCCGGCCGGATGTTTTACCTGCCCTGCAAGGGATCGGATTGCGTAATCGGCTATCGCCTCGACGCACGGCGCGGCGTGCTGATCGAGGCCAGCCGTGTCGCAGCGCGGCCGGGGGCCGGCCCGCGCCACATCGACTTCCATCCGCGCAAGCCGCTGGCCTATGTGATCAACGAACTCGATTCGACGATCACGAGCTACCGACAGGACGTATCGACGGGCTCGTTGACCCCTTTCCAGTCGGTGCCGTCAACACCGTCGGATTTTACCGGCTACAGCACCGGCGCGGAAATCTGGGTCGATGGCGCGGGCAGCAACGTCTACGTCTCGAACCGCGGCCACGACAGTATCGGCGTGTTCGGCATCGATGCCGCCAAGGGAACCCTGTCGCCACGCCAGTGGGTGCCGACAAAGGGCGGCGTGCCGCGCTTCTTTGGCTTCGATCCGGCCGAACGCTTCCTCTACGTCGCCAACCAGGCCGGCGATTCGATCGTCGCCTACAAGGTCGGTCGCGACGGCCTGCTGGCGCCTACCAGGCTGCGGATCAAGGTCGGCAGCCCGGCATGTATCGTGTTCTCGAGCTGAGGATCAGCCTTCCTCCTGGAAGGCCTCCTGGCGGGCTTTCTTGATACTGGGCAGCGCCATCAGGATCAGCAGCAAGGTCGTCGTGATGAGCAGGCCGAGGCTGATCGGACGCTCGAGGAAGACCATCGCGTCGCCGCGCGAGAGCAGCATGGCACGCCGGAAGTATTCCTCCATCTGCGGCCCCAGCACCAGGCCCAGAAGGAACGGGGCGCCTTCGCAGCCGAGGCGGACGAAGATGTAGCCCAGCACGCCGAAGGCGGCGACCTGCATGACGAGGCCCGCGCGCTCGAAGAGCAGGGCGAAACAGACGATGCCAATCGTGATCAGCGTGATCGGCTTCCACTTCGGTCGCTCGACCGGCTCGCTTCCGCTCACCAGTGCGACGATGCAAACCAGCGCACCCAGCGCCAGCAGGATCAGTGAGAGCATACGAGGTACGTAGCCCGGTCCCATTCGGACGGTCGTTCCGATGGCAAGATTCTGGCCGAAATAGAGAGCAGTCAGGCCGAAGACGACAAACATCAACCCGGACAGGAAGTCCTTGGTCACAAACCGTTGCACGATGTTTCGCTCTCCAAATATCTACGCTGTGCTGCGACGGCAGAAATCGCGAAACACGGGCCTGAGGGTATCGGGCGATGCTTACGCCAAGCTGACGGGCAAGCCGGCCAACCCGCTCTCCGGAATGAAGGAGCATTCACATACGGTCCGCACAGGCGTTTATGCACTCGCACTGAACCTGCGCGCATCATGCTCTCGAGGCTTTGCGGGCGGCCAATCCGCTTCGGGTCTGTGGAACACACACGACGACACCCCCTTCCCCGGTTTGACGGAACGGGCCTGCGATGTGCGAAATGGGAGTGTGAATTGCCGCACTCCAGGGAGAGCACCGTGAGCGACAAGACCTACGGATTCGAAACACTGTCGCTGCATGCCGGCGCGGCGCCCGATCCCACGACCGGGGCACGCGCCCTGCCGATTTACCAGACCACGGCCTATGTGTTCGAGGATGCGGACCACGCCGCGGCGCTCTTCAACCTGCAGACGGTGGGCTTCATCTATTCGCGCCTCACCAACCCGACCAACGCTGCACTCGAGACGCGACTGGCGACGCTGGAAGGCGGCCGCGGCTGCACCGTCGCTTCGTCAGGTCACGCCGCTCAGGTCCTCGCGCTCTTCCCGCTGATGAACCCGGGCGCCGAGATCGTCGCCGCCTCGCGCCTCTACGGCGGCTCCCTGCAGCAGATGAAGAACACGTATCCCAAGTTCGGCTGGACGGCGAACATCGTCGATGCCGACGCACCGGACAATTTCAAGCGCGCCGTCACCGACAAGACGAAGGCCTTCTTCATCGAGAGCCTCGCCAACCCGGGCGGCGTGATCAGCGACATCGAGGCGATTGCCCGGATCGCCGAGGATGCCGGCGTGCCCCTGCTGGTCGACAACACGCTGGCCACGCCCTGGCTGTGCAAGCCGATCGACTACGGCGCCACGCTGGTCGTGCATTCCACGACCAAGTTCCTGAGCGGCACCGGCACGTCGATGGGCGGCGCGGTCGTGGACTCCGGCAAGTTCGACTGGTCGCGGGGTGGGAAATTCCCGAGCCTCGCCGGCCCGGAGCCCGCCTATCACGGCCTGAACTTCTTCGAGACCTTCGGCGACATGGCGTACACCTTTCACAGCCACGCCGTCGGCCTGCGCGACCTCGGCCCCACGCAGGCGCCTTTCAATGCCTGGCTCACCATGCTCGGCATGGAGACGCTGGGCCTCCGCATGGAGCGTCACTGCGCCAATGCGCTGACCGTCGCGCAGCATCTGGAGAAGCATCCGGCCGTGGCCTGGGTGAACTATGCCGGCCTGCCCTCCAACAAATACAATGCGCTGGCCAAGAAGTACCTGCCCAAGGGCGCGGGCTCGGTCTTCACCTTCGGCGTGAGGGGTGGCTACGATGTCGGGGTGAAGGTCGTCGACAGCGTCGAACTGTTCTCCCACCTCGCCAACATCGGCGACGCCAAGAGCCTGATCATCCACCCGGCCTCGACGACGCACCGCCAGCTCTCGGAGGAACAGCGCGTGGCCGCAGGCGCCGGCCCCGATGTGCTGCGCCTGTCGATCGGCATCGAAACGGTAGCAGACATCATCGCCGATCTCGATCAGGCTCTGGCCAAGGCGACAAGCCAATGACCCCTCGCTCCGGGTGAGTCCGGAGGGGCGGCAAAAAGAAGAGGATGGAAATGCTGAGCAAGGTGGACAACGAGTTCCTGACCCGCTCCGGCCCCGGCACGCCGATGGGCGACCTGCTGCGCCGCTTCTGGATGCCGGCCCTCCTCTCGGAGGAACTGCCCGAGCACGATGGGCCGCCGAAGAAGATCCGCCTCATGGGTGAGGATCTTCTCGCCTTCCGCCAGACCGACGGCCGGGTCGGCATCGTCGAGCCGCACTGCCCGCATCGCGGCGCCAACCTCTACTACGGGCGCAACGAAGACTGCGGCCTGCGCTGCGCCTTCCATGGCTGGAAGTTCGACATCGACGGCAACTGCGTCGACCTGCCGACCTCACCGCCCGAATCCGCCTACAAGGACACGATCAAGCTGCTTGCCTATCCGACTCGCGAATGGGCCGACATGATCTGGGTCTACATGGGCCCGCGCGAACACATGCCGGAGTTGCCGCAGCTCGAGCTTGGCCTCGTGCCGGCGGCGCATCGCTTCGTCTCGAAGAAATGGCAGGACTGCAACTGGGTGCAGAGCCTCGAAGGCGCCATCGACACAGCCCATTTCTCCTTCCTGCATGCCATCCCGACCAGGGACGAGGCGGCGCGGCTCGACATCCTGCGCAAGACGTCGGCGATCGGGCAGGAAGGCGGCCTTGCCGACCGCAGCCGCTGGGTGACCGACGATCCGCGGCCGAAGTTCAGGATCCAGGGTCACGATGCCGGGCTCATAATCGCCGCCGGGCGCAAGACCGACACGACGGACCTCTATTGGCGCATCGCCCAGTATCTCGCGCCCAACCACGCGCTGGTGCCCGTGGCTTTCCCCGGCGAGGTCTATCACGGCCAGAGCTGGGTGCCGGTCGATGACACGACATGCTGGATCTACACATACAGCTGGGTGCCCGACCGGCCCCTCACCAACGCCGAACGCGCCAAGTACGCCTCGGGCCTCAGCCTCCACGCCGAGATCGACGAGCACTATGTGCCCAAGCGCAACTTGCGCAACGACTACATGATCGACCGCGAGCTGCAGAAGACGCTGAGCTTCACCGGCATCAGCGGCGTGTCGGACCAGGATGCGGCGATCCAGGACAGCCAGGGGCCCGTCCAGGACCGGACCCGCGAGCATCTCGGTCCGACCGATGTCGGTATCGTCGAGTTCCGCAAGTTGGTGGTCGGCGCCGCCCGTGCCCTCCAGCAGGGCGAGCCGCCGCGCGCGGCTGCCGCTTCGCAAAGCTATGCGGTGCGGGCGGGTGGATGGATTGCCGCGGCGGAGAAGGATCTCGCGACGGTGATGGTCGAACGTTTCGGCCACCGGCACGGCTATGTCGACGCCGAATACGGCCTCGCCGAATAGAGCGTTAGACCACCACGGGGCGCTGCACTATCGTCTGTGACGACATCGGGTTTTGGGAGATTGCTACGTGACCATCAAGATTTATGGGCCGACGGCCTCGCGCGCTGCGCGCGCCCTCTGGATCGCGCATGAGCTCGACATTCCGTACGAGCACATTGCGATCGAGATGAAGGATCTCAAGAATCCCGACTATCTCAAGGTGAACCCGAACGGCAAGGTGCCGGCGCTGGTCGATGGCGACTTCAAGCTCTTCGAATCCATGGCGATCAACCTCTATCTCGCGGCCAAGCATGGCAAGGACGGCTTCATGCCGTCGAGCGCCGAGGACCAGGCGCTGTGCAATCAGTGGAGCTTCTGGGGCATGACCGAGGTCGAGAAGCCGCTGCTGACGATCCTGATCGACATGTTCATGACCGCGCCGGACAAGCGCAAGCCCGACGCCGTGGCCGAGGCGCAGAAGGCTCTGCCCAAGCCGCTGGCGGTGCTGAACGGCGCGCTCGAAGGCCGCGAGTACCTGCTCGGCTCGAAATTTACCGTGGCAGATCTCAACCTGGCGTCGATCCTGAGCTGGGCCAAACCGATCAAGTTCGACTTCGGGGCTTTCCCGAATGCCGGCGCCTGGCTCGACCGTTGCCTGTCGCGTCCATCCTACAAGGCGGCGCGCGGCGCGAAGTAGCTGCTACTCCGCAGGTGCGGCCTGCGGCGCCGGCAACGAGACATCGCGGTCGTTGCCGGGCAGCAGCAGCGCCACCAACGTGATCACGACCGACGTGGCGGCGAGGCCGAGGAAAAGCAGCTCGAGGCTGCCCGTCGTCTCGCGCACCCAGGCAATGAGCAGGATCGCGAGCGGACCCGCCCCGAAGGCCACGACGAATTTCGCGCCGAAACCCAGGCCGTGATAGCGGCTGGGCGTATAGCGCGCGATCAGGATGTTCTCGATCGGGCCGGCCGCCGCGCTTAGCACTGCCGAACCGATGGCGCCCAGCAGCGCCACGTAGCCGTTGCCCATGGCGAGCGCGATCATGGCGCCGATCTGCAGTGCCGAGGCCACGACATAGGTCACCTTCAGCGGGTAGCGATCGATGATGCGCCGGCCCATCGCATACTGCGCGATGCCGGACACGATGTAGATCATCGACGTCGCGAGACCGACCCACAGAACGAGCTTCGTCGCGACCCCCCAGGAGGCGAGCCCATCGCGCAGCGCCGAGATCTCGGGGGCAAGTTTGACCTCGAAGACCATCGCCGCGCCAAACATCACGGCCTGCCAGATGACGCCTTCCAGCGCCATGGTGACGGAGAGGACGGAGAAGACGCGCCAGAAGTCGCGCCGGCCAACCTGCGTGCCCGCAGTCTGCGGCATCGGGCGGTCGCCCACCTTGCCCTGGCGGATCTGCCACCACAGGATGACGCCAACCGCGATGCAGACGATGCCGGGCACGATGAAGGCCGCCCGCCACGAGGCCAGCGTGATCAACACACCCGGAACGATGCCGTAGAGCGCCAGCCCGCCGCTGCCCCAGAGTCCGTTCACGCCCATCGCGTGGCCCTGCTCCCGGGCCGTGCGGATCACCCAGCCGATGCCGACCGAATGGTAAAAAGCACCGAACGTGCCGATGCCGCAGAGGGCCAGCGAGAGCGCCAGCGTGTCGCCAGTCGGCACCAGGCCGCAGGCGATCGACGACAGGCCGAGCCCGAGGAACATGACGACCATCATGGCCGGCGCACCGAACCGGTCCGATGCCCAGCCGGCCGGCAGCGACACCACGCCAAGCAGGATCGTGGCCGGCGCGTAGAGGCGCAGCAGATCCTCGGCCGGCAGGTTCCAGGAAACCGCCAGGGTGAGCACGATCACGGCATAAAAGGCCGTCATCATGTGCATCAGCGCGTGGCCGATGGACGAGAAGAGCAGGACGCGGCGGCCGGGATCGATCATGCCGCGTGTATCGTTCCTCGCCCGCTTTCATGCAAGCCGGCTTGCGGCAACGCTGCCATTCGCGCTAAAGCCCCCGTGCTGCGGGCCGACCAGCCGGCGGCACCGGTCGGGGCGTAGCGCAGCCTGGTAGCGCATCAGTCTGGGGGACTGGGGGTCGCAGGTTCAAATCCTGTCGCCCCGACCAATTAATCGCCCCGCCACACATCGCAATGAACACGCGACGCGCGCTCGACTTTATATTCTGCACGGTAGCGCTCGATGTGCTGGCCTTCGGGATCATGATCCCGGTGCTGCCGACGATCGTGCTGGGGCTTCATGGGCGGCGACACCGCCGGCGCGACCTTCCTGCTGGCAACCCCGCTGCTCGCGGGCGCGGCAGTCGTGACGTCGATCGTTACGGCGCAGTCGCGACCTGGCGCCCCAGCTCCGTGAGCTTGCAGACAAGCCAATCCGGTTTCAGCGGATTCTTGAACCAGGGCTTTGCCCAGCCGACCCTGAGGCATCGCTTGACGATGTCAATATCGACGTCCTGGCCGTCAAGATCGAACAAGGGCAGTTTCCCACCCGGCTGGCTGAGCCCGCGTCTCAGGTAAAGAATCTCTTGCAGGGTAGGAAGATCGACTTCCAACCCATTGTCATTAAATGAAGTTAAGTCAAATGAGCGCGCGTGATGACGCGCGAAATCGCGATTAACCAGCACGGTCACGCCCCCCTTAGACGATTCCGTTGAAGACCCCTCACCGGGCACGATACGCCCACCCGGCGAAAAACCAAATAAAATCAGAGTCTTGATACACGTTCTTACAAAGACCACCCGATATGGTGGCCCGTCGACGCTCTACCTGCAAGCCCTTGGGCGTCGCCCCCCGGCGACACCCCAAGGATGGAACAGTTAGTTTTGCGTCTTCAGCGTGCTGCGCAGCTGCGTCAGGGCCTGCTCGAGATCTTCCAGCACCGATTCGATCTCGCGGCGCTTGTGGAGGTCGAGGACCGCCGCGCGCGGCGTGGTGGTCGAGGGCTGCGGACCGGTTCGCGGCAACGGCTGGCGGGTGCCTCCGGCCATCGCCTCGGCGCGAGCCGACACGATGCGCAGGCTCTCCAGCGCGCTCTCGGCCGCGAGATCGAGGCGCTGCGCCGGCAGGCGGCCACGGCCTTCCTTCAGAAGGCGCTGCACACCCTTGATCGTATATCCGTCATCGTACAGCAGCGTGCGGATGCGGCGCAGAAGGTCGATATCCTCCGGCCGGTAGTAGCGTCGGCCGCCGCCCCGCTTCAGCGGGCGAACCTGGGTGAACTTGCTTTCCCAAAACCGCAGCACATGCTGCGGAACGTCGAGTTCCGTCGCCACTTCGCTAATCGTGCGAAAGGCCTGCGCCGACTTCTCGACCCGTCTTTCGACGGTCTGAACGGAAACGGCCATCTCTGATCCCCTCGTGTTCCCAACTACCCCTTGTTCTCGCCGGGCGCCCCGTTGATCAGTGATTTCAGGACATTCGACGCTCGAAAGACGAGGACCCGCCGCGGCAGAATGGGAACTTCCTGCCCGGTTTTTGGGTTGCGGCCGACCCTTTGCCCCTTGTCGCGAACGGTGAAACTCCCGAACGAGGAGATCTTCACCGATTCGCCGCGCGCCAACGCTTCCACCACCTCGGAGAGAATCGTCTCCACGAGATCACTGGATTCGTTGCGAGACAGGCCCACTTCCTGGAACACTGACTCGCTCAAATCGGCGCGCGTGATAGTCCGGCCGTCCACTCCGGTACCCCTTCTTCCCCCAGTTAATCCTTACTCTAAGGTGGGAAAGCGGTCAATATCAGTGGGATAGCGGCTGGACTTGAATCGCCGCGTGTTCACGTTCCGTTGGCTAAAATTCTCGCATTACCAGCGAACGAGGCTCGCGCCCCAGGCCAGACCGCCGCCGATCCCCTCGAGCAGCAGCAGATCGCCCTTCTTGATGCGGCCATCCTTGACCGCCACGTCGAGCGCCAGCGGGATCGAGGCAGCGGACGTGTTGGCGTGCTTGTCGACGGTCACTACGACGCGCTCTGGCGGCAGACCGAGCTTGCGGCCCGTGCCGTCGATGATGCGCTTGTTGGCCTGGTGCGGGACCAGCCAGTCGATATCCTTGGATTGGAGCCCCGCCTTCGCCAGCACCTCGCCCACGACGGCGGCCATGTTGACGACGGCATGCTTGAAGACCTCCTTGCCTTCCATGCGCAGGAAGCCGGTGGTCCGGGTCGAGGACGGACCGCCATCGACATAGAGGATGTCGTGCTGTCGGCCGTCGGAATGCAGAGCGTTGGCGAGGATGCCGCGGTCGGCCGAAGTGCCTGCGCCCTGCTCGCCCTTGAGCACGATCGCACCGGCGCCGTCGCCGAACAGCACGCAGGTGCCGCGATCGTTCCAGTCGAGGATGCGCGAGAAGGTCTCCGCTCCGATCACCAACGCGGTCGAAGCGACGCCGCACTTGATGAGACTGTCGGCGACCGACACGCCGTAGACGAAGCCGGCACACACCGCCTGGACGTCAAACGCGGCGCCCTTGGTCATGCCGAGTTCGGCCTGCACGCGCGTGGCCGTGGCGGGGAACGTCTGATCGGGCGTCGCCGTCGCCAGGATGATCAGGTCGAGGTCGGACGCCTTGATCCCGGCGTGGTCGAGCGCCCGCTGCGAGGCCTTGATCGCCAGATGGGACGTGAATTCACCATCGGCCGCGAGGTGACGCTGGCAAATCCCGGTGCGCTGCCGGATCCACTCGTCGGTGGTGTCCACGGTCTTCGCAAGTTCTTCGTTGGTGACGACACGCTCGGGCAGATACGACCCACAGCCCTGGACGACAGAACGAATCACGCAGTTCCTCCGGTGGCCTGCAGCGATGTGGCCGGCGTTTCGGCCGCCGAGGTGATCTCGCGCAGCCGCGCCAGCCCCTCGACAAGCTTGCTCTTGTATTCGTAGCGCACCAGGTCGACTGCCACGCCAATGGCGTAGGCGAAGCCCAGCGCGTCCGTGCCGCCGTGGCTCTTCACGCAAACGCCGTCGAGCCCCAGAAACACACCGCCATTGTAGCGGCGCGGGTCTACGCGCGCGCGCATTTTCGTCAGGGCGCCCGAGGCGAAGAGATAGCCGATCTTGGCGAAGGTCGAGGTCCGAAAAGCGTCGCGCACGAACTGGGTATAGAGCTTGGCCGTGCCCTCGATCGCCTTCAGGGCGACATTGCCGGTGAAGCCGTCGGTGACCACGACGTCGGCCACGCCGGCCCCGATGTCGTTGCCTTCGACGAAACCATGAAAGAAAACCGGCGAACCTTCACGCCGCAACCAGGCTGCGGCCTGGCGCAGTTCCTCATGGCCCTTCAGTTCCTCGGAGCCCACGTTCAGCAGGCCGACCTTCGGCTTGTCGAGGCCGAGCAGAATCTGCGCGAAAACGCTGCCCATGACGGCGAATTGCACGAGATTGTCGGCATCGCATTCGAGATTGGCGCCGAGATCCAGCATCACGCTCTCGCCGCGCGAGGTCGGCATAAACGACGCCAGCGCCGGCCGGTCAGCGCCCTCGAGCATGCGCATCGAGAACATCGAGATCGCGAGCAGCGCGCCGGTATTGCCGGCAGACACGATCGTGTCTGCCCGGCCCTGCGCCGCGGCTTCGACAGCCATCCACATGCTGGACTTGCGTCGGCGGCGCAATGCGAAGGATGGCTTGTCCTCGGCCAGTACCGCGTCTTCCGACGGCACGATCTCGAGCACCTGCGCAAGACCCTTGCGCTTGTCGACGAGCATCTTCAGGCGCGCCGCGTCGCCGAACAGCAGGAAGGACGTGCCGGGATAGCGCTCGCGGGCGATATCGGCGCCGTTCACGACGACATCGGGAGCGTGATCGCCTCCCATGCCGTCGAGTGCGAGTACGATCTTCTTCGCACCCACTGTCACGCTCCGCCTATCGAATGCCAGCGCATTTGCCGGCGGCGTGCGACGGACTACTTCACGGCCGACGCGGCTTCCGCCAGGACGGGCATGTCCTCACGGTAGTAGCCGCAATGCGAGCAAACCATGTGCGGGCGCTTCAGCTCGCCACAGTTCTTGCATTCCATGAATGCCATCGTCGGCAGCGCGTGATGCGAGCGACGCATATTGCGACGGGACTTCGAAACCTTTTTCTTGGGAACTGCCATAACGATCTCCACGACGAGGGCCGCACCCGCTTATCCAAGCAGGACATGCCCCCAAAAAAGCTGCAGCCGCGCTCTATAGGCGCGGCGGGCGGCCCTCTCTAGCCAAATCATCTCGCCGCCGCAACAATTACCGGCCCCGGCGAGGCTTGTCCTTCAGAGCCGCCAAACCGGCGAAGGGATGCCGGCGCTGCTCGGGCCCCGAGCGGCGGGCAACGTCCTTCGGCTTGGGCATCACATCCTCGAGCTTGATGCCGGGCCGCTTCGGATACGGATCGGCCGTCAGCGACAACTGCTCGGCAACGATTTCGCCGACATCGAGCATGTTGCCTGTCAGCGGTTCCGGCGCGTCGCCCTGGGCATTCAATACCGCTTCGCCGCTCTCGGGGTCGCGATCCTCGATCAGATTTTCCGCGAAAACGAGCCTGAAGGCGTCGTCGAGTTCCTGCGTTACGGGATCGAGGCTCAGGATGCAGGCCTGGACGATCTGGCCCTTGAGGCGCCCCTCGACCACGACTTGCCCGCCGGGCCGCCGGTCCACGGTCACTCGGGCCGAAAAGACAGGCAAGCCCAGGAAACCGAAGCGTTTGGCAAGCGCCTGTCGCTCGCTCTCTGTCGTGGCAAGCTCGAGCGCAGTACCGCCGGTCCCGATCTTTTCGAGATCGATCATACGTTCAATCTCTGATTTTATTTCTTTATCAATGATTTGGGACATTATTTTAATTCACTTTATCAAGTCAATGCGGGCCGTTGCGTCGATCGAGAGAGCATAATCCCTGACATAGGCTTCGAGCCGATCGACAACCGCGGGATCCTGCGGCGACGTACCGCCATAGGCATTGCGGCGCAAGACCTCGCCAAGCGGCATCGGCCCCCCGTTCAGCGCCTCGCGATAAGCCAGCCCGCGTCCATGAAGCCCCTCTGCCATGACCTTGATACGCCGCCCGACACCCAGATCCTGGATCCCGATCTCGCGCAGGGTGAGGTCGAGATGGCGGAACATGGCGTCGAAGAAGGCCTGGGCAACCACCTCCCCATCCGGCTCCCGGCGCAGCCGGTCGATCATCAGGGCCGCATGGAGCGCGAGCGAATCGAAGCGGCCGTCCAGCGTGTCGGGAATGCCGCAGGCTTCGAACAGCTCGGCCGCGCGCGCCTGCTCGGCCACGCGTCCGTAAAGAGCGCTGGCGAAATCGTCTTCTGGCTTGCGGCGACGGAACACGATCAGCTTCCTCCCCCAACTGGTTACGGGGCGCCGGTTGACCGGGGCCCCTCATCACGACATCTTGCAGTTCCTCTTCCCGCAAAGCCAAGAAGCAGTCCATGCGTCGCACCGCCCCGCTCGCCCTTTTCGGCGTTCTAGCCATCTCCGCCGCCGTCACCCTTGGCGGGTGTGAAAACACCGTCGACCTGCGCGGCTTCGCCGCGACGCCTGGTTCGGTCGAAAAGCTCGAGGTCGGCGCGCAGAGCCGCGAAGACGTGGTCCGCCTGATCGGATCGCCCTCGGCCGTCGCGACTTTCAATCCGAACGTCTGGTACTACATCAGCGAGACGCAGGAATACTGGGCCTATACGAAGCCAAGGATCAGCTCGCAGAAGGTGATGCAGGTCTCCTTCAACGAATCGGGCCGCATCGACGCCATCAAGAACTTCGACCTCAAGGACGCGCAGGACATCCAGATGGTCTCGCGCATTACCCCGACCTCGGGCAAGGGGCTGACGGTCCTCGAGCAGGTGCTGGGCAATGTAGGCCGCTTCAGCGGCCCTAAGAATCAGGAAAGCAACCCCGGCGCTCCGACCAGCGGCGGAGGCATCTGACGCCACACCCGGCCACCGTCCGGCGCCAACTCCGAGCACCAAGAAAAAGCCCCGGTCTTTCGACCGGGGCTTTTCCGTTTGGGTGTCTTGCGTCCGCTCAGTGCGCCAGGACGGCGAGCAGCAGAAGTGCCACGATGTTGGTGATCTTGATCATCGGGTTGACCGCGGGGCCCGCCGTATCCTTGTACGGGTCACCGACGGTGTCGCCGGTCACCGCCGCCTTGTGGGCGTCGGATCCCTTGCCGCCGAAATGGCCTTCCTCGATGTACTTCTTGGCGTTGTCCCAGGCACCGCCACCCGCCGTCATCGAGATGGCGACGAAGATGCCGGTGACGATCACGCCGAGCAGCATGGCGCCGACCGCCGCGAAGGCATCGGAGCGGCCCGCGATCCACGAGATCACGAAGAACAGCACGATCGGCGACAGCACCGGCAGGAGCGACGGGATCATCATCTCCTTGATCGCCGACTTGGTGAGCATGTCGACGGCGCGGCCATAGTCCGGCCGATCCGTGCCCGCCATGATGCCGGGCTTCTCCTTGAACTGCCGGCGGACTTCCTCGACCACCGCCTGGGCGGCACGGCCGACGGCCAGCATCGACATGCCGCCGAACAGGTACGGCAGCAGGCCGCCGACCAGCAGGCCGACCACGACGTAGGGGTTCTTGAGCGAGAAATCGACCGCCGTAACGCCCAGCTTGCCCTGGGCGATGAAGTAGTCGAGGTCCGACGTATAGGCCGCGAACAACACCAGCGCGCCAAGACCGGCCGATGCAATGGCGTAGCCCTTGGTGACGGCCTTGGTGGTGTTGCCGACCGCGTCGAGCGCGTCGGTGTTCTTGCGCACTTCCTTGGGCAGGCCGGCCATTTCGGCAATGCCGCCGGCATTGTCGGTGACCGGGCCGTAGGCGTCGAGCGCAACGATCATGCCCGCGAGCGCGAGCATGGCGGTCGTGGCGATGGCGATGCCGAAGAGGCCTGCAAAGATGTAGCAGATCACGATGCCGGCGCAGATCAGGAGCGCCGGGCCTGCCGTGGCTTCCATCGACATCGCGAGGCCCGCGATGACGTTGGTGCCGTGGCCGGTGACAGACGCCTGCGCCACGGCCCTGACCGGACGATAGTTGGTGCCGGTATAGTACTCGGTGACCCAGACGATCAGGCCGGTGATGGCCAGGCCGACCAGCGAGCACCAGAACAACGACATGCCGGTGAACGAGCGATCGCCCACCGTCAGGACCGTGCTCATGCCGACCAGCCGGTCGGTGGCGACGTAAATCGCCGGGATTGACAGCACGGCGGCCACGATCACCCCCTTGTACATCGCCCACATGATGTTGCCGTCCGAGCCGAGGCGGACGAAGTAGGTGCCGATGATGGAGGTGATGATGCAGGCGCCGCCGATGACCAGAGGATAGACCATCAGCTTGGCCACCAGGACCGGATCGGCCGCAAAGAAGATCGAGGCCAGGACCATCGTGGCGACGGTCGTCACCGCATAGGTCTCGAACAGGTCGGCAGCCATGCCGGCGCAGTCGCCGACATTGTCGCCGACGTTGTCGGCGATGGTCGCCGGGTTGCGGGGGTCATCTTCGGGAATTCCCGCCTCGACCTTGCCGACCATGTCGCCGCCGACGTCCGCACCCTTGGTGAAGATGCCGCCGCCGAGACGGGCGAAGATCGAGATCAGCGAGGCGCCGAAGCCGAGCGAGACGAGCGCATCGATCATGACGCGGCTGCCGCCGGGAATGCCCATGTTGAGCAGCACGGCGTAGTAGCCGCCGACGCCGATCAGGGCGAGGCCGGCCACCAGCATGCCGGTCACCGCCCCCGCCTTGAAGGCGATGTCGAGGCCCGAGGCGAGGCTCTTCTGCGCCGCCACCGCAGTGCGCACATTGGCGCGGACCGAGACGTTCATGCCGATGAAGCCGGTGGCACCCGACAGAACGGCGCCGATCAGGAACCCGATGGCGGAGAATTTGCCGAGCAGAAGGAAGAGGACAACGAGGACGACGACGCCCACGATTCCGATGGTGGTGTATTGACGGCGCAGGTAGGCAGCCGCACCTTCCTGGATGGCCTGCGCAATTTCTTGCATGCGCGGTGTGCCGGCGTCCGCCGCCATGACCCGCGATGCGGTAACGACGCCATACAGCACGGCAATCAAGCCGCAGCCGATGACGCCCCAAAGAATGGTGGACATTTTTCCTAACCTATTGTTTTTTCAGCGCTATTCGCGCATCGCAGCCTGAAGTACGCAATACTCCCCCCGGCGCGAGGCGCGCGGAAAATGACAGAAGGGCCGTGTGTGCGCAACAGAGACGACGAAAAGCCCCGTCACCTCAAGGGCTTGGCGTCAGGCGCGTGAAGGATTGCGCAGCCGGAAAATGCCGATGACCAGCAGGGCCACGAGCACCATCGCGAGTGCCACGTAGTTGAGCGCGGCCCACCCCTTCAGTTCCAGCACCACGCCCGCCATGAGGCTGGCAACGGTGGTGACGCCAAACACCATGAAGTCGTTGAAAGCCTGAGCCTTGCCCCGCTCCGATGCCCGATAGGCCGTGGTGAGAAGCGTCGTGGCGCCGACGAACAGGAAGTTCCAGCCCACGCCGTTCAGGGTGAGTGCGCCGCGGAAGTGCCATTCGGTGACGCCCATGAGCGCCACCACGACCCCGGCGACCAGCAGAACGATGCCCGCGATCATGATGTTGAAGATGCCGAAGCGGGCAATCAGCTGGCCGGTGTAAAAAGACGGAAGAAACATGCCCATGACGTGCACGAATATCGTTACCGGGGCCTCGGTCGCACTGAGACCGCACTGGACGATGGCCAGCGGCGAGGCCGCCATGACGAAGGACATCACGCCAAAGGCGATCATCGCGCCGGCACAGGCCACCATGTAGGCCGGCTGGGTGACGATCTCGGCGAGCGGACGCTGCGGGCCGGCCGTGTCCTCGACTTTGACCTGCGGGAACTCGATGAAGCCCAGCACGACGAAGACGAGGATATGGATGACGATGACCGCGACGAAGCTCGCCTGGAAGAGCGGCAGCCAGAGATCGGGCGTGAAGCGCGCGAGTGTCGGTCCGACGATGCCGGCCAGCACGCCGCCGGCCGTCACATAGGAAATCGCCTGCGCGCGATATTTTCCAGGAGCCAGTTCGACGGCAGCGAAGCGATAGAGCTGCATATTGGCGATGCCATAGCCGAGGAACAGCCCGCCCAGGCACATTACCGGGAAGCTGCCGAGGCCGAGGCCTATCGCGGCCAGCGCCGAGCCGATCATGCCCATTACGGAGCCGCTGCGGAAACCAAGCTTGCGGCCGCGTCGCATCATCAGCATCGAGGCCGGGAACACCGACAGCATGACACCGAGATGCTGCATCGTGATCGGCAGGTTGGCCCACATCCGCATGTCCGGCGAGACGATGGTCAGCACGGCAAGGGCCGACGAGGCGAACATCAACGTATTGCTGCTTTGCGTCAGCGCCTGGCAGATCGCCAGCAAAGCGATGTTTCGCATCGACCGGCGCGGCATGCGGCCGTCGGACGCCGCGGGCGTTTCCTGCACTTTCGTAGATCCATCCATTGGGCCGGCACTCTAGTCGGGCGCCCTGCCCGCGTCATCGGGCGCCGCGCAGTGCAGCTATGAGCAGACGCGCTTCACTAAAAGTGCACGTAACCCTTGCGGGGAACCGCGTCGGTCTTGCCGCCCGCCGTCAGCTTGACGCCAACGCCGCGGGCAAAGCGGCCGACACGCGTGATCCTGGCGCCGGCGAGGCGCGCCGCGTCCTGCAGCGCCGCCTGCTTTCGCGGCGGCACGGCGATCACGAGTTCGTAGTCGTCGCCGCCCCCCAGGATATTGGCCCACAACCGGGGATCGGCGGCCACTGCCGATCGGGCCGCCGGCGACAAAGGCACGTCATCGCGCTCGATGTTCACCACCAGACCGGAAGCGTCCGAGATGTGCCCCGCGTCGGCCAGCAGCCCGTCGGAGACATCGGCCATCGCCGTAGCCACGCCCACCAGGCGCTGCCCGAGTGCCGTGCGAGGCCGCGGCAGGCGATAGCGATCCTCGAGGACGGCGCGCTGCCGGGCCGTCAATTCCGGCAAGCCCCCCTGCACGGCCAGAAGCCCGAGCGCACCGTCGCCGATCGTACCGCTGACCCAGAGCTCGTCCCCTGCCCGCGCGCCGCCGCGGCCGATGCCCTTGCCACGGGGTACACGGCCGAAAGCGGTGATCGTCACGGTGAGCGGTCCCGGCGTCACCACGGTGTCGCCGCCGCACAGGACAATGCCGTAGCGTCGCTGGTCTGCGGCAAGGCCCTGCGCGAAGCTGGCCAGCCACTTCTCCGTCCAGTGCGTCGGCAGCGCGAGCGCGAGCTGATAGACGAAGGGTGTCGCGCCGCCCGCCGCAAGATCGGAGAGGCAGACACGCAGGGCCTTGGCGGCGACACGCTGCGGTCGTTCGTCAGCCAGGAAATGGACTCCCGCAACGATCGTGTCGGTCTTCACGACCAAGTCGTGACGCGCATCGGCTGCGAGAAAGGCGTTGTCGCTCTGCAGGTTGCCCGCGCCCGCGAAGGATCGGGCGAGCGGCGCGAAGTAGCGGGCGATCAGTTCGAATTCACCGATCCGCCGAGGCCGCGCCATGGCGTCCTACTTCATCGGATCGGCCGGCCGCGCCTGGCGCGCCACGCGGTCGAGGACAGAGTTGATGAAGCTGGGCTCGCCCTTGTCGTAGAAGGCATGGGCGATCTCGACATATTCGTTGATCGCCACCCGCAGCGGCACGTCGTGGCGGTGGACGAGTTCGTAGGTGCCGGCCAGAAGTATGGCGCGCACCAGACGATCGACCCGCGCCCAGGTCCAGTCCTGGGCCAGCGAAGCCGATACCAGCGCCTGCAGCTCGTCCCGGTTGGTCGCGGTGCCCTCGACCACATCCTTGAACAGCGGCCGGTCGGCGTCGCGGCGCATGCCGCCCTCGCCCGTCTCGCCGGTGCGGACCTTCAGGAACTGCTCGACGATCTCGGCCGGGGCGTCCTGCCCCTCCTGCCATTGGTAAAGTGCCTGCACCGCCGCCAGCCGTGCGGCCTGGCGACGGCTGGGCCCGGCGGGCTTGGCGTCGCTCACGATTTCTTCCAGCGACGGCCGAGCGCCACCATGGCGAGGCAGGCATGGGCCGCGTCGCCGCCCTTGTCGCCACGGTCGGTGAAGGCGCGCGCGCGCGCCTGCTCGACAGTCTCGACGGTGACGATGCCATAGCCGATGGCGAGCTTCTTCTGGACGGCGAGGTCCATCAGCCCGCGGGCGCTCTCGCCACAGACATAATCGTAGTGCGTGGTCTCGCCACGGATGACGCAGCCCAGGGCCACGTATCCATCGTAGCGCTTGCCTTTCTTGCCGGCCGCCAGCGCGATCGCGCCCGGAATTTCAAAGGCACCGGGTACGACGATGCGCTCCGACTTCGCGCCGTTCTTGGAGATTTCGTGCTCGGCGCCCTTGATCAGAGCATCGGCGATGTCGCCGTAGTAGCGCGACTCGACAATGAGGATGCGCGCGCCCTTGACGCCGGCGACGGCCGGCCGGGCCGTCGGGTTCTCCGTCCGTGTCGACATGCTCAGACCTTCGCGCGGCCGGGGACCGGCTTCTGGGCGACGATCTTCAGACCGAAACCCTCGAGACCGACGACACTCTTCTGCGAGTTGCTGAGCAGCACCATTTCCTTGACGCCGAGATCGATCAGGATCTGGGCGCCGACGCCGTAGTCGCGCAGCTCCTGACCGGCCGGCTCGATCGGCTCGCCGGCGCGGCGGCGCTGCTCGGCCAGCACGACGGTGAGCGGCTCGCGGATCAGCACGATGACGCCGCGACCTTCGTTCGCGATCTCGCGCATCGAGGCCTCAATCTCGCCGCCGCGTCCGCCGATACGCTGGCCCAGCGTATCGGTGAAGAGATTGACGGCGTGCATGCGCACCATGACGGGGCCGCCCGCCGCGGGGTCGCCCTTCACCAGGGCTACATGCTGCGCCATCGTCACCTTGTTCACGTAGACGACGCAGCGGAAGTCGCCGCCCCAGGTGCTGTCGAGCGCAGTCTCGCTGATGCGCTTCACGATCGAGTCGTAGCGCCGGCGATAGGCGATCAGGTCGGCGATCGTGCCGATCTTCAGCCCGTGGCGCTGCGCGAAGGTAATGAGATCGTTGCGACGGGCCATCGTGCCGTCGTCGTTCATGATCTCGCAGATCACGCCGGCCGGGGTCAGCCCCGCCAGGCGCGCCAGATCGACCGCTGATTCTGTGTGGCCGGTGCGCTCGAGCACGCCGCCGTCACGGGCGACCAGCGGAAAAACATGGCCCGGCGTCACGATGTCCTGAGGGCCGCAGGACGGGTCGATCGCGACCTGGACCGTGCGTGCACGATCGGCCGCGGAAATGCCGGTGGTCACGCCCTCGCGCGCCTCGATCGACACGGTGAAGGCGGTCTGATGCCGGGTCCCGTTGTTCTGTGCCATCAGCGGCAGGCCGAGCTGCTCGACCCTCTCGCGCGTCATGGCCAGACAGATCAGGCCGCGCGCGTGCTTGGCCATGAAGTTGATCGCCGCCGGCGTCGCCCACTGGGCCGGAATCACCAGGTCGCCCTCGTTCTCACGGTCCTCGTCGTCGACGAGGATGAACATCCGGCCCTTGCGGGCTTCCTCGATGATGTCCTCCGCTGCGGCCTTCACTTCGCCGAAGGTGATCCGCCAAGCGTCCTTTTCAAGCGCACTCATGATTTTTGATGCTCCAACAATCGCGCAACGTAACGCGCGAGCATATCGACCTCAAGGTTGACCCGCTGGCCGACCCGGGCATGACCGAGAGAGGTAACGGCCTGGGTGTGCGAAATCACGTTCACCCCGAAGCGGTTTCCGTCCACTTCATTGACGGTGAGCGAAATGCCGTCGATCGCGACGGAGCCCTTGGCCGCGACGAAGCGCGCCACCTCGGGCGGTGCGTCGAACACGAAGCGCACACTGCCGCCTTCCGGCGTCATCGAGACGATCTTGCCGACGCCATCGACGTGGCCATAGACGAGATGCCCGCCCAGCTCGTCGCCGAGCTTCAGCGACAATTCGAGGTTGAGACGGGTGCCGACCTCCCAGTCGCCCAGATGTGTCTTGTCGAGGCTCTCGGCCGACACCTCGACGGCGAAACGGCCGGCGCTCTTCTCGATCACCGTGAGGCAGCAGCCCGAACAGGCGATCGAGGCCCCGATCGCAATCGGCGTCATGTCGTGCGTGGTGGCGACGACGAAGCGGCGGTCGCCGGCCTTGCCGCCCGGGTCGACCGAGACGATCTCGCCGATGTCGGAGACGATACCTGTGAACATGGTCGCTTCTTAGGCCTCCCGCCGCCAGGTTTCCAGCGTGTCGCCTTGCAGTTCCCGCGCCGAAACCAGCCGGAACCGGGGCGCGGAACCAAGCCGTGCAAGATCCAGTCCGCCGACCGCAGAGCGGCCGTCTCCGCCCAGAACGAGCCCTGCCCGGTAGCTCGAAATGCCGTCGACGAGACCCGCCAGGAGGAAGGATGCCGCCACCTGCCCGCCGCCTTCGACGAGCACCCGCGTCAGTCCCCGGGCGCCCAGTGCCTGAGCGGCCACCGCAACATCGATCCGGCCGTCGCCGCCACTCTCGACTTCGACGATTTCCACACCGAGCTTGCCGAGGGCGTCACGTCTATCAGCCGGCGCCGCCTTCGTACACACCAGCCAGACCGGCGTTGCACGGGCCGTGGTCGCAAGCCTCGTGGTCGGCGACAAGCGCGCCTGCGAATCGAGGACGATGCGCACCGGCGAGCGCGCACCGAGCCCCGGCAGGCGGCAGGTAAGGTCCGGATCGTCGGCTGCCACCGTCGCGGCGCCGACCAGGATGGCGTCGTGGGTCGCGCGCAACCGATGGCCGTCGCGCCGCGCTGCCTCGCCGGTAATCCATTTGCTCTCGCCGGAGGGTGTGGCGATGCGGCCGTCGAGCGAACCCGCGATCTTGAGATGGAAGAGCGGACGTCCTTCACGAATCCGCAACAGGAAGCCGGCGTTGATCACGGCCGCCTCGGGAGCCCCTTCGCCGACCGCGACGGCAATGCCGGCTGCCTTCAGCCGCGCGTGACCCTGACCCTTCACCCGCGGATCGGGGTCCTCGAGCGCCGACACCACCCGCGCGATGCCGGCCGCCACCAGAGCATCCGCACAGGGCGGCGTGCGCCCATGATGCGAGCATGGTTCCAGGGTGACGTAGACCGTACTGCCCGCCAGCGACTGGCCAGCCTGCGCTGCTTGCGCGATCGCATCGGCTTCGGCGTGCGGCCGGCCCCCGTCCCGCGTGCGACCGCGCGCAATCACATGGCCATCGCGCACGATCACGCAGCCGACGGCGGGATTGGGCCAGGTGCGTCCCTGCGATCGGCGCGCCAGCGCAAGCGCCGCGCGCATCATCGGCGTCAGTCCTTGAAGTGGGCGGTATCGGCGAGGTCGGAGATGAACTCCTCGAAGTCCCGGGCCTCGCGGAAATTGCGATAGACCGAGGCGAACCGCACGTAAGCCACTGGATCGAGCGCGCGCAGCGCGTCCATCACCAGTTCGCCGATCTGGGTCGAGGGGATTTCGCTTTCGCCGGAACTCTCGAGACGGCGCACGATGCCGTTCACCACGCGCTCGGTGCGCTCCGGATCGACCGGCCGCTTCCGGCAGGCGACCTGTATGGAACGCGCCAGCTTGTCGCGGTCGAACTGGACCCGCTGTCCGTTCTTCTTCACGACCGTCAGCTCGCGCAGCTGCACGCGCTCGAAGGTGGTGAAGCGCGAGCCGCAGGACGGACAGTAGCGCCGCCGGCGGATCGCCGAATTGTCGTCAGTCGGTCGCGAGTCCTTAACTTGTGTGTCCTCGTGACCGCAGAATGGACAGCGCATCTAGTTCCCCTGTTATTTCTCGCTTTTGCGCGTTGTCAGTCGCGGTAGATCGGAAAGCGCGCGCAAAGCGCGTGGACCTTGGCGCGAACCTGGGTCTCGACCTGGGCGTCGCCGTCCGGGCCGTTCTTGGCAATGCCGTCGAGCACGTCGGCGATGAGATGGCCGATCTGCTGGAACTCGGCGACGCCGAAGCCGCGCGTCGTTCCGGCCGGCGAGCCGAGCCGCACGCCCGACGTCACCATGTACTTCTCCGGATCGCCCGGGATGCTGTTCTTGTTGGTCGTGATGCCGGCGCGATCGAGCACCTTCTCGGCCGACACGCCGGTCGCCTTCTTCGGGCGCAGGTCGACCAGCATGACGTGGCTGTCGGTGCCGCCGGAGACGATCTTCAGGCCGCGCTCGGTCAGCGTCGCGGCCAGCGCGCGCGCATTGTCGATCACGTTCTGGGCGTAGACCTTGAAGTCGGGCTTCAGGGCCTCGCCGAACGCCACCGCCTTGGCGGCGATGATGTGCATCAGCGGGCCGCCCTGCAGGCCGGGGAACACCGCGGAGTTGATCTTCTTGCCGAGCTCTGCGTCGTTCGACAGGATCATGCCGCCGCGCGGGCCGCGCAGCGTCTTGTGCGTGGTCGTCGTCACGACATGGGCATGCGGCAGCGGGCTCGGATAGACGCCGGCCGCGACCAGACCGGCGTAGTGAGCCATGTCGACCATGAAGTAGGCACCGACCTCGTCGGCCACCTTGCGGAAGCGTGCCCAGTCGATGTGCCGCGAATAGGCCGAGGCGCCGGCGATGATCACCTTGGGCTTCTCGCGGCGGGCCGCCTCTTCCATCTGCTCGTAGTCGATCAGGTGCGTGTCGGGCTTCAGCCCGTAGGATACGACCTTGAACCACTTGCCCGACTGGTTGGCCGGCGAGCCATGGGTGAGATGGCCGCCCTGGTCGAGCGCCATGCCGAGGAACTTGTCGCCCGGCTGCAGCAGCGCCATGAACACGGCCTGGTTGGCCTGCGCGCCGGAATGCGGCTGCACGTTGGCGAAGAAGCAATCGAAGAGCTGCTTGGCGCGCTCGATGGCGAGGTCCTCGGCCTTGTCCACTTCCTCGCAGCCGCCGTAGTAGCGGCGACGCGGATAGCCCTCGGCATATTTGTTGGTCAGCACCGAGCCCGCCGCCTCGAGCACGGCCCGCGATACGATGTTCTCCGACGCAATCAGTTCGATCTGCTCGCGCTGACGATGCAGCTCGCCCTTGAGGACGGCGTCGATCGCCGGATCGGCCTCGGCCACGCTCTTCGTGAACATCGGCAACGGAGAATCACTCATCTTGGCAGCACTCTGACTCATATCGTTCAACCCTTTGAAAGCTTGTCGACGCGGCCGGCGTGGCGGCCACCTTCGAATTCGGTGCCGAGAAAGACCTTCATGGCCTCGCGAGCGACCTCGACGCCGATCAGGCGCTGGCCGAAGGCAATCACATTGGCATTGTTGTGCTCGCGCGACAGGCGCGCTGAAGTCACATCGTGGGCAAGGACTGCGCGGACTTTGGGATTGCGGTTGGCGGCGATCGAGATACCGATCCCGCTGCCGCAGACGAGGACTCCTCGCGTGGCCTGGCCCGAAGCAATGGCCTCGCCCATGGCCTTGCCGAAGTCCGGATAGTCGACGGAGGCCGTCGAATTGGTGCCGAGATCAAGCACCTCGTGACCCGCTTCCTGCAGGTCGCGCTTGAGAATTTCCTTCAGGTCGAAGCCGGCATGATCCGACGCGACCGCGATGGCGCCCCCCGGCATATCGACGATCGACCCCCTCTAGCTATTGAGCCCCCCGATACCATATCGGGCGCTGCGGTGTCACGGCCCCCCAAAATCGTGGAAAGCGACCCACAAGACACTGATTCGGAACGAAATAGGCCCGGCAGATGCCGGGCCTCTCCGTCGCCGGGCCAATTTGCCCTACTTCTTGATCGGTGCCGACTTGCCGTCCTTCCAGACGTAGATGTCGTAGACGGCATCCTTGATGTCGCCCTTGGCGTCGAATTCGAGCACGCCGACGGCGGAGTCGTATTTGCCCGTCCGCAGCTGCTTGGCGACGGTCGCGGCATCGGTCGACTTCGCCTTGTTGGCGGCGTCGGCCCACGCCTTCACGGCGGCGTAGCTGAACAGCGTGTAGCCCTCGGGATTGTACTTGGCGTCGCGGAACTTCTTCACGAGCGCGGCATTCTTCGGGTCGTCTTCCGCCTTGGGCGGGAACGACATCAGCACGCCGTTGGTGGCCGCGCCGCCCAGCTGGGCGAACTCGGCCGTCTCGAGCGCGTCGAAGCCCATCATCTGTGCCGCCAGGCCCTGCTCACGCGCCTGCTTGATGATCAGTGCGCCTGCCGTGTGGTAGCCGCCGAGCACGATGATATCGATCTTCGCCTGCTTCATCTTGTTGATCAGCGCGGCGAAGTCCTTGTCGGTGTCGTTGTAGGCCTCGTACATGGTCTCGCGGAGGCCGCCCTTGTTCAGGGCCTTCTTGGTCTCGTCGGCGACGCCTTTGCCGTAGGGTGACTTGTCGTGAAGGATCGCGACCTTGGCGGTCTTGTTGTTCTTCAGAATGTAGGCGCCGACCGTCGAGCCCTGCACGTCGTCGCGGCCGCAGGTGCGGAACACCGTGGTGTTGCCCTTGGAGGCCGCGTCGTCCGTCAGCTTCGGGTTGGTCGAGGCCGGCGTGATCTGCAGGATCTTGCCTTCCTTGTAGATGTCCGACGCCGGGATCGACGAGCCCGAGCAGAAGTGCCCGGCCACAAACACGACCTTGTCCGAGACCATTTTGTTGGCAACCGCCGTCGCCTGCTTGGGATCGCAGGCATCGTCGCCCACGATCAGCTCCAGCTTCTGACCGTTGACGCCGCCGGCGGCGTTTATGTCCTCAACCGCCATCTGGGCGCCGCGCTTCAGCTGTTCGCCGAACGCGGCGTTCGAGCCGGTCATCGGGCCGGCCGAGCCGATCTTGATCTGGGCGAACGCGGGCGTCGCCATGAGGGCAACAGCTGCGACGGCCAGTGTGCCGTACATCTTTTTCATCCGGGTCTCCCTGTTGATTGAGCCTTCTCCGCGCGTGCGGAGCATGGCCATGACATTAGTGCCGCTCGTGCCAACCCAGCAAGCCTTTGCGCCGGTAAAGCCAGGGATACTGGCGCACCATCTGGCGCGCCTGCGTCAGCCTGTAGGCGAAGGCTGCGATCGCCAGTTGCACCGCCCAGCCCAGCCCGAAGCCCGCCAGCGACCACAACTCGCCGTTGGCCAGGGCATAGTCGAGAAAGCGCAGCGTCGCCGAAAGAAGTGCCGAGTAGAACACGATCTGCGGCCACGGCCGCCAGGTCAGCGCCACGGCGTGTCCGGCGGCGAACGCGGCTGGCCCGATCACCACGAGATTGAACAGCAGCACGTTGAACAGCGTGTCGCCGAACCAGTCGAACATGAAGGTGTCGAGCGGGCTCATGCGTGGCCGCCTTCGAGATAGGCCGCGCGGACTTCCTGGTTGGCCAGCAGCTCCTTGCCGCTGCCGCTGAGGCGCACCCGGCCGTTGGCCAGCACGTAGCCGCGGTCGGCGAGTCGCAGCGCATGGAAGGCGTTCTGCTCGACGAGGAAGATGGTGACGCCCTCCTCCCGGGCGATACGGCCGATCGAGTCGAAGATCTGCCGCACGATCAACGGGGCGAGGCCCAGTGAGGGCTCGTCGAGCAGCAGAAGGCGCGGCCGGCTCATCAGTGCGCGGCCGATCGCCAGCATCTGCTGCTCGCCCCCCGAAAGAGTGCCGCCGCGCTGGTCGCGCCGCTCGGCCAGCCGCGGAAACATCGTGAAGACGCGATCGAGGTCCGACTTGAAGTGCGCCGGATTGCCCAGGATCGCCCCCATCTGCAGGTTCTCGTACACGGTCATGCGCGCGAAGATGCGCCGCCCCTCCGGAACCTGCGCCACGCCGCGCCGCACGATCTGATGGGTCGGGAGCGCCGTGATATCCTCGCCGTCGAAGGTGATCGTGCCGGCGCGCGCCCGGGGATTGCCGCAGATCGTCATCAGCAGGGTCGACTTGCCCGCCCCGTTGGCGCCGATCAGCGTCACGATCTCGCCGCGCGTCACCTCGAGGTCGACCCCGTGCAAGGCCTGGATGGCACCGTAGAAGGTTTCGACGCCCTTCACCGAGAGGATCGAGGGCTCAGCCATCGATCGCCTCGTCGTCGGTGCCGAGATAAGCGCGAATCACGGCCGGGTCGTTGCGCACCGCAAGGGGCACGCCCTCGGCGATCTTGCGGCCATAGTCGAGCACGACGATGTGGTCCGAGATGTTCATGACGACGCTCATGTCGTGCTCGATCAGCAGCACGCCGATGCCGTCGCGGTCGCGGATCGAGACCAGAAGCTGGTTGAGTTCGGCGGACTCGCGCGGGTTGAGCCCTGCCGCCGGCTCGTCGAGGCACAGCAGCACCGGTTCGGTGCACATGGCGCGGGCGATCTCGAGGCGCCGCTGGGCGCCGTAGGGCAGCTCACCGGCCGGCCGGTCGGCATCCCCCGTGAGGCCGATCCGTTCGAGCCACAGGCGTGCCAGCTCGACCGCTGCCGCCTCGGCGCGTTGGAAGCTGGCAACGCCCAGCAGCCCGAGGATGCTCCAGCCCGACGCCCGCATCAGCTTGTTGTGCTGGGCCACCATCAGGTTTTCCAGCACCGTCATGCCGGGAAACAGGCGGATGTTCTGGAAGGTGCGCGCCACCCTGGCCTTCTGGCCGATCTCGTGGCCGCGCATGCGCTCCAGGAGAAACTCCCCGCCACCCCGCAGGGTCAGTCGACCGGCCGTCGGCTTGTAGAAGCCGGTAATGCAGTTGAAGACCGTCGTCTTGCCGGCGCCGTTCGGACCGATGATGGCCGTGATCGCTCTCTGATGGGCGGCAAACGAAACATCGTCGATCGCGATCAGTCCGCCGAAGCGCATGGTGAGGTGCTCGACCTCGATCAGCGGTACCCTTGACGGTGACGGCGTCATCCGCCGCCCCCCAAGCCGGCGGGATGCAATCGGATCGACGGCTCGCGATGGGAGACGAGACCGCGCGGCCGGAACACCATGATCAGCACCATGGCCAGCCCGAAGGCCAGCATGCGGTAGTTGCCGAGGTCACGAAACCATTCGGGCAGGCCGATCAGCAGCACCGCCGCCAGCACGACGCCGATCTGGCTGCCCATGCCGCCCAGCACGACGATGGCCAGGATGATTGCCGATTCGATGAACACGAAGCTCTCGGGACTGATGAAGCGCTGCTTGGCGGCGAAGAACGAGCCGGCGAAGCCGGCGAACATGGCCCCGATCGCAAAGGCCGTCAGCTTGGTGTTGGTCGGATTGATGCCCAGCGCCTTGCAGGCTGTCTCGTCCTCGCGCAACGCCTCCCAGGCGCGGCCCACCGGCAGGCGCCGCATGCGCTGGGTGAAGAGGTTGGTGACCAGCGCCAGGCCCAGGATGATGTAGTAGAGGAAGATCAGCCTGTGATTGCCGTCGAAGGCGATGCCGAGCATCTCCGACACGGTCTGCTTGCCGGCGGGCGGGGTTTCGGCGAACACCGCCCCGAACAGTGTCGGGCCCGGGATCGACCCGATGCCGGCCGGGCCGTTGGTGAGATCGAACCAGTTGAGCAGGACGAGGCGGATGATCTCGCCGAAACCCAACGTGACGATGGCGAGATAGTCGCCGCGCAGCCGCAGGACGGGAAATCCCAGCACGATGCCGAACAGCGCCGCCATCATCCCGGCGAGCGGCAACACGGTCCAGAAACCCAGCCCGTATTGGGTGCTGAGCAACGCATAGGCGTAGGCTCCTACGGCATAGAAGGCGACGTAGCCGAGGTCGAGCAGGCCCGCCAGGCCGACCACGATGTTGAGCCCCCAGCCCAGCATCACGTAGGTCAGGATCAGTACGCCCAGATCCATGGTCTTCTGGTCGGCGAATGGCATGACTGGCATCAGGACCGCCCCGGCCAGCAGCAGCCAGCCGAACCATTTGGCGCCGGCCTTGCCCAGCGCCACGCCCGAGGGCGTCCGCGCCGCCGCCCCCATTGCGTCGTTGGCCCACGGCCAGACCGCGCGGATCACCAGAAGCACGCCGCCCATCGCCACGAACCAGTGCAGGAATCCCGAAGGAAGCTTCATCGGCGACGCTCCGGCCGCCATCATCGCGCCGCCCAGCACGATGGCGGGCCAGCGCTGGCCGTTCGCGGCCAGCGACAGGCCGAGCCGGCCGATGAAAATGACAACCACCGCCACCGCGAGATCGACCAGGTGATAGTCGAAGCTCAGCCCCTTGCCGCCACCGGTATCGACCGTGCGGAAGCCCACGATGAAGATCCCGAGGGCGGCAGCGACGAAGGCGGTGAGGCCCGCATCCTTCAGCATGAGAGGGAGTCGCGGGCTCATCTGCTCAGACCTTCTCGATCTCCGGTTTGCCGAGCAGCCCGCTCGGCCGGAAGATCAGAACGAGCACGAGGATCGCGAAGACCGCGACGTCCTTGTATTCGCTCGAGAAGTAGCCGGCCCAGAAGACCTCGATCAGGCCGATCAGCAGTCCGCCCAGCATGGCACCCGGCAGCGAGCCGATTCCGCCCAGCACCGCCGCGGTGAAGGCCTTGATGCCGGCCAGGAAGCCGATGAAGAAATCGATGACGCCGTAATACATCAGGAAGAGCATGCCGGCGACGGCCGCCAGCGCCGCGCCCAGCACGAAGGTGAGCGAGATGGTGCGGTCGACGTTTACCCCCAGCAGGGACGCCATCTTCATGTCCTGTTCGCAGGCGCGCTGCTGGCGTCCAAGGGAGGTCCGCGCGATCACCCATGTAAAACCCGCCATCAGCACGACCGTCACCACCACGATGATGATCTGCAACCAGGTGACGCGGACGTCGAAACCGTCGGCGGTGAACAGGTTGAAGCCACCCGAAACCAACTGACCTCCCGGCTTGGGTCGCGCGCCTTGCGCCAGTTGCACGTAATTCTGCAGCGCTATCGAAACGCCGATCGCCGAGATCAGCGGCGCCAGCCGGAACGAGCCGCGCAACGGTCGATAGGCCGTTCGTTCTATCGCTCAGCCGGAGACCGCCGAGAACGACATCGCCAAGAGCAGCACCAGAACGATGGCGACGGGCGCCGAGCTGATGCCGACGCTGCTGCAGATGACGAAGCCGATCAGGGAGATGAAGGCGCCGATCATGAAGACCTCGCCGTGCGCGAAGTTGATCATGCCGATGATCCCGTAGACCATCGTATATCCGATGGCGATCAGCCCGTAGATGGCGCCCAGCGTGATTGCGTTGATCAGCTGTTGCGTGAAATACGCCATGCGTTGCTTTTGTCTCCCTGCCCTTGCGACCTACGATGCTTTCTCAGGCACTGGCAAGCTCAAGATGAGCCACGTGCAAATCGCGGACCACAACATCGCAGGTCGGGAGCCCGATACCCGGCCAGCCCAGGCGGGGCGGCCGAAATGCCACTTGCGCTCACGTGCTCAAGTGCCGATTAAATGCGGCCATGGTTACCCCTTCATACGACGTGATCGTCATCGGTGCCGGCCCTGCCGGACTGACCGCTGCCACCGACATTGCCCGCGCGGGCCTGAAGGCACTCTGCCTCGACAAGCTCGCGCCCGGCGGCGAAATCATGAATCTCGGAGAACTCCACGATTTCGAGGAAATCTTCGACGGCACCACGATGGCCTCGCGCCTCACCGACGACGCGGTCGTCGCCGGTGTCGAGATCGGCTTCGGCGAAGTCTCCTCGATTTCCGGCAGCGGTCCCTTCGAGGTCGAGACGACCGATGGCGAGCGCCATGCCGCGCGCGCCCTCGTCGTTGCGACCGGCCTGAACAAGGGCAAGCTCGGCGTTCCGGGCGAGGACGAGTATGAAGGCCGCGGTCTTTCGCACTGCGCGAACTGCGACGGCCCGCTCTATGCCGGGCAACCCGTCATCATCGCCGGCGCCACCGGCTGGGCGCCTCACGAGGCCCAGGCCCTCGTGGGAATCGCCGGCGACGTCACCATGCTGGGCGCTCCCGACGGCGACATTCCCGAAGGGGTCACCTCCCTGCCGGGCCGGATCGTCGGCCTCGAAGGCAGCAATGGCCTCGAGGCCGTCACCGTCGAACATGAGGGCCAGCGAAACCGCATTTCGACAAATGCGGTATTTGTCTATGTCGGCCAGTCTCCCGCTGCGGAATTCGTGCCGGATTCGCTTGCACGCGACGCCACGGGGCATATCGTCGTGGATGAAGAGGGCCGAACCGCGGCGCCGTTGGTGTTTGCCGCCGGCGACGTACGATCCGGCTCCCAGCAATATCTGGCCAACGCCATCGCCGACGGACAACGCGTCGCCACGTCGGTGGTCGCAGCTCTGAACAAGTAGCGTGGGGGAAAGCGAACATGCGCATCTTCAATCCAAGTTTCGGCATGGCCGCCGCCGGTCCCGCCAAAGTGACGCTGCAGCCTGTCAACTGGGCGACAGACGCCATTGCGCTGATATCCAACTCCAAGCCGAATGCGCGTGAGCTGCTCGAAGGCGTCCGTGCCCTGCTGGGCGCGCACCGCCCCGTGGACAACATCCACTTCCATGCAAAGAACAGCGCCAGCCAGCCGGCCCCGAAGGAACTGATCGAGAAGGTCGCCAAGAACTACAAGGCCGCGATCCTAGCCTTAGGTGATTGAGGAAGCTGTTCATCGTGGAGTTTCCACGACAGCCTCGAACTCGAGAAGCTCGGCATCACCGCTTTCGTGGTCGCCACTGAGACATTCAAGCCGCTGGTCCTGGCCCAGGCGAAAGCCCGCAAGGTCGAGGCCCGGCTGATCGTGGTGAAGCATCCTGTCGGCGGCCTCAATGCCGAAGAACTGCGGGAGCGCATCGAAGCAGCAACCAAGGGACTGACCGAGGCGACGAGCAAATGAAGGACATCGCCGAACAGGAAGTGATCGACCTCGACGACATGGACGTCGAGGCCTTCAACGAGTTCGCCGTCGAACAGGGCTGGAGCGACGGCATGCCGCTCTACGTGCCCACCGAGGCCAAGGTGGCGAAGTTCGTGGAGACCGTCCGCGGCGACAACCGGCCCTACGCGCCGGTGCCGCCGCGCCAGATCGTCCCGACGGTTCAGGCGCTCGCTGCCAACGCCGTGATGGCGGGCTGCAAACCGGAGTATTTCCCGGTCGTGACCGCCGCCCTGCGTGGCGTACTCGACCCCGAGTACAATCTGCACGGCACGCTCGCGACCACCCATTCCTGCGCGCCGATGGTGATGGTGAGCGGCCCGATCCGGCACGAACTCAACATCAACTGCGGGACCAACTGCTTCGGCCAGGGCCGTCAGGCCAACGCCACGATCGGCCGTGCGCTCGGCCTGATGCTGCTGAACGTGGCCGGCGCCAAGCCGGGCGACATGGACCGTTCGACCCAGGGCAACCCCGCCAAGTACACTTTCTGCTTCGGCGAGAACGAGGAAGAGAATCCGTGGGCGCCCTATCACGTGCAGCGCGGCTTCGCGCCCACCGACTCGGTCGTGACGGTGATGTCGGGCGAAGGCCCGCACAATCTCAACGACCACGGCTCGACCACGGGCGACGGGCTGCTGACCACCTTCGCCGGCGGCATGTCCAACCCGGGCGCCAACACGATCTACGGCAAGGGCCCGATGTTCGTCATCATCGGTCCCGAGCACGCCGCCACGCTCAAACGCGACGGCTACACGATCGAGAGCATTCGCAATGAGCTGTTCAAGCGCTCGCGTGTCCACCTTTCGCGCGTCTCGAAGGAAAACCTCGTGACGTACGAGACCACGGGTCACCAACCGGACGGCGACTGGCTGACGATCGGCCGCGATCCGAGCGACATCCACATCACCGTGGCGGGCGGTGCGGGCAAGCACTCGGCCTTCGTCCCGTCGTTCGGCGGCACCACGGTCGCCTGCACGCGCATCACCCGATGAGCGCCCGCTCGTGAAGGAATGGTGCGGCTGGCCGGTCGTCGATGGCTCGACACCCTGGGAAAGCGCACAGCAGATCCTGACGGAGGCCGAACTCTCGGACGGCCTCCCTCTGGTCCCTCCTACCCGACCGCGGCTCGACGCCATGGCTGCCGGCGTTGCCGACCGTACGAGTTCGCACGGCATGATGCCGCCGATGTTCGGCGACATCACGCCGGAGTCCGTGGCCTACCAGTGCGTGATCGCGGGCTGCGTGCCGGCGGAACTGCCGGTCGTGCTGGCGGCAGCGCAGGCTGTCCTCGAACCGGACTTCAATCTTCTCGGCATCGCCACGACCACCGGCAGTGCCGCCGTTGCGCTCTGCATCCACGGCCCGATCGCCGGTAGGCTCGGCATCAACGCGCTGACCAACACCATCGGCCCCGGCACGCGTGCCAATGCCTGCATCGGCCGCGCCCTGCAGCTCTGCCTGCGCAACATCGGCGGTGCGCGCTCGGATACCGGCGACATGGCGACGATGGGCCAGCCCGCCAAATACACGCTGTGCTTTGCGGAGAGGAACGACGGTCCCTTCCCCACGCTCAGCGAGCGTCACGGCCTCGGCAGGGATGTCGACGCGATCACGGTGATGGGCATTTCGGGGACGGCCGAGGTTCTGCCGGGCGACGGCGAGGGCGCCACCCCCGAAGCGATCCTCGACCCGATCGTCGCCGGTATGCGCGCCGAGATCGTGATGTCGGGCCAGAGCCGCAAGAGCGAGCGCGGCGAGCAGGTCTTTCTCCTGCCGCTCGAACTCGCCGAGAAGATCGCGCGCCACGAGGGCTGGGACATCAAGCGCGTCCAGCAATACCTGTTCGATCAGGGAAAGGACGTCGCCGCCTCGCCCGAGGCGATCCATCCGATCGTCACCGGCGGCGCCGGCTACAAGATGGCCTATCTCCCGATCTGGGGCGGCGGCTCGCAGACGGTGCTGCGCAAGCTCTGATCGGCCCGATCAGAGTTTCCAGCCCAGCCAGTCGCAGACGCCGCGGCCCGGAAGGATCGTCTCTCCCTACTTCAGCAGCTTGCGGGCGAGCCCGTAGAACAGCCACATGCCGAAGCCCCAGAGCGCGTAGACGATCGGCACGACGATCACGCCCGGCAGGCGCCAGCCGCCGCCGATCGGCGCGCCCTTGATCGGCAGGACGACGAACCAGTTGACCGCCACCACCAGCGTGCTCGCGAACAACGTCCACCCCAGCGCCCCGTTCAGGATGCCCGGCAGCCGCGCGACCACGAATGCGCCCACGACGCCCCAAAGGCCGCCCCAGAAAGCCAGCGAGACGATGGTCGGAACGCCCCAGGGCGCGACCGGTCGCAGGCTGTAGAGATTGGGCCGGCCAAAGCCGAGTTCGGCGGCGAAGTAGAAGCCCCACTGGTGGAACACCAGCACGCTCAGCGCGCCGGCGACGAAGCCCGCAACCACCATGCGCCAGAAATTGTCCATCCCCGTTACCTCCCGATCACAGGCCGCCGTTCGTGCCACGGATGCGCCTTTTCGAGCTGGGCGGCCAGCGACAACAACGTGGCTTCGGCACCGTAACGGGCAACGAAATGCATGCCGATCGGCAGGCCTTCTTCCGTCCATTCGAGCGGAACCGACATGGCCGGCACACCGGCGGCATTGCAGACGGAGGTGAACGCCACCATCGGCGCGAGCCCCTCCTCGAACATTTCCAGGCTGCCATCCATGCGCACGGTACCCAGCGGCAGCGATGTGCGCGCGATGGTCGGCGAGAGGAGAATGTCGAAGCTCTCGAAGAAGGCGCCGAGTTGCCGACCGGTCCGATGGAAGGTCTGGACGGCGCGGATATAGTCGTGGGCGCCGATCTTGCCGCCCTGCTCCGCATAGAACTGCGTTACCGGTTCCAGATCGCCGGGCCCCGGCACGCGGCCATTGGCACGAACCTGGATGTTGGTGAAGGTGTTGGCGCACATCACCGTGCCGAACGCCATGCCCGTCGCCACCGGATCGTAATCGGGCGCGGCCTCTTCGACGTGATGACCGAGCGCCTCCAGTCGTTTTGCCGTGCGCTCGACAGCCGCGACCAGCGCGGGATCCATCGACTCCCAGCCGAGCGGCTTGCGCAGGAACGCGATCCGCAACCGTCCCGGGACACGCTTGGCGGCGTCGAGGAACGAACCTTCACTATCCGGTGCGCGATAGGGATCGCCAGCTTCACCCCCAGCCAGCGCATCGAGCAGCGCCGCGCTGTCACGGACGGAGATCGAAACGCAGAGTTGTGCCCCTGCCCCGGCCAGCGTCTCGCCGACCGGCGCCAGGCTGATGCGACCGCGCGAGGGCTTCAGCCCGAACAGGCCACACAGCGAGGCCGGAATACGGATCGAGCCACCGCCGTCGGTGGCATGCGCCATCGGCAGCGCCCGCGCCGCCACCACCGCCGCGGAGCCACCCGAAGAGCCGCCCGGCGACAGGTCGGCGCGCCACGGATTGACCGTCGCGCCGCCGAAGGCCGGCTCCGTGGTCGGCGCCAGGCCGAACTCGCTGGTGTTGCTGCGGCCGACGATCACGAGGCCGGCACGGCGCATGCGCGCCACCGCCGCGCTGTCATTCACGGCCACCGGCTCCTTTGCAAAAAAGCGCGAGCCGACCGTGGTCGGTGTGCTGGCACAATCGGCCATGAGCTGCTTCACCACGAACGGGATACCGTGGAATGGACCGTCCCCTGCCGCGGCAACCGACTTGTCGAGCAGTTCACCTTCATAAAAATCGGTGATCGCGTTCAGCCCATCGTTGGCCTCGCGGAGCCGCGTCAGGCTGGCGTCGAGCAGCTCGCGCGCGCCGATCTTTCGGCTGCGGACCAGGTCCGCGACGGCCAGTGCGTCATGTTGTGCGAACAGATCTTCCAACACTTCAGCTCCGCCAGCGTTCGAGGTTCGCCGCCACGAAAGCGTCGTCGTGCAGCTCTGGATAGGTCGCATAGAGCCGGTCGATACCCTCGCTCTGGCCGGGGCTCAGCTTCTCCTGCGGATCGAGGCATTCGATCGATTTGAGCAGCCCCTGTCGCCGCAGGATCTCGTGACAGCCCGGGATGCAGCCCGCGAAATCGTGGTCGACGTCGAACACGACGCTGTTGCAGTCGGTCACGAACGAATCGAGTGCCAATATCTCGGGCGGGATCGCGCCGGCCGAGACGGAGAGCTTGAGCCGCTCCAGCATCTTCGCCGCGCCGCGCGTCCAGACGCTCCAGTGACCGAGCAACCCGCCCTGAAAGCGCAATGTCACCTCGCGGTTGCCCGTGCGCACCACCATCGGCGTGACGAGATCGGCCACGATATGGTCGTCGTTGCCGGTGTAGAGCGTTATCCGCTCCTCGGCGTGGGCGCTGACGATGCCGAAGCAGACGTCGAGCGTGCGGTAGCGGTTGAACGGTGCCACCTTGATCGCCACGACATTGTCGATCGCGGCGAAGCGCGCCCAGAACCCGCGCGACAGCTGGATGCCGCCCACGGCCGTCTGCAGGTAGAAGCCGATCAGCGGCATTTCCCTGGCGACCGCCGCGCAATGCTCGATGAGTTCGTCCTCGCCCGCCCCCTTCAGGGCCGCCAGCGACAGCAGCACCGCGTGATAGCCGAGCGCGCGCGCGGTGCGTGCTTCCTCGACCGCCTGCGCCGTCTTGCCGACGGCGCCCGCAATCATGACCAGCGGCCGGTCGGTCCAGTCGCGCGCCGTCTCGATGGCGAGTTCGAGGACCGGACGATAGAGACCGACCTCGCGGATGGCGAACTGCGTGGAATGAACACCCACGGCCAGCCCGCCCGAGCCGGCGTCCAGGTAATAGCGGCTCAGGGCCCGCTGCGATTGCTTGTCGAAGTTCCGCTCGGCGTCGAGCGCCAGCGGATGCGCGGGGATCACGGTGCCCTGCCGCAGCAGGGACAGGACAGGCGGCGGGAGATCGCGCCAGTGGAGGGCCTTGTCGGTGCTCATAGCGACATCCTAGCCCAGTTCCGGACCGGCAAGGGCAAAGACATGCGAGGGATCGTCCAGCCCCTTTGCCGTGCCCAGGGTCATCCGCATATACCCCCGGGGCGAGGTCGCGCCCTGCTCCTGGAGCCACGCACGGACGTGCTCGTGAACCTTCGGCACGTCGATGATGAACGGTCCGGGCGCCGCCGCGGCCGCGCGGGAGATCAGGGCCAGCGCGATCGCCTCACGGTCGGCGACCACGGGTCCCAGCGACGTCGCCACCCGGCCTTCACGGCCCAGCACGAAGCCCACCATCTTGGAGCCGACGTCTTCCGCCAGCCACGCGCGGCCCGGCTGGCGCAGCGCCAGGTGCATCAGGATCGACGGACGCTCCATGCCGGTCAGCGGCCGGTCGTAGATGGCAAGCCGCGGCAGGTCGGCCGGCGTGATCGGCCGGATCGTGACACCGGGCGGCGGTGGGACTGCCGCGCCGTTCACCCCGTCGAAGTGCCAGCGTGCAATCGGATAGAGGTCGCGGAATCCGAGCGGCAGATAGATCGGCCGTCCCTGCTCCGTCGCATCGAGGCCCGCGACCGCGTCGACCGAACGCACCTCCTCGATACAACGCTTCAACAGACCGGTACCGACCCCGCCGCGCCGCCGCTCCTTCGTCACCAGCACCATGCTGATCCAGGCGAGCTTCTGGCCGAGCGGCAGAACCAGCGAACTTGCCTGCCACCTGCCATCAGCTGCCGTACAGCCGAAGCCACGCCCGGCGCCCAGCATGAAGCGCCAGTCGGCGGCGTTCTGGTTCCACCCGGCCTCGATCGACAGCGGCCACACGGCGTCGCACTGCTCGGGGTCGATCGCCCGGACATCGAGCTCATCGGAATCTGGCGCGTCAGTACTTGCCATCGCGCACCTCGTAGTGCGTGGGCTTGTTCAGCGTGGCCATGTCGCGCTCCAGCCAGTCGGTGGTCCATTCGATCATCTTCGACAGGGGAACAATCGGCGGTCCGAACTCCTTCTCCATTCGACTCGCATTGTTCAGCCAACCGGTCGGCGCCTCCTTGCCGGTGAGCGTCGGCGTCTTGCCCAGCAGCTTGCCGAACTGCGCGGCGAGCCAACGGATCTCGACGGTCTCCAGGCCTGTGACGTTGATCGGCGTCGTCGGCGTCGTGGCGCGCGCCAGGCAGCGCAGCGCGACAGAATTCGCATCGCCTTGCCAGATCACGTTGACATGGCCCATGGACAGGTCGATCGGCTCGCCATCGCGCACCTTGCGGCCGACGTCGTGCAGCACGCCGTAGCGCATGTCGATTGCGTAGTTGAGGCGGAACAGGCGTCCCGGCGTGCCGTGGCGGGCCGAGAAATACTCGAACATGCGCTCCCGCCCGACGCAGGAATTCGCATAGTCGCCGGACGGCGGCACCGGCGGTACTTCCTCGGTTGCGCCTCCGCTGTCGACCGGCACGAACGGATAGACGCAGCCCGTCGAGAAAGCGACGATGCGGGAGTCCTTGAACACCTCGGCGACCATCGCCGGCACCTGCACGTTCATCGCCCAGGTGAGCGGCACGTCGCCCGTCGCGCCGAACTTGCGGCCCGCCATGAAGACGACGTTGGCGGCCTGGGGCAACTTCTCCAGCGCCGCCCGGTCCAGCAGGTCGGCTGAGATCGGTTCGACGCCAGCCCTTTCCAGGGCCTCCCTCACGCCGGGCTCGCTGAAGCGCGCCACGCCCATCACGCGTTTGGTCGGCGCCGCACGCTTGGCCATGCGCGCCAGGGTCGGCCCCATCTTGCCGCCGACGCCCAGCACCAGGATGTCGCCCGGCGTCGCCGCCAGATCGGCCACCAGTTCGGCCGACGGGGCGGTCATGAAGTCCTCGACGGCCTCGACGCTGTCGAAGCGTGCCGGAAGGGTGGCGCTCATTTCTTGCCTCCAGGATGGGCTGGCGTCAGGCGCTCGCGCGGGGCCGCCGACATCGACCGAAGTGCTGCGAAATCGAGATCGACGCCAACGGCGAAGCCCGGGCAGCCCAAAGATCCCAATGCAAGGGCCCCGTCGCGGACCTTGAGGCGCGCCGGCTTGCCGGCTTGCCGCTCATAGAGGTCGGGATGCGCGGCCACGAAGGCATTCTGTTCGGCGTCTGATGCCGACGACATGCCGTCGATGAAATGGTGGGCGTTGCGCTCGACATGGGTGAGTCCCAGCAGCGAGACCAGCGCCAGGTCCTGCTGGACGCTGACGCCAGGCTGCGTCGTCAGATCCTCGGCCGACATGAAGTATCCAGGGCCGAGCTTGTCGACACGCGCGGCGTTCAGGATCGACTTGTAGAAGCCCTTGCAGTTCTTGCTCGAAACGCCGGCATAACCGAGCTTGAGCGCCTCGGGAAACGTCGACAGCTGGCCATCGGACTCATCGATGATGACCGGGCGGTAATTGGCCAGCGCCGTCACCGGACGGCTGAGCGCCGCCTGGCGCTTGATCGGCTGCTCGATGAACAGCGTCGCCTTCACCATCTTCGCGAGCGCCGGTGTCTCCTCGACCTTGCGCCACAGTTCCACGATGCCGTCGACATCGTCGTACTGTTCGTTGCCGTCGAACGTGACCTTGTAGTCGCCGGCCGCGGCATCGAGCACCGACGCGATACGCGTCAGCCGGTCGAGATCGGCCCTGATATCGCCACCGACCTTCAGCTTGTAATAGCGGCCGCGATAGTAGGAGACGACTTCCTCCAGCGTCTCCGGAAGCCCGTCGTTGACGCGTTCCGAGGCCGGCCGCTCCGCTGTCGTCAGCGGATCGACCAGACCCACCGTGTGGCGCAGGTCGATCGACGGGCGCGGTTTCAATCCCGCGAGGAAGCCGGCGAGATGGCCGGCCTCGATATCCGGCGTGAGCTCCGTCGCCGCAATGCCGGGCGCGTTGGCGGCGATCATCTGCGCAAAGGACTGGCCTGTGGCCTTGCCGAGCCCATCGAGGATTGCCCGGTCAAGCAGTGCCGGCCCATACGAGGCGACCAGCGGATTGAGCCCAAGCTCGGCGCCGCGCGCGATCTGCTGGCGGTAGCTCCCGGCATAGAGGCCGAACGGCGTGTCGAAGCCGCGCGTCGTATAGTGATCGATGGCGAGTTGCAGCGCCTGCCGGAGCTGGTCGAGATTCTGCGCGTCGGAAAAATCGGGACTCTTCTCGAACCATTTGGCGCCCAGCGCCTCGGCGGCGACGCCCTCGCTGGTGCGGCCGTCCTCGAGCACGATGCGCACGCGAATGATCGCCTGGATGCCCTGGGTCACCGTGATGACACCGAAGCGGAACGGCAGGCGCAGGCGGTGGTCGCGCTCGAAGCGGTCGACCGCCTCCACTTTCACTTTCATGCGGTTTGCTCCAGCAGGCCCTGCACGTAGCCGATCATGCGCGCCGCGCAGGTCGGCCCGTCGGGCTCGTACACAAAGGGTTCCATGGCGACCCAGCCATCGTAGCCGGTCTCACGCAATGCCTGGATCACCGCGGCGAATCTATCGTCGCCTTCGCCAGGTCCACGCTTGTTGCGGTCGTTGAACTGGATGTGGGCCATCAACCCCGTCGGCATCCAGCGACGGATGGCGTCCGCTACCGGCTCCTTCTCCTCCAGGCTGGCGGCCAGCGTGTCGATCATGAGCCGGAACGCCGGGTTGCCGATGCGGCGCACGACGAGCTCGGCCTCGGCGAGTGTGTTGACGAAGGTGCAGTCCGGTCGCGCCAGCGGCTCGAGGCAATAGACGACCCCGGCCTCATGCGCCGCGGCAGCCGCGGCGGCCCAGGCCTCCTCGACCCGCTTTGCATCGTCCGGTCCGGCGACGCGGCGCTGGCCGGGCGAACCATGGACCAGATAGGCCCCCCCAAGCTCGGCGCACAGTTCGATGGATGACAGCAGCACATCGACGCTGCGCTGCCACACCGCCCGATCCTCGCTCGCAATCGACAGTCCGGCGGGCGCCGCCAGCAGCCAGTGCAGGCCGCTCACCTCGACGCCGGCGTCGGCGCAGGCCCGGCGCACGGCAGCACGCCCGGAGGCTGGCATGCGCCATGCATCCTCGCCCAGGGTGAAGGGCGCGACTTCCAGCCCTTTATAACCGAGCGCCGCCGCCAGGGCGCACTGGCGCTCGAACGACAACTCGCGGATGACTTCGTTGCACAGGGAAAGCTTCACGGACGAACCTCGCCTTGACGGGCAAATGCGTGTTCGCCAGTCTCATCGCATGGGGGCACATGATATCAGGGGCGCGAAAGCGATGAACAGATTCATCGCATCGCACGCATGACGAAATTCGGCGCCCTCGGCCGGCAATATTGGCCGACCCTGGTTCTTTTTGCCTTCCTTCTGGCGAGCTGGCAGCTCGCCGCCTCCTTCGGCGGCATCCGCGAATACCTTCTGCCCGCGCCGCTCTCGGTCTGGAATGCGCTGTGGCACGGCGACACTTCGTGGTGGCCCCACCTGTGGACCACCACGGTCGAGATCATCGGCGCCTTCCTGCTGGCGGGGGTCGTAGGCGTGGCCCTGGGCGTCGCCATCGCCTGGTCGCCCCTGATTGCCAATGCGCTGGTCCCGTTCCTGGTCTTCGTCAACACGCTGCCCAAAGTGGCGATCGCGCCGCTGTTCCTGATCTGGATGGGCTACGGCATCTTCCCCAACATGCTGATGGGCGCGCTGATCGGCTTCTTCCCGGTCGTCATCAACACCGCCGTCGGCCTCTCGCAGGTCGAGCCGGACATGCTCGATCTCGGCCGCGTCTTCAACGCGCCGAAATGGAAGATCTTCGTCAAGATCCGCATCCCCAATGCCCTGCCCTACATATTGAGCGCGCTGAAGATCACCGCCACGGCGGCCGTCGTGGGCGCCATCGTCGGCGAGTTCGTCGCCTCGCAGCGCGGCCTGGGCTACGTCATCGTGACCACGCAGAGCAGCATGAACACCTCCGTGGCGTTCGCTGCGCTGGTGTGGATTTCAGTCGTGGGCCTCCTGCTCTACGGCGCCGTCGTTTTGCTGGCGCATCTCTGGGCCCCCTGGGCCGAGGGCGTCGATTGAGTTCGGGGATGGAAAAAGGGAGATCGCTATGACTCGCACACTGTCGCTTGCACTGGCCGCACTGCTGGCCACCTCGGGCGCCGCTTCGGCGCAGGAGAAGTTCACTTTCGCGCTCAACTGGTTCGCCGTCGGCGACCATGCCGCTTACTGGGTGGCGCTCGACAAGGGCTACTACAAGGCCAAGGGCCTCGACGTGACCCTGGAGAACTCCAAGGGCTCCGGCGATTCGATCGCCAAGGTCGATACCGGCCGCGCTGACGCAGGCCTCGCCGACGCCGCCGTCGTCATCGCCTCGGTCGCCCGCGGCACGACCATCAAGACGGTCGGCATGGTGTTCGACAAGACGCCGCTCAACATCTTCAGCCTCAAGGAAAAGCCGCTCGCCAAGCCGAAGGACCTGGAAGGCAAGACGCTCGCGGCGCCCCCGGGCGATTCGCAGCGCCAGATGTTCCCCGCCTTCGCCAAGCTGAACGGCATCGATCCGGCCAAGGTGGCCTGGGTGAACATCGAACCCGCCGCCAAGATCGCGGCGGTGGCCGAGAAGCGTGTCGACGGCGTCGGCGACTACAGCACCGGCCTGCCGCTCTACGAGAAGGCGGCCGGCAAGGGCAATGTCGTGATGATGCCGTGGGCCGATTTCGGCTTCGACATGTACTCGATGTCGATCATCGCCAGCGCCAAGACGATGAAGGACAGGCCCAAGGCCCTGAAGGACTTCCTCGAAGCCTCCTACATGGGCTGGCGGGACGTCATGGCCGATCCGAAGGCCGCCATGGAAATCCTCAAGAAGCGCGTGCCCGAGGTCGACGTCGAGGTGATGACGCCCAACATGCTGATCGGCCTCGGCCTGATGAAGACCGACCGCTACGCCAAGAACGGCATCGGCTGGATCGACGAGAAGAAGATGTGCGACTCGGTCGATCTGGTGAACGCCTACATGGGCCTGCCGAAGAAGGTCGAGTGCAAGGACGTCTACTCGACCGAGTTCTTCACCAAGGTCGCGATGCCGAACTGATCCAGGCAGTCGCGTCGCGTGGCAAAAGGACTGATCGACCTCGACAGGGTCGGCATGACGTATCAGGCGGCGAGCGGCCCGGTCGAGGCCCTCGCCGGCATCTCTGCCTCGATCGGGGCCGGCGAGTTCGTCTCGCTGGTCGGCCCGAGCGGCTGCGGCAAGTCGACCCTGCTGCGCATCGTGGCCGGGCTGCGGCCCGCGACAGTCGGCACCATCACGGTCGCCGGTCGCACCGTGACCCAGCCGATCCCCGACATCGGCATGGTGTTCCAGGCGCCCATCCTGCTGAAGTGGCGCTCCATCCTGGAGAACGTCCTGCTGCCGGCCGAGCTCGCGGGCAAGGACCCGCGTTCGCTGCGGTCGCGCGCCGAGCAGCTTCTCGAAATGGCCGGGCTCGGCGGCTTCGGCGCGAAGCTGCCGCGCGAACTTTCGGGCGGCATGCAGCAACGCGCCGCGCTCTGCCGCGCCCTGCTGCTCGATCCGCCGCTATTGTTGATGGACGAGCCGTTCGGCGCGCTCGACGCCATGACCCGCGACGACATGGCGCTCGAGCTGCTGCGCATCTGGGGCGAGCAGGACCTCGGTCGCGAGGCCCGCAAGACCGTCCTGTTCGTGACCCACTCCATCCCCGAGGCGGTGTTCCTGTCCGACCGCGTGATCGTCATGTCGGCCCGGCCCGGCCGCATAGCGGCAGACCTCCGGATCGAGCTGCCGCGCCCGCGCACCGTGGAACTGCGGGCCACGGAGGCGTTCGGCAAGCTCAACCTCGAGATTTTCCGGGCCCTGTCCGGCAAGACCAGCATGGGAACGGCCCTTTAGGGCGTTGGCGCGGCCTGCCCTGCCTGATAAGAGGCGGACGAAATAGCAGGAGCAGACATGGCCAACGCCGCCACCCCCCTCAAGAGCGCCGCCAAGGGCATCAGCAACGACGCCAGGCCCTTCGACTGGGAAGATCCCTTCTTCCTCGACGACCAGCTGACCGAGGACGAAATCGCGATCCGCGACGTCGCGCGCGACTATTGCCAGGACAAGCTGATGCCGCGCGTCCTGCTGGCCAACCGCCATGAGAAATTCGATCGTGAGATCATGAACGAGTTCGGCGCGCTCGGCCTCCTGGGCTCGACCCTCCCCGAGAAGTACGGCTGCGCCGGCGCCAACTACACGACCTACGGTCTGGTCGCGCGCGAAGTCGAGCGTGTCGACTCGGGCTATCGTTCGGCGATGAGCGTGCAGTCGTCGCTCGTCATGCACCCGATCTACGCCTACGGCAGCGAAGAGCAGCGCATGAAGTACCTGCCCAGGCTCGCCACCGGCGAATGGGTCGGCTGCTTCGGCCTGACCGAGCCCGACCACGGTTCCGATCCCGGCGGCATGAAGACCCGCGCCGTCACGGTGCCCGGCGGCTTCAAACTCTCCGGTTCGAAGATGTGGATCACCAACTCGCCGATCGCCGACGTGCTCGTGATCTGGGCCAAGCTCGACGGCGGCGCGATCCGCGGCTTCATCCTGGAGCGCAGCTGGAAGGGCATCGAGACGCCGAAGATCGAGGGCAAGTTCAGCCTGCGCGCCTCGGTGACCGGCGCCATCATGCTCGAGGAAGTCTTCGTGCCGGTCGAGAACATGATGCCCAACGTGGCGGGCCTCGGCGGTCCGTTCGGCTGCCTGAACAACGCCCGCTACGGCATCGCCTGGGGCGCCATGGGCGCCGCCGAATTCTGCTGGAAGCAGGCGCGCAATTACACGATGGAGCGCAAGCAGTTCGGCCGGCCGCTCGCCGCCACCCAGCTCATCCAGAAGAAGCTGGCCGACATGCAGACCGAGATTGCGCTCGGCCTCCAGGCCTGCCTGCGGGTCGGCCGCCTGAAGGACAAGGGCCATGCCCAGCCCGAGATGATCTCGCTGATCAAGCGCAACAATTGCGGCAAAGCGCTCGACATCGCCCGCGTTGCCCGTGACATGCACGGCGGCAACGGCGTTTCCGACGAGTATCACGTGATCCGCCACGCCATGAACCTCGAGGCGGTCAACACCTACGAGGGCACGCACGACGTGCACGCCCTGATCCTCGGCCGCGCCATGACCGGCATCCAGGCGTTCAGCTCGGGCGCCTGACCAGCCGTGCCCCTGCCATCCCCCGGCGACATCGCGATCGTCGTCGCCGGGGCACTGGCCGCGGGCTTCGTCAATGGCTTGAGCGGCACCGGCTATGCGCTGGTGGCGCTGGGTTTCTGGCTTCAGGCCATGTCACCGCTGACGGCCGCGCCCCTCACCGCCCTCTGCGGCGTCGCCGGACACGTCCAGTCCCTGCCGCGAATCTGGAGCGGCGTACGCTGGACCCGCCTGTGGCCGATGCTGACCGCGGGCATCGTCGGCGTGCCGCTGGGCACGTTGCTCCTCGACCATGTACGGCCTGCACCGCTCAAGCTGGGCGTCGGCGTTCTGCTGATCGTCTACAGCGCCTGGATGGCCTTCGTGCGCCGCCCGCCCATCGTCACGGGCGGCGGTCGTCCAGCCGATGCCGCCGTGGGCTTCATCGGCGGCGTGATGGGCGGCATGGCCAGTCTCAGCGGTCCGGCGCCGGCGATCTGGGCGCAGCTTCGCGGCTTCGGCAAGGACGAGCAGCGGGGCGTCAACCAGCCGTTCAACATGAGCGTGCTGTTCCTCGCCCTTGTCTCGGCCGCCATTGCAGGCTTTCTCGACGCCACCTTCCTGATCTGGGCCGCGATCACCGTGCCGACGACGTTGATCGGCGCGCGGATCGGCCTCGCGCTCTACGGCCGCATCAACGACGCGCAGTTCCGACGGATCCTGCTCGGCCTGCTTTGCCTGTCGGGTCTGACGCTGATCCTGACGTCGCTGCGTTAGCCGGCGAGCAGCGCAAGGCAACCGCTCTCAACCAGCAACGGTTCGAGCCCGGCCGCGCCTGCTGTCGTCTCGAATTTGCGGCGAAGCTCGGCCAGCGAGCGGGCATGGTATTTCTGCGGCTCCTGCGTCCACTCCGTGCCACCGAGGGTCATCGTAAAGCTCTTGTCGCCGCCCGCAATCGCGGCAGCATTGGCCGCCGACCACGGCAGGAACAGCGCCCCGACCTCCTGCGTGAGCAGGGGCATCAGGGTCGGCGCCAGCGCCGTCGTCGTTTCGAAGCCGCCTTCGGCCCTGGGCGAGAGCATGTGCTGCACCCAGCGCATCACGTTAGGCGCCGTGGCGCGCATGATCGCGCCGGGAGTCGGATCGGTTGCCGCCTCGTAAAGCTGCCCCCACAGGCCGAAATCGGCCATCGCCGGCCGGCCGCCCAGCAGGTAGGGCCGCGAGGCCAGATGTGCGTCGACAAGGCCCAGCGCCTTGGCGAACGAGGCCTCGATCAGCGGCTGCGTCTTCTCGTTCGAGCCGACGAACCCGAGGCGCCCCATCATGCGTTCGGCCACCGCCGCGCGCGCCTGCGCGACGGCGAGCGTGCCTTGCGCACCCATCATCTGCTGGGCGATCCGCTCGGCCGTCGACCAGACGTCCGGCTGATACCGCCAGCGATAGTGGAACATCCATTTGTTGCCCCACTCGTCGCCATACTCTTCGAGCAGGGCGGAGACGAAGGCGAGCGCGGGATCGTCGGGCGTTACGGACGGCTCGGGATGCGAGGCTTCGAAGCGCTCGAGAATCGGAGTCGAATCCTGGATGCCCTCGCCCTCCGGCGTCACGACCAGCGGCACGAGTGGCAGCTTGGCGTATTTCTGGAACTCCGCCTGGACCGCCGGCGAACGCAGGATCCAGTCGTGCGCGACGTTCTTGTAGCGCAGGAAGGACCGCACCTTCACCGAATAGGGCGACAGTTCCGAGCCGAAAATCCGGTAGGTCATGGCGTCCTCAGATCCAGCGCTTGCGCTTCAACCACAGGAAGATGGAGCTCACGATGACGACGACCATCACCCAGAAGAAGTCGTAGCCGTACTTCCATCCCAGCTCGGGCATATTGCCGGTATCGCGGTCGAAGTTCATGCCGTAGATGCCGGCGAGGAAACTGAGCGGCATGAAGAACACCGTGATCACCGCCATGGTCTTCATGACCTCGGACATCCGGTTGGACGAATCCATGAGGTAGACTTCCATCAGGCTGTTCGCCATTTCGCGGTAGCTCTCGACCAGATCGAGCACCGCCACGGCATGGTCGAAGCAATCGCGCAAATAGGTACGAGTCTCGGGCATGATGAAGGGCACATCCGGCCGCATCACCGCCAGCACCGTCTCGCGCTCGGCCCACTGGATGCGGTGGAACGACACCAGCGCCCGCCGCGCCTGGTGGATATGCGCCAGAGTGTCCTTGGTGGGATGGTCGAGCGCTTCCTCCTCGAGTTCCTCAAGATGAGTCGACAAGGCCTCGATCAGCGGAAACTTGCGGTCGACCACGAGATCGATCAGCGCATAGACGAGATAGTCGATGCCGAACATGCGAAGCCGCGAGCCGGCGGTCTGGATGCGGTCACGAACCGGCTTGAAGATGTCGGCCTTCACGTCGTGAAAGGAGATGACGTAATTATCGCCGAAGAAGATGCTGACCTGACGGCCCCGCAACATGCAATCTTCATATGCCGGGTCGTTCAGGACGAGGAATCCCTGCCCTTCGTACAAGTCGAGCTTGCTGCGCTGGTTGGAGTGAAAGACGTCCTCCAGCGCCAGCGGATGCAGGTTGAACGCCATGCCGAGGTTGCGCAGCATCTCCGAACTCGGCCGTCCACCCACATCGATCCAGGTATGGCCGGGCGTGCCGAGATGAAAACGGCACTGGTCCACTTCCACCTCGTGCAGGACCTCGACGTCGTCCTGCGTATACTCGACGAGGGTGAAATCGAGCGCTTCGTCCGGAACCGGCGCGCGCCCGGCCAGAGTGCCGGGAGCCGTGCCGGGCTTGGTATGGCGGCGGAAAAGGCCCTCCATGCGCGTGCTCACCCCTGAACCGTTCAGACTTCGTCCATCACCTGGACGTCGGGGCGGCCGGCGAGATAGTCGCCGAGCTTGCGGCCGAGTTCCTTGAAGTGCGGCGCGGCCCGATGGGCCTCCAGCGCCGCCTGATCCTCGTAGCGCTCCAGCATGACATAAACGTTAACATCCGCCGTCTTGTGCAACGCATAGAGCTTGTTGCCAGGCTCGTCGGCATGAACCTTGGCCTGCAGCGCCTTCATGGTCGCCTCGAAGTCGGCGTTGGTGCCCGGCTTGATGGTCAGTTTTGCGATGACGCCGATCATGTTCTCTCCTCTTGCCGTCTATTGCGGCCGCTTCTTCACAAGATACTTGTGCTCGCCATCGCACACCAGTTCGCCCTTCTGGTTGTGGATCGTGAGCTTCAGGACGGCCACGCCGGTAGTCCGGCCGGGCTTGAGTCCGGTCACTTCCAGCATTGGATAGAGCGTGTCTCCGACATAGACCGGCTTCAGGAACCGCGACGACTGCTCGAGGAAGCCGACCAGCGATTCGCCCACAAAATGCGGGAAGATGCCGCCGCCCGCCGCGCCCTGGATGGCCACCTGCAGCCCGTGGGCCAGCATGTCCGGGTGGCCCAGCGCCCTGCAGTACTCGCGGTCGTAGTGAATCGGATGATTGTCGCCGCTGGCGAGCTGGAAGGCCGAGAACAGCGCCTCGGTCTGGGTGCGAGAGTTGATGTAGAACTTCTGCCCGACCGTGAGGTCCTCGAACCAGTGCGCCGGGCCGAAGCGATGCGCGGCCGGATCGAAGGGCTCGGCCTTGGTGTCGGTCACGCTACGCGGCCTTCGCCTTGCGGGCCATGCCGTCGAACAGGTCGAGCATGCGCTCGCGCCAGGCATGGACCGGGTCGCTCGTCTCCAGGAGTTCGAACGGGCTGACGATGCGCGGCCACATGAAGGTCCCGGCGAGAATATAGTCGGGATAAGCAGCCTCGGCCCCGGACAGGAACTTCTGCTCGCGCAGCGCCCGGCGCGCGGGCTCGAGCGCCGTCCGGAACGCCGCCAACCCCTTTTCCCGCGCCTGCATCTGGAACGACGTGAAATCCTTCGTTCCCAGACGCGCACCGCGCGACTCGGCGATGTAGGCCCTGTCCTCCGGCCGCACGCGGTCATAGAGATCGCCGACGATCAGCGGGAAGATCGCCGCGTTGACCGCGGTGTCCGTCCAGCCGTTGATGAAGCGCGCGTAGGAACGGCCCATCTCGCTCTTGAGCAGCAGCCGCTCCGGGTACATGTCGTCCAGGTAGACCGCGATCGCCCAGCTGTCCTTGACCGGCTTTTCGCCGTCCTTGATGACCGGCACGGTCTTCGAATCGGCGAAGGCGATCTTCTCCTTCTCCGTAAAGCCCATCGGAATGCTGGTGTAGTCGAGGCCCTTGTGGGCCAGCGCGAACTTGGCGCGCCAGCAGAACGGGCTGGGGCGACGATCGTCGTCGAACGCGAGGTCGTAGAGGGTGATCATCCGGGCCTCACTTGCCGTCCAGCATCTTGATGATGCCGGAAAAGTCCCTGGCGCCATTGCCGGAATTGACGAACAGGCTGAACAGCTGGGCGGCTTCCGCGCCCAGCGGCGTGCTCGCGCCGGCCGCGTTCGCCGCCTGCTGGGCCAGCATCAGATCCTTCAGCATCATCGCCGCCGTGAATCCCGCCTGATAGTCCCGGTTGGCCGGCGAGGCCGGCACCGGCCCCGGCACCGGGCAGTAGTTGGTCAGCGACCAGCACTGGCCGGAAGCGGTCGACGCCACGTCGAACAGCTTCTGGGCATCGAGGCCCAGACGCTTGGCCAGCATGAAGGCCTCGCTGACCGCGATCATCGAGATGCCGAGGATCATGTTGTTGCAGATCTTGGCGGCCTGGCCGCCGCCGCTCGTGCCGGCGAGAACGATGTTCTTGCCCATCTTCTCCAGCACGGGCTTTGCCTTGCCGAACGCTACGTCGCTGCCCCCCACCATGAAGGTGAGCGTGCCCGCGGTGGCGCCGCCGACGCCGCCGGAGACCGGCGCGTCGACCATCTCCATGCCCGCCTTCTCGGCCAGAGCCGCGACATGGCGTGCGCTTTCCACGTCGATGGTCGAACAGTCGATCAGCAGCGTGCCCTTGGCGACGTTGGGCAGCACGTCCTTCTCGTAGACCTCGCGCACATGCTTGCCGGCCGGCAGCATGGTGACGACGATCTCCGCACCCTTGACGGCTTCGGCCGCCGAGGATGCCTTGTGCGCGCCCTTCTCGACCGCCGTATTCAGGGCGGCCTCCGACAGGTCGAACGCGACGACGTGATGCTGGGCTTTTGCCAGGTTGGCGGCCATCGGGCCGCCCATGTTGCCGAGACCGATAAAGGCGATTTTCGCCATGGTTTCCTCCGTTTGCCTAGTACGCCTTAGTCGAAGAACAGGTCGTTCGACACCGGCCTGAAATGCTCCGCGACCATCGCCGCCGTCACGCCCTCGATGGTCGGCGGATTCCATTGCGGCTTCTGGTCCTTGTCGATCAGCAGGGCGCGCACGCCTTCGAAGAAGTCGTGGCCCTTCTGCATGCAGCGCTGCGACATGCGGTACTCGATCGTCATCGTGTCCTCGAACGAGCGGTTGGCGCAGGCCTTGAGCTGCGCCAGCGTGATCGCCATCGACAGCGGCGAGAGCTTCATGAGGGCGGCCAGCTGCTTCTGGGCAAACTCGCTGTTCGACTTCTTCAGCTTGTCGACGATTTCCTGCAGCGTTTCGGCCGAGAAGCAGCAATCGATTTCCGGCATCAGCGCCGGCAGCGTCTGGTCGCCAGCATCCTCCTGGAAGCGTGCAATGACGGCATCGACCTTCTCGTTGGCGCGCGGGCCGGACAGGTCCGCCGCGCCGAGCGCCGCCTGCAGGTCGCCGATCTTCGCGCTGGGTACGAAGGCGTTCGCGATACCGGCCCACACCGCGTCCGCCGCCTTGAGGCGATAGCTGGTGAGCGCCAGGAAGGTTCCCAGCGCGCCCGGCAGGCGCGTCAGGAAATAGCCGCCGCCGACGTCCGGGAAGAGACCGATGGTCGTCTCCGGCATGGCGAAGAGATACTTCTCCGTCACCACCGAGTGCGAGCCGTGCGCCGACAGGCCGACGCCGCCGCCCATGTTGATGCCGTCGATCAGCGAGATCCAGGGCTTGGCGTAGCGATAGATCCGCCGGTTGACGATGTACTCGTCGCGGAAGAAGTCGCGCCGCAGGGTGCCCGACGGACTGTCCCGCATCTCGCGATAAAGGCCCGCCACGTCGCCACCGGCGCAGAACGCGCGGTCGCCGGCGCCGCGCAGGACCACCGCCTTGACCGCCGGATCCTTCTCCCACTCCGGCATCACGCGCTCCATCTCCAGGATGATGCCGTGCGACAGGGAATTGAGCACCTTCGGCCGGTTGAGCGTCATGACGCCCAGGCCATCCTTCACTTCGAACAGAATTTCAGCTTCGGACATATTTCAACTCATCAACAAACGTCGGGAAATGATCACGCGCATGATCTCGTTGGTGCCTTCGAGGATCTGGTGCACGCGCAGGTCGCGGAGATAACGCTCCAGCGGGAAATCCTTCAAGTAGCCGTATCCGCCATGCAATTGCAGCGCCTCGTTGACCACGCGGAAGCCCGCGTCGGTGGCGAAGCGCTTGCCCATGGCGGCGGCCTGCGTGGCCTCGGGAGACTTCTGGTCGAGCAGCCAGGCCGCGCGCCAGATCAGCAGCCGCGCGGCGTCGAGATCTGTCGCCATGTCGGCGAGTTTGAACTGCGTCGCCTGGAAGTCAGCCAGCGGCTTGCCGAACTGCTTGCGCTCGACGACATAGCGCGACGCCGTCTCCAGGCAGGCACGCGCGCCGCCCAGCGAGCAGGCGCCGATATTGATGCGCCCGCCGTCGAGCCCCATCATCGCGATCTTGAAGCCGTGGCCCTCGGGGCCGAGCCGGTTGGCCACCGGGACCCTGCAGTTCTCGAAAATCACCGACGCCGTCGGCTGGCTGTTCCAGCCGAGCTTGTTCTCCTGCTTGCCGAACGACAGGCCCGGCGTGCCCGCCTCGACCACCAGGGTCGAAACACCGCTCGCCCCCGCCCCGCCCGTGCGCAGCATCACGACATAGATGTCGCTGCGCCCGCCGCCCGAGATGAAGGCCTTGCTGCCGTTCAGGATGTAATGGTCGCCCTGCAGTTCGGCCCGCGTGGCCAGCGCGGCTGCGTCGGAGCCGGCGCCCGGCTCGGTGAGGCAGTAGCTCGCGAAATGCTCCATGGAGCAGAGCTTGGGCAGGAAGCGCTGGCGCTGCTCGTCGTCGCCAAAGGCGTCGATCATCCAGGCCGCCATGTTGTGGATGGAGATGTAGGCCGCCGTGCTCGGACAGGCCGCCGCCAGCTCCTCCATGATGAGGGCCGCATCGAACCGGCTGAGCCCGCTGCCGCCGACATCGTCGCGCACGTAGATGCCGCCGAAGCCAAGCGCCGCGGCTTCGCGCAGCACCTCCTCGGGAAAGATCTTCTCGGCGTCCCAGCGCGCGGCCTGCGGCAGCATGCGATCGGTCGCGAACTGCCGGGCGGTGTCGCGGAAGGCCTGCTGATCTTCTGTGAGATTGAAATCCATGCGGGCGAGACCGTATCAACTCTTCTGGGCGACGGCCAACGGACGATGCTGCCGAGGGTCCCCTAGAGAGCCTGGGCGACGCCTTTCTGCAGGAAAAGGAGCCGCATTGCGGCCCTCCCCGGTTCGCGCCATAAGGCCATTCATGTCCGCCCGTTTCACGACCCTCGGCCGCTATCCCACGACCCGCCTGCGCCGCAATCGCGGCGAGGAATGGTCCCGCCGCCTCGTCGCCGAGCACAGGCTTTCGGTCGACGACCTGATCTGGCCGGTCTTCGTCCAGGAGGGCCAGAACACCCGCACACCGGTCGCCTCCATGCCGGGCGTGGACCGCCTGTCGATCGACCTCTTCGCCGAAGCTGCAAAGGAAGCGCGCGACCTCGGCATTCCCGCCATCGCGATCTTCCCCGAGACCGATCCGAAATCCAAGACACCCGACGCGCGCGAGGCCTACAACCCGGGCAATCTCGTCTGCCGCGCCATCACCGCGGTGAAGAAGGCCGTCCCCGATATCGGCATCGTCTGCGACGTGGCGCTCGATCCGTTCAACAGCGACGGCCATGACGGTATCGTGCGCGATGGCCGCATCCTGAACGACGAATCGGTCGAGGCCCTGGTCAGGCAGGCGATCGTCCAGACCGAGGCTGGCGCCGACATCCAGGCGCCCTCCGACATGATGGACGGGCGCATCGGCGCCATTCGTGCGGCGCTCGACGCCAAGGGCTACCAACACGAACAGATCATGTCGTACGCCGCCAAGTACGCCTCGGCCTTCTACAATCCGTTCCGCGACGCCATCGGCAGCTCCGGCGCGCTGAAGGGCGACAAGAAGACCTACCAGATGGACTACGCCAACTCGGACGAAGCGCTGCGCGAAGTGGGCTTCGACATCGAGGAAGGCGCCGACATGGTGATGGTCAAGCCCGGCCTACCCTATCTCGACATCGTGCGCCGCGTGAAGGACACGTTCGGCGTGCCGACCTACGCCTACCAGGTGAGCGGCGAGTACGCGATGCTGAGGGGCGCCGCCGATCGCGGCTGGCTCGACTGGAACAAGGTGCTGATCGAGACGCTCACCGGCTTCAAGCGTGCGGGCTGTGACGGCATCCTGACCTACGGTGCGGTCGACGCCGCGCGCCTGCTCAAATCCAGGTGATCGCCGGCCTATGATCGAGCGTCCGTCGGCCCGCCTGGTCCTGCTCGATCCGCAGGACCGCCTGTTCCTGTTCAACGTCCACGACCCCAAGGTGTTCGATCCGGCCAACCCGTTCTTCGACCCTTTCTGGGTGATGATTGGCGGCATGGTTGACCCGGGCGAGGATTACGCCGAAGCCGCCGTGCGCGAAGCCGGCGAGGAAACCAGGCTGCCGGTGATCGACACGCCCCGCTGGGTATGGACACGCGAGCGCCGTATGAGCTGGCGCGGCAAGGACGTGCTGCACAAGGAGCGCTTCTTCCTGGCGCGCACAGACCGTACCGAGATCGACACGTCGGGCCTCGATGAAAAGGAGCGGAGCTGGACCCTCGGCCATCGCTGGTGGACGGCCGAGGAGATCGCCGCTTCGTCCGAGCGCTTCGAGCCGCAGGACCTGCGGACGCTTCTGGCCGCTCTGCTGCGCGACGGACCTCCGCCCGAGCCGCTGGTTCTCGGCTAGCGGCGATCGCGCTCCTCGCGGTCGCGCTTGCGACGCTCCTGCTCTTCCGCCGTACCGCGATAGGCACGCCACGCCAGGACGAGCGCCACCAGGGAGCAGGCCACCCCCACGATCATTGCCACTGGTTCGGCCTCACCCACGATCCATGACCCTCATGGTCGCCTCGCTTCCCGACGATGAACGTTCCGTCCTGTCCGAACGTGGCTTCGTCTCGGGCATGAAGGCGGCATAAATCACCAGCCCAAGTCCGGCAACTGCCGCCAGAGCGACAAAGGCCGCCGAATAGCCCGCCATGACCACGATCAAGCCCGCAAAAGTCGCGCTGAGTGCGGCTCCGAGGCCCAGCGCCGTCGCGATGGCTCCCAGACTGACGTTGAAGCGGCCGGTCCCCCGCGTGAGGTCGGCGACGACCACCGGGAAAAGCGCGCCAAAAATGCCAGCACCCACCCCATCCAGCGCCTGGACGCCAACCAGCCAGTAGGGATCGTCGGAGAGCGGGTAAAGCGCCCCGCGCGCCGCAAGCACCACGAAGCCCGCGATGAACAATGGCTTTCGTCCCCAAACGTCCGCCTTGGCGCCGACGAGCAATGCCGCCGGGATCATGACGAGCTGGGCAATCACGATGCAGGCTGCCATCAGCGTCGTTCCGAGACCCTCATTCACCAGGGCGAGCTTCTGGCCGACGAGCGGCAGCATCGCCGCATTGGCGAAGTGGAAAAGCACGACACTTGCGGCAAAGACCAGCAAGGAGCGATTCTCCAACAGCGCGGCGATTCCGGCGGGTCTAGCATTGTCGTTTTGGCGTCCGTCATCGAGGCCACGCGCTACGTCGTGGTCGATGGCTCCGGCAGGAATAATGAGAGTGGCCCCGATACTCGCGACTGCCATCGCTGCCATCAGATAGAAGACCGCGATCGGCCCCATAAAATAGGCCGCGCCGCCAGCCAGCATGGCCGCAACCGCATTGCCGGCGTGATTGAAAGCCTCGTTGCGCCCTGTGCGGCGAGTAAAGGCTTTCGGACCCATCATACCTAGAGTGATGGCGGCGATCGCCGGTGCAAAGATCGAGCCTGCGATGCCGGCTGCTGACTGGGCGAGTGCCACAGGCAGAAAATCCGGCGCGAGCGGCAATATGAGGCAGCACGCCGTCACCACGATAGCCGCGACGATGACCGCGGCGCGCTTGTAGCGTGTGACATCGATGAAATTGCCCGCCGGCGTCTGGGCCAGGATGCCGGCAATGCCGCCGATCGACATGACGACACCGATGCTGGCCGCATCCCATTTCTGGACCGTGAGCAGGTAAATGGCGAGATAGGGTCCCAACCCATCGCGCACGTCGGCGAGAAAGAAGTTCAGCGCATCCAGGCTGCCGTCTCGTCGCGTCATGCCCTATTACCCTCAAAGAACGTTGCCACGGCGAGATCGCTCCAGGGCAGACGACTGCCCGCGCCGTGGAAGCCGACATGGCCACCCTGCACGGGCAACAACGGAGTCAGCATTTTGTTGAGTTTCCAATCATAGCTGGTGTAGAGCGCGCCGGGAATCCACGGATCGTCCAGCGCCCCCAGTACCAGGGTCGGCACGCGGATCTCTCCCATGAAGCGAACGGGCTTGCACCGCTCATAATAGTCCTCCGCGCCGGCAAAGCCATGTCGTGGTGCAATGAAGACCTCGTCATATTGCCAGACGGAGCGCGATCCAACGATGGCCGACTTCTCCGCGGCCGTGATTTCTGCACCTGCCGCCGTCGCCTCCACCTTCATCAGTCCGAGCAGGTGCCGGTGATAGATGAGATTGCGAGGGTGCAGCATTCGGCGGCAGGTGGCGGACAGATCGATGGGCGCGCAGACCGTTGCGGCTGCGAGTAACGGCGCGGCGCCACCCTCCTCGCCCAGATACTTGAGCAGCATCGCGCCACCCAGGGAATAGCCGACCGCCCTTGCGCCTTCGGACATCAGTTCGGCCGGGAGATTTGCCAGCAGTGCCCGGAAATCCTGGCTGCGACCGGCATAGTATTGGCCGCCGCAGGTCGCGCGGGATGGTCCGGCGCCGCGCAGGTTGAGCCGAAGGACACGCTCGCCCGCGTCGAGCAGGCGCCGTGCCATATTGTGGATGTATAAACTCTCCTGCGAGCCCGTGAGACCGTGGACCAGGATCGTCAGCGGCGTGCCGGGACGCGGTACCGCCGGCCGGTCCAGCGTGCAGACGAGCCTGTCGCCGGTCCCGTCGCGCAACTCGACGGTTAGTCGCTCGGCAATGTGAGGGGACAGATCACGCCGGGGCGGACGCAGGTAGTTTGCGACGGTCTGGAGATCGGCGCTCCACCAGGGGAAGCGCGGACGAAACGGCGGGAGATCGAGGATCACCCCTCGATGGTATCAAGCCTGTCGAAGAATTTCTCTACCGCGAGATCGCACCACGGCCGGGCGCTGTCGTGGGCGTGGAAGCCGATATGCCCGCCCGCGGGCGGCATCAGCGGCACGAGGGAAGGATTGTCGGACCAATTGAACTCCCGATAGTACTCGACGGGAATCCAGGGATCGTCGCAGGAGGCGATGACCATCGTCGGGACGCGGATCTCCGGCATGAAGGCGAGCGGGGAGCACAGCTCGTAATAGTCTTCGGCGCCCCGAAACCCATATCGCGGCGAGATGAAACGGTCGTCATAGTCCCACACGCTGCGTGCCGCCTTGATCGTCTCGCGCTCTTCGGGCGTGGTGAGCGCGCCAGGTGCCAGCGCCTCGACCTTCATGTCGTTCAACAGATAGGTGTGATAGAGCCAGTTGCGCGCGCGCATCATGTGCTTGCAGGTACGCGACAGGTCGATCGGAGCGCAGATCGTGGCGGCACCTCGCAGCGGCGCGAAAGAGCCCTCTTCGCCCAGGTACTTCAGCAGCATCGCGCCGCCCAGCGAATAGCCGACCGCGACGACGCCGCTCTCGATCAAGTCCTCGGGCAGTTGCGACAGAACGCGACGGAAATCGGCGGTTCGCCCGACGTGATAATGCTCGCGGCAATGCGGGCGCGACGGGCCGCATCCCCGCAGGCTCAGACGCAACACACCGTATCCGCTGTCGAGCAGATGCCGCGCCGCGTTCAGCATATAGGCGCTGTCTTCGCTGCCCGTCAGGCCGTGAATCAGCAGAACGAGCGGTCGACCTGGCACCTGTGCCGCGGGATGATCGAGCATGCCGAGCAGGATGTCGCCGGTACGATCGGCCATCGGAAAGGCGATGCGCTCGCTGGTATGCGGTGCGAGATCACACCCGCGCGCCGACGTCAGCCGGATGGCGATGGTCTGCAGGTCCGGCCCCACCACGGGAAGCGTGGCCTGAAGGGGGCCAAATCGAGGGAATCGATGGACGGGGGCACGGGCGATCCGTATTCACATTTTCGTCGAGATGAAAACGTCCACCGCCCCGCCCAGTTCCCCTCTGCTCGGGGTGCTCTTCGCCGTCGCTGCCGCGATCACTTTCAGCACGGCAGGCGTCATCGTTCGGCGAATCGACCTTCCGGCCTGGGACGTGTCCTTCTGGCGCTCCGCCCTGCTGGTCGGCACCATGCTGCCGCTTCTGGTCTGGCAGCGCCGTCAGATTCGGATCGACATCCGCAATGGCGGTCAGGCCCTGCTGCTCAGCGCCGTTCTGCTCGCAGGAAGCTTCGTGAGCTTCATCCTGGCGCTGGGCCTCGCGCCGGTCGCCAACGTGCTGATCATGTTCGGCGCCACGCCCTTCATTACCGCCATCGCGGCCCGGCTGTTCCTCGGCGAACCCCTGCATGGTCACACGATCCTCGCCATGGCGGCTGCGGTGGTTGGCCTGGCGATCAGCGTCGCCGGCTCCCTGCAGCCCGGCGCCCTGGCCGGCATGGCCGTCGCCTTCATTGTCGTGCTGTGCATGAGCGGGAACTACGTCGTGGTTCGCCATCGCCGTGACATCGGCATGACGCCCTCGATCTGGCTGGCCGGCGTCATTTCGGGCCTCGTGGCCCTGCCCTTCGCCCATCCCGAGAACGTCACCTGGTCGCAGCTGCCGTGGCTGTTCGCCCTGAGCCCCGGCCAGCTCGCGGTCGGGCTACTCCTCTACATGGCCAGCCTGAAGCGTATTCCGGCGGCCCAGGCAGCCCTGCTCGGCCTGCTCGAACTGGTGCTGGGTCCGGTCTGGGTGTGGCTGTTCGATGGCGAAAAGCCGGACGATCTCACCTTGTTTGGCGGCGTCATCGTCATCTCGGCCGCTGCGATGAATGTGTGGCTGGATTCACGACGATCCACTGGTTAAGAACCGAACATGACCCAGCATTCCAAGGGCCCGCTCTCGGGCATTCTCGTCGTCGATCTCTCGCGCATCCTGGCGGGCCCGTACTGCACCCTTCTGATGGCCGAAATGGGCGCCCGGGTAATCAAGGTCGAACCGCCCAAGGGCGGCGACGACGCCCGCGCCTATGGTCCGTTCGTAAACGGCAAGTCGACCTATTTCGCCTCGATCAACCGCGGCAAGGAGAGCATCGCGCTCGACCTCAAGGCCGATGGCGACCGCAAGATCTTCGAGCAGCTGCTCGAGAAGGCCGACGTGGTGGTCGAGAACTTCCGCCCCGGCACGATGGAGAAGCTGGGCTACGGCTGGGAGACGTTGCACGCAAAGTATCCCCACCTGATCTATGCCGCCGCCTCGGGATTCGGCCACACCGGCCCGAACTCGAAGGATCCCGCCTACGACATGGTCATGCAGGGCCAGGGCGGCATCATGAGCATTACCGGCAATGAAGGTCAGCCGCCGAGCCGTGTCGGCATGTCGATCGGCGACATCGGTGCGGGTCTGTACACGGCCGTCGCGGTCAACGCCGCGATCGTGCATCGTCTCAAGACCGGTGAATCCACCAAGGTCGATATCGCGATGTTCGATTGCCAGCTCGCGCTGCTCGAGAACGCCATCATGCGCTACACGGTCGAGAAGGAGATCCCCGGTCCGCTCGGCGCCCGCCATCCGACGATCACCCCGTTCGAAGCATTCGCCACGTCCGACGGCTCGATCATCATCGCCGCAGGCAACGACAGTCTGTTCATGAAGATGTGCGACGCGCTTGGCCGTTCCGACCTGGCGACCGCCCCCGAGTACAAGTCGAACGCGCTCCGCCAGAAGAGCCAGAAGAAGCTGAAGCATGAAATCGAGTCCGTGCTGAAGACCAATACGACCGATCACTGGATCGCCGTCGTGTCCAAGGGCGGCGTGCCCTGCGGCCCGATCAACAACATCGCGCAGGCCATCGAGCATCCGCAGGTCGACGCGCGCAACATGCTGGTCGACGTGCCCGACGGCAGCGGCGGCACCCTGAAGCTGGCGGGCAATCCGCTCAAGATGTCGGCCTTTGCCGACCCCACGACGCGCCCCGCCGCGCCGGACCTCGACAGCGACCGCGACGCGATCCTCTCCTACCTCCGCGGTTGACCCGGTGAGGCTGTTGGTTCGCCTCGCAGCCGTCTCGGGAAAACTCCTGGCCGGAACGGCGCTGGCGATCGCGATCTTCCTGGTCGGCACTTACTTCCAGGTTCGCGGTGCGCTGCCGGGCTACAGCGGCCAACTCGAGGCCGCGGGCCTGAAGGCCCCCGTCGAGATCCTGCGCGACAGGAACGCCGTGCCGCACATCATTGCAGGCTCGATCGAGGATGCCTCTTTCGCGCTGGGTTACGTCCATGCCCAGGACCGCTTCTGGCAGATGGAGCTGATGCGCCGCGTCGGCCAGGGCCGACTCGCCGAACTCGTGCCGCCGGCATTGGTCGGCCGCGGACTCGTCGACAGCGACCGCACCCTGCGTGGCCTCGGGGTCTACCGGCGCGCTTCGGAGAGCGTGACCGCGCTCTCGCCGGCCATGCGTTCGCGTCTCGAAGCCTACGCGGCCGGCGTCAATGCGTGGCTTGCAGATGACGATCAGCAGTTCGGGCTGGAACTCACGCTGGTCAAGCTTCTGTCGGGCGGCCGCTACCGGCCAGAACGGTGGCGGCCGGCGGACTCGCTGGTGTGGGCCAAGCTCATGGCGCTCGGCCTCGACGGCAACTGGCGCGCCGAGTTGTTGCGACTGCGGCTATCGCAGAAAATCGGAGAGGACGGTGTAAAATTCCTGATCGAGCCGTCCGGCGACAGCAAGGACTCGACCCTGTCGATGGTCCTCGCCGCCGTGAAGGACATCGATCTCGACCGTCTTTTCCGGGGTACCGACAACGAGGTGACACGCAAACGTGAGGCCTCCAACGAGTGGGTTCTGTCGGGGGCCCATGCGGTCTCAGGTCGGCCGCTGCTCGCCAACGACCCTCATCTGGCGTTCACCTTTCCCGGCGTCTGGTACCTCGCCCGCCTGGTCGGACCGGGCTTCGACGTCCGCGGCGCCACCTCGCCGGGCTCGCCTGCGGTCGTGCTGGGTCACAACGGCACCATCGGCTGGGGTTTCACGACCACCAACCTCGACAGCCAGGACGTGTTCGTCGAGCGCGTCGATCCGACCGATCCCAACCGCTACATCACGCCGGACGGCGCCCGCCCCTTCGCGGTGCGCGAGGAGACCATCAAGGTCGCCTGGGGCGATCCGATTACGATGCGCGTGCGCGAGACGCGGCACGGTCCGGTCATCGACGATTTCGTCAGTCGCGGCGGGAATCTCACGCCGCAGGGCCACGTGCTTGCCCTTCAGGCAACAGCGCTCGACGGCGCCGATACCTCGGCGGAGGGCTTTGGCCGCGTCGGCTCGGCGCAGAACTGGGAAGAGTTCCTCTCGGCGGCACGCCGCATCGTGTCGCCGATGCAGAACATGGTCTATGCCGACACGTCGGGGAACATCGGCCTGATCTCGCCGGCGCGCGTGCCGATCCGGCGCAAGGGCGACGGCTCGATGCCGGTGCCGGGCTGGACCTCCGAGTACGACTGGGCGGGCTTCGTGCCGTTCGACGAGCTGCCGCGCGTGTACAATCCCGGGGGAGGCCTGATCGTCAACGCCAACGGCCGCCTCGTGCCCGACGACTATCGCCACTTCATCAGCAAGGACTGGGCCGAGCCCTACCGCCAGCGACGCGCCGCCCAGCTCCTGCGCGAGGTCGAGCGTCACCCGGTCTACGGCATGATCGTCATGCAGGCTGACAACCTCACCCTCGATGCGGCCGAGATCCTGCCCTACCTGTTGAAGGGCGCGGCGCGCAATACCCGCGCCGCCCAGGCGCGCGACCTGCTCGGGCGCTGGAACATGTTCATGCTGGCCAGCCGTCCCGAGCCCCTGATCTACAATGCCTGGATCACCGAGTTGCAGAAGGGACTTCTGGCCGACGAGCTTGGCGAAGAGCTCTATGCCTCGCTGGCCGTGCCCAATGTCCCCTTGATGGTGCGCATCCTGCGCGACAAGCCGGGCTGGTGCGACGACGGTGGCACAAAGCAGACCGAAACCTGCGAGGACGCCATCGCGCTGGCGCTCGACCGGGCGCTCGACTGGATCGCGCGTCGCCAGGGCGCCGACATCACGAAGTGGCAATGGGGCCTCGAGCATCTCGCCGTCCACCGTCATCCGCTGTTCGAAGGCGTCCCGCTGCTGCGCGACATCGCCTCGGTGCGCTTTCCCTCCGACGGCGGCAACCAGACCCTGAACCGCGCCTCGCCCTCGTTCCGCGGCCCGAGGCCGTTCGATGCCGTGCACGGTGCGGGCTATCGCGGCATCTACGACTTCAGCGATCTCGAGAACAGCCGCTTTGCGACGCCGCTCGGCCAGTCAGGCAACATGCTCTCGCCGTGGGCGCGCAACTTCGTCGACCAGTGGCAGAAGCTCACCTACATCAATATCGGCGGCACCCGCGCCGAGACGGCACGCAGCGCCATCGGCACGATCACGCTGACGCCGCCTTCGTCGCGCTGACGCTCAGGGTTCGAGCGAGGGCGCCCGCCACGCCAGCAGTTTGTCGATGCGACGCCCATCCATGTCGACGATCTCGAAGGTCCAGTCCTCGTAGCTGAACTGCTCGCCTGCGACCGGTAGATGGCCGAGTTGGGCCAGCGCAAAACCGGCGATCGTATGGAACCTGGCGCTGACCGGCGGATTCTTGAGCTGCAGCCGGTCGAGGGTCGCATGTACGGGAGCGGCACCGTCGATCAGCAGCGAGCCATCCTCGCGCTCGACGATCTCGGGCCGCTCGCCCGGCGCCTCGGGAAGATCGCCGGCCAGCGCTTCCAGCAAGTCCGCTTGCGTGACGATGCCTTCGATGCCGCCATACTCGTCGACCACCACCGCCAGCCGTACCGGCGACTTCTTGAACTGCTCCAGTACCTTGAAGATCGGCATGGCCTCGTGGACCATCAGCGGCACCGCAATAGCAGCGCCCGGCTGCAGGGCTTCTCCCCGCAGGATCTGGTTCAGCAGGTCCGTCTTGGTGACCGCGCCCAGCAGGTTGTCGATGCTGCCATGGCCCACCAGCATCTGCTCATAGGGGCTCTCAAGAACCGTCTTCGCGATTTCGTCGCGGCTGTCGTTGACGTCGATCCAGTCGAGGTCGGTGCGCGGCGTCATGATCTCGCCGATGCGCCGATTGCCGATGTCGAGCGCGCGGACGACGACCTCCTCCTGCACGTCCTGCAGAAGGCCGGCATCCTGGCTGGCTTCGACCAGAAGCTTCAGCTCGCCCGCCGAATGCAGAGATTCCTCGCCCGTTCCGGGCCGCAGGCCCCACAGTCT
>Ga0105051_10000312_pt1 | contig 65483 bp, 74 predicted proteins | sample FRY02_FD_78383 | JGI IMG/M metagenome (GOLD analysis project Ga0105051, IMG submission 78383) | Freshwater microbial communities from Lake Fryxell liftoff mats and glacier meltwater in Antarctica - FRY-02 (megahit assembly) | ecosystem: Environmental > Aquatic > Freshwater > Ice > Glacier... | reverse complement strand
GGATGTGTGGTAATCCGCGAAAATACTTCAACCAGCCGACAATTCAAGAGCGTCGGTTTTATCAAGGAGTTTGATATGGAATGGTCAAAAATCATAAGCACCGTTGCCCCTTGGATTGGCACTGCTCGCAGCGGGTATGCTGGGCGACGTAGCAACAGCGCTGGAAGCCATGCCCGAGCCACAACGCAGCGCAGCGAAAATAGAGTGGGAGTACTCGCAGTCGGTGCAGCGCAACAAAGCCCTGGTGTTGGCACTTGCTACCGCTTTGGTTTTGTCGGATGAGCAGCTTGATGATCTGTTTGTGCAGGCGAGTAAGTTGTAATGTTCATCGCGCATTTTATAGTCACCCATGTCAAGGACGACCTAACCGCCCGCATCAGGCAATCGCTGCGTATGGCTGAGTTTGCGCTACGTTCTACAGGTGACTATGTGATCTGTGACTTCGTAGCTCCTCTTCCTGAGATGCGGAACAACTTCAAGGCTGATTGGGCTGATTGGGTTGTCTGGATGGACACCATTGATCAAGGTCGGTTTGAAGACACCAACAAAGCCTTCGTACCTCCGCAGGTCTATGATTTCCGTGTATCCGAATTTGATGCTCCAAATGGGCTGAGTTCATTGGTCGTCACATCATTGATGAGCAACGCAGACCGGTGTTCGACTGGAAGAAAGAAACTGTTCAAATGCTAGGTCGTTGGCAACCATGGCATGCAGGACATCGTGCGTTATTTGAGCGTGCTATTGCAAAGACAGGTCAAGTTGTCATTCAGATACGTGATTGTAATGGATGGAATAAGAGTAACCCGTTCGCCGACGACGCAGTGAAGTCTTTCATCGCTCACGACCTGGATCCACTGTACCAAGGTCAGTACCTGATTCAAGTAGTCCCCAACGTGACCAACATCACCTATGGCCGTGATGTGGGATACAAGATTGAGCAAGAGACATTCGACGAGGGTGTGACTAAGATTTCAGCCACTTCAATTAGAAAAGCCATGGGGCTGGCCTGATACCCAACGACTGACCATACGGTAGGCGAGTAACAAAAGGGCCATACCCGTATCAGAAGAGATAGCCAGAAAATTTGGGTGCGGACGACACGCCTCTATATCCGCTATTATCTAATACGCGCCATTTATAATCGATAGGGATATACAGTAGTATCTTTAAATTTGTCCGCATTAGAGTTGATAAATAACTAATACACCGGATAAACACTATGACATTAACCAGCCGCCAGGATCTAAAAGACTATTGTTTTAGAGCATTAGGTTCACCTCTAGTTGAGATCGATATTACCCCAGAATCCCAAGAAGATGCTATATACGAGTCACTCGAATTCTTCCAAGAATATTATTACGACGGCACTGATCGTTTCTTCTACAAACATCAAATTACCGCTGAGGATATCGAAAACGGTTGGATTCCTATTCCCGCCAAAATCTGGGGTATAAATCGAATCTTTCCTGTATCAAATGCAGGCGCAACTCAAGCCAATATTTTTGACTTTGAATACCAGTTCCGAGCTTCTGACATGATGCGAAATCTAGCTTCGACCGACATGGTGTATTATAGTCAGGTTATGCAGCATCTCTCACTGATTGAAAACCAACTCAATATTCAGAGACAGTTTAGATTTAACCGTAACTCTGACAAGCTCTATATTGATATGAATTGGAATCTTAGGGCTGTCGTGGGTACTTGGCTGATGTTGGATTGTTATGCAATTCTGAATCCTGAAGAGAACACCAAGTTCTGGAATAACCGTCTATTCAAGGAATATACAACAGCACGATTCAAGAAAAAGTGGGCGATGGCGTATTACAAATTTGATAACATTACGATGCCCGGCGGTATTACGATGGATGGAAAATCCATGCTAGCAGATGCTAATGCAGAGATTAAGGATATCGAGGATGAGATCATAAACAACCAAGCTCCGTTGGGCTTCTTCATGATGTAACCTATGTCAACATTGCGTCTCATTCCATCTAAATATGGAAATTCTAATCTCATCTTGGAAAAATTGCATGCAGAAGCGATAGATATACACTCGATGCCGATGCTGTATATTCCTCGAGCATTAGTTGCAGAAGATACTATTCTTGGCGAGGATCGCTTATCAGAATTCAAGCATGCATACCCAATCAATATCTATGTTGAAACCATGGATAGTTTTGGGGGGCAGAATAGCTTTGCATCTAAATTTGGATTACAGATTGAATCGACCGCGATCTTTCAGATAAGTAAGTCATCATGGGGTAAATCGGTTGGCCAACATGGCACATCAGTACTACCTAACCGACCTTCAGAAGGTGATCTTATCTATGCTAATTTTAATAAAGGTCTTTTTGAAATTAAATTCGTTGATCATCAATCACCATTTTATCAACTCGGCCAGTTTTACACATACAAGCTCTCAGTAGAATTGTTCCGTTACAGCTCTGAGAAAATATCTACTGGTATTCCAGAAGTGGATATCTTTGAACAGAAATTTACACAGGATACAGATCAGCGCCTTGATCCAGATGAATCGCTTGGTCACGGTAATGCTGATAATAATAAGTTCACAACTAGAGCCGAAGAGTTTATAGCTAACAACCCACAAAATCCGTTTGGCTCATTCTAGCTATCACAGGCCTAGCGGCCTAGCGGCCTCGCTGCGAGAATATCCAGTAAGGTAGTAAGCAGGCATCAACCAACCAACAGCAACTACCGACCGGGTACGTAATATATTATACCATCCTTTCTTATAAACCAAAATAAACTTTACAAATATGTTTGAGCAAGAATTCTACCATCAGACTATAGCAAATACCGTTGTGGGCTTCGGCGCACTCTTCTCAAAGCTAAAGGTGATTCGTCGGGACGAGAACAGTGTAATTGCGCAGATTCTTAATGTACCTATAACCTACGCACCAAAGGAAAATATCCTCGTTAGGCTTCGTCAGGATCCAGATCTTGATGCTCAAATCAGAGTTACACTACCTCGATTGGCGTTCGAGATCACCAGCTACTCCTACGACCCCACCCGCGTAGCGAATCGTAACTCGAAAATAATTTGTGATGGTGCTGGTATCTTCGCACCCGTTCCATACAACCTGAATATTAGTTTATATCTTCTAACGAAGGGTACGCAAGATGCTCTGTCGGTTGTTGAACAAATTCTACCTAAGTTTATGCCCGAATTTATCATGTCGATCAACACGGTAGAAGATATGAAGATTACCCAGAATATTCCTATCATACTCAATTCGGTTACGGCAAATCAAGATTATGAAGGTGACTTCCGTAATGTTCAATTATCAACACATCAATTTGACTTCACATTGAAACTTAATCTATACGGTAACCCAGGTCCTGCATCACGTATTACTCGTGTTGATGCTGACATTAATACTAAAGATCCTCACGCGTATTATACTGCAATAGGCGACTTAGATACTGGAGAAGTTATAAGCAGTATCTGGGATCCAAGTTAAATATGGCTATATTTGATAGAGGTTATCTAGGCAATCAACTCATAAAAAGTTTAGGTGTTCAAGTAGATTGGACGCTTGATCAAATCAAAGAGTGGAAAACCTGTCGTGATGATCCTATTTACTTCATCGAGAAGTATATCAAAATAGTAACGATCGACTTTGGGTTACAGCCCATGAAACTTTATGGGTTTCAAAAAGAAATTATTCTTGCCGTCCATAATACCAATCGGGTTATAGCAAACTGCAGTCGTCAGCTCGGTAAAACTACAGTTATGGCTGCATATTTCGTTCATTATATTATCTTCAATGAATCTAAAACTTGTGCCATTCTTGCTAATAAGGCTAAACTAGCCCGGGAAATCTTAGCTCGAACAAAATTGGCTTATGAGCATCTACCAAAATGGTTGCAACATGGTGTGCGTAGTTGGAATAAATCTTCTATTGAACTAGAAAATGGGAGTCGTATTCTCGCCTCCGCAACATCTGCCTCGGCTATTCGGGGAGAATCTATCAACTTACTATTTCTAGATGAGTTCGCCCACATTTCAAACAATATAGCAGATGAGTTTTTTGCCTCTGTTTATCCAACGATTTCATCTGGTAAAACTTCTAAACTTGCTATCATTAGCACGCCCGCAGGAATGAACCATTTCTACAAGATGTGGAAAGAAGCTGAGAACAAAATTAACGAATTCACAGCTGTGTTTGCAGATTGGCGTTCAATTCCAACTCGTGATCAAGCCTGGGCCGATAATATGAAGATCGACCTGGGCCCAATAAAATTCGCGCAAGAAATGGAAGGCGACTTTATAGGCGCTTCTAACACGTTAATCTCAGCCGCTAAACTAAAATCGATCCCGTTTGTTACCCCACTGCTGACGAATAGTACTACCTGTGTTTATGAACGACCGATTGAAAACCATAAATATACTTTGTGCGCAGATACTGCTCGAGGGACTGGTGGAGATTATTCAGCCTTCTTGATTATTGATGTCACAGACTTGCCTTATAAAGTTGTTTTCAAATATCGGAATAATACCATTTCAAGTATGTTATATCCGATGGTCATCCATAAGATGGCGCTGGAGTACAACAGTGCACTTTGCTATATCGAGAACAACGATATCGGGGAATCGGTGGCTAATGCACTGTACTACGACCTTGAGTATGAGGAAACTGTCTTTTCGACAAGAGGCGATAACGTCAAGGGTGGAAGTAACTCTAGTACGATTGTCATTTGGGGTGGGCAAAACTCAGTTGCTGGTGTACGAACCACGACTAAGACTAAGCGGTTGGGGTGTAACTTGCTCAAACAGCTGGTCGAAATGGATAAACTAGTCTTGAACGACGCAGAAATCTTGATCGAACTGAGCAACTTTGTGGCCAAAGGTAAGTCATTCGAAGCCGATACAGGTAACGACGATCTTGTGATGGCATTAGTTATGTTCGCTTACTTAACATCCAGCGTTAAGTTCGAGGAACTCACGGATGTCTCGGTCAAAGAGCGAATTATCGTGGAACGTAGATTACAGGAAGAACAGGACGCTCTCCCAATCGGGTTTCATAACGATGGGTCTGAAGAAATCATAGATGGGTTCGTGTTTAATTAACCCGAAATTTAGTTTTGATAAATAAAAGGTAAATATCCAATTTACCCAGTTAACAAAGGAAAAATAGCATGGCGATTCAATTATCTCCCTCAGTATTGGTTAAAGAAACCGATCTAACAAACGTAGTTCCCGCAGTAGCAACTTCAATTGGTGCAGCCGTCATCGAAGCTGGCTGGGGCCCCGTCCTAGAAGTTATGATGATTAACTCGGAAAATTCTCTTGTTACTCGATTCGGTAAACCAAATGATCTAAATGCATCAAACTGGTTCGCCGCAGCAAACTTTCTTGCATATTCAAATAATCTGCTTGTGGTTCGCTCTGATACTACTAGTCAGCGTAATGCAGTTACAATTCTAGTTTCTACCATTTTATCAATTCCTGTTTCTACGGGTGGTACTAACTATGCTTCGGCTACAGTTGTTATTGCTAGTCCAGATACGTCGGGTATTCAAGCTACGGCTGATGTAGTAATTGTCGGCGGTTCTATCACTGAACTTGTAATTACAAACCTTGGCTCTGGCTATACAATAAATCCAGTAATAACCATAACCGATGTAGCAGTTACTGGTCAGACAATTGTTGCGGCAACTTTTGGTGATGCAGTTCTAGTTACCGGTGGTATTAAAATTAATGGTTCGGATCAATATTCAGCTTCGTTTGAAAATGGCGAAGCTTATGTAGGTGAGTTTGCTGCTAAGTATCCAGGTTCTATCGGTAATTCACTTCTTGTTTCTATGGCTGATACAGCTTCGTTTGCAACCTGGGCGTATAAAGATCAATTTTCAAGCGCTCCAGGCACTTCTTCCTATACATCTTCACGTGGTGGTGTAGGTGATGAACTACATATTGTCGTTGTTGACAAAGATGCTAAATGGTCAGGAGCAGCGGGCACGGTCCTGGAGAAATTTGAATATGTATCTAAGGCCTCTGATGGTAAAAAAGAAGATGGATCTTCTGCTTATTATCGTACTGTTTTAAAAGAACAGAGTAACTTTGTTTGGAATATGGATCATCCTACTGCAGGTACTAACTGGGGCACAGATGCAGATGCGTTTGTATTTGCTTCAATCGGTTCTACGGCAATAACTCGTGCTCTGGCTGGTGGTGTTGATTACTTTATAGCAACCACAGGACAACGAATTGCTGGCTTTGCTTTATTTACAAACGACGAAGCAATTGATCTATCCTTAATAATTACTGGTAAAGCAAATGCAACCATTGCAAATTGGGTAATTCAAAATGTCGCGGAAGTGCGGAAAGATTGCTTGGCATTCGTTAGCCCAGAAGATGTAAGTTCTGGTTCCGTCTTAGTTGGTAATACATCCGATATTGCTACAAAACTCATTGCCTTCCGTGATGAACTTCCATCAAGTTCATACTTCGTTGTGGATTCTGGTTACAAGTATCAGTATGATCGTTATGCAGATAAATATCGTTGGGTTCCACTTAATGGTGATATCGCCGGGTTGTGCGCTCGTACAGACGAAACAAATGATCCATGGTTCTCACCCGCAGGTCTGACTCGTGGTTCTATTAAGAACGTAGTTAAATTAGCTTTTAGCCCAACAAAAACCGACCGTGATAATCTATACAAAAATGGTATTAATCCAGTTGTATCATTCCCAGGTCAGGGTGTTGTGCTATATGGCGATAAGACTGGTCTAACAAAGCCATCGGCGTTCGATCGTATTAATGTCCGTCGTTTGTTTATCGTGCTTGAAAAGGCTATTGCTACTGCAGCAAAATTCCAGTTATTTGAAATCAATGATATACAGACTCGTTCGCAATTTGTTGCGATGGTCGAACCATTCCTACGCGATGTCAAAGGGCGCCGTGGTTTGTTTGAGTTCAAAGTAGTATGCGACACAAGTAACAACACGCCACAGGTAATTGATACTAATAGGTTTGTTGCATCGATTTTTATTCAACCCGCACGAAGCATTAACTTCATTGAACTTAACTTTATCGCAACGCGAACTGGTGTATCGTTTGAAGAGATTGCTGGCGCTGTCTAACTAAATTAAGTGTTGGATAGGGAGGCCGCCCGATAAGAACTCACTCCAGTTCTTCCAAAACTTCAGTGGGGTTTTTTTGTTGGAGAACAAAAATGAGAAATTGTTACCTATATGTAATAGGTTGGAAAAAATTAAATAAATACTATATTGGTATTAGATATGCGAATGGATGTGAACCAAAAGAATTACTTGTATCATATTTTACATCAAGTAAACATGTTCTTAAATTTATAAAAGACCATGATACACCTGATATAATAGATATACGAAAAACATTTGGCGAAGATATAAACGCGTGTAGAGAATATGAACATAAAATATTGAGGCGTATTGGTGCAGTAAAATCTGATAAGTTCTTAAATAAAACCGATAATATCAGTATTTGTATAAAAGCGGCTAAATTAGGGGCATCAAATCAAAGAGGCGCAAAACGAAAATGGAAACCTGGTTCTTTAGAGAAAATATCTAAGGCTAACTCGCTTCCATGGACAGAAAAAGAACGACCGGGTAGGATGGAAGCATCAAGATTATATGGATTATCCCTACTAGGGGTCAAAAAAGGGCCACACAGCAATGAGTCAAAATATAAATGTATGTGTATTATATGTAAATGCGTTATATCTGTCGTTAGATTAAAAAGCCATTACGTATTTCACCATAAATAGTTAACAGTTTCACAAGAAAGAGGAACCCAAAATAGCAGACATCTCCCAATTTAAAGCACAAATGAACACCGGTGGTGCTCGTTCAAATCAATTCAGAATTTTTTGCGCAATACCAGGTATTGCTAATGGCGGTCAAGTCGCGGCGACAAAAATTCAATTTATGGCGAAGGGCGGAACAATACCGTCGGCCGATATCGCCGACATTCCCGTGATGTATCGTGGGCGTGAAGTTCACTTCGCGGGCGAGCGTACGTTCCAGCCTTGGACTATCTCAATCTATAATGACAACGAATTTACTGTTCGTTCGGCATTTGAAAATTGGGTAAATGCTATTTCGAAGGCCGATTCAACAAATGGTATAATGCAACCATCGATTTATCAAGCACAATTAGAAGTTCATCAATTGGATCGTTCTGATCAAACAATGCAACGATATAGATTTCATGACGCATATCCAATCAATGTATCAGAGATCCAATTGGCATGGGAAGCAAATAACCAAATTCAAGAATTCAATGTGACGTTTGCTTACAATTACTGGCTTAATCTAGGGAAATGATTCTAGCTTTAGTGCTAGAATTTAAGAACATTGAATAGGTAATATATAATGGCAAGTTGGCAAGATATTTTTGGATTTAGGGTTAAAGATAAAACTGGCGGTGAGCAAATACCGTCGGTTGTCCCACCAAATAAAAATGACGGATCGCTTGTTATCGATACATCTGTTGTATCGGGTGGGTGGCAGGGCTATGCATATGACATCGATAATGTAGCTAAGACTGAGAATGAACAGATTAGACGTTATAGAGAAACCTCAATATATCCTGAAGTTGATTCTGCAATTATCGATATCGTTAATGAGTGTATCGTATCTGACCAAGATGATTATCCCGTCAAACTCGAGCTTGACAATCTCAAAATCTCCGATCCTCTAAAAGACAAATTTCAAGCAGCATTCATTGAGATTCTTGATAAGCTCGAGTTTAATCTTGAAGGTCATGATATCTTCCGTAAATGGTATGTTGATGGAAAAATATACTTTCATATCTTATTCAAAAATTCTGATGTGAGACAGGGTATCGCTGAGTTACGAATGGTTGATCCAATGAAGATCAAGAAGGTTCGTAATATCAAAAAGAAAAATAATGGCAAGGGTGTTGAGGTCGTTGATTCAATTGATGAATATTACATCTACAATGATAAAGGCATTTCAGAGACCGCGTTATCTGGTATCAAGCTAACATCAGATTCAGTTGTTATGGCTCACTCAGGTGTAGTAGATAGTTCAGGCTTGGTTGTTGGCTTTTTGAATAAGGCTATCAAACCGGCTAATCAATTGAAGATGCTTGAAGATGCTATCGTGATTTACACGATTACACGAGCACCTGATCGTCGTGTATTTTATATCGACGTTGGTAATTTACCTAAGATAAAAGCTGAACAGTATGTTACTGATGTGATGAACAAGTTTAAGAACAAACTTGTTTATAATGCATCGACTGGTGAGATAGCCGATGCTAAAAAGCACGTCAGCATGATCGAAGACTTCTGGATGCCCAGAAGAGATGGCTGTCTTGCCGTGAGGGATACTTCAATAACTTTATTGGATGGCCGTGAAGCTACACTCGAAACTCTAATTGCAGAGTTTGAATCTGGCAAAGAAAACTGGACTTATTCCGTATCACCAGAAGGCACTGTCGTCCCTGGATTGATAACATGGGCTGGCATTACCCACAAGAACGCTACAGTACTCGATATCACGCTTGATAACGGTGAAGTCATTACGGCTACACCAGACCACAAGTTCATCCTTCGTGATGGTACCAAGATCCGCGCAGAGCACCTGATTCCAGGCTCGTCATTGATGCCGTTCAATACCAAAAAGACGCAGCTGCAACATAAGGACTATGGTAACACATACACCGCGGTGCAGCAGAATGATACGAATGAATGGACATTCGCGCATCGGATGGTGTCGTCATACATGGATCGCCCAGTTATCAACGGTGAAGTTGTGCATCATGTCGACTTCGATCGGTATAACAATGACCCATCAAATCTGAGGATAATGACCAAGTTGGATCACTTCGCTCTGCATTCGAGTGTTGGTAGAATGAACTGGTCGGGTGATCAAACTCAACACCGTGCACGTCTATCAGCATCAGGTAAGGCGTTTTTTGAGACAGAAGCTGGTCAAGCCAGAAAACTTGAAATAGCGGCGAATAACCTTGTAGATGAACGTATCATTGGAGCATTCACTAAAGGTAGAGAAACCATTAAGGAAATGCGTGAGGCTGATAAATTGTCATTGTCACACGCGGATTATCTGCTGAAATGGTCTCCTGGCTTCACATCAGACATATCTCAACAAGGAAATGCCAAGATAGCTGAATTGCGCGATGCCGATAAGTTATCACTGACTTCGGCGGAATATAAGGAAAAGTGGAGCGGTACATATAGGAATGCGAATGCCAAATATGCTTCATACGACCTGAATGCAATCAAGGTTCATCTATCCAAAATTGTATATCCTAAAATAACGGACGGCGAAATTCGTATTGCAGCTGCCACTGTATATCCGGATCTCAAAAATAAGTTCGACTCGCTGATCCGTCGCAATGGATACACCAATATATCCGAGTTCATGGTTCGTAACTTCGATGGAATGTCAACGACACGGACCATGAAGGTGGCCAATCCGGCCGCTACTAACCATAAAGTAGTTTCGGTTATATATCGTTCGGAAAAGATGGATGTTGGTACATTGACTGTGGATGGAAATAATCTACACCACGATTACCATAACTTTGCATTGACATCTGGTGTGTTCGTGATGAACTCCAAAGGGACCGAAATAACTACGCTCCAAGGTGCTTCATCATTGATCACGGCCGATTTCGTTGCATATTTCCAAAACAAACTATATCAATCATTGAACGTGCCAATAGGTCGTATGAAACCTGAGACGGGGTTTAGTCTTGGTCGTTCATCAGAAGTTACACGGGAAGAGTTGAAGTTTGGTAAGTTCGTTGCTCGTTTAAGACTTCGTTTTTCAAGTTTATTTCACGATTTACTTCGTATTCAATTAATCGCTAAGAGTCTTATTCGTGCTGACGAATGGGAAACAATTAGGACAAAGATTCGTTACGACTTTATTCGCGACAACCACTTCACAGAACTCAAGGAAACTGAGCTGTTGTCTAACCGCATAACTGTGCTGCAGACGATCGATCCGTATCTTGGTAAGTACTATTCTAAAGCGTGGATAATGAAAAATGTTCTAATGCTTGCTGATGACGAGATCGTTGTAATGGATAAAGAAATCAAGAAGGAAGGCGAAGTCGCAATTCCTACGGAGATATCTAATCAAATTACTATGATGAAGATTCAGCAGGAAATGACACCCGAACCAGAACCAGATCAGGCTCCAGATGATGGCCAGGCAGAACCGCAACAGAATCAGGACCTCCATGCGCAAAAAATGGACCAGAACGCCGAGCTACATGCTCAAAAATTAAAACAATCTAAAGGAAAATCAAAATGAGTACACTTAACCTTATCAATCTTATCCAGTCCGGAAAAACGCGCGACATGGAAGCGACTTTCGAAAATATTATGCAGTCCAAAATAGAGGACGCTATCGAAGTTCGTAGAATGGAAATTTCGCAGAGTATGTTCGATACTGTGGACGAGTCCGAAGAACTTGACGAATTGTCCAAGTCTACATTAGGTTCATATGTAAAGAAGGCAACACATGATGTTCAGAGTAAAGGCTTTGATGCTGGTTACACTGAAGGCTCTGAGACTGCTAAAGCTAAAAAATATGGCGACGGTACGGGTGCTGGCGCGGAACAAGAAAAAATGGCTGACAAACGTCGTATGGGTGTTAGTAAGGCCGTTAACAAGTTAGTAAAATAACTATATAAATAACAAAAGAGAAATACTCTTTTGGCGAGAGTTTTGCAACAGAATAACAATACTACTATAATAACAATACTAACTGCAGCTCTCCCCAAAAGAACAAAGGAATAATATGGACTACCGTCAATCACTTAATGAAATCGGTGCGTTTTTGGAAACTCAACGAGTAGCCGGCGTCGATGCTGCCTCTGGTTATACAGAGTTTTCTGACGCTAAGCTCAAAGAAATGATTCGTACCGCGCGCATGGGTCAGCACAGGCTGATTCGTGGTTCAATCGCTGAAACTGAAAACATCCGTAAAATTGAATCTTGTACAATGCTTCTTGAAGCTCGTTCGCTGGCCGATATCAAAAAAGATCGTATCGACGTAGAAGGCTTTATTAACAAGTCTAAGGATGTTGGCAAAAAGCCGCATTATCATCTAACCGATTTAGCGGATGAACTTGAAAAAGAACATCGGACTGCAATCGATGCTCACAATGTTGGAGTTCGTGCTCGTAATGCCGCCCGCGGCGCTCGTAAAACAAAGAACGAGTCCGAAGAAATGGAAGAATCGCAATACCAACCACACCCTGGTAAATTAGATAAAGCGGGCGATCAAAAGTATGTAGATAAGATGCGAGCTCTCAAAAAAGCCGCCGATTGCGATGACGCTGGAACACTGGCGGATGCTAAGGCTCAATATTTGGGCAAACCTTTGCCATCCCAAGCCAAAAAGAATGAATCAGAAGAGCTTGATGAAACCAAGGGTCTTGAATCTATTAAACGAACATACGACCCAAAAACAGGCGTAACCACTAATACTGCTGATGGCCCAGTTGCGCGAAGAATTCTGAGAAAACAAATTGTTGCTCGAGCCGCAACAAAAATTAAAGATCAGTGGGCAGTAAAAGAATCCGAAGAACTTGATGAACTATCTAAATCTACTCTGGGTTCGTATGTTAACAAGGCTGCAAACTCTGCTGCTCTATCCCATGGTGCGACCGCAACAAAAAGAGCGGAAGCTGACGAGGTCGATCGCTTTACCAATCGGCACATGAAAGATAAGTACAGCAATCAAGAAGTAATAAAGAGAGCAGTCGGCGCGGACCATATGTCTATGGCTAAATCCATGGAAACTACGGGCAAACGAATCATGGGTATTGGGTCTGCCGTCAAACGGCTCGTTAAAGAAGCACTAGACGCTACACAACGTGATAATAAATTTGACAACCACATGGCAAAAGGTGATGCTATTCGTAATAAGCAAGCACAAGCTCGTGAGAATGCCCGAGAAAAGAAAGCTGAGGATGAAGCAGAAGCTCTTAGGAAGCACGTGAGATCAGGCCGGTGGGATAAGAATGAATCCGAAGAACTTGACGAAATAATGGGCGCGTCCGATCATGCCCCCGATAAGGTGTTACGGAAAAATTCGTTGATTCATGCGAGAAGAAGAGGCGACAAGTTATTGGCTGCTGCGAAAGCAAGGATAGCTGCTGAACACGCTGCGATTGCAGCTAAGAAGGCTAGGTCGGTCAAAGAATCCGAAGAGATTGACGAAGGCGGTCCTCACACATTCGTGAATGTCGCTACATCAACCAAAATTATCAAGCAAGCTGAGACTGCACTGGCCGCTAACCCAAATATGTTCCACGGCGCAGCAGCGGGAAACAAAACTCTGATTGCCGTTCACAAGAAACACATCGCGAAACACGCGGTACACGTAGCTGAGTCTGAAGACCAAGCAGCAAGGGCAATATTGAAAAAACGGCTAAAGGGTCTTAGCGCTTTTTTCGCCCGGCGCGATAAAGGCGCGCTCGTCGAAATGCATAGTATCCCATCAAATCATACTATTGAAGCTCAGGGCATCCGTGGTATGAAAGCTACTCCGTGGAGAAAATCCTTCAAGAACCACGATCACTTAGCTAAATGGGCTGATGAAAATGATTCGGTTGAGGTTCATGGTACACGTGATCTGGATCGTGTCAAGAATGATGCGCACAAGAACGAATCTGAGACTGTTACTGAAGGCATTGGCCAACTCATGCAAAAGAGCTCGGCGACTCGAGTGGCTAAACTATTAGCTAAGCTCAAAGCAAAATCAAAACCAGCGCCAAACGCCGAATCTGGTAAATTAGAAGTTAAGGGATAAAAATGCCAATCGCAGTATTAAAACAAACCGAAACTTTGGCTGTTGTCAAGGTTTACGGTGCAGGTGGGACTATTAATCTAGCTACTGACTTATTGTCGTCAACGATGATAGTACAAGGTACTCCAACCGTTAACATCACGTTCGCCCAATGGAATATTTCTCCAGGTGCGAGTGATAAAATTACGGTCGTTCGTGATGGAGTAAGTATCCTGAATCTGCAACAGAATGCAGGCGAATTAGATATGGGTGGAAATGGTGGCTATGCCGATAATATTAAAAACGACAAAGATATAGTTGTAACCACTACAGGTACAGGTGAAGTTTATCTGACCCTGCGTAAAGTATCTGGGTACAAATCTAAACTTAACCCAGAAACTTTTGGTAGTTATGACGATATAACATCTACTACAGCATAAATATAGTATAAATAGAAGTGTCACCCACGGAATTACTAGTTCCAAGTGACTTTACTCAACCTTAGGAGATTATATGAGCAACGAAATTATTTATGATAAAAGTCATCCGAAAAACTTAATAGTTTATGAGATAATATATTTGCCTTGGGTCGGTAATGATAAAGGCCTGCCGTGGAAGTATATCGGTAGTACTATTAAAGATCTAACTAAATATTATGGTACAGTTAGCAGTAAAAGATGGAAAGATTTTTGGAAGAATGAAGTAAAACAACACCCGGACAGGTTTAGTAAAAGGGTGTTATTTAATTGTATAGATATCGAAAAAGGCGCTTTGTTGGAAATTGAAAATGATATTCAAGTTGAATTAAATGTGGTTAGTTCTAATGAATTCTTTAATTATTCATATGCAAATAGTGCAGGGTGCTTTGGTATTCCAATGCCCGGCGAGAAAAATCAGATGTTTGGTGTAAGGCGTAGTAAAGAATGGAAAGAGCAACATTGCATAAAAATGAAAGAAGTTAGTAATACGCCAGAATCTAAGAAATTAAGATCTGATATTCAGAAAATAGTACAAAATAGACCAGAAATAGCAGCAAATAAGAGTGTAAAACAATCCTCTAGATGGAAAGACCCAACGTCTAAATTAGTTAATAGTTTGTTAATATTACACCCATTAAGAGGTGTATCCCTGTATCCATTAGAATTTAGAAGTACGGGCGAATTTAGACAATATGTTTTAGACAACAATTTATCTGGTATATCTGGAATATGTGAAACACTAGATCAAGCAAGAACATTGACCCTTGCTGTAAGGAATACACAGCTTGGTGGCTCAAATAGAAAACTAATTATTGAATATCTTTTGAATCCAGATAATTGTAAAATAAAGAAGCCAATGTATAAATATATCACAGATAATAGATCAACACTTGACTATTTTGTAAATTACCTAAAAACTTGTTCGGAACAAGTTCAACGAAAATTCTGTGTTTCACTGATAAAGGAAGTTTAAATGATACTGTTAAAAGAGTGGTCGGAACCAGCAAATATTGAATATCTGAATGAAGCAGGTGCCGATGGGATTAAACACACATATCTAACTGGGATATTCGCAGAAGCTGAATTAAAAAACAGAAATAATCGTATCTATCCACAGGCGGTTATGGAATCCGCCATTAAGAAATATTGTGAAGATTACGTATCAAAGGGCCGAGCAATCTCAGAATTATCACATCCAGAAAATCGGCCGATGCCGAAACCAGAATTCGCGAGTCATTTGGTGACAGAGTTGAAGATGGTTGGTTCCAAGGCGATGGGCCGTGCACGTGTTCTAAAAACACCTCAGGGCCAGATTCTTGAAGGTTTGTTATCCGGCGGCGTCAAAATGGGTGTTTCTACTCGCGCGCTCGGCTCGGTTTATGAATCTAATGGAACTACCTATGTAAAAGATGACTTTGCTCTTTTTGCTGTGGATGCAGTAGTAGATCCGTCCGGCATCAATTGCTTTGTAGACGCTATCAATGAATCACAAGAATGGCTCATTACAGACTCGGGTCAAGCTGTAGAACAGACTAAAAAGCTACTCAAACCAAAACTAACTGAAACTCAAAAACTCACGTTGTTTACCGACTTCCTGAAAGCAATTTCGGCGAAAAAGTAACTATATTGATGGAACCCGAAATTTAAGTTGTATAAATAACATATCCAATAAGGAACACGTATGAAAACCGTAGAAGACAAATTGATCGAACTGGCCCAACTTGCCGAAGATCTAAAAACACAAGAAACTTTGGCGCTTGAAGAAGTCGCCGAAGTAGTAGTAGAAAAACACGAAGACGAAGACGAAGATGAAGATGATAAGTCTGATGGCAAGTCTGAAATCGAGACCGATGATGATGAAGATTCAGACGGCGACGGCAAAGAAGATAAACCAGATTTCGTAGATCACGACAAAGATGGCGACAAGGAAGAAGACTTCAAGAAAGCTATCAAAGACAAAAAAGCAAAAGATGTTAAAGAATCTGAGGAACTAAAAGTGGATCTAGGTAAACTATTTGAAGGTCAAGACCTATCAGAAGAATTTAAGACTACCGCGGCAGAGCTCTTTGAAGCAGCTGTATCTATGCGTGTAGAACAAGAATTGGAAGTTAAAGTTGCGGCACTATTGGCCACAAATGAAGAACTCCAAGAAGGTTTTAAAGCAGCCGCTCTAGAAGAGTCGGTTGCATTGAAAGAAAGTCTAGTTGACAAAGTTGATGGATATCTTGACTTTATGGTCGAGCAGTGGATGGAAAAAAATGAACTAGCAATTAACCGCGGAATTAAGACAGAAATTCTTGAGTCTTTTGTTTCCGGCATGAAGACAGTATTCGAAAGTCACTATATTGATGTACCAGATGAAAAATATGACTTAGTAGAAGCTGCCCAAGCCGAAGTAGCAGAACTTGAAGCCCGTCTCGATGAAGAGGTTGCAAAAACAGTTGAACTGGTTTCGACACTCAAAGAAATTAATCGTCAGATTATGATCGATGAAGCTGTTGAAGGCCTCGTAGAAACTGATGCTGAAAAGTTTCGCGCCCTGGCAGAGGAACTGAGCTACGTAGAAGAAGGTTTTGACAAAAAGCTTGCCGTGATCAAAGAGAGTTATTTCTCTGCATCCGCTAAGCCTGAAGTTACAACCCTTGTCGAAGAGTTCATGACTGACGGACCTGTTGAAACTCTTGAAGAGAGCACTAAGATATCTCCAGACATGGCAAGATACCTAACTGCAATCGAACGATCCACACAATAATCTAATTTTTAGATTATATAAATAATATATCCATTACAAAAGGAAAATAAAATGGCTACAAATCAAGACTTGCTGAAAAAGTGGGCTCCAATTCTGGACTCAGTTTCGATGCCAAAAATCGTTGATCATCAACGTAAAATGGACACAGCTGTCCTACTCGAAAACCAAGAACGCTCAGCCCGTGAAGAACGTGCTGCCCTGTTTGAAGATGCTCCAGGTAACTCTGCTGGCGACTTGCCTAACACCGGTGGTGTTGCTCGTTTCGACCCAGTACTGATTAGCTTGGTTCGCCGTGCTATGCCTGCCATGATCGCTTACGACATGTGCGGTGTTCAGCCAATGACTCTGCCTACAGGTTTGATCTTCGCGATGAAATCTAAGTATTCGACACAAGGTGGTACTGAGGCTCTGTTCAACGAAGCTGATACAGACTTCGCTGGTAAAGGTACTCACGCAGGTGGTCCTGAAGTTGCTGGTTCAACAACCGGTACAGGTATGTCTACAGCAGAAGCAGAAACATTGGGTTCACTTACTGGTACTCCAGGTGGTACATTCAATCAGATGGCATTCAGCATCGAAAAGACTTCAGTAGTTGCGGTTTCCCGTGCTCTGAAAGCAGAATACAGTGTTGAGCTTGCTCAAGACTTGAAATCTGTTCATGGTCTGGACGCAGAAGCTGAACTGTCAAACATTCTGTCACAAGAAATTATCAACGAAATCAACCGTGAAGTTATCCGTACAGTGTACGTATCGGCACAAGTTGGTGCCCAAGTCGGTACAGCTGTTGCAGGTGCATTCGATCTGGATATTGACTCAAACGGTCGGTGGTCAGTTGAGAAGTTTAAAGGTCTGATGTTCCAAATCGAACGTGAAGCCAATGCGATCTATCAACAAACACGTCGCGGCAAAGGCAACTTTATTGTTTGCTCTTCCGACGTAGCTTCTGCTTTGGCAATGGCTGGTGTTCTGGACTACGCTCCAGCGATCAGTGCTGATCTGAAAGTTGACGAGGCTTCTTCTACATTCGCTGGTGTCCTGAATGGTCGCTACAAAGTGTATGTTGATCCGTTTGCTGCAAATCAAACAGCCGAGCAGTTCTTGATGGTTGGTTACAAAGGTTCTAGCCGCTTCGATGCTGGCGCTTTTTACTGCCCGTACATTCCGCTGACACTGTACCGTGCTACTGATCCTAACACGTTCCAACCAAAACTGGCTTTCCGCACACGTTATGGCTTCGTTGCTAACCCATTTACCTCACTGGCATCTGGAACCAACATTTACTTTAGAAAAATTCGCGTTTTGAATTTGATGTAGTATTTGCTTATCATCTACCAAAAGATGATAGTAGAAAACACAAAAGAGACCTTCGGGTCTCTTTTTTAGATTTGAATTTAGTAGTTATAAATAAGTGGTAATCGCGAACCGTCAAGTTCCATTACCTTTAGTCAACCGTTCTTAGGAGTCTTTATGACCAACAAAACTATTTATTATGTTTATGCCTATATTCGCGCGAACGAAAGTGCGACAGGCAAACTTGGTGAACCGTATTACATCGGCAAAGGGTGTAATAATCGGGCTTATATCAGGCACGGCAGAATATCTGTGCCAAAAGATATATCTAAAATCATCTTCATCGAAACTAATTTAACTGAAGCAGCAGCCTTTATACTTGAGCAGAGTACGATAAAGCACTACGGTCGTGTAAATAATAGTACCGGAGTGCTTCATAATCTCACAGATGGTGGTGAGGGTGTTAGTGGGCTTATTATGACCGAAGATGCTCGTGAAAATATGCGAAGATCAAAAGACATATATCGAGTTATAGAACTCCGGAGATTCAAAGAAACCAAATGTGTTCTTGTAAGCGAACTCCAACTATATCTTGATGCTGGCTGGACTATCGGGCTATCGGAAGAACATCGTGAGGAAAATAAAATCGACCGTTACGAATCTCTCTCAGAAAAATTGACTGGTCGTAGCTTTTATTCTCGCCCGGATGGTACATACTATGGTCGTTTATATAAAGATTACCCAGATATTCAAAAGCTCGGTCTCATCACATCACCAAAAACTGAACTCCAAAGTGTGTCTGCCAAAACAAACCTAAAGTCCGCAGTAGCATTCAATACTGATACTCTATTCTATAATGATGGAGTAAAGAACAAAAAGTTCAAAACAGACCCCGGAACACCGTGGATACTCGGTTGTATAGATTGGGATAGGTCTGCCCAGTCAGCCGGATGTTCTGCCAAACTTAAGGGTTCACAAACTTGGAATAATGGGATAGCAGCGTCTAGGTTTAGACCTGGTACCCAGCCTGAAGGTTGGATTCGAGGTATGCTACCGCGTAATAGATGAGACCTTCGGGTCTCTTTTTTCGTCTGCATTTTGAGATCTATTTTGCCGCACGTTATAGGAAGTTCTGGGACTGTGGTCACAAGGTCTTCCTACTGAAATATTCGTTCGTATAAATAGATAATGATCACCTTCAAACAATACCTCGCCGAAATCGAACTACTCGAGAACCCACTGTCGCCTACGAAGAAGTTTACCCAAATTCATGGTAACTACATGGGGCCTGGTAATAAAGGTGGCACACCAATCGACAAACTAGATAAGGCCGCGTTCCATCACGACGTGGCCTACGAAAAAAGTCGCGAAATGCCCGACAAAACCCATGCACTGGCACACCGAGCAAAGGCAGATCACCACTTCGTTGGCCGGTTAAGTAGAATATCTAAAGATAAAAGCCACCCCTTGGCGACTCGTATAAAAGCAGTTGCCGCGAGGGCATTTTTCTCGGCGAAACTCAAGTTTGCACCAAAGGTGTCAGTATGATCTCATTCAAAGAATATTTAGCCGAAGTGGAGCTTGGTGATGTTGACAAAAAGGGCGGCCGCTACCCATTAATTCAACATCTTGGCAAGTCACTTAAGACTGTAGCCCCTCACTCGATACATTTATCACATATCGATACCGAACACTCACTCCATCATACTCAATGGACCGCTGACGGTCGACTAGCTGCGAAAAATCCAAAATCTGCAGAATATCATGTGGTCAAAAACGGCAAAGTTGTAGCAAGCATTAAAACAGCACACGTTGGCGCGACTGAACAAACGGATACGGTAGAAGCTCATAAATCAAACACATTGCCACTTCATAAGGTTTACGCTCATCTTATAAAGAAGCATGGCAAGATTCTTCAATCGTCCGACCTACAGTCGGCTGGTGGTAAAAATCTCTGGCACAAGTTGAGTAAAGAACCTGGTATCCATGTTCACGGATGGGACCATAAATCAAGAAGCCAATTAATCTTGGGAATAAATTAGATGATTAGATGCTGAAACCGATCATGATACTCATATCGACGGGCGATGGAATCCAAAGACATTCGATAGAGATCATGATCATGAGTCCGATAAAGAAATTAATAAAATTAAAAAAGTAACACTGATCGCTCACAAAAAATGATTACACTAACAACGGCAGCTGCAGCCCAAATTGGCGGCCGTCTTGAAAAACACGGTTCAGGCTATCGATACGTCGTGGGCTGATAAACTGAAGGAATAATTATGCCTCTAACCTGCCCATCACCGATCAATATCAACCCGTTATTCGGTACTGGTAATTATCTATTTGCGCTCACGAAGTTTAAAGAAATATCCTTCATGGTACAATCGGTTGAATTGCCGGGTATCAGTCTAGGTATTGCGCCGATGTCTACATCTGTACACGACTTTCCTGTGCCCGGCGAAACTCTAACTTATGATGATCTGACCTGCACATTTGTCGTCGACGAGAAAATGTCAAACTATAGCGCAATATACGACTGGATGTTTGGAATGGGCTTCCCCAGAAATCACGAACAATACAGCGCACTGATGCGTAATAGTAAAAATTCTGCAAGTTTATCTGAGTTAGCCAAGGGGTACACAGATGGAATTTTGCATGTTTTGGGCAACGATCAGCTGCCTATTATACAGGCGCACTTTGTTGACTGTTTTCCTACGAGACTATCGGGACTGCAGTTCAGTTCAAATAATTCAGACTCTGAACCCATTATCGCCAACGTAACTTTTGCATACTCTTATTTTACATTAACTGTCGCTTAACGCGATAACTATATTATGGCTACACTAACAGAACTCTAGAAAGTTTTCTCTGTTCCAATCTATTCAGACCAGTAACTGGATCAACTTTTCTGTTAGCTAAAACTGTACGCATATTCTGTTCTTCTTTATAGGTAAAACCAGTTTCAGGGTTGACTAATCTCATTGTGGCGACACCCAGTTTATTACTATCCTTGGCAAATGTATTGCCTGTTTTTGGGTTGATAGCTGAAGTTGTGGTAGCGGCTTTTTTAGCAGAATCCTGTGCAATAGAAGTACCAGTTTCTGGGTTTATTACTGCCATGGTATGACCAAATTTTTTGCCGGTGACGCAATAAATAGATGTACCCGTTTCTGGGTTGATTATAGACTTTGTGTTAACGGATTTTTTATGCGCATCTTGTTTAATAGATGTGCCTGTTTCTGGGTTAATTTTGGCCATTGTAGTCTCAGCTAGTTTTTGACTTTTTGTATCCGGTCGAAATCTAGCTTTTGCCCCATAGTGACACACTTTATTCAAAATTAATGGATTGTCCCAGTCTTCGAATATGCAAAGTTGTTCAAAGTCATAAGCATCATCTGGTTCAACAAATTCTTCGAAGATGAACCAATCAAAGCTATCAAATATTGCTGTTATCTCAGGTGCTGAGGTTCGGTAGAAGTGAATAAAATTACATTCCGGTGTTCTTTTGTGTTTTGTTGCATTAGCCCATCTAGAGCCCCAGTAGAACTCATCCGTATCTGGTTTGATACCCAGATAAACATAGGGCATGAATTGGGGATAAATAATTTCGTTGCTCATATAAGCCTTAAGTAAGTTTATGGGTGACCGGCATCCACGGAACTTGTAATTCCTGGGTGCCACCTATTCTATTTATACAACTTTAATTTCGGGAATTATATAATTATGGCTACGCTTAAAGAACTTCAGGAAAAATGGGCGATTGATGCTGTGATTTCGGAAAATGACCTCTCTGGCGCCGCGTTGCGCACATCCAACCTCCACAGTAACTATGTGAATGAAGCGCTTACTATAAAGATGCAACTCGTGAAGTTGCAGATGGAAATTGCGCAATTGCAAGTATTGCGCGGTCGATACTTCCGAGGCGAAATGACGAGCGCCGAACTCAAAGATAAAGACTGGGATCAGTGGGCTTATAAGACGCTCCGCGCAGATGTATCGGATATGATAATCGCGTCGCCCGATATGCAGATTTTGCTGGGTCGTCAGGAATACCTAAAAATAATCTTGTATTTTTTGGATTCAGTTTTGCAAGAAATTCGGGCAAGATCCTTCAACATCAAGAATGCTGTGGATTTTATCCGCTGGCGCTCTGGGTCATAATTATGCTGTTTTATCTGCTTTATTTTTAGCCCTAGTAATTCTACCCTTAGCTTTAGATTCCTCTGTTCTTTTTGTCCCGAGTTGTCTATCCGAATTCGCTTTATTCATTTCTACTGAAGGGGATTTTCTAGATATACCAGCTGCTTCATTAGCCGCCCTCGTAGCTTTAGCTCGGGAAATGCGATCATCAGTTTGAGGAACTCCTCTCTGGCGATCACCATTAGCTTTATTGGACTCAGCGGAGTGCCTTTTGTAAAGTATACCATCAGCTTTATTTTTTGATTTCGTTGCTAGCCGTGAGGCTATATGTTCTGAGCTTTGAGAAACTCCGGTTGATGCATGAATAACACCAGCAGCTTTTGTTTCGTCTCTAGTGTTTTTAGCCTTCATCTTTATTTCATCTGTCCAGAGTAAACCGGTTTGTCTGATTCCCTGTTCTATACATGATTCTTCTGATCTGGGTTTACGAATATATCCGGCTTCTTTATTTGCTATAGTTGTAGCCAACCGTCGTATTATTGATTCTTTTGAGTGGCGTTTGTGCAATTTGCCTTCTGCTTTATTTCTTTTTCGTGTAGCAGCAGCCTTTTCTAAGTATGTTTTTGATTGCGGAATACCATTTAGCCTAAGTGACCTAGCTTTATTTTGTTCTGTTGTTGCTTTAAATCCACCAATACCATCGCCACCATCTGTGAGATTTCGAAGAATTCCAGTGCCAATATCTATACGCCCATACCATTTTATATATCGGCGCTCGAGCGCACATGCACCGATATCACTTAAATGTGTTTCTAGGAATACAATTCTGGATTTATTTGGCGGAGATTTTTTACCGTGCATAGAGAATGCGCGATCTCCCTTACCTTTACCAATATAATATGGCGTGCCGGCTCTAGCTGTTTTGCTATCTTTGGCTCTGAGATAAGCATATGTATAATAAATAAGATGACTGGTCATAAAGACTCCTTAAACAGATTCGACTAGAGGTAATGGGTGTTTCCGCACCGCGATTACCACTTATTTATACATCTATAATTTTGAACTTTACTATGATTCATCTTATCCCTCACAATGAAACTCATATTAGAGTAATATGTCAAGAAGCTTCGGCTGAACAAGAATTGGCGGAATTTTTTTGTTTCGATGTGCCTGGTGCTAAATTCGCACCTAAATTTAAAAATGGCCAATGGGACGGAAAAATTCGTCTCTACAATCTTCGTACCAAGCTCGTGTATAAAGGTCTCATCGAACTTATCCTAAAGTTTGCCCAAACTCGTAACTACGAGATCAACATCGCGCCTGAACTCAGCCCAGTTATAAAAATTACTCGCGGCGATGTTCACGAGTTCATGCTTGGTTTGAATCTATATGGTCGAGGTGTGCCTATCGAGATTCGCGACTACCAAATCGATGCCGTTCACAAAGCGCTATCGAACAAACGACTCATCTTAGAATCTGCCACCTCGTCGGGCAAGTCGCTTATTATCTATTCTATCATCCGGTATTGTCTCGAAAATGATCAACGGCTTGTGCTCATAGTTCCTACTGTAAATTTAGTAAATCAGATGGCTAACGATTTTAAAGATTATTCTAGCGCCAATGGATGGGATGTCGACGCAAACATTCACTCACTGTATGCTGGTAAGGAACGAGTCTTTGGCAAGGCTGTAACCGTATCGACCTGGCAGACAATAGCATCAATGTTGAAGTCCGACAAAGAGAACTATCAGAAACTAATAACTGGAACCGATGTATTAATTTGTGATGAAGCCCATTTATTTTCTGCGGCTGTTGTATGTGCTGCCATTGAGGGGTTTGTTAACACTGGGCACAGAATAGGTACAACTGGAACTATGTCATCTTAGTTAGAAAGACATAATCGTGGTCGTCACTATTATTTATACAATTTAGAAATCGAGAATATATTATGAGTACAGTAAATAGGTTGCTGTTGATAGGTTTGCTTGGCCCGGTTCATCAGATTATCTCTGCGGCCGAACTCATAGAAGCTGGTCAAGCGGTCCCAATAGATATCCGCGTGTTACTATTAAAGCATCCCGATGTATTCTGTAAGGCGCTAAAGGGTATGGATTATCGGGAAGAACTTCAGCAGATCATCGCCAATACTGCACGCAATAAGTTCATTACCAACCTAGCGCTGGCGACTAAGGGTAATACTCTAATTTTATATCGTTATGTTGAACAGCACGGCAAGATTCTGTATGAGATGATTTCTGAGAAGGCAGCGGATGGTCGGCCGATATACTTTATCCATGGCGGTGTCAAGATCGAGGAACGAGATCGGATTCGCTTAATTCTGGAGACCGATGAGAATGCGATTATAGTTGCCACGGAGTCGCTGATGAGCACAGGGATTAACATTCCAAGCCTTGAGAATTTGATCTTTGCTTGCCCTACAAAGAGTGCTATCCGGGTGCGCCAGGGCATTGGACGCACATTGCGGTTGAAGGAAGGCAAAACCGGGCCAAGATTTTTGACATTGCAGATGATTTTCGAAGTAGCGCCAAGGCGAAAAAGAACGTAACACTACGCCACATGGAAGAGCGGCTGGCCATTTACATAAAAGAAGATTTTAAGTATACAATCAAGCAGTTGGAGTTAAAGTATTAGATTAAGTGATAAATAATCTAAACATATTGATGGGGATATAAAATGATTGGTTTCAAAAATTGGCTTGAGTGGCTCGAAGAAGCCAAAACTACAGCAAAAAATCTAAGTACATCAGACTTAAATGGGAAAATTCATGAAGTTTTGGTTGCTAAACATCTAAATGGGGGTAAGTTTATTGATGATTATCATAAAGATCATCACGATAAATTAATGTACCAAGTCGGTGGTTCAACTAGTGAAAAATACAAAGATGAACACAAAAAGGCACAGCACGCGACTGAACATATTAAGAAACATCTCGGAGTTTCAAGCTTTAAGAAGGTTGGTATTGTTTCAAAGGCTGGAGATATTAAGAAATTTACTGACGGTAAACATAATCTTAGTCAACATGAAGATGCATCTGATGTTATGGTACAACACCACGATGGAACACATCATGGCATTTCATTAAAAAGTACTCAAAAACATGGGGCGCAACCTGGCGTTCATAATGAGGGTCATAAGGCCGTTGACAAACGTCTGGGCGTCGATACTACTCATCACATAAAAGGCGCCAGACAGAAAATAGTTAATCAACGTACTGAAATGGCTGGTATGAATGATACACAAGCTAAGGCGCATCTGAAGACAGATGAGACGGCCAATGTAGTTGCATCAGAACACGGCCGAACGGCCTTGAAAAATATCAGAGATGACTGGCACGGTGCTTATCAGAAAATGACCAGCAAAGATAGAGCTCATCACTTACGGCATCTTCTACACGCTACACCCAATCAAATCCCCCATATTAGGGCTCATGCATCCGGTCAGAATGCAGATCACAAAACTCAAGTCCATTCACCATCTACCCACTTTGATCATATTCTAAAAGATCACGCAAATATTCACATGAAGAAAGCCGGTAACGGCGGGATTCGGTGGGATCATCATCATCCGAAAACCGGGGTCATTACACGAGTAGCATCTGAACGGGCTAAATTTGATTCTGGGGTATCTTCACCAGTTAAAACTTCGGTAATATAATGATCGGTTTCAAACAATTTCTTGACGAGATGGTCTCATCCGAGGGTGATAAGTCCCATTACGTTCATCTCGAAGACTTATTGATTACCCACGGCGCCAAGGGTATCCCAAAGATTCTAGTATCCCTCATCGAGCTAGTCAAGGGTATACCGACGACCGCATCAGATACTAAGATCGATGGTAGCCCAAGCGTCTTCTTCGGCAAAATTGACGGTAAGTTCTTTGTTGCGACCAAATCTATTTTCAACGTAAATCCAAAGTACAACTTCACGAATGCTGATATCGAGCATAATCACGGCCATGCGCCGGGTCTAGTTTCCAAACTTAAACTCGCTCTAAAGTATTTCCCGAGTATCTACAATTCGACTGCGATCCTTCAGGGGGATATGATGTTTGCTCGGTCTGATGTCGAGACCCGCGATATCGACGATATTCCCCATTACATCTTTCAGCCGAACACCGTAGCCAATGCCATCCCCGTCGACTCAGACTTGGGGCGCCAGATTGGTACCTCAAGAGTCGGCTTCGCGGTCCACACCAAGTACACGCAAGAAGGTAAACGTGTCCAGATTTCATCTTCTGATACTAAACACTCGAAAAACGTTTTCGCGATGCCCGTGACGGCGCCGGTGCTTTCTAGCTATGGTCACATCCAAGCTGATATCAACGCACTGCGCCAGGACCTCAATACTGTGTCACGTCCCGGTTTGGCGGTTATGTCAAGTGCAGAAATCGAACCGCTGTTCATGATCTACAAGAATTTCACCGTCAAGAATAACACAACTACATCTTTCGATGGCTTCGTAGCTTCTGTTAAGGCTAAGTTCGGTAAAGAAATTGATAAAGTCAAGACGCCAAAAAGCAAGGACGCCAAGCAGAAAGTTCTTGATCACATTTTAGATATTTTAACTAAAAATAGCAAAGCCCTTGAGAACGTGATTGAGGTTCACACTGCTATTGAAAAACTAAAGGATCGAGTAATTGATGAGCTGAATGCTCTGCAACCTATTCGGAGATTCTTTAAAAATGAATTTGGTGATCTGAAGCAGGCCAACGTAGAAGGCTACGTATCTTATAACGTGCACGGCACTACAAAATTCGTAAAGCGCTCTGAATTCTCCGCACAGAACTTTGCCGCATCAGCCAATCGTAAAGTTTCCGTAACCGAAGCCACATCAGCAAAGCCTAATCTAGCCGTCATCGTTCCTCTTGGCAGATTCCAACCGCCCCACAAAGAACACATGCATCTCATCGATGCCACCCTGAAGGCTGCGGCCGTTGCTCGAGGGCGCCCGATCATTTTCGTATCGACAACCGTTGATAACAAGAAGAACCCCCTCACAGTAGATGAGAAACTTAAATATCTAAACAAGATGTATCCGAATCACGCCGGTCTGTTTCAACGACCGCCGCCACGAGCGGCTCACATGATTGGTGTTGCTAAATTGCTTGCGCAAGAGGGTTACACAGAACTGCTAGTCGTTATCGGCGACGATCGAGTTATGGAAGTTGCCACACTACTCAATAAGTATAATGAAAAAGAATATCACTTTACATCAATCAAAGTTATTAGTCGGCACGATATAACGAATACCCGAAGCGGAGATGCAGATGGCGTTCACGCTTCGGACATAAGACGATGGGCCAAAGAAGGCGACTTTGAGAATATGAGGGGCGCGATGTCGGTGAAGTTGAGTGATGGCGATGTGAAGCAGATAATGAATCTGATCAAAGCGAGGGTCAAGTAATATGGCCGCATCCGAAGGAGTTGATCTGGAATGGAAGATAGTTGATTTATTATCTCCAACGTCCGAATCAATGAAAAGAAAATATAGTCAAAATATTGTAGTTCAGGGTGAGAGATGTGCCAAACATCTTCACACTTTTGCAGGTAATAAGATGATTGAAGTTTGGCACTCTGATGACCCGAAAAATCCGGTAGGGCGGCCGATCAGCGCTAAACCAGAGCCGAAGACAGATATCGTTATTAAAATCGGAACTACTATATATTATGCATCTGTTAAGATGGATGGTGCAGTCCAATTAGCCTCTGGCCAGGGTAGTTCTACTGCCGAGTTATTTTCTGCTGCGGCGATACATTTGGGGCGGGCAAAAGGTAGAGTTCTTGAATCTATCATCAAGGAGTTGAAAACTATGCCAACTCGACTGCTTTCTGAGACTAATAAAACGAGAATCATGAAAGAAGCATCGCCAAAAATTATTAATGAATTCTTGAATGGTGGGAAAATTATAACAGACAGATCATATGAAGTGTGGTTGGTTAATAATAAAGAATTTCTAATGGGGGCTTTGTTAAAGTATATAGACGATGATTTAGATTTTTTTGCCGCTCTAATATTTGAGGCAATGACAGGAGAAGAAACCCTAAAAACATATAAAGGTGCTGTCGCTGATAGTATCATTAGCCCAAGTGGGTTTCATGAAATTGATATAGGATTCGTCCATAGTGTGTTGAATAAAGTTAAGCTTGATATCCGTGGAAAATCAAGAAGTGGTATCACAGGATTAGCATTTAGAATAGATTATAGACCTTAGATTATGACAATAACCTTCAAAGATTTCACATCACAAAAAGCTCTCCCCATCCGCGAGAAGTTTATCCGCGGAGATATCTTCCGTCTTGGGGCGATGGTGGAAGATGACGACGGCAAATATCAAATTCTTGATCGGGGTACTAATTATCTAACGTGTTCCGATGCCACGGGAAATCTGGTGAAGAAGTTTATTACCGAGGTATCATCACTACCTGAGCACGCACCGAAGGACACAGTAAACTACTTCAAAGGTCTTATCACAAGCATTGCCGATCCAATTGCTTCGGTTTGCTTTGAATCAACCATCACCAAGTATAATTCCGGACAAATTATTGACTCAATAGCTATTCTAAAAGCACTTAAGGCATACTCAGAGAACGACACTTCTACTTTGATAAATAGTTTAACCCGAATTGACGAACTAGATAACCATATCTACCTGAAAGAAGCCATGCCAGATAACCTAAAACAAACTCAAACTGATAAACTCAAGGTAGCCGCCGTCATTGCCGATACTTTGGGCGTTGATTCCCACGGTTCTAGCCCAGAAACGATGGTTAATCTAGCTCTGAGAAACGCGCGTAAGAACTCCATGATGATTCGCGGCGAGAGTCTGAAAATTATCCTGCGTATGTTGGAATTGGCGAAATCCGTCGGCATCAAGTACGACGAGAATATCATCAAGGTACCCGACGAGGTGTCTGAAGAAGTTGAAAATCTAGATGAACTCTCGTCAGACCTACTTGGTCGTTATAAGAAAAAGGCTGGTGAACAGGCGACCATGGCGGATAAAAATGCAGACTTCTATCATACTGATAATGAACCTAACTTGGCTACAACTTGGGCTAAGAAAGCAAACAAGAAATTTTCTGGTATCATGCAGGCGACTAAAAAGCAGTTTGCCAATGATCTAAAAGAGAACGATAACGTGTGCGTGACCCACGAGTCGGGCAAGAGGCTATACGGTAAAGTAAAGGGTAAACACGGGTCTGTTTACGAAATCAGTTACAAAAATGGTAAGGTGGGATTCCACCACAGCCACAAGTGCGCACTGCTCAATGAACTTGATCCGATTACAGAAGCCGATACAATAAAAACCTTTGCCGACATCGTAAAGCAAAAAGATGTCGGTGATGCGCCAGTTAATAATGCGGAAGCCACAGAGAAAAAACTAAAAGCCGCAATTGCACTATCCGCTGGTGATACAGCTTTACACGCAGATGGTCATACAACACACGTGAACACATCAGAGCCCTGACACAGTCTTGGGGCAACGAGCGATACGCATCGCCGTCAACTTGTTAACAAATTAATGGATCACTAATGAAAACTGTAAAACAAATTCTATCTGAATTTAAGGTAGAAATTAACAAAAAAGCTGATAAGATTACGTCATGGAAATTTGAAGGCGATTGGAAAAAAACCAAGCTCAAAAAGAATTCTGACGGTACCATCCAATCACCGCAGGCTAGGGCTAAAGAGCTGGCTCAGATGAATCGTAAAGATACTATCGGCGAAGATATAGTTTGTACCACATGTGATCAGTGCGGCAACACAGAATGTACTTGCAACAAAGTTATCACTGAGGCTATTCGGTCTGCAGACTTTCCCAAGGCTGTGGTTTTAATCAGACGATATCTCCAAAATAAAATTGGTAAGGTCTATGCGTATCCTGTGCCCGAAGTCTTCCACCCCGCATCAGGCGGCAAAGGCGTCGGTATCAAGTTCTTTGTTCATGGCAATCAAGCGATTCGTCTAAATTGGGTCGGTAATAATGTCGGCAAAGCAAACGGTCTTATTTCTATGGACTATTGGGATGGCCACAAGAGCCCGCAACCATATCCAAGTCATCACGTCAAGTTCGATGAAGCCCAATCGTTGACCAAGGTATTACCATTCATAGTTGATTTTGTCAATGGCAAACTCGACCGAGATGGCGAGGGTATCTTTGTGAATGAAGAAGTGTCTATTTATGAAAGACCATTAATCACAGATTTCGCCAGAGTCTCTGAAATCTATGAAGCAACTTATACTTCAGGTGAACTTCATAAAACTGTATCGAATATTCTGGCTGCACTGACACAAGGTATTTCTATTTCTGACCAAAATAAAGCTGGTGGTGTCAAGAAGTACGGCCCACGGTGGAACAAGGCTATCGAAGCTATCAAGCGGAATCACGGCAACTTGTTTACCAAAGAAGGTCTGAAGCATGTTATCGCTAAAGAACATGTAAAGAAGATTGATGCCGCGGCAGTGCTTGCTTATATCTCAGGTGGTGAAGATGCAACAGCCTATACAGTAACAGCGGGCGGTAAAGAAACAGTAGATGTAGATGGGGCGACCGAGTCGGATATCGAACGGATGACCTATGAGGAAAGTTTGGATGCTCTTCAATCTGGTGTAAAATTGCTTATGGCGAATGCGACGAATGGTTTGTTCTTAGCTGGTAGAGGTGGTGTCGGAAAAACCGTCAACGTAGAAGATGTTCTTGCTGCTGCAGGTAAAACTGATGGTGAGGGCTACTTCAAAGTGGCTGGCTCTGCGTCGCCCGCCGGGTTGTATCGCGTATTATTTGATCACAAGACGGAAATTCTTCTATTTGATGATGCCGATTCTGCTCTACAAGATGTTGAAGGACGAAATCTGATCAAGGCTGCCGCTGATACTTCGAAGCGCCGGAAAATCTCATGGATGAAGGGTGGTCGGGGCTATGTTGATCCCGAGGATTATGATGAAGAAGGTGAAGGGGAAGCGTTACCTAGGTTCTTTGATTTCACGGGTAAGATTATCTTCATTAGTAATTTGTCGCTTAACAAGCTCGACCCAGATGGAGCGCTTCGTACACGCGCCTACGTTATTAATATTGACCCTACGAACGAAGAAATGTATTCGTTCATGTTGAAGATCGCCAATAAAATTAAACTTGATGTTGATTATGAACTGTCGGATAAAGACAGAATTGAGGTTGTAGAACTTCTAAAAACCAGAAAAGTTGCTGATAAAACAGTAAATTTGCGACAGCTTGTCAGGGGGCTAAACACTCGCGCAGGAATAGAACAGCAGGGCGGATCCAAGGAAGAGTGGATGAAATTCGTTCGCATGTTTGCATAGGAAATAAAAGGAAAAATATGAATTATACAAAAATCAAAGGGCTTATCGAATCTGTGTTGGACGAATCGAAAGCATCTTACTCTTCCAAAGAACATTATCATTTCAACAACGGTCGGGCACCAACCGGTCATGGTACCTGGATGTTTAGTTCAAAGCACCCGTTAAATTTTAATATTGATAACGACCGGGTTTTCCACAACACTGGTACGTTCGGTGATGCTCAAAAGGCTGCATCGGCACATTATAAATCTAATGGCCACAAGGGCGAATTTCACGTCCTCCCATAAGCTAAAGAATAAAACGCCATGTTAGAACAGTTTCAAGCACTTCAGTTAGATTTATATTTCAATCAGGGTACGTCCTATACGAAGAATTTTACTCTTCTTGATGCTACACCAGACTATCCTCAGCCAATTGATCTAACTGGAGTCACACTTGTGGGCGCGATCAAAAGATATACTGGTGTGGGCCTTGAGCCTGTTTCACCTATCTGCGTGGTTACAGAAGAACCTGGTACATTTAATATGAGTATGTTGAGTTCTGATACAAAACTTTTAGTATATCCGAGATATGTCTATGAAATTATTGCAGTAGACAATATTAGTCCCACAAAGATTGTCAAGATTATGTTCGGTCAATTACACATTCAAACCTTTTGATTTTCAAATATATAATTAAATAAGAAAGATAAAATGGAATATTCTCAATTAGCTATAGCAGCACTAAGTATAATTTGCGCCATTCTTGGTTGGTTTGCTAGAGAGCTGTATGGCGCGACCCAGAGTTTACGAAAAGATTTGGCAACTCTCGAGATTCGTATGTCATCTGATTATGTACGATATGACAGATTACAAGATGCTCTGTCCCCAATTATGGAAGTATTATCTGAGATAAAACAGTCTTTGAAAGAGAAGATGGATAAACCATGAAAGAGCTCAGCACATTAACAAAAGCCGCGAGTGCTGTTGCAGCAATTGGTACACTAATTGGCGCCGTATTAATTGTTGATACGCGATATGCTCATGCAGCAGACTTTAATAAATATCAGCAAAATCAGGCTCAAGAATTACGGTTACAATTAAATAGTTTGAGAGGACAACTCCTAGAAGATAAGCTGTTCGAACTGGAAACAAAGCCGAATAAATCACAACAAGATTTAGCATTGATTGAAAGATTTAAGCGCCAGTTAGAAGAAACAAAAATCATAAATAAAAAGTAAGGAATAATATGTTTACTGCACTCTTTTCATTTCTAGGCGGCTCAGTATTCCGCATGCTATTCGGGGAAATTTCCTCGTTCATCAACAAACGGCAAGATCACGCGCAAGAAGTTGCGATGATGGAACTGCAATCGCGGATGGATGATAGATCCTCTGAGCGGACACACGCCATTATCCGATTACAAGCTGAACTTGGTGTTAAGACACTCGAGGTTCAAAGTGATGCCGCCGTGGCTGTCGCTGAGTCAGAGGCCTTCACTGCGGCAATGCGATTTGCTAATAAACCGACTGGTATTCAGTGGGTCGATGCTTGGAACTCTGTCGTTCGTCCGTCATATGCAACCGTGGGATTATGCCTGTGGGTTTTCAAATTATCGTCCCAGGGCTTCATAATGGACGACTTTGATATGACATTATTCGGTACGATCACAGGCTTCTTCTTCGGTAACCGCTTCATGCAGAAACTGGGCAAGTAATGGAACTCGGTCTATTACACACGCTGATTAAGAGGTTCGAAGGCTTACATCTAATGCCTTATCTCTGCCCCGCGGGTGTTTGGACGTGCGGATGGGGATCAACTGGCCCCGATGTATTTCCTGGTAAACCTTGGACACGAGAGTACGCTGATCGTCGGATGGAAGAAGATGCTTTATTCTTTGCGCGAGGTGCGTTAGCTTTATGTCCATCGTTGCAAGGTGATCAACTCTGCGCTATTGCTGACTTTTCTTACAATCTTGGTCTTGGTCGGCTTCGCGCTTCTACGCTACGAAAACGAATCAACGCCGCCGACAATGCAGGAGTTATCACAGAACTTAATAAGTGGGTCTTTGGTGGCGGTAAGAAGTTAAATGGGCTTGTGACGCGAAGACGCATCGAGGCCATGGCCTTTTTAAAATGATAAATATCTATAATAAGTAGAACGGATTAAAATGACTATTGCAATACAGGCGGCTATAATTATAGCCAAGTCGTTACATTATACGCCGCTAATAAATGAATCAGCCCAGAGAATCATTGATAACTCAGTAGAATCGTGTGGGCCAATGACTGGCCAACAAATAGAAATCATCAAAGAAATGTTGAAGTTGGCTGAGTCTGTTGGCATTGATACATCTAATATAGTTCTACCCGCGATCATTGAAAAAATAGAAGCAATTGCTCAAGAAGAAGATGGTGAAGTGTCGGATGAAGAACTTGACGACATGATCAAAGATATTAATGACTGGGAAGACGTCATTGATGAATATGAACCAGGCGAATTGGTTATGATTGATGACGAAACCGGTGAAGAGTTAGATGGTCTAGATGAAGACATGAACGAGTCAGAACTCAACGAAATTCTATCTAGAGCTGAACGTATCAAGTCAAGAATGCGATTTGCTCGTACATCGGGTAAACGATTACGTGCTGTGAAGATTGCTCTTCGTAGGCATAGTTCAAATGCCAAGATAAATAGTAAAGCTAGAAGGATGGCTATCAAACTTATGAAGAAAAGATTGTCTCGTGGTAAATCTATTGCATCAATGGGGTTTGCAGAGAAATCTAGAATCGAACGAATTATCGTCGCGAGATCAAAAGTAATCGGTAGATTGGCTCTGAAGCTTACAAGTCGAATTCGTACTATTGAAAAGAACAGATTAACCCATAGGACAACACGATGATATCTCTAAAAGAATATATCGATGGCGAAGAGATTAAATCAGTCTCATCGGACTCAGCTATTCGTAAAACCATCATGGTCGTAAATAACAAAGGCAAAATGGTACCGAAAAAGATACCAGTAAGTCAAGTATTTGCGAATAATAGGAATGAAGATGTGATCAATAGCATTGAACTGAATGATTCGGTAGATAGTATAGATGAGGGTTATAATGCCCACGCGCGTGCCGCGTCTATCACTGATACAGATGTACAACTTGCAAATAGTGGTCGTGATAAAGTAGAAATGGCAAAAAATGCTATTCATCATCACACTCGTGCAATGAATAGTGCTACTTCATATACAATGAAAAATTATCATAAAGATAAAATTGCTGCTCATCGGTTGAAACATGGAATTAATGAAGATCTCGTTCATCTCGCCAAGGACAAATATGGTGGCGGTGAAGAAAAAGCCAGGGGAGCTAAATATATTAAAGATCTTGATACCTTGAATAAGGGGCGTGTCGCAGATATGGATGAAGCCCTCGATGTATACCATCCAAAACGTGTAATGGGTAAGTGGGTTAAAACCTCTAAAAAATCACGCAACGAGGCCAATAAAATGTTAACATTCAAAGACTATAAAGAACTTTACGAAACAACAGAAGCTGCTATTGATTTACAACTTGCAACTTTAACCGCTCAACTTGAAGAAGGTTGGAAAAAAGAACACCCAAGTTCATCAGAACTGGTCGAAATCCATCACAAACTCGGTGACACAGTTATTCCAACGGTTGGTCCTCATAAAGGCCACCCCCATAAAGTTATCGGTGTTCGTCCGGATGGATATCATATTCAGCCTATAGGTCTGACCGCTCGTCAAACTAAATATAATCTCGGTGCTGCTCATGCAAGACATGATCAGCTTACAGAAGCTGAAATGGGTGAATCCACATTTGACTGGCAAAAGAAACCGTCTGAGATCGACTGGAAAGGTGACGCACCAACCACAACGAAATCAGCTGAGGGTGGTACCATATACAAGGCTCGTGAAACACCACGCAACCCATACACAGGCGGTAAAGCAGACCCCAAGTCAGTTGGTCGGCCGTCTGGTACCTATGATGGCATTTATAAAATAGATCGAACTAAACGAGATACCAAAGAGTATAAAGACGCTTTATCCGCAAAAGTTCGAGGTACTAAGGCTGCGGGCTTCGCAGATCGCGCCCATTTCAAAGATGTGATGCATACCGCCCTCAAAAAACGGCAAGCTGAATTATATAAATAACAACAAAGGAAACAAATTATGCCTACATTTACAAATAAAGATACCACAGCCGGTATGCCAAAGTGGCTTCAGCCAACGGTACCAGATGCGGAAATCGTATTCGTGTCGCTCGAAGAATCAAAATTAACTGCTAATCGAATCAAGGGTATTACATCCCCGGGTTGGCATCGCGTCGTTGAAAAGATGAACAGCGACGGTTCGCTCACATACAAAGTTGAATGCCTCGCAGCATTTACAGTTACTGATGCAGTATCTGGCGACGTTAAGGGTGACGATTTGGTTGTTGGTGATGTTGAAATTGTTATCGGTACACAGCCAGTTAACACTACAGTTGCTACAGCCACAGCTACATCCTTCACGGTGGTTGGTACAGGTATCACAACCTATCAGTGGCAGTTACAAACCGGTGGCACAGGCGCATATGTTAATATCGCAAATGCCGGTGTATATCTAGGTGCCCTGTTAGCTACTCTGAGCATCTCTGATTCGACTGGCCTAACATCCAACCGCTATCGCGTTGTTTGCGGTAATGGCGGGACCGCTCAGGTTACATCACGTGGTGCATCACTGACTGTAACAGTTGCCGCATAATAGATGCTAACTTCGGAATCTGAGTTCCTTCATCTAGCGTTACACTCATATAGCAATGTGCAGTGTGTTTCGCTAGAGGAATTCAACTCTGATCTTGGTCGTATAATGGGGATAAAGAAGCTTATTGATAAGCTTCCGGAAACACCTTCTTACAGGTTGGTTTTGAATAATCTGATAGTGCTCTTCAATGTGTTTGGTAAAAACGCAACCGAGCTTATCATCTTTAAACTGCCAGTGGAACTTTATCCAGTGTTATTTCCGTTTTTGTTATACTTGAACCGACTTCCGATTGAAATTATCAATAGATATGACATCGAACTTGATGAAAATACTATTATACAGTTGGGAAAAATATAAATGGCAGCCACGATATTAGATACGATAGCCGCGTTGCGCGTGGTATATTTGCTTATCACTCCAATTGAGAGCACGTCTGCATTCAAACTTGGTTTACTGGATAGCTCGGGTAAGACTGTTCGCAAGGCTGTAACATCGGATGAGAAAAATTCAACATCCATGTTGCATCGTCTCGTTTGGAACTTGAAGAGAATGATTTCGCTTATACCAGGCGGCTCCACAAAAATCGGTTCTGCCGTTGCGGCATATCTCTTGATGCGTGAAGCTGTAGAAAATAACTGGTCTGAAGCTGAACTAAACGAACAGTGCATTACACGATTCAATGAACTCTGCGAAGCCGACTGCCCTGAATTTAATGGAATATTGGATGAACTTTATCGGATAGATGAAGAGGAATGTCGCTTCAACCCAATCGATGAAGATGCGCCCGCCAATGCTACGGGCGCTGGTGTTGCTACATTCGAGAAAAAGCTTGGCACTTTAAATCGTCGCAAAAAATTCAAAGCAATCAATTTCCCTGAATCGTTAGATATCTAAAAGAAGGATGTTTTAAGCCGAATCTGCCGCTCCCAAGGGCATTAATCAAATCTTTTCGAGACTTATATACGACAATTTGGTCAATTGTGCATGGCCGGCCTTGATCATTTCGCCCCAATGCTGCTCGATGTACATCAGAGAAAGGTTTTCTTGATACACCTAGTTTTACAGCAGATATTGCAGCCCGGTGTTCTGTTGATTGATGGCCTTTTTGTTTCCCAAGATGAATATAAGATATTTTTGATCTAGTAGCAATAGATCTAATGGCGCCTCTGGCGCCTTCACCACCATCAGTTGCATTAAGTAAAATGCCAGTCTTAAGATCCTTTCTACCGTATAAAACTATAAAAGCAATCTCAAGGATGAAAGAATCTGACTCAGTCAACCCAACTTCTAGAAATACAATATTAGATTTTTCCTTTGGTGAAGGTATATGACCATGCTTATTATAAGCTCGTCTACCCATACCTTTGCCGATATAATAAGGTGTACCAGCTTTGGCGGTTTTGCTATCTTTTGAACGAAGATAGGCGTAAACGTAATAAATAAGTTTGCTGGTCATAAAGACTCCTAATAAGGTTTGACTAGAGTCGCCGAGGATTCGTAGTCCTGTGGGTGACACAAGTATATTTATATAACTAATACAAAGGAACTTACATTATGAAATCATCTGAATATCTAGAACCCCATCCCATAGAAGTTACATCCAAAATAACTATAAAGATTCAGGGGCGTGAGTTTACAATCAGCATAGAAGAAGCAAGAAATCTTTTAAATTCTCTGAATATGATTGTTGGCCCAACTTCAATTCTCTATCCATCTGGGGTTGGGATTCGCGATAGCCAGTATCGGCCGCTGGCGTGGTTAGAAACAGCATCGTGGCCATCGGATACCACCACCTGTAGTGGAACTATAGATATGGCTTCACTGAGAACATAATCTCAGCTAGCTTTAAGCTATCATAGGCCTAGCGGCCTCGCTGCGAGAATATCCAGTAAGGTAGTAAGCAGGCATCAACCTACCAACAGCAACTACCAACCGGGAACATAATATATTATACCATCCTTTCTTAGAAGCTAAAATAAACTTTGGTATTTATTTTCGCATGTTGGGTTGTGTGTTATAATGAATTATAATCACTAAAATAATATTATGCAACAAACTCTCAAACCGCCGGTTGATTCCTCCAACCCAAAGCACTATCTATCGAAAAACGAAATGCATTCCGCATTAATTGCCTATAAAGAACAGTGCGATCTCGCACTTGCCGCAGGGCTAGAAACCCCTGGAGTTAATGATTATCTAGGCGCCTGCTTTTTCCGCATCGCCCAGGGTATAGCAATGAAGCATAACTTCCGCGGATACAGCTTTATTAACGAAATGATTGGTGATGGGGTGATGGTATGCCTAAAGTACGTTCGGTCGTATGATCCAGATCGTCGCAACGCTGAAACAGGCCTTTCTACTTCTCCCCTAAGTTACTTTTCTCAGGCCATCCATTTTGCATTTATCAATCGCATCAAGATTGAGGCCAAGCAAACTAGAATCAAACGCGCTCTTGTATATTCCGCCGACTTAGAGTCGTTCGCCACACAGGATGAAGATTCCGGTGAGTTCCTTATTAATCTTAATGAATTTATATATGGCCTTGGTACCGCTGAGGTGGAAGCAATGATGCCCAAAAAGCCCGAGAAACCCGAGAAACCAGGTGCGCTAGAGGCATTTACCTGATGCGGGTAGTGATCGTGGGGGATACCCACTTTGGGATACGCTCCGGTAGTTCAATGTTCGCTAAGTTCCAAATCAAGTTCTTTAACGAGCTTCTATTTCCGTATATGGAAGAGCATGGTATAAGTACGATTATTCAGACTGGTGATCTTTTCGATCACAGAACACAGCTCCATCTGAAGTCGCATCATCTTATCAAGCCCGGTATTTTCGATGTGATGCGCCAACGTAACTTTGTTATGCACACACTCGTTGGCAACCATGATATCACACTCCGTGAATCGCTTCGCTATAATACCATTTCTCTACTTCTCCAAGAGTATATTCAAGACGGCACAGTTATCGCCTACGATCACCCAACACCCGTTAAGTTCGGCAGCACTACAATAGATATGCTCCCGTGGATATGTACAGAGAATCAAGCTGAAGTAGATGAATTCCTGAATCGTAAGAATATTGGTGATGTTCTCATAGGTCATCTGGAGATCGCGGGAGCTATGATGCAACGAGGCATTCCAGGTCACGGCGGCATCGATGTGTCAAAGTTCGACCGATATTCGTCTGTATTGTCGGGCCATTACCACACCCGTTCGTTTCTAGATGGCAATCGCATTAACTACGTCGGTACCCCGTATGAACTGAATTGGGGTGATTCAGGCGATCAGAGGGGCTTCACGGTTCTCGATACCGAGACACTGCAGTATACATACATTCCAAATCCGGACTTCATGTTCATAAAGCTCAGGTATAAAGATGGGTGCTATACAAACCCAAAGTCGGTTACAGGTAAATATGTTAAGCTAATCGTTGAATCAAAAAAGAATCTTCTCGACTTCGACAACTTTCTCAACTCCCTCAAGCTTGCCGATCCGTACGATCTACAAATTATAGAACCGCAAGAAGATTTGAGTGGGGGTGAAATAGATTCGTCAATCGAGTTACAAGATACGAGCACAATCATTTCTCAATATATAGATGGGATGAATATCTCAGTGGATAAAACTGCAGTCAAAGCATATGTTACTTCGCTCTATTTGGAAGCAATTAACACCCAATGATAAATCTCACTTCGATTTCGATCCGCAATTTTCTGAGCTACGGCAACGCGCCAACCCCCCTCAAACTTAACGAGTATAAAAACACGCTTATAGCAAGTTCATCGGGAAGTGGCAAAAGCGTATGGGTTGATTCCGTCTGTTATGCACTATTTGGCAAACCCTATAGAAACATTAAGCTTCCACAATTGGTTAACTCTATTAACCAAAAGGGAATGCTAACGACTATCGAGTTTAATATTGGGTCGATAGAATACAAAGTTATTCGGGGGATGAAACCAGGTATTTTTGAAATCTATCAAGATGGTAAATTGCTTGATCAAGAAGCTGCCACAAGAGATTACCAAGCTTATCTTGAAAATGTTATTCTGAAAATTAACTACAAAACGTTTTGCCAGGTTGTTCTTATAGGCACCGCGGGCTTTACCCCGTTCATGCAGTTACCCGCTGGCCAGCGTCGAGACGTAATCGAAGACGTTCTAGATATCGCCATCTTCTCGGAGATGAATGTTCTGCTGAAAGCGCGAATTCTCGAATGCCGAGCCACGCTGCTTGATGTAACTACAAAACTTGACGCCGCAAAAGTCGATACCCAAAATCAGATCAAAATTATCAAGCTGATGGAAGAGCACCATCAGGATAAAGTAACTTCGCTAGAATCGCAACGAGATACGATCAATGCTACCACTGCGAAACTAGAGTGGGTAATTAGTGATTATAAAGATAAAATAGTTGAACTAAATGATAGAAAGCGCGAAGCCGTCCCAGATTATTCTCGTGAAATCTTTTTGCTTGAAGATTCAAATGATCGTTTAGCAAAAAGTTTAATTGCGATAGGCAACCTCGAATCATGCCCAACCTGCCTTCAGTGCGTAACAGACGATCACAAGAAAATTACAAAGAAACTGACGGCTGAGAAAATTGCTAACGGCTTAGAAAAACTTCTAAAGTTGCGCCTCAAGCAGGATGTGTATTCATCTGTTACATCTCACAACGCTGCTCTCGATGACGATATCAAATCCCACACGATGGAAAACGACCACACGAAGCTTGAGATAAAAAAATCCAAGCTCGAGTCGATTACTATCACAGAAAGTATAAATGTTTTGGAGCAAGATACATCCGGTTTAGAGGACGAAAAAATCAAGCTCAAGAATGCAGCTGAAGTCGCTTTGGGGTTCATCGCCCGCAAAAAAGAACTATTAACCGAAAAATCCATTCAAGAAGTAGTTGCTGGGCTCCTGAAGGATACTGGTATCAAGTCGGCGATTATCCGCGAGTATACCCCTATTCTCAATCGGCTGATTAACAAGTACCTAGCCGAATTCGGCTTCTTCATAAATTTTACTTTGGATGAGGGTTTTAATGAGAGTATCCTATCCCGCGGGCGCGATGATTTCAGTTACAACTCCTTCTCAGAGGGCGAGAAAACAAAAATCGACTTGAGTATCTTGTTCGCGTTCCGTCAGATTACGGAACTGAAGAACAGTGCCTCAGTTAATTTATTATTTCTAGACGAGGTCGGCGACCAACATTTAGATCTAAATGCCAAGGAATCTTTCGTAAATATTCTATCCCAATTGGATGGAGGAAATATCTTTGTTATTAGCCATAATTCGCCAGCCACCGACATGTACGATCAAGTGATCCACGTTATCAAAAAGAACGACTTCTCAGTAATGGAAATTCAGTAAAGTTTATTTCTGTATTCAGGTTCATGTATTATAATTGATTTTTAAGGAGAGTTTATGACAGTTTATGTTTCGATTGAAAAACACGAGGGTGGCTATTTGGTTCACCTGCCATCGAGTGATGTTATTACTACCTCACTCCAAAAAGCTATGGCGATGATGAAAGCTGCTTTGGTGGAAGATTCCATCCCGGACGAAGTTGATAATCATGGCTAAAATCAAATATCTCAGTGCTAAGGGTACCTACACATTCGATGGGCTTTCGAGTTCAAAGCTGGAACTCATTCATGCTCTCGTACAGCACGTCATTCTTGGTAGTGATGATCGATTTCGAGAAGCCGCCTATGAACTAATAGGAGATTTCGATGAATCACCAGCATTCGATGAAACCGTTAACAACTGCGTAGTCGAGTTTGAAAAAGATTCTGACGGAGCAACAGCTATCAATGTAACTGATGTAACCTAGTTTACTTTTATTCATGAGTGTGTTATAATAAACTCATGAATACAGAAAACACTGCTCTTGATCTGCTCGGCAGATTGCTTGCCGCAGAGAACATCCAAATTGTTCGCCAACGGTGTGCAACCCCCTCATTCGGTATCAAAGATAGAACTTTGATACTCCCACTATGGGAAAACATTTCTCATGTTCAAGAAACTTTGTTGATTGGTCATGAGACGGGGCATGCTCTCTTTACGACTGAAAAATATGTCAATAACGCGTTCGATAAAACTCGCCCAAAATTCCGTCATTATCTGAATGTTTGCGAGGATGCTCGTATTGAGCGTCTGATGAAGGAAAAGTTTCCCGGTCTCCGGCGTGACTTCCATCTTGGTTACACAGAGTTTCACGCAGCTGACTTCTTCAAACTCTCGGGCCGCGATACTTCGAAACTGAATCTTATCGACCGCATCAACATGCACTTCAAACTCGGTCGTCAGATCAACTTGAAATTTAACGCAGTCGAAGAAGGCTTCTTAAACGTCTTGACTGAAGTTGTAACTGAAGATGATGCAGTTGAGATCGCTCAAGCAATCTACGATTACGCTAAAGCTAATGCGCCTAAGCCAAAACCTGAGGAAAAGCGCAAAGATAAGCCACTACCGCCACCAAAAGACGAAGACGACGAACAAATCCCAGAAGAAGAGGAAGAGGATGAGGGTGAGGACGATGAATCTGAAGAGGGAGAGGAAGAAAATGAATCTTCCGAGCCATCAGATGAAGAATCTGAAGAGGAAGATGAATCTGAAGAGGATGAAGTTCAGGCCGATAAATCTGCCGACTATCTCGACTCCGAAACCCAAGATAATTTCGATGAGAGTCTTGGACATACGGCAGCCACGCTTGGCTCCAAAATCTACAACATCAAGACAAAATTGGCGCAATCCGTGAAGTTAATTCCGGTGTCTGAAATTCTAGATGACTTTCGTAAACTGGAAAAACGGCAGTCCGAAGGCTATCGCAAATTCCGTGAGATAAATTCTAAACTTGTATCGCACATGGTTCAAACCTTCGAGATGAAGAAGGCTGCTATAAAATTGCGGAGAACTGCAGTTGGAGAATCCGGCGTGTTGAACATGTCGAAAATCCACAAATATAAGATCGCCACAGAAATATTCAAACAGTACAAGATAGAAGTCAACGAGACTTCTCACGGCTTCATTATGCTATTGGACTATTCTGGTTCGATGCTTTATGATTTCAAGAATGTCATGGCACAGATTATTACTCTGGTCTCGTTCTGTACAGCGGTTGATATAAAATTTGAAGTTCTAGCCTTTTCGGATAGACCCCAATTATACACTATGGCGGACGGTATTGCCGCAACCGAGGTATCCAGGAACATTTTTGCCAAGCGCAAAGATAATGAATTATTCATGTACAACTCCGACAAAATTTCTATGCTCCAGTTTTACAAAAGCGGAATGAAGCGGATCGATATGGATCTCATCTCAGTAGTTCTATATGATAATCTTGCTATCCTGAAGTCGCAGACAAATGATAAAATCAAGCAGAAATATAAGATGGGCACAACGCCACTCATCGAGGCACTGTTATTCGTCAATGCATATCTTACAGAGTTTAAAGCAAAATACAATGTTCAAAAAACGACATTGATTATTCTCACGGACGGCGGGGCTACTGATACGGAGGTTGTTGCTAACTATAATGAAGATATAAATCTATATGCTTTTAAAATCTTTTTGAACAGCACAATCACCAATCGGTTCTATCCCATATCTCTAGGCTCGAATCATCAAGATAATCGCAACGAACTTCAGAAAAAACTTATCACAGTGATCCGCAATGATCATCCAGATGTTAAAATTATCGGTTTCTTTATCGCTCCAGAGTCGCTCCGCTCTCTTACTGCGGCTTTGCGATATTACAAACAAAAAGAACAGTATTGGGACAGGTTTAAGTCGGAAGTCAAAGTCGTTAAATCTCAATTGAAAAAACAGGGCTACGCAAGTTACAATCTACCTGGTTATCATCAGTTCTTCATCCTTCCCCAAGAAGGCCCTGGCTATTCCGAGGTATTCGACCGGGTATCCCGCACAATGACTGCAGCCCAGATGGCAAAAGCTGCATCAGGTAATTCTCTAAAGACGAAGGCTTCTAGATTCGTGGCTAATACTTTTATTACAGAGATTGCATAGAGTTTTTACTTTTATTGCAAGTTGTGTTATAATAAATTCATACTAACTGAGGCTCATAATGAATCTTCCCATTGAAAACGTCATCGCGCTTATGCAAGAAAATGCCATGGGCTTTAAAACCGAGGGCGTTTATGATCGCCAGGATGTGCGCAATGCATGCGCTCGCCTTGGTATTCCCGACCCAAAAATGCAGAACGAACTAATCGCAATGTCGGTTAAGGTTCGCCACGGCATCTACAAATTTACCGGGCACGGCGCCCCGATTGCAACCCCTCGCATCGGCAAAAAACTGGCCAAGTTTCCCATTCAAGCCCCTGTAGAACAAACCGCAACTTTCACTACGATTTCCTTGGCCGAAAAACCGGTTGCAAAAGCAACAGAAGTCGTGGCAGTAGTGCCAAAACTTGAACCCGGCTACGTCCCGTTCGGCACCTATAAAAATGCGGAAAAAATTATTGCATCACGCAAGTTCTTCCCAGTCTACATCACGGGGCCCACGGGCAATGGCAAATCATCCATGGTGATCAACATCTGCGCCAAGAACAAAATTCCCATGCTTCGTATCAACTGCTCAGTTCAGTCGGACGAAGAAAAGTTAATCGGCTCGAAAACTCTGGAAGATGGAAATATCAAAGTTGTTGAAGGCCCTCTACTTGTAGCCATGCGCACAGGCGCCCTGATCGTCTTAGAAGAAGTTGATGCTCTTGATACTCGTCTTGCGCTAGTGCTTCAGTGTATCGCAGAAGGTCGCCCATACTTCTTCCCTCTTACGGGTGAGTACATCACGCCCGCCCCAGGTTTTAATATCGTGGGTATCGGCAACACCAAGGGTATGGGTACCGATGACGGCAAATATCTCGGCACTAATCTCCAGAATACAGCTTTTCTGGAGCGGTTCGGTTGCACATTCGAACAGAAATTTCCATCACCAACCGAGGAACAAAAGATGGTTCTTAACTGGATGGGTGCTAATAACTGCGTGGATAAAGATCTTGCTGCAGCCCTAGTAAAGTGGACTGATACGGTTCGTAGAACCTATACCGACGGCGGTATCGAGGACGTGGTTTCAACTCGTAGGTTGAATCACATCGTGGTTGCATATTCGATCTACGGCGATATCAAACTCGCAATCGAACTCTGCACAAACCGATTCGATTCATTTACGGCAGCTGCATTTCGTGACCTGTTTGATAAGATATATGTGCTTAAATCAGACACAGTATCTGATAATTATGACTGCACCCCGTTTGCGCCTGTGCCAGTGAGTCCAGTATAATGCTAAGCTATTCAGATCTTTCCAAAGCCAAACAGCGCTGGGTTAACCTCGTTGAAAAACATTTCCCAAATATCCTTGATGTAACAAAAGGTGTTCTATCCTACAAGGATCTCCAGGATATTCACGCCAATTTTACAGCACGCCGGGTAGAAGGAAAGCAGTTTAAAGTTTCCAAACCTCTCTGGCTAATAAGTAATAACGCAATTTCTCGAGGTGTTTACAAGTTCCCATTCAGTACAGTTGAGGAAATTGTAGATGAGCAAGCGGAACCAGATACCGAGATGGAAATCCGTTATCAGGCAGAACTCGCAAAGTTAGATATTAGGAAAAAGAAATGATCTCAAATACCTCCGTTATACCTATACCCTCGGGTGCTTCGCGACTCACATATACCCCAGTCTGGAAATGTTCTGGCGAGCTTCGATGGTTTGAGTTTATAGCCACCCGCCACGTCGACGAAGATTTTGTTATGACGACGAAAGAAAAGAAACTTCAACAGGCCTGGCTCGAATTTTTCACACACGAAGTTGAATGGCGCGACGTGCCGACAGTCCAACTCCCATAACTATTAAAAGGCTGTACAAACGTACAGACTAGAGTTTATTTTCGTACCACAAAAACCGTGGTATAATTAATAATCAGCGACTCCGATAGTTGGCAAAATTTTTTATTCTCGGTACCATAGGAAACTATAGAATGGCTAAAGCTAAACAATCGATGCAAGCACGTGTGCTAGCGACCCTTCAATCCGGCAAAGAACTGACATCTGCTCAGTTGACCAAATTCGGTCTGTCAAATCCATCTGCCGCAATTAGCCAATTGCGTGCAGCCGGTGCCACAATCTATGCAAACACGCGTACGACCAAAGCTGGCGTTAAATTCAGCGCATGGCGCATGAACGTTAAGTAAAGCATATGACTCGAGTTCTTCCGGACCCGAGTTCAACCGCGGCTGCGCCAATTGGACGAAAGTTCGATTCTGGCAAGCCGCGTCTTGGCTTACTGCCGCCGCACGCCGTTTTGGCTATCGCCCGAGTTCTAACAATAGGCAGTCGTAAATACGAAGATCATAACTGGCTTCACGTAGCTGGCGCCGAGACACGTTATATGGACGCGATGTTGCGCCACGTCTTCGCCCACATGTCGGGCGAACAAACTGATCCAGAAACTGGCGAAAATCATCTCGCTCACGCTGGTTGTTGCCTCATGTTTTTGTTAGATTCAGCCGAATCAGGCCACAAATTTCCTACCGTTCAAAATCACCAGAGCCAGAATCTTGTGTGACGGATGATATGCTTGATGCAGCACCGACTTATTACATGGCCCAAGTCGATTCTAGAGCGGATCTGAAATTCCCACCACCCGGCGAGAAAATAGCGATTGCAATGGACAGCGCTCGATCCGTTTACGGATATACTTACATGTGGATATATTCCGACGGTAAATGGTCAGCTAATTCGGTTCTTACTGCCGAGGACCGATATTAGTTTATTATATAATTCTAAAAAATAAGTTATAATTGATTATCAGCAACTAATTAATATCTAATATAATGCACACAAATATTAAACCTATTCAATTTGAAAATTTATCCAATATAGAACAACAATATTGGATTGAAGAAATTCAAATTATGTCAGATGTAATTGGTCACCCTATGGTTGAATCTGATAAGGTTCTTGCCAAACGCCTTTATGAACGCTCCGTGGGAATCAGTGTTTTAAACTAAAAATGGCAATATTGCTACTACTTTAATATGAAAGAAATGAAATGAAATTTTCAAAAGAGACAATCACAATTCTGAAACATTTATCTACGATAAATCAGAACATAATTCTAAAACCCGGCAGTGTGGTTTCAACCATCAGCCCGCAGAAAAATGTTCTAGCAGATATCGCCGTCGTCGAGGTCTTCGAAACTGAGTTTGGCATCTACGATCTATCCGAATTTCTAGGCGCCCTATCGCTATTCAATGACCCAGATGTAGTCTTCAAGCCCAAGCTTGCGATGATCTCGGAAGGCGGCAACGCAATCAAATACTACGCAGCCGATACATCCATCTTGATCGTGCCCACCAAGCCTCTAAAATTTCCAACATCTGATTTGGACTTCAAACTATCGCAAGAAACTTTGTCGTTAATCCTTCGCACGGCCGGTGTATTACGGAGTTCGGATATTTCGCTCGTCGGTGAGGGCGGTCTGCTATCCTTTGACGTATCTGATTTGAAATCTGCTACTTCTAATTCGTTCACAGTACCGCTTGGTGATACCGATCTCACCTTCAAAGCCAATTTCAAGACGGAAAACTTGAAACTAATTGCTGGCGACTATGCTGTGAGCATCAGTTCCAAGAAAATCGCACGATTTAAGCTCATTGGGGGTAACGCGGTATTTTTTGTTGCACTTGAGAGTACTTCTGAATTTAATAGTTAAATTTATATTTCGGAATTTATTATGAACCCCAATGAAAAAGTTTGGGCTGAGGCTCACAGACCAAAGACGGTAGCAGACTGCATCTTGCCCGAAGAAACCATCAAGATGGTTCAGGCTGCTATTGCCTCCAATAGTATTCAGCACCTCATCTTGACGGGCCCGCCTGGGACTGGAAAAACCAGTTTATGTTACGCAATAGCTCATGATTTAGAGTCTGATATACTGGCAATCAATTGCGGGTTAGATAGTTCTATTGATAACATTCGTTCATCAGTAATATCATTTAGTAGTTCAGTCTCATTGACTGGTGCAACAAAGATCGTACTATTTGACGAAGCAGATTCTCTTTCTGCGAATGCGATGAATGCACTCAAAGGGATGATTGAATCATTTTCCTCAACTCGCTACTTCTTTACCACCAATTCGCTCGCTAAAATCATTCCCGCAATTCAGTCTCGGGCACTGATTATCGAGTTCACAGCCATGGCGTCTGAGAAGCCAAAACTGGCAGGAAAGATGTTCAAGCGCGTTTTGGCGATTTTGAAGATAAATGATATCAAATTTGAAGCGCATGTTGTTGCTCAAATCGTCAACAAATTTTTTCCTGACTTCCGCAAAACTTTAAATGAACTGCAACGCTATTCGGTCACCGGCAAGATAGACTCTGGTATTCTGCTCGGGGACTCTTCTGCATCGTATAAAGAACTTCTCGCGGCGGTCAAGGATAAAGATTTTAAAGCCATGAGACGATGGGTCGGTGAAAACGCTGACATCGAGATGATGATTTTATTTCGAGACTTTTACGAAAATTGTTTTGAATATTTTAAGCCAGAAACTATTCCGCAAATGATACTTTTAATGTCCGATTATGGATATAAATCTACATTCGCTGTGGACCAGCAGATTACTTTATCGGCCGCTCTTATTGAAATGGCCTTGCTTGATCCCGTGAAAGATTAAATGGAATATATTGTCTACATAGTATCAGCTTTACTGTTTGGTTACTGGTATGGTCACGGTCGTGGTCGAATATCTAATCTCCAAGCCCAACTCACAGAAATACTCGATGCATTCCCTGTTAATATTGAAATCTACAAGGTCGCTGATACATATTATGCCCGTATCATGATCATTGGGCAGCATCTTGCCCAGAGTAAAAATTATGATGAACTTGTTGATATGGCTTCAGACAAATTCCCAGGACGCACTATCATAATAAGTGAAGTTGATGAATAAGACCAAAACGGCTTTCGATATCATTCAACAATTGAGTTCTGAACGGGACTATAGTTATGATGCTGAAACCGAGCAATTGTATACCCCATTTTTAACGAATCGGGGTTTTAGTAACTTCTATGATACTATCATGTTATCCGTTGAAATGAACACAATGGCTGTCTCAAAAACACCCCGCAAATGGCAGCATGACTTCTACCACCACGCCATTCTACCAAAGAAAAAGCGATTTGCTTCTTGGGCAAAACCCATCAAAGACACAAATATTCAGACTATATCAGATGCATATAACTGTAGTAAAGCAGTCGCTGAGCAGTATTCTTTGGTTCTCACCGCCAGTGATATTGAGGAACTAACCGCAAGAATGTACAAAGGTGGGCGATAACATAGTATAAATAGGAGGTCAATAACAATAAGACTTTACTATGAATGCTCAAGATTTATCTGCCCCATACCACTGGACCGAAAGTTGTATGTATGAGGTTATTTTACCAGACCCAGACGCCTTTCTAAAAATCAAAGAAACTCTAACACGTATAGGTGTGGCTTCGTTACACGGAAAAACCCTGTTTCAGACCTGCCACATTCTCCATCGCCGCGGGCATTACTATATTATGAACTTTAAAGAATTGTTTGCTCTAGATGGACGGCCGACACAACTTGACTATAACGATATCGCCCGTCGAACCACGATTGCAGATTTACTTGAACAGTGGGGTTTATGTAAAATCATCGAGAAGTCTGATTTAGTTGTACCAATATCTACGATCAAAATTATTCCATTCGCTCAAAAGAAGGACTGGATTCTGGTCGCCAAATACACTGTAGGAAAACGGGTGTGAAGTCTAGCCAAAAGAGTGATTTCGAAACAACCATCGATAAATTCCCGATGCTTATTGCCGGTGATTGGAGGTTCTGTATTTCGACGACAAATCAAAACAATATCCTCATTTTCGCCGCGCAGCAAAGTGTTCCATGTCAATTTTTAGTTAGATTTTTTGATAAAGAAGCTATCGCAGCGGCATGGATCAAAAGCATTATGGATTAAGTTTATTTCCTGCCTAAGAAAAGTAGGTTATAATAGATTATATTATGAAAATTGTGAGATTTTATGAGCGGAATGTTCGGACTCGATTTTGAAACTTTTGGCACAGACGGTTCGTCGATCATCGTTTCCGCAGGCCTTGTATATTACGATGATACGCGGCCGTTAACCTATGCCGGGCTTTTGGCGGATTCTATATACGTCAAGTTCAATGTGGCCGAGCAGAAAGCCGCTGGCCGGCTCATCGACAAAGATACGCTGACCTGGTGGCAAAAACAGTCCAAGGAAGCACGTCGCGGCATTATGCCCAGCGCTACTGATCTATCAATGATAGATGGGCTATCCGCGTTGTCGACTTTTTACTTCTCCAAACCGGATGCAAAAAAGAGTATAGTATTCACCCGCGGCGGCATCGATAAAGTATGGCTCGATTCATTGTGCAAGAGTGCTAATGTAGAACAGTTTATGCCGTACTACAACTTTCGTGACGTGCGCACATTCCTCGATTGCTTTTATTCATCTGGCGGCCGAGGTTCTGCTAAGGTTGATTTATCCAAGTGTCCAGACTTTAATATGTCCAATGTAGTTCTTCATAGCCCATGCGCAGATGCGGCCAAGGATCTGTGCATGATTCTAGCTGGAACAGAATAAAAATTTACAGTTATGAAATTCTACACAAATATAGCCCGCGCCGGCAACTCTATCCTAGTTCGTGAAGTAGTTGATGGGATCTCATCACTTCGCAAAGATGCATGGCAACCTACTTATTATCTTAGAGACGAAAACTCTACTTCTGGTCTGGCCTCACTGTATGGTGATAAAGTTAAGGAAGTACAACCGGGCAATATGCATGATGCCCGGGATTGGTGTAAGACTTATGCCGGGGTATCGGGCATAGAAGTGTTTGGGCAACAGAATGAAGTTCTTCAATATGCAAATCAATATGACTTTCACGGGTGGGACTTCTCTCGCATCAAAGTTTATTCGGTAGATATCGAGGTCGGCTCAGCTCCAGATGGAAGTTTCCCTGACCCAAAATACGCATTGGGAACTATCCAGCTGATCACAGTCCAAGATATCCACACCAAGCGGTGTTATACTTGGGGCATCAAAGGCTATGTACCCACAGGCAAACACAATGTAGTGACGGCCTATACGGAATGCAGAGACGAAAAAGCACTGCTGAAGTTATTCTTGGCTTTTTGGTCCCAAGCTTATCCAGATATCGTCACTGGTTGGAGCGTAGACGGCTTCGATGTGCCTTATCTTCTTAATCGCATCACAATCGTCTTAGGTCATGAGTTTGCCAAGAAGCTTTCTCCATGGGGATTGGTTGACTTTCAACTTCGCAACTACAAAGGCCGCGACGAACTTGAGTATAGTATCACGGGTATATCTGTTCTTGATATGATGGCACTAATGAAGAAGTTCACCACTAAGGCTCGCGAATCGTGGGCGCTTGGATCTATCGCACAAGAAGAACTCGGTGTGAGCAAACTCGAAAACCCAACCGAATCGTTTGACGCCTTCTTCAGCGATGAGTTTCATACCTATGTAGAATATAACGTTCGAGACGCAGAATTAGTTGGCCAACTTAATGATAAGTTACGTTTGATCGAACTCGCGTTAACGATTGCTTATGAGGCCAAGATTAACTACACCGACGTCTTTTCTCCGGTTAAAACTTGGGACGCTATTCTCCATAACGAATTGCTGGCGCGGAATATTGTGTCACCCCAGCGTAAGCATACTGGTGAAGCCTTCGGTATCCAGGGCGCCTATGTAAAAACACCCATACCAGGCATGTACAAGAATGTAGTGAGCTTCGATTTCACCAGCTTGTATCCCAGCGTCATGATGGCGCTAAACCTATCGCCAGAAACCTACATCGGCCAGTGTGATAGTACTGTAGAAAAATGTTTGAGTGGCAATATCGAAAACAAAGATAAAAATGTCTGTATGGGCGCCAACGGTTCGTTATACAGAAAAGATATCCCGGGCATTATTCCCATCGTTATAAAAACATACATGAAGAAACGCCGTGACGCTAAAAACGCCATGCTGGATATCCAGAGAAAAATGGAAGATCTCAAGCGAACATCTGGTGATAAAGACGAACTCCACAAACTGAACCAAACTCGTGCAGCATTATCGAATACAGAACAAGCCTATAAAATTTCATTGAACTCATTGTACGGCGCCTTGGCAAATGCTGGGTTTAGATATTTCAACAGTCACGTCGCCGAGAGTATCACGCTCACGGGCCAACTCTTGCTTCGTTCATTAGAAGCAAAGTTTGATAATCGCTTCACAGAAGTTATGAAGATGGATTGCACGGGCACCCTCTTTTATGCCGACACAGATTCCGTGACTGGTGATACTATGGTAAAAATCAATGGTAAAGATATCACTATAGCTGAATATTACGCAAAGAATAGGAATTTTTATGTGTATGAAGATAGTTTTAATCAGAGTTATGTAAAGCCGGTAACAACTGATATTACACCGTCTATCAATCTAAGCACTAAGGCTATAGAACATAATAATGTACTCCACGTCATGAAGCATCGAGTAAAGAAACGGATGTTTAAAATTACCGTTGGTGGGGTTTCTGTCACAGTCACAGAAGATCATAGTGTTATGATTTTGCGTAATAATAGGATTCTGTCAATCAAACCAGCTGAGATTACCCGATTTGATAAATGTATAAATATAATATACTAATCAATCGGTGTCCCCATAATGAAATCAACTAAATTGCTGTTAAATGACCCAAGTTCTTTTTTGAAAAAACAAATATCACGTCTAAACTTAATATGTCTACCAGATAGATTTGATAATCTAGTTTGTCTATTTTCTGCATCAAACGAAGGTCGATTCAAATCACAGAATATCATTAAGAATTTGGAATTTCTTATTTCATCCAACCATTTACCTGTTGATTTAGTGGCATGGTATACCACACATTTATCATTTGGGAATGCCGTGACTCTAGCGAAAATGAAGCATTTCTATGGTTCAATTGATGGTATTAAACGTTGGGATATATATCGAAAAAAACAGTCACTGACTAACACCTTCGAATATAAGCAAGAGAAATACAACATGACTCTAGATGATTTTGGTTCTTATAATCGATCTCGCGCAGTTACACTAGAAAACCAAATTTCTAAGCATGGGCGCATTGATGGTTCTACTAAATTTGATGCGTATTGCGTAAAACAGCAGTCAGTTGGGGTCTCTTTAGCTTATTTTGTTGAAAAGTTTGGAGAGACGCGTGGTCTATCTGAGTATAAGAGAGTGTGCTCTGAGAAGGGCCATACTATGGATAATTTTGTTAGAAAGTATGGGCCCGAGATCGGCCCACTCAAATTCCTAGATACTATCTCAAGAACAAATACATTCTATTCTAAAGCAAGCCAGAATATGATAATGTTATTGGAGATAGAATTGCCGCAGCTAAAGGATAAATCATATTACGCAACAAAGGCGGGAGAATATGTTGTTTGGTCTAAATTGAATCATAGACCATATTTTTTTGACTATGTGAATACTGAGTATAATATATGTATAGAATATAATGGTGACCACTACCACGCCAACCCAAAGATTTATGCACCGAATGATATTCCAACTAAACGTAAGCCGTGGTCTGGTGGACCACAAACTGCACTAGAATTGTGGGAAGCTGACAAAAGAAAAATTACAGCGTTAAAAGAAGAGCGCGGAATTAGGACTTTAATCGTTTGGGAATCAGATTTCTTAGAAGACCCAAAAAACATAATACAGAAAATAAAATATGAACTTAACATTTGAATCAGATTTCGTTATAGAAGATCTTGGTATCCAGGAAGTAGATGTTTATGATATCGAAGTAGAAAACAATCACAATTTCTTCGCTAATAATATAGCAGTTCACAATTCCGGATATTTTTGCCTTGACCCGGTTATCAAAAGATATGCACCCACGCAAACCGTTGAACAAAACATCAGGATGATTGAAAAGCTTGCAATCGATAAAATGTCGCCTGTGATCAAAGATATCACTAATAGTGTATCGACTAGTTTAAACGTTATTGAAAATACCTTCAACATGAAGCTTGAAGTCGCTGCATCGCACATGGTACAGCTAGCCATGAAGAAATATTTTCTCCGTGTTTATTCGTCGGAGGGAGTATCATACGCCACACCAAAATTGAAAATAATGGGGATGGAAATTGTTAAGTCGTCGACGCCAAAAGTTGTGCAGAAAGCTTTGAAAGAGTGTATAGATATTATCTTCGATAGCACAGAAGTAGAAATGCAAAAGTATATTGCGGGCATCAAAGCAGATTTCATGATTCATAGTGTAGAAGAGATTGCATTTCCGCGTGGCGTATCTAACCTTAAAGAATATAGTAATGAATCCACGATATACGGATTACGTACACCAATCCACGTTCGTGCCGCCCTACTTCATAACCACCTGCTTAAGAAACTAAAACTCACCAAAAAATACGAGATGCTGAAAGAGGGCAACAAAATTCGTTTCATCTATCTTAAAGAACCCAACATTCTGCACGAGAATATCATTGGTTGGTCTGTTGACGGAAAATTACCAACTGAGTTTGGATTGCACAAGTATATCGATTTCGATCTTCAATTCGAAAAGGTGTTCCTTGCAGCAGTTGAGCTAATGATTTCGCCAATGGGGTGGAAAACAGAATTTAAGAACGATCTTTCTGAATTTTTCTAGTTTATTACTAGTTCTCGGAAATCGGTATATAATTAAATAACAAAGGAAACTATGGCTACTAAAACACTCACTGCTACAAATTCGCTAATGGATCGTCTTCGTCGGACTTCTACAATTTCTGATACAGAAATTCTGTCGTCGTCAAAATATTTTACAAAGAAAGATATGATTACGACGCCTGTTCCCGCGCTGAACATCGCTCTTTCGGGTGACTGGGAGGGCGGTTTCTGCCCAGGTCTGACACTTTTCGCGGGTCCATCCAAGCACTTCAAATCATTATTTTCATTAGTGTTAGCAAAATCCTATCTTGACAAGTATCCCGATGCTGTTTTAATTTTTTACGACTGCGAATTCGGCACCCCAGCTTCTTACTTCAACTCGTTGGGCATTGATATGACCCGCGTGCTCCATACCCCAATAATGAATATGGAAGATTTCAAATTCGATGTGATGAAACAGCTAGAGGGTCTTACACGAGGTGAGCATGTTATCTTCGTAGTCGATTCAACTGGAAATATGTCGTCCAAAAAGGAAATGGAAGACGCGATTGAAGGTAAATCGGTACAAGATATGTCTCGCGCAAAGCAGATGAAGTCTATCTTTCGTATGATCACACCCTACCTGCACAAACTTGATGTTCCAATGATAGCGGTTGCGCATGTATATATGACTCAGGAAATGTTTTCGAAGCCAATCGTCTCGGGTGGTACAGGTATCTATCTTAGCTCTGATACAATCTTTATCGTGGGTCGTCAACAGCAAAAAGATGGTACCGAGCTCATCGGCTTTAACTTTGTACTTAATGTAGAAAAGTCTAGATATAGTCGCGAAAAAACTAAAATCTTTATTCAGGTTACTCACGAGGGCGGCATCAATAAATGGTCTGGTCTACTTGATATGGCTCTGGAATCGGGTCACGTCATCAAGCCACAGAATGCTCGATATTCTAGAGTTAACATGGATACTGGCGAAATCGAAATTACAAAATACAAAGAAGTAGATACCAACAACGCGATATTTTGGAATCCAATCTTGGCATCATCATCCTTCAAAGAATGGGTAGGCGACAAGTATAAAGTTTCGAGCGGCACAATGTTAACTGATGAAAGCATTGACGCTGAACTGGCGGCCGACTAATGAACCTAAAAACATTAGAACAACACAATCATCAGCGCGAAGATATGTACTCGCGGCTAAACACTTACCCACAGAAAAATGGGATAGCTTGCTCAGTATGTAGAGAAGAGTTGAACGACCTAGACGGCATGGTGCTGACCTCAAACCCACCAAGGAATATTGGTTGCCCATCGTGTGCGTATCACGGATACAGAGTAGCCTAATGAATGGGATCGTATAATGAAATTAACACCTACCCCGTCATGCTGGTGCCATAAGTGTAATGAGGGTGTAATGGTCGGTTACATACCGTATGCAATGACTCTGATGATTCTCTGTCCGTTATGTGGCAATAAACGGTGCCCACACGCAAACGATCATGATAATGCTTGCACCGCTAGCAATATACCAGGACAATTGGGTAGCGCATACCCGGCAAGCTTAAATCACAAATTTACAGAGAGAATAACATGAAACTAACAACACAAGACGTCTCCGTAATTTATAATGAAGATAATGACGGTATCATCACCATTAACTCGGGCAACTTTGATGGTATTTCATTTAAATACGGAAAGGTGTCTGTCGATACAGATCCAAATACAAATGAACCTTGCATGAGCTTTGGCTACCAGATAGTTTCTATCGATCAGCCCAACGACTTGCTTGAGTTCCAGGATAGCATCGCTCATCTATTGCACGAGATGATACTCGAGCAAATCGGCTCCGGCGAACTTCAGTATCATGGCGGCACTGATGTTGGGCTCGAAGAAGTAAATGAACTTATCGCCGAAGCTAAAGGCTCTCGTGCTTCTAAACTTGCATCTGAAACACGCGCCTTTGAAGAAGCTAATCCACGCAACGCTGCTCAGGATCTCATAGCTAATTTAGGGCGACCCGCGGGCGAGATGAAGGGTAGACCGACCGAAGATGCGCTGAGTTTTCTAGATAGGCTTGCCGCTGAGGGTACGGCGGCGATGCCAAAGGATATTCTTCGATAAATTATTTCATCTTTATTAAGTGCGGTGTATAATGGATAAACAGGGTGAATATGACAGTGAAGATCGAGGGGACAATTTTAGCAAATCTGCTAATAAATGAAACATTTAGTAGGATCGTAATTCCTTTTCTAAAGCCAGAATATTTTCAAGACAAAGCTGAAGCAACTATTCTCACGATAGTCTCGGACTTCTTTAATAAGCACAATCGGGCTATCACAAAAGAAATTTTAAACCTGGAACTAAAATCTAATAAAGAATTATCCGACACCGAGATTGATACCGCATATGAGAAGGTTTCGGCATTTTCGAGCACCCAGACTGATATAGATTGGTTGTTACCAGCCGCCGAGGAGTTCTGCAAAAAACGCTCTGTATATCTAGGGATCATGGAATCCATCATGATTCTCGACGGGAAATCTATTCTTACTGAAGATGCTATCCCAAAACTACTTCAGGAGGCGATTTCCGTTAACTTCGACTCTAGCGTTGGGCATAACTATCTTGGCGATGCAGATTCTCGTTTCAATCAATACACCATGAAGGAAGATAAAATCTCGTTCGGTATTCTAGAACTCGATGGTATTACAAAGGGCGGTATGGGTAAGAAAACTCTTACCTCTGTCGGCGCCCAGTCGGGTGGTGGTAAGTCAATCTTTATGACGAATACTGCGGCGCATGCGTTAAAGATAGGTAAGAACGTTCTGTATATCACTATGGAGATGTCAGAAATCCGTATTTCCGAACGTGTGGACGCAAATCTAATGAACATACAACTTGATTCTATCAAGGGTATGAAAAAAGAGAGTTATATGTCAAAGATCGAAAATATCTCGGCTAAAACTCACGGTAAGTTGTATGTTAAGGAATATCCTACTGGTGCTGCTCATTCTAGCCACTTTCGGGGTTTGCTTGATGAGTTAAAAACTAAACAGAATTTTATTCCAGACTTGCTTATCATCGATTATCTCGGAATCTGCTCATCGGCTAGAATAAAGATGGGTGGAAGTACCAACACCAACACCTTCATTAAAACTATCGCCGAAGAACTTCGTTCATTGGCTATCGAGAATGATATTCCCGTGCTTACGGGTCATCAATTGAACCGAGGCGGCTTCGATAATTCGGATGTATCGCTAACGGATACTGCGGATTCTATTGGATTGATCATGAGTCTCGATATGGCATTCGCTATTATAGCCACAGAAGAGTTGAACGCGATGAACCAAGTAATTATTAAGATGTTGAAAAATCGATATGGTGGGCTTGATAAGTTTGTCTGCGGTTTAGATAAGACTAAAATGACGTTTTATCCGCTTGAAGCATCTGCTCAAACTCTATCTAAACCTGCAGTATCAGCTGTAATGCCACAACGACTTGCTTCAGTTGCTACATCCAAGTTCAATGGTTTTAAAATGTCATAAATAAATAATATTTTGGAAACTAATATGAATACTAAAATTATTATTTTTGGTTCTGGTCAAATCGGTTCTGCTTGCAGAAAATTTATCTACGACCTCTTTTTTGAAAAAGATGGTGCTGCTGCTATAACTAGATTTCAGACTTGGGATAAACTATCTCTGATTCCTGAACACGCAATAGATTTTGATACTATGACCACAGCTCAGATCACTGAAAAGCTGGTCAGTGTTGGCGCGACTCATGTTATTGTCGCACTCCCATTTAACTATAATGAAACTATTGCATGCGCCGCAGTCGCCGCTAATTGTCACTATATCGATTTCACAGAAGATGATGTTGTCGCCGATACTGTTCAGACTATCTATAAGGATAGCGGTTTAACTTGCGCAGTGAAATGCGGTCTCGCGCCAGGTTTCATTAACTATTTGGGTCACAAGCTCGTTAAGGATATTATCGGTACCGATCTAATGCCAGGCGTGTGTTCCAATCTAATGATTAGCGTTGGAGCACTTCCCCGCAACGTAAACGGTGCAGGCGCTAAACTATATAATCTATCATGGTCCGTTGATGGTCTAGTCAATGAGTTCATTCGTCCTTGCCGAGTTCGCGCCCATGGTATTGAAAAAACGTATGCTCCACTTACGGGATTGGAAACAGTTTATGCTGATGGTATACAATATGAAGCAGCATACACCTCGGGTGGTATTGGTTCTCTAGTTAAAGAACTAAAACATGTTGCAAACGTTGCCTATAAAACTCTTCGTTATCCAACTCACTATAACTATATTCTCAATGCTGTTTCGAGAAATAGCGGTATATTTAAAGATATTAAGGCAGAATTTCTAAGGGTGTTCCCATTCAATACCGATGACGTGATAGTCGTTTATGCCGAAGCCAAGGGTGTCGACGGTACCGGCAGATATGTTAGAAAATCTTTCTCGGCTCACTATGTGGGCACCGCCGGTTTATCCGCGATTCAATCAACGACAGCTGGCTCGGGTGTCGCTGTTTTAGAACTGATGCTTGATAATAAACTTTCTGGTATCATTAATCACGCCGATATTTCTCTGGATATGTTTTGGGAACAAAGTCGGCTAATGCATCTTATATCAAAAGGAACTAAAATGAAAAATGAAATTTTTAAACATTTTGTTGAAGCGGAAATTCCCCCAAAACTAGTCTTCGTGTCGTTTGATGGTGAGGTTCGGAGTCTTATTCTAGCAGAATGCGCCGATTACAACTATACACCGGCCGGGTTTGATTACGCTCTAGATATTCCGATGGTCGTAAAGATCTAATATGGTAGATACAATTCCAAACTGGAATTCGTTTGGTATTTCTGGGTACCCTGTTATTTCTCTATGGAAACTCAAAGATGAATACGTCTGTAATATAGGTTTCTTTCTAGATGATGGAGTAGATCGTACAGGTACCGATCAAGAACTAAATGTAAGTATCAATCTTCCATACTCTGGAACCGATCGTTTTGAAGTCGCCATGGACGCAGCTCGTTCTCTAGCGGCGCTTTTTGGAGCTGTTAGTGATAGCGTCTTTGTGATAGATCCCAACACAGGTGATACAATCGACGCCGAATCATTCAAGCTTTCAGATCTGGCAGAAGATGATGAATCGGATCCTACAGACCCACCAAGATTTCTTCACTGATGAAACCAAAAATCAAGAACGGTTCATGCTGGTGCAAACTCAGTCCCACGGGAAATTGCATCGGCTGGCACTCACTTACAAAAGTCGAGTTGGCAGCTGCCCAACTCAAGTGGAAGTTAGAGAAGAAGTTGTACTAGTTTACTTTTATTATAGTTTGTGTTATAATAAATTCTTACCAACCAAAGTGTTATAAATAAGGAAACTAAATGTAGACAGACGACCAGATTGAAGAAAAAGTTGCTGAAATTATCGCGGCAGCTCACGCCCAAGGTATCGACGAAGAGGATATGGATGAGCTGATCGAAGATGAACTAGCTAAATTTGGCGCATCTTACTTTAAGTAAAGTAGGCGCGACGAGCCGCATGGCGGCCGTCATATGAAATACGACTCGCTGCCGCTTGGGCAATCCGCAAGGATAACCAATGGAAATCGTATTTCATATGATTGAAAGTTTATTTTACTTTTATTGAAAGTCGTGATATAATAGCTTATGAAATGAAAATTGTTTGAAGGATAAAGGTCTGTAACCCGGGTTTAAGTATCCGTAAGTTCAAAATCACTGGAATAGTCGCCCGGCACCAGCAACCCCAGTGTATCCTTCAAACGGTTTTTGAAAACCCGATTTTTAGATGTATAAATAGATAGTAACAAAGAAATTTTAGATAGAAACGTATGAAAACTAACTCGAAACACAGACAGAACTTATGGTTGGCTATATGCCGTCCGAGTTTTGATATGGTCGGCTCTGAGCTGATTACTGTGTCGCCGCAGATTACGCTCAATGCACACGAATATACAACCGGGGTTCCGGGTATTTGAATAGATTTAACGATCATTTTCAAATCCCGGTAACCCAAAGGTACTGGGATTTTTTTTTGAACGAAGGATTTTATGAAACGAACGAATTTTAACTAAACCTAACAAAGTGAATCAGCAACGCGAGCTGAACGAACACTATAACATCGTAAATGGGCGGCTCCGAGGATGGAACTTCTTTTCTGAAGCTAAAAATCCGGGTTAGGGTAACAACCCTAACATAGTGTGGGTCTGTGAAAGATCAGATCACACTATTCTAGAACACATTGTCGCCGGCGCGGACACGATCCGCATCGCGCATTGTGAGAAACGCAGGTTGAAGATAGTGTGTTCTAGAATAGTGACTATTCTAAATAACTTTGAGATGCTACAGTCGGAACACCGATAGCCTGACACCAATACTAGTCCGTTGTCAGGCAGGCCGATGAAGGGAGGGCATTATCTTGGGTTCGAGTCCCACAGAGTTATTTAGAATAGAAAATTTAGGTCCTGTCCCCAGTCGGAAGTCTGTAAAACTTTTGCTTAAAGATTGGAAGTAGCAAGTGGTGCGTTACCACGCGGGACCACCAAAACATGCTTCGGCATTAACGAGAATAGCGTCACTAGTACCCGCGTGACTCCGAACCGGCTGAGAAACGGGTTCACCAATTCCACTGATGAGCTGTTGAAATACAGCGAAACTCTCGGGTAAAAAGACAATGATTCGCTCTCGTCAAATAGCCGAAGGGTATGGATACGCCTGGGGAGCATATATGGCCATGCAATCGACCGATAATCGATAGATAGTGGGTTCGAATCTCACACCAGGTACCAAATTTCTCCGATTCGCCTAGTCTGATGTGGCACTTCGTTTGGGACGAAGAATAACACTGGTTTGAATCCAGTATCGGAGACCATATTTTATTCCCCGGTACTCTAACTGGTAAGAGGCTTGACTGTTAATCAAGTGTATGCGGCCTAGCCGTTATGGAGGTTCAAAGCCTCTCTGGGGAGCCAACAATTTTTAGAGAACTTTAGTGTGACGTTAGTGTAGCGGCAGCACCACAGATTCTGTTAGTACGAGTTCAACTCTCGTACGTTACCCCAAAGTTTTTTCACTGCGTTCGACTTCAGGTGAGGTCACCAGGCTTTCAACCTGGATAGATGGGATCGTTACCCATACGCAGTACCATTTCGCCCTCGTAACCCAATTGGTATGAGGTACTTCGCTTAGAACGAAGGTCGTGCAGGTTCGAATCCAGCCGAGGGCACCATCCAATGGCATAAATAAATTTCGGGGGCAGCAGAGGGCTGCGGATCCACCTGCTGTGATAGCATTGTGTGCAAGGGGTTATATTGAAGTACATTATCGTCTGAAGCTACATTCGGTAGTAGGCGGGGATCGGTTGTGAACAACCGCTAGGTTCCTATAGTGTTCTTCAATATAACAATGTGATACATGGAAATTTCCTTGGCCAGTATTGCGTGGTTATATTTAAAAACACAAAGGCGGCAGCCGACGTAGTGGAGACGGCTTGACTTATAGGGTTAGGTTGTGCAGGTTCGATTCCTGTTTTAGTTCGAATCCATCTGCACCCACCAAATTTATGCACTCGTGGCGGAGAAGCCCAACGCACCTGCCTGCAAAGCAGAAAAACCATCCGTGCGAATCGGATCGAGTGTTCCAGTTTATCCCCAGTAGTTCAGTGGTAGAACTGATTCGGCTCATGGTTAAGGACCTAATGCTGCCGAGTAAAATCAAGCCGATGGTTCGATTCCATACTGAGGGCCAAGTTAAGCGTTACCCTGCTAAAAGGGTTCAAGAGATTAGCCCAAAATCAAAACATCTTGATAATTGATAGCACATTGGAGAGGTGGCCGAGCGGTTGAAGGCGACGGACTGTAAATCCGTTCTGTAAAAAGCACATTGGTTCAAATCCAATCCTCTCCACCAAAATTGATTGGGCTGATCACCCAAAATAGTAAGCGCCGAACATCATGGTCCCTAGGTGTTCCTTACCGTGATCAACGGTGTCTGGGTCGAAAGCCTAGAAGAAAATGCGGGGTAAAAGCCCCCATGCATACGGACCACTCACACAACTGTTTGGAGCAATGCTGCAGATGGTATATTTTTAGGTCGAGAGAAGCAGGCACTAATCAGCTCTATGTTATCTACACCTTGGTGAACCTATTGATCAAACGCTCCTTGATCGGAGTAGTAAAAAATAGTAGTAACCTAAAGTTTTTAAGGAGATGGGGACTGCATGGTGTGGTCACTTGCCTGTCACGCAAGCTATCAGGTGGGATCGTTACCCATCATCTCCGCCAAGTTTTGCCCTTGATTGGAAGTGCATAGAAATCTGATCTGCGTTAGCGGGTTTAGTTAGTATTGCATTTATTGTTAGCCGGATTTGAAGCCGGAGGCAGAGGAGTTAAATTCCCCTTAGGGGCGCCAAATTTTGTAAGAATAACCTGGTTCACGTCCAGGGCAATGACCATATAGGAATTGCTGGTAGCAAGCATAATGAATTAATGCGTCTTACGACTTTTACGGAGACTTAAACTTTGGGAATTTTTATACGCGGATGATTGAAGGGAATTGGTATACCTTGAATACTCAAAATATTCAGATTCTGAGTTCGACTCTCAGATCATCCACCAGAGAGCAGCGGATAGATTACATTATCCAGGATGAGCCACAAAGGTAGTTAACTAATCCTTTGGGCAAGCAATAGTCTAATCAGGCAATGTAATAGGAGAGTAGTGATCTACTTCACAGGGGATACCTAAAATGTTCTCCACCAATTTTGCCGGATTCGCATAGTGAGATTGCAACGGATTTGTAATCCGTCAGGGAAACCTAAAGGGTGTTTGATTCACCCATCCGGCACCAAGTTATAGCAGCGTAGAGAAGTGGCATCTCACCAGGTTCATACCCTCGGAGGTCATCGGTTCGAGTCCGGTCGCTGCATCCAATAAAAGTAATTGACAGCATGAAGAAAATGTTGTATAATAGAAGTTAGAGAAATAATGCGGGTATGGGGAAATTGGTCAGACCCAGTAGACTTAAAATCTACCGCCTTGTGCATGTCGGTTCGAATCCGACTACCCGCACCAAAGAATAAAGGAAGAGTCGGATAACGGTATTCCAAGAGGTTGCTAACCTCTCGCTCCGAAAGGGGTATGCAGGTTCGATTCCTGTCTCTTCCGCCAGATTCGAGTTAGTAGCTCGTGTATATAGATATTGAAGTGGGGTTACACGTCCTAAGGTATCCAGGCTCATTGATAGTGTAGAGGTTAACTACTATCACCATATTTTGGCCCTCTTAGCCCAATCGGTAGAGGCGACGGCCTTAGAAGCCGTTCAGTGCAGGTTCGAATCCTGCTTCATCCACCAAACTTTCGGAGGATGACTCATGTGGCAAAGAGAGCAGTTTGCTAAACTGTGGATTAGAAATAGTCCGGTGAGTTCGAATCTCACATCCTCCGCCAAAATCTCGCTATAGTGCAACTGTATAGCACAGAAGTTTCCTAAACTTTTAATCTGGGTTAGAATCCCGGCTACGGAATATTGAAATATATTTTACTCTCGCAATAGTATAGTGGAAAATACTACCCGCTTCTAATGGGTAAACGGTGGTCCGATTCCACCTTGCGGGCCCAATCAACGCGCCTTTCGTATAATGGATAATATTCCTGGCTTCGAACTAGGCGATAGTCGTTCAATTCGACTAGGGCGCACCACTTTAAATAACACAGGAGGACAATCATGCAAATTTTAGCGCTAGATGTAGCAGGACACCCTCGTTCGTGGATTTCCTTCAACGATGCTATCACCTACCACGCCAAAGGACAAGTGGTATGGCAACTTGGCGACAACAGCTTTATGGCCCGTGGTGGCTACCAAAAAGATGGACGCCAGTCCATCATCGAGACAAATTCTATCATCTCGATCCGGTCCGACAAGTTCAACACATCTGATCGCAACGTGCCTCTGAGCAACAAGACACTCTTCGGCCGCGACCGGCGCACTTGTGGTTACTGCGGCCAAGGTTTCAAAGATCATCAGATGTCACGTGATCACATTGTGCCAAAGAGCAAGGGTGGGACTGATACTTGGATGAACGTGGTCGCGGCTTGTCGCTGGTGTAATTGTAAGAAAGACGATCTTACAGTAGTCGAG
>Ga0105051_10000305_pt1 | contig 65825 bp, 69 predicted proteins | sample FRY02_FD_78383 | JGI IMG/M metagenome (GOLD analysis project Ga0105051, IMG submission 78383) | Freshwater microbial communities from Lake Fryxell liftoff mats and glacier meltwater in Antarctica - FRY-02 (megahit assembly) | ecosystem: Environmental > Aquatic > Freshwater > Ice > Glacier... | reverse complement strand
GGTCTCGGCAGCCAGGACCAGAATCGATGCGAGCACGTGGGACTCCTTCGAGCGTGCGTCGAACGGATAGAAAAAGTACAAACGAGTCGGGAGTTACCTATTCCCGCGGGTAAGGCGGGAATAGGTGCGAAACACCCGAGACGTGGATCAGACGAACTTCACAAGAATGAATACAACGAAGCCGATGAGGGCAAGGGCTTCGGTGAAGGCGATGCCGAGGAACATGGTGGTACGCACCATGCCGGCAGCTTCAGGTTGACGAGCCATGGCCTGGACCGACTGACCGACCAGGTAGCCGATGCCGATGCCGGGGCCGATGGCCGCGAGACCGTAGGCGAGACCGGCGTAACCGGCGGCGGTGATGGCCTGTGCTTCTGCCTTTGAGGCCGGGACGTATCCGGCGGCTTGCGCAAGGATGCTCATTGGTTATTGCTCTCCTGTTGTGGGTGTTGCGCCACTGGCCAGCGCCGGTGACGACATCGTTTGTTCGAAGCGCGTGCTTCGAACGAAATCAGTGATCTGCGTGCATTGAGGTGCCGATGTAGACGGCAGCAAGGATTGTGAAGATGTAGGCCTGAAGGAACGCCACCATGATTTCGAAGCCAGTCAGGGCAACGAGCATGGCGAACGAGAGCGGCAGCACGACGACCAGCAGACTGGCGCTGAACAACGTGATGCAAAGAACGCTGAAGGTCACAAGAAGAATGTGGCCGGCAAGCATGTTCGCAAAAAGACGAACCGCTAGCGAGAACGGCCGCACGATAAAGGTCGAGAGCAACTCGATCGGGATCACCAGCGGAAGAAGGGCCTTGGGCACACCGGGAGGGGCAACCGAATTCCAGAAGTACTTCAGACCTTGGTGCTTCAGACCAACGGCGATGAAATACACCCAGGTAATGAGGGCAAGTACCGCGGGTCCGGCCATACGAGCATTACCGGGCATATGGAAGAACGGGATGATCTCAAAGATATTTGTGATGAGGATAAAAAAGAAAAGGCTGGCGAGGTACGGCAAGTACCTGATGCCTTGGGGGCCAACGGTCTCCATGATGATGCCTTCACGAATGAGACCCACCGAGAGTTCAGCGATGTTGCGGGTGCCACGGGGCGTATTCGTGGCTGGTTCGAGGGTCTTGCGACGGCTGGCGAGCAAGAACAACAAAGTGGTGGCGAGCAATGCAACAAGATTGATAAGGGCAATCTTGTTGAAGCCATACCACGAGCCCTCCGGGCCAAAAAGGTTTGGCCATTCGACGAGGTTCTCGATGAGTGGGAACTCGAGTCCGAAGATCACTGGGAGAACGACTCCTTGGAAACAGATGAATCAGGTGAACCGGGGGTTGGCTTGAGAGCCGGGTAAGCGAGGGAGAGCGAAATGTTCTTCATCTCCCAAAACAAAAGACCGAGGTGCGTCACGATAATCGTGATGCCGAGTGGAACCAGTTCGACCCACGAAGCGTTCCGAACCAAGAAAATGGCGAGGAAAATCAGCGCAAGTCGAATGAGGTAACCGAACAGAGCGGTGGCCATGACCAAGCCGGTAGAAATCCGGGCTGCCCAAGCCAGCATCGAAGCTGCAAGCACGAAGTTTGCAACAACGATCGTCAGACCATAGGCGGTTGAGAGAGCCCCGTTGACACCCCAGATCAAACCGAACCCCAAAATGAGCACAGGCCCAATAAAAACAGCCTTTTTCGCCATGTCCCGAGCAATGGCTGACTCGGGAGCTTCGCCGTCAACCGCGGCCGAAGAAAAGATCATTGCGCCCATGGACCACTCCTTTCATGCAGTTCCATGTCGGAGCGGTAGGAGAAATACATCTTGGTAACTGCGCCCAATAAACCCAACACTGCGAAAATGATGGTGAGGACGGGGACGGTGCCGAAAAGCCGATCCAGACCGTAGCCAATCAACGCAAGCAACAACGGCGCGAACACGAGCTCATAGCCGCCCGTGGTTCTACCCATTTGCTCTGTGAGTTCGCGTTGTTGCGAAACCTTCACCGCGTGACCTGTTCGTTGAGAGAAGTGGAAGACCGGCAAATCGCTTGGTCAACATCAACCAGCAGAAAACCACTGGTCGTGGCGAACCATAGCGCCGAAGATCTTGTGAAACTTCGCACAAACTAGGCGCGGGTTTATTCCCCCGCAACTTCTCCCTTTTTTTCAGGGATAGAAGATGACTGCGCCCCTTGATCGAAATCGATGGGCCCGGTGGTCAGCGGTCCGGTAAGACCGGCAGCTCGGCCAGCATCCCGGGCATCATCTCGGGCCAACCGGCGGCGTTCAAGACGAACCCCGGGGTGAAAAATGGTGAAGAGCGACAACAAGATTGCCGCAATCCCAAACGGAACCAACCCATCGCCAGAACCACTGTAAATGGGCCACAGCACGAAACCACTAAGCAGAGCTGTCCAGGTCCAGAGAATGAACACGCTTCGGCGGTGGCCGTGGCCAAGACGCATAAGCCGGTGGTGTAAATGGCCTTTGTCGGCAGTGGAAATACCACTTCGAGAGGTAGCCCGACGGATGATGGCGAACAATGTGTCGAGAACTGGAACACCCAGAATTACTAAGGGAATAAAAAGTGGGGCGAAGAAGAAAAACGAACTCCCCGAGAAAGAACGATCGGTGCGGCCGCCAACAACCATGGTGGACGCGGCCATCAATAGACCTAAGAGCAACGCCCCACCATCGCCCATGAAGATGCGCGCCGGGTGAATGTTGTGCGGCAAAAAGCCAATGCACGCCCCAAGAACCACGATGGCAATAAGCGGACCAACGTTCCCGACCGCCAGCAAACCTTCGCCTACTAACTCATGTGAATAGAGAAAGAACGTTCCTGCGGCAATTGCAACAATGCCACCGGCGAGTCCATCGAGGCCATCGATCAAGTTGATCGCGTTCGCCATACCAACAACCCACAAAACTGAAATCAAATACGACCAGTCGGCAGAAAGAACAAAGACGCCAGCAAACGGGACACGAAACACCAGGATCGAAACACCAGAAATTACAAGAATGCTGGCCGCAACAATGATGCCGGCCATCTTCGCTGGCGCCGAAACATCGCGAAGGTCATCGATAACACCAACACCGGCAATCACCAACGCGGCAAGAACAATGCCGAGTGGTTCGGTGCTGCCATTGAACACAGCATCGAACGAACCCAACAACCACGCAACACCCATTCCGACTAGTACGCCAATGAGCATCGCCACACCACCAAGTGTCGGCGTTGGTCGTTCATGAACATGTCGCATATCAGGCTGAACCACAGCACCAACCCGAAACGCGAAACGGCGAATGGCAAACAGCGACACAAACGTAACTAACGCAACGACCGCAAGCACCGTTGCATATGCGCCAATACTCGGCATGTCGTCAGATACTCCCTACATCAGCCGTAGGGAGTGAACTTTGAACAAAGGGACGCGACATCGGAGCGAACTGCAGCAACCGCTGCGTCCTCGGCGCGTCCGCGCAATGCACGCGCAATAAGTGAAGCAATTTCTTCCATCTCTGGTTCGGTCATGCCCTGCGTTGTTACTGCGGGAGTGCCGATACGCACACCGCTCGTGACGAATGGTGAACGAGGATCATCGGGGATTGTGTTCTTGTTAAGCGTGATACCAGCGAGGTCGAGAACTGCTTGCGCTTCTTTACCCGTAAGTTCAGCATCGAAACTGCGAAGATCAAGTAACAACAAATGGTTATCGGTACCACCAGAAACAAGTCGGAATCCTTCATTCGCAAGTGATTTTGCTAGTGCTTCGGCATTGCGCACAATCTGTTGCGCATACAACTTGAACGAAGGATCTTGTGCTTCACGGAACGCCACTGCCTTTGCGGCAACGACGTGCTCGAGTGGTCCACCTTGTAAGCCGGGGAATATGGCCTTGTCGATTGCCGCTGCGTGCTCGGCGGTGGAAAGAATGCAACCACCGCGAGGACCACGAAGAGTTTTATGCGTGGTGAGAGTAACGACGTCGGCGTATTGCACCGGATTTGGATGCATCCCGCCAGCGATAAGACCGGCGATGTGCGCAGCGTCGAACATGAGCAGCGCGCCAACCTCGTCGGCGATTTCACGAATTGGCGCCGGATCGATGATCCGGGGATAAGCAGTTGCACCCGCAATGATCATCTTTGGTTTTTCGCGCCGCGCTGTTTCACGCATCTGATCGAGGTCGATGCGCTCAGTGGATGCATCGACACCGTACGCAACGAAGTTATAAAAACGGCCAGAAACATTGACCGGTGATCCGTGCGTGAGATGACCGCCATGATCAAGGCTTAAGCCCATGACGGTGTCGCCTTCTTGCAACAGGGCGAGATACACGCCGAGGTTGGCGTTTGCGCCTGAATGCGGCTGCACATTGGCATGATCGGCACCGAACAACGCTTTCACTCGGTCGCGTGCAATGTCTTCGATGTCGTCAATAAACTCGTTGCCGCCGTAGTAGCGCTTGCCTGGATAACCCTCGCTGTATTTGTTGGTGAGGACCGACCCCGTAGCGCGCTGCACGGCGGGTGAACTGAAGTTTTCCGAAGCAATAAGTTGCAACGTGGTGTTCTGCCGATCGAGCTCAGACTCAATGAGTCCGAATACCTCGTTGTCATTGTCGGCGGGCCAAGGCATCGCATCTCTCCTCGTTGGGCGCTCAAGGACCGGACATCGTGCCCGGCACTTAACGCATCGTTGTGACGATTGTAGTGATGCCCTCCCCTCCCGTTACCGTCCCGGCATGAGTAATCGTCTCGATCCTCGACTTCCGGTGCTCGTCGGAGCAGGGCAGATCACCTTGCACTCTTCGGCAGGCGAGGGCTCCCTTGAACCCGCCGATCTCATGGCTGAGGCCCTCCGTCGGGCCGAAACCGATAGCGGGATTACCAATTTATTGACCAACGCCGACCAACTTCTGACCGTGAATCAGACCTCGTGGCGCTATCGCAACGTGGCTCTTGCGGTGGCCGAGCGCATAGGGGCTGCGCCACGACGGCTGGCCACCTCGGTAATCGGGGGAAATTTTGCCGGGGTCATGATTGCCCGAGCCGCAGCCGATATTCAGCGAGGCGATGCCGACATCGTGTTGTTATGCGGCGGCGAAGCCACCCGAACCCGAAGCCGACTTCGCAAAGAAGGACGCACCCCTGAATGGTCTGTGCAGCCCGACTCCGTTGAGCCAGAAGAGACAATCGGCGACGAACGCCCGATGGTCAGTCCCGTGGAACTCAATCGCGGGGTTCGCTTGCCGGTTGAGGTGTACCCACTTTTCGAAAATGCGCTACGCGCTCGACTCGGCCTAGGTCTCGACGAACATCTTCAGCGTATTGGTTCGTTGTGGTCGGCTTTTTCTGAAGTCGCAGCGACCAACCCGTACGCATGGATTCAAACGCCGATGTCGGCGGATGAGATCACCACTCCAACTGCCGATAACCGAATGATTTCGTACCCGTACACGAAACGACTTGTCTCCAATAGCCAAGTCGATCAGGGCGGTGCACTAATCCTCACCTCTGTTGCGGCGGCGGAACGCGCTGGCGTGCCGCGCGATCGCTGGGTGTTCTTGCATAGCGGCACCGAAGCGCTTGACCATTGGAATGTTTCGAATCGTGTCGACCTTTGTTCATCACCGGCGTTGCGAACTGCGGGTCGCGACGCGTACGCGCTGGCCGGAATTCGCCCTGATGAAATCTCACATGTCGATCTCTATTCATGTTTCCCGTCTGCAGTTCAGATCGGTGCAATTGAACTTGGATTGGTTCCTGATCCGTTCGCAAATGGTTCTGGATGGGGAAGTATCGGCGCAACGCAACCCCTCACCGTTACTGGCGGAATGACTTTTGCCGGCGGACCATTCAATAACTACACAGGACATGGAGTCGCCACGATGGTGGGCGTACTTCGTGAGGATCCAGGAACATTTGGTCTTTGTACTGCCAACGGTGGTTACACAACCGAACATGCCGTACTGGTTCTTTCCACCGATCCCCCAGTAAGCGGCGAGTTTCGCTACTCGAACCCACAGGCCGAAATTGATGCCATGGCCCGTGTCGAACTTGATGATGACTACACCGGACCAGTCACCATCGAAAGCGCAACCGTTGCTTATGATACCAACGGACCAACACGTGCACTGGTGGCAACACGAACACCGAATGGCGACCGAACCTGGTGCGCCAGCACGGACATTGAATTCATGGGCACGGTTGAAACGGAAGAACTTGCTGGGCGTCAAGGTCAGCGCACAGGCGAAGGCCTCATCGAGAGAGTGTGACGATTACGCGTCGCCCTGATTTGCCTTTAAGCGATCGGCGAGCAACTTAAGCACTCGTTCTTCCGCCTTTGGCATTTCTTGAAGCAACTTCCGGAACGCTTTCGTGTCGAATGCCAACAACGTCATTGGGGTGTCGGCGACGACTGTGGCCGATCGTGGGCGGTGACCGACGACCGACATCTCCCCCACCATCGAACCAGGCCCGAGAGAAACAACATGCTCGTTGCCTACGAACACTCCGGCTTCACCTTTTTCAATGACGTAACACTCTTGGCCCACTCGCCCTTGATCGATGAGTAACTCGCCCGCCTCGATTTCGACGTGATCAGCCAATTCGGCCACCCGAACGAGATCGGCATCGGAGAACCCTTCGAAGAACGACAATCCCCGCAGTCTCTGTGCCCCATTTTCGGCCCGCTTACGCCTTCCGAACATTGATTTCTCCCTCACTGCTCCGACGGGTGTCCCCGTCAGCAAGGATGGTAGGCGCATCACGATCAATGGGAACGGAGCAAATTGGATGGTCTCAGAACTATTCGACCCTGCCGTATGGCGAGAAGTACAAGGTTTCACCGATTTCACCGATATCACCTATCACCGTGCCCTCCACCAAGGAACGGTGCGAATCGCCTTCAACCGACCGGAGATTCGCAATGCTTTCCGGCCTCAGACCGTCGATGAGTTATACCGAGCCCTCGATCACGCTCGCATGAGTAGCGATGTTGGCTGCGTTCTTCTCACCGGTAATGGCCCATCGCCGAAAGACGGCGTTTGGGCATTTTGCTCGGGGGGCGATCAACGCGTTCGAGGAAAAGATGGCTATCGCTATGCCGAAGGCGAAACCGCAGATTCAATCGATCCTGCCCGTACGGGCCGACTTCATATTCTCGAAGTACAGCGGCTGATTCGGATGATGCCCAAGATCGTGATTTGCGTGGTGCCAGGTTGGGCTGCTGGCGGCGGACACAGTTTGCATGTTGTTGCCGATCTCACATTGGCCAGTAAAGAACATGCTCGGTTTAAACAGACCGACGCTGATGTCGCCAGTTTCGACGGCGGGTTTGGTTCTGCCTACCTCGCTCGGCAAGTTGGCCAGAAATTTGCCAGAGAGATTTTCTTCTTGGGCCGCGAATACAGCGCCGAGCAGATGTTTCATATGGGAGCGGTGAACGAGGTTGTTGATCACGCCGACCTTGAAAAAGTTTCCCTTGAGTGGGGCGCCATGATCAACAGTAAGAGCCCCACCGCACAACGGATGTTGAAGTTCTCGTTCAACCTCATCGACGATGGCCTCGTTGGCCAACAAGTTTTTGCTGGTGAAGCGACACGACTCGCCTACATGACCGACGAAGCCGCCGAAGGCCGAGACTCGTTCCTCGAAAAGCGTGATGCTGACTGGTCGCCATTTCCCTGGCACTTCTGAACCCTGAAGCGCGATTACGCGCCGCTACTCACGACAAGCGCCACTCCAGCTAGAGCAAGCCCAGCTCCACACCACTGAATTCGTTCCAGCCGTTCGTGGTGCACTTGACGAGCAAGCACCAGAGTCATCACTGGAAACATTGACACAAGCGCAGCCACCACGGGAAGCGATCCAGACTGAGTTGCGACACCATAGAGCGTCACCGCAACAACATCACCAATGCCCGCAGCGACCACCATGAGACCCGAACCACTAGCGGGAAGGCGCGGCGCACGAGTAGCAAGCACCAGTGCAATCAGAACAATCGGATAAACAACGCGCATTACCATCAACGTGGAGTAAGCGCTTTTCTCGCTGCCATTGGCTACCGCAAGCAACGAGACGCCAATACCCAAAGCCGCACCAAGCGCTAACAAGATCGGCTGATGGCCGCCGGTGCGGAAAAGTCGAATATGAGGTCCTCCCGCAAGGATGACTCCGCAAATTGCTGCGGCGATCCCGAAGAGTTGCCATGTGCCCGGCCAGTCGCCGCGTAGCAAACCCGCTACCACCGGGATGAGCACCGATGTGCTGGCTATAGGAGCAACTACTCCCATCACCCCGGTGGCGAGACCGCGGTAGAGCAAAACAATTCCGAGTGAACATGAGATCCCGGCGACGACACCCCAAAGAATTGTTTGCTGATCGAACACCGGCTTGCCATCGACAAGCCAAATCACCGTTATCACCGGAAGCGCAGCGAGACTTGCCCACAACAACACGGTTGTCGATGGCGAACGCTTTGAGGCTGTGCCACCAAAGAAGTCCGAGGTGCCCCAAAGCAACGAAGAGACGAGGGCAAGCAGAATGGGCATGATTAGTCATTTCGCCGGGCAACGACTGCTCGAGGTCGACCAGCAAGATCGACATGTGAAAGGACTTCGCCGAATCCTGCTTTGTTGGCGAGTGCCATAACCGCAGGAACTTGCGAGGGCGCCATTTCAAGAACGAGGACTCCGTTTGGGCGCAGCCATTGCGGCGCTTGCGCCACGATCACACGAAGATCCTCGAGACCATCCTCACCGGCGAACAACGCAGAAAGCGGTTCCCACTCGCGCACGATCGGCTCGACCGGATCGTCAATTGCGACATAAGGGGGATTGGAAACGATGAGATCGATTGCGCCGCTAAGCGATGTATCGAGCGCGCTGAACCACGAGCCCTCGGTAATCGTTACCCGAGTTGCGCTGCTACCGATACCGGCGAGATTTGCTCGTGCAACCGCCAATGCGTCGGCCGACTCATCGGTCAGCACAACCTCGACTCGTTCCCGCTCAGCAGCCAGCGACAACCCAATGGCGCCCGAGCCAGTTCCAAGATCGATCGCAACAAGATTGCGTCCTTCGGCCGATGCACCAGGACGAAGCCGATCGAGTTCCTCGATTGCCAAACCGGCAACGACTTCGGTTTCAGGCCGAGGAATAAGTACACGCCGATCAACAAACAGATCAAGGGTGCGAAACCCCCAACGACCAAGTACATACTGCAATGGCTCTCCGGTGAGACGACGTTCGACCATGAGGTCAAAGAAATACATGCCGCGCTCGCTGATGGCCTCGTCGAGACCAATAAAAAGTTCGGCACCTTCAAAGCCCGATGCTCGCTCGATAATGCGACGAGCATCGATGCTGGGATCATCGCTCACCTGCGCAAGGCGAAGTTCTGCCTCGACCATCGCCTCTCGCCACGACACCGTGTTGTTAGTCATTGGTCGTGATCGCGTAACTGCTCAGCACGTTCGTCGGCGACAAGCGCGTCGATGACACCGTCGAGCTCGCCACCAAGCACTTTGTCGAGTTTGTAAAGCGTCAGACCGATGCGATGATCGGTCAGTCGATTTTCTTTGAAGTTGTATGTGCGTACTTTCTCAGAACGACCACCACCACCGGTTTGGGCTCGACGCGCACCTGATGCTTCCGCAGCCTGGCGTTCTTGTTCCGCATGCAACAGACGACTTCGCAAAACCCGCATCGCCTTCTCACGGTTTTGGATTTGGCTTTTTTCGTCCTGCATTGCAACCACAACACCGGTGGGAATATGCGTGATGCGAACAGCAGAGTCGGTGGTGTTCACTGACTGCCCACCAGGGCCTGAGGAGCGATACACGTCAATGCGTAACTCGTTCGGATCAAGTTGGACATCGACTTCTTCAGCTTCAGGCAGAACTGTGACGGTTGCCGAAGAGGTATGCACCCGCCCTTGACTTTCAGTGACAGGAACACGTTGTACCCGGTGCACTCCGCCTTCGTGTTTCATCTTCGACCAGACACCGTCACCAGCGAGCCGGAACGTCACATCAGAATATCCGCCAAGATCAGATGACCGTGCATCCATCATCTCGAACTTCCATCCCTGACGAGTGGCGAATGATCGATACATCTCAAATAAGTCACGAGCAAAAAGGTTGGCTTCTTCGCCGCCCTCAGCTCCTCGAATTTCCACAATGACATTGCGTTCATCATTGGGATCTTTGGGAAGGAGGAGAACCTTGATTTCTTCATCGAGGCGAACAATGGCATTTTCGGCCTCCTCGATTTCGCTACGCAGCATCTCGCGATCGGCAGCATCGGCATCGGTATACATCTCTCGGGCTGCCGCGAGATCTTCGGTTGCTTGGTTGAGGTCGCGGAGACGAGACACCAGCTCACCCAAATCGCGATAGCGACGGTTCAGTTCGGCATATTTCGTTTGATCAGCAATGACTGCGGGATCGGCAAGAGAACCTTCAACCTCTGCGAACTCACGCTCTAGTGATGGCAAACGCTCGAGCATGCTCATTGTGCGACTTCTCCGACTCGCCAGTCGCCGGCCAATCCAATGACCTCCGCCGGCCGAACAAGAGAACCGGCAAGACGACGAGTAACAGGATGGTTATCTCGCTCAGGCACAACGATAACCAGACGTGCCCCAGGAGAATGCAACACGCGCGCATCGGCCCCCGTGGGAACAACGTCAAGATCGATACCAACTGAACAAGCAACCACAACGGTTCCGCCATTTGCATCGACACCCACCGCGATCGACGCTCCGGTGTCTTTCACGCTCTCACGCGGAACTGGCGGCTCGGCAGGTTGAAGTTCTAACGCACCCACGAGCGAGGGCTCATTAAGAAGCCGCCAGCGCAACCAGCCCTCAGGGGCAAGGCGCCGCAACGGATGCGACTCTGCATCAACACGACGAACACTTTCCACACTTGCGATGACCGACTCGAGAGCTGCCGCGGTAGGCAGGTTGCCGTGCACCATCGTGAATGCCTCACGATCGTGGCGACCCACACCGACCTCAAGGCGAGTTCCATCGTTCCTCGTCACAACGCGGGCGATTTCAAGCCCGCGGATTTCGCCACGGATCTCACCATGTTCAACAGTGACATCGACACCGGCATTGCGCAGCATCCCAATGAGTTCGCGCTCCGCGGCCGACGGTTCACTAGGCACAGACATCGGCGCCGGCTCGGCAATGACAAGCTTGCGACCTTCTGCTTTCCAAACCAACGGGGCATCGACAAACTCACGAGAACGTCGAGCGAGAATTCCCGCCGCCTTCTCACCATCGGTGATGACATTGAGTGAGGCAACCTCATCGCTCCCGACAAGTGCAAGTGCCGCCCCCAGTCCACTCACCCCATTTTCATCGAGCAAGACCCACACGGAGCGATCCACCCGCACGATCGCTCCGCCCAGGAAAGAACTTGCGCGCAGATCGGACCCGTTGGGGTCGATGTCCAGATGGCTTGCTACCAAGCCACGAGACTTAGCGACCAGAAGTCGCGATCGTTGAGCGGGATCGAGAGTGATAGTCGGCTCCTGGACTCGCCGGGAGTTGACGGTGCTATTTACGGCGCTTGCCGTACCGCTTTTCGAACTTCTCGATACGGCCACCGGTATCAACAAGCTTTTGCTTGCCCGTGTAGAACGGGTGGCACTCGTTACAAAGTTCGGAAGTGAGCTCGGACTTGGTCGAGCGCGTGGTGAACGTGTTCCCGCAGGAGCACTTCACAGATGCTTCGACGTAGTTCGGGTGAATGTCTGCCTTCATGGCAATGCTCCAAAAGAAATTCGGCCAGAGGTATCTGGAACGGTTGAGTTTGGCGGGCTGGCTCAAGAATCGCAATACGAGAGCTATTTCCCCTTTGTAAGAGGTTGTCAGCCCTTTCCGACCTCGGTGAGGAACTCGTCGTTGGTACGGAAGGACTCAAGGCGGTCGATGAGCATTTCGAGGCCGGGGGCGTTGCTTCCACCCTCGGCCATGCCGGCAAGGACCCGACGTAACTTGTGAACCTGCTTGAGTTGCTTGGCCTCGTAGAGGAGTTCCTCGTGACGGGTTGAGGACGCCTCAACATCGATGGCCGGGAAGATGCGACGCTCGGCCAAACGGCGATCGAGACGCAACTCCATGTTGCCAGTGCCTTTGAATTCTTCGAAGATCACATCGTCCATCTTCGAACCGGTCTCGACCAGTGCGCTCGCGATGATCGTGAGCGAACCACCTTCTTCAAGATTGCGGGCCGCTCCGAAGAAACGCTTCGGCGGATACAGTGCACCGGTGTCGATACCACCTGACATCACGCGCCCGGTTGCCGGTGCTGCGAGGTTGTAGGCGCGAGCCAGACGAGTGATGCCATCGAGAATAATGACAACATCGCGGCCCTCTTCGACCATACGCTTCGCTCGCTCGAGAACCAGTTCGGCGACAGCAGTGTGTTCGTCCGCCGGTCGATCGAATGTGGATGCAACAACTTCACCATTCACTGAACGGCGCATATCGGTCACTTCTTCGGGGCGTTCATCGACGAGGAGCACCATGAGATGCACCTCAGGATTGTTCTCTTCGATCGACTTAGCGATCTGCTTCATGATCGTGGTCTTGCCTGCCTTGGGCGGAGAGACAATGAGACCGCGCTGACCTTTACCGATAGGCGAAAGAAGATCGACGATACGAGAGGTCATGTTGTACGGCTCGTCGCGAGTGGACAACGCCAAGCGTTCATCGGGGAACAGTGGCGTGAGATCATCGAAGCGACGACGGTCACGTGCCGCTTCGGGATCGGCGCCGTTCACTGCGTCGATGCGCAACAGTGCGGGATTCTTCTCATTACGTGCTGCGGGGCGACATACGCCAGCAATATGGTCGCCACGACGGAGCGAGAACTGACGAGTTTGCTTCACCGAGACATAGACATCGTCACGAGAGGGCAGATACCCATTAACGCGAATGAATCCGTAGCCCTCGTCACGAAGATCGAGAACACCGGAAACTGCGAGTGGCTCGCCCGACCATTGCTCCTCGGAACGAGGTTCGAATCGCTCTCCGGTACGTTCGCTGCCGCGTTCACGTCCACGGCGGCGGCGGCGGCGCCCACTTCCGTCACCTTCGAACTCACTGTCAGCAGAGGACACATCCGATACCGCAACAGTTGAAGACTCAGTAGACGACTCAGTAGACGACTCAGTAGACGACTCTGGCACTTCTTCAGTGCCATCAGATTCTTCTTCGGCATCAGTCTCGACAGTCGCTTCGGCCCCGACGACCTCTTCAGTCACGGGCTCAGTTGCAGCTTGCTTGGGCGGACGACTACGGCGAGGTTTCGGAATAGCCGGTTCCGCATCGACAATAAGTTCCAGAATAAGTCCAATAATATCGGCCTTCTTGGCCCGCGAACCTGGCTTGCCACCAAGCGTCGAAGCAATTGTGAGCAACTCATCACGATCTTTTGCTTCGAGCATTGCGCGCTGATCTTTGTCAGACATGGGAGCCTCATTCCTGATCGGACGATTGTGCCCGTCATTTGGTGGTGGAGAAGTTGTGCAGTGATGGAAGGCAATCGTGCACGCTGCACGATCGGTCCGTCGGACGACGGGGAGACGCAGGACCAGCCGGAGCGGTCACAAGCGACAGAAGAAGGATAGCGGTATCAGGTCACACGAGCCAAGGGACAACTAGTGCGCCAGTAAACGCCCCATCAGTTCATGGCCAGGTACCACCGGAAGATTTGCCACGCCCTCTTCGGTGTACTCGCCACCAGGCCCATCGACGGTGGAATCGAAAAGCAAATACGGGACCGGATCGGAAGTGTGCGTCCGCGTAGCGAGAGGAGTGGCGTGATCGGGAAGCATCAGCATTCTCCAGGGACCAAGGCGATCTAAGGACTCGACGAGCCCCGCGAGGATTCTTGAATCCCAGTTCTCGAGCGCCTTCACTTTTTCCGCCACATTGCCGGCATGACTAGCTTCATCAGTGGCTTCAACGTGGATGATGAACAAATCGGCACCATCGGCGAGTGCGTCGATCGCGCAATCGCGCTTTCCTTCGTAATCGGTGTCGTACCAACCAGTTGCCGTCTCGAGTTCGGTGATCTCAATGTCGGTAAGTACACCGAGACCCCGAACAAGATCGACAGCAGTGACAAGAGAAGCCGAGACCCCATATTTGTCAATGAACGGCATCATTTGCGGTTGGGAACCTTGTCCCCATAACCAAATAGTGTTGGCCTCAAGTGCCGACTCGGCAAGAATCCCACGCGACGCGTCCATCAATTTCTGCAACTTTGGCGCTGCTGGCCCCGTTGGCCACACGGCAGGACGACCAGTGAGATCGTGAGGTGGCGTGCACTCGGCATCGGCCCAGTCGGCCGGTACGACGAGAATGTGACGGTACTGAACCCCGGGATGAAATTCAACGCCGTCGCCACCAAGTTCGCGATTGAGTTCTTCAATAACTCCACGAGCAATTTCGTTCGCAGGATGACCGCCGGCAAAGTCGATCATCGTCCCGTCGTCACCGACCGTCGAAAGATTGCATCGATACGCAACTTGATCGGGGCGTAACTTCAGGCCCATAGCCGCGGCCTCGATTGGAGCACGACCAGTGTGATGCACGGCAGGGTCGTAACCAAAGATCGACATGTTTCCGACATCGGAACCAGGTGGAAGTCCGGCGGGAATGACTGCCGCACGGCCAAGCGTTGATCGTTTGGCCAATGCATCGAGTACTGGCATCGACGCTGCTTGCAAGGGTGTGCGACCGCCCAACTCGGCAAGGGGCTCATCGGAACAACCATCGGGGATACAGACCACATACTTCATAAGGGAACCAGTCTGCCCGAAATTCACCCCAACCGACGAGGCGAAATCGCAATTCTTAGCGGTTGGTCAGGAAGATTTGTCCAGAGCGGCTTCGATAACGCCACGAATAGTGGCGTAATCGTTGACCACCACTTCATAACGCTCGGGGCGTTCAAAGAGGTCGGCGAGATGTGGCGGCAACGGCGGGCGAATACCAGTTGCCGCCTCCACTGCATCGGGGAATTTGGCGGGATGTGCGGTAGCCAACACCACCATGGGCACCGACGCATCGGCCCGCATCTCACGCGCCGCAGCAAGCCCAACCGCAGTATGCGGATCGAGAAGCATTCCGGAGCGCTCATACTCCTGAGCGATGGTGGCCGAGGTGCTGACATCGTCAATGCGTACCGCCGACCAATGCTCGGCGAGTGAATCGAGGCGACCCGCCTCAACTGACACGGTGCCGTCGGCACGGAACGCTGACATCATTTCCGCAACGGCAGCACCGTCGCGACCATGCACTTCGAACAACAAACGCTCGAGATTCGACGACACCTGAATATCCATGCTGGGGCTGAGCGTTGGGTGAACCCCATCCATGGTCATGGTTCCGGTTGTGAGGAATCGGGTGAGGATGTCATTGCGATTTGAAGCAACAACGAATTGCGAAATTGGCGTGCCCATTCGCTGGGCGCCGTAACCGGCAAACACGTTGCCAAAATTGCCAGTGGGGACAGAGAAAGCGACAGGACCGCCATCGCCTTTCGTGAGACGGGCCGTGGTCGTGACGTAGTACACCATCTGAGCCATAACGCGAGCCCAGTTGATGGAGTTGACCGCTGACAGATGACGACGCTCGCGGAAATCATCATCGGCGAATAACGCTTTGACGATGTCCTGACAATCATCGAAGGTTCCTTCAACGGCAATGTTGTGAACATTCGACGACATCACTGTGGTCATTTGACGGCGTTGAACTTCTGACACGCGACCAGCGGGATGAAGAATAAAAACTTCGGCAGTTTCACGATCGCGCAACGCGTCGATAGCAGCCGAGCCGGTATCGCCCGAAGTTGCTCCCACAATCGTCACTGTTTCGCCACGAAGTTTCAGCTCGTGGTCGAACAAGCGGCCAACGAGCTGCAGTGCAACATCTTTGAACGCAAGAGTTGGACCATGAAAAAGTTCGGCGATCCAAAGGCCGTTACCCAGATCGACAAGAGGCACAACATCGGCGCTATCAAAGGTTGAGTAGGCATCGGCGACCATCGCCGCTAAGTCGCCACGATCGACTGAACCTTCGACGAATGGCCACATCACTTCGGTGGCGACATCGGAATAGGACATTGAGGCGAACCGCTTGAGATCGCCCGGTTGGAATGACGGCCAACGCGAAGGCACGTACAGGCCGCCATCGAGAGCCAACCCGGCAAGCAGCACATCGGCAAAGTTCAATTCGGGCGCGGCCCCCCGGGTGCTTACATACGAAAGAGGACTCATGACTGCTCGTCTGTGAGAACGCGGATTGTACTGCCCACGTGACGGACCGGTTCGAGCGCACGCAACGACGCAATCGTGGCATACACATCGCGTTCGAGAGCTGGGTGGACAATGAGATCGAGACGCGCGCTATCGCCGGCGCCATCGTTGAGAATGCCCTGCTCCATGGAGGCAATAGAAACACCATGCTCGCCAAAGACACTGGAGATCGTGGCCAGAACACCAGGACGGTCGGCAACTTCTAACGACAAGTAGAACGAACTGGAGAGTTCGTCAGATGACAAAAACTTCATTGGCGTAAGTGCACCAATCGATGCGTGCGCTCCACGCTGCAGATTGATGGCGGCATCGACAAGATCGCCAAGAACTGCTGAAGCGGTGGGATCGCCACCAGCACCGCGCCCGTAGAACATGAGATCCCCAACGGCGGCACCCACGACAAACACCGCGTTGAAACTGTCGCGCACTGATGCCAAAGGGTGACTATCGGGGACAAGACAAGGATGAACTCGAGCAGAAAGTCGATCGCCCTCATTGCCGTGAACGAGTTCGGCGACTCCGAGCAACTTCACGACATAACCGTGGCGACGAGCAAAAGCGATGTCCTCGGCAGTCAGCGCGGAAATTCCTTCGCACTCGACATCGGAATCGACCACCGGAGCGCCAAACGCAATTGACGCGATAATTGCCACCTTGGCGGCGGCATCGTGACCTTCGACATCGGCAGTTGGATCGGCTTCGGCATAACCAAGTGATTGCGCTTCGGCCAGGGCAACGCAATAGTCGGCACCCTCTTCGGTCATTTTTGTGAGGATGTAATTGGTGGTGCCGTTCACGATTCCGAGCACACGAGTAATGGGCTCGGCCAGCAGCGACTCGCGAAGGGGCCGAATGATGGGGACGCCACCAGCCACCGCGGCCTCGAAGAGAAGATCGACCCCAGCGGCTTCTGCGGCGGCGAAGAGTTCCCCACCGCATGCCGCCAGCAATGCTTTGTTTGCCGTGACAACCGGCTTACCCGATTGAAGCGCTGCCAGCACAAGGTCGCGGCTGGCATCGATACCGCCCATGACCTCAACAACTATGTCGATAGCAGGATCGGTAACGATGGACATGGAATCGGCGGTGAGTACTACCCCTTCGAGTTCTAAAGGACGCGGCTTTGCCAGATCGCGCACCGCAACAGCCGCTACCTCGATTTGTAATCCCGTTCGAGACTCGATGACTGAAGATTGCCGGCGGAGAAGCGCGATGAACGAAGCACCAACGGTGCCGCAACCGAGCATTCCGATTCGCACGACCGATTCCTTCACGCTTGACAGGCTACCGGCGCCCACGGCCAGCCTCTAACGGGTTTTTCAGCCAACCACAACGCTGACGACAGTGACGACAGCGGTTGCAGCCAAAAGGGCGGTGACCAGCCCGCGAAAGCGTGCCGGGTCAACGTGACGGCGAATCCGGTGGCCAAGAAAGAACCCAACGACCAGCGAAGGCCCAGCGACCAGAAGCGCAGTCCCGATATCGATGGTGAACCGACCACTCACCCCAAAGAGTACGAGTGAAAGCGCACCGATGCTCACCAGTACCGCAGCGATCGTTCCTCGGAAGACATGCGGAACAAAGTGTCGAGCGTGAAGCGCCATCACCAATGGCGGGCCATTGGTGGAAAGCGATGTACTCAGCACACCGGCAAGAAAACCCGCGCCAACGTCAAGGGCAGTACTTGGTTTTTCGAGTTTGAACCCACGCAGATTCACAATGAGAAAGACAAAGATGACTGCGGCGAGCCCCAGTTTCAATTGTTGCGAGGTGGCAACCATAAGAATCACAAGGCCAATTGGCGCACCCACGACGGCACCTATGAGTAATCGTTTGATTGTTGGGCCATCTCGATGTTCTCGTTCTGACCACGCCTGACCACCGCTGGTGAACGTGCTGAGGGTTCCTGCAATGACAACTGCCATCTCGGTGGGAATCGCCATTGACATGATAGGAACAGCAAGAAGAGAAAAACCGAACCCAGTGATGGTTTGAATGAGTGCGGAAAGGAACACTGCGATACCGACTATGACGTATTCCGCGGTATCCATTATTTCCTCAGTCGACGTCGCATATGAGTAGATCGTCGAACGTTTCGCGACGAACAACAAGACGAGCACGACCATCGGCAACGAAGACCACTGCAGGTCGAGTGATTTTGTTATAATTCGACCCCATCGATACGCCATACGCTCCCGTCACGGGCGTGGCGAGGATGTCTCCAACAGCAAGATCGGCCGGCACTGACGCATCGCGAATAAGGATGTCTCCGGATTCGCAATGCTTTCCAACAACAGTGACTGTACGAGTTCGGTCGGCCTCAACCTCACGAGGAAGAAACGCTTCGTATCCGCTTCCGTAGAGAACCGGTCGCGGGTTATCGCTCATGCCGCCATCGACAGAAACATAGGTGCGGATGCCCGGAAGATCTTTGATGGTTCCGACCGAATACAACGTGACGGCAGCCTGGGCAACCAGCGCACGCCCTGGCTCGGCAGTGACACGGGCAGTAATCCCAGCAACGCGACACGCGTCAGTAACAACGGTTCCCCATTCGGTGATCGTCGCCGACTTGTCACCTTCGACATACGCAACGCCAAGGCCGCCACCGATTGAAAGTTCGGGAAGCCCAAGGCGGTTTACGAAAGGAGCGAGCACCTCGATGGCCATTTCAAAAAATGAGGCATCGAAAACCTGTGAACCAATGTGCACGTGGAGGCCAACGAGATTGAGTGCCTTCGAGGCGAGGGCGCGCTCGACGGCTCGATCTGCTTCACCAGAGTTAAGGCCGAAACCAAACTTGGAATCGTCTTGGCCCGTGCGAACAAATTCGTGGGTGTGCGCTTCGACCCCAGGCGTGATCCGCAGAAGAACCGACGGGATTGGGAGACCTTCAGCAACGAGCGCCTCAATACGATCCATTTCATCGAATGAATCGATGATGATTCGACCAATACCTTCTTCCATCGCTCGCCGCAATTCTTCAGTGCTCTTGTTATTGCCGTGAAGCACAAGACGATCGGCAGGAACACCAGCAGCGCGGGCGACGTGGTATTCGCCACCAGTGGAGACATCGATATTGCATCCCTCCTCGGCAGCAAGCCGCGCCATCGCAATGCACAAAAATGCCTTTGATGCGTAGTTCACGCCCAGACCAAATGCGGCAACTGCTTCGCGGCAGCGATCCCGCAGATGTGCTTCGTCATAAACAAACAGCGGCGTACCAAACTGGGCGGCCAACTCAAGCGTGTCGCAACCACCAATAACTAATTGGCCCTTGTCGCCCACGGTGGCGTTTTCGGGAAGCAACGAGAACGGCAGGACTGTCATGAGTTGCTCACATTTGCTCGGGCGCACTTACGCCGAGCAGGTCGAGACCAATTGCGAGACCGACAGAAGCCGCTTCAACAAGATGCAGACGGGCCTGGGTGAGTTGCGGGGAGACGTCGTCACCGAGCACATAACAGTCGTGGTAAAAGCCGTGCACTGTTCCTGCGAGTTCGCGCACCCAGGTTGTGATGCGATGCGGAGCTTTATCGGCCGCGGCCGTGACAACGGTGTCGGGGAGTTCGGACAGAGCGCGCAGAACATCAAGTTCTCGCTTATGCGTGAGTAACGAAAGATCGACTTCCGAAAGCGGAGCGATAGCGATACCTCGTTCAGACGCAACCCGAAAGATAGAACGAATACGCGCATACGCCATCTGCACGTAGAAGACCGGATTATCCATAGCCCGGCTCTTCACGACGTCGTAGTCAAACGTCTGTGGGGAATCGATCGACTGCAGCAGATAGGTAAGGCGAGCTGAATCGGCACCAACTTCGTCAAGCACTTCGGCCAATTCGACAATGTCGCCCGCTCGCTTCGAAAAGCGAACCGGCTCGCCGCCCTTCAGCAGATTGACAAGTTGAATGATGGCGCATTCGAGTTCGGAAGGATCATGGCCGAGCGCCTGCATCGCTGCTTTCATGCGCGGCACATAGCCGTGATGGTCGGCGCCCCAAACATCGATAAGAAGGTCGTAGCCACGCGAGAACTTGTCGCGGTGGTACGCGATGTCGGGAAGTAGATAGGTGAATTCACCATCGCTCTTAATGAGTACTCGATCCTTGTCGTCGCCGTAATCGGTCGAACGCAACCACACTGCGCCCTCGTGGTCGTAGACCACACCGCGATCACGAAGATCGGCAAGTGTCACGTCGATGGCCCCTGATGCAACCATCGACTTCTCACTGAACCACGAATCGAAATTCACGTTCATCCGACTTAGCGTTAAACGGTGATCGGTAACGGCGCGTTCTTCGCCCCATTCGGCAACGTCAACCCCTACAGGTAGTTCTGCCGCCCACTCGACGATGTAGTCGCCCTTGTAACCACCATCAGGAAGTGGTGTCCCATCGCGGCGGGCGATGAGCGAGGCCGTGAATAATTGCATTTGGGTTCCACGGTCATTGAGGTAGTTCTCACGAGTGACGTCGTATCCGCAACGTTCAAGGATTCGGGCCAACGAGTCGCCATAGGCGGCGCCGCGACCATGACCAGCGTGCAGTGGGCCAGTGGGGTTGGCGCTCACAAACTCCAATAAAACTTTCTTAGTCCCCCCTAGAGCGAATCGCGCGTACTGCTCAACGCCTTCAGTTTGAACATCGGCCAGCACATCGTGAAGCCAAGAGTCGGCCAAGCGGAAGTTCACAAATCCGGGACCGGCGATCTCCACGGACAGCACATGGTCAGGAAGTTCGGCCGTGAGAATTTCGGTGATCTTGCCGGCAAGTTCGCGAGGGTTCCATCCGGCGCCCTTTGCCGCTACCAAGGCAACATTCGACGACCAGTCCCCATGTTCACGGCGGGCGGGACGTTCAAGAGAAATTGTCTCTGGCAAGGGGTAGACCTCGAGGGTCGAAAGCGCCGAGCGCAGAGCAGTAGCGAGGGTGTCGCGGATCACAGAACTGTTGTCTCCGGTCGAAAGAGCGTGGGGCCTTCGAACCCTAGTGGCCGCGCCACCGATGCCCCGGTGCCAGTTTCGACCTTTTCCCACCAAGTGGGAAACCAGACTTGCCTTGATAATGGCGTTGACCGCGACTCTCGGCCCTAGCATTAGAGGCTCATGAGTGACCCTTCCCCTCCCCAAGAGACCACCTCGGGCCTCTCCGACACCATGCTCGTGCGAGGCGGCGAACCCGTAGCGGGCGAAATCACGGTGCGGGGATCAAAGAACGCATTGCCTAAAGCCATGATTGCGGCGTTGCTCACTTCTGCCACCTGCCGCCTCACCAACATCTCCGCGATCACCGATATCGGTGTGGTCGACGAACTCATCACCATCGCCGGCGGCACCGTCACCCACTCGGAAGATCGCGTTGACATCACCGCTCATAATTTTCAGGCATTGAGCGAAGCCAATGTCATGCGACTCCATGCCGCAAGTCGAATCCCCGTTCTCACAACTGCTGTTTCATTGCATCGCACCGGTCATGCAGTTGTTGCCGCTCCTGGTGGATGTTCCATCGGACCTCGTCCGGTTGATTTTCATCTCAACGTCCTGCGGGCCTTTGGTGCACGCGATGTGCATTACGAGGACACCATCGAACTCACTGTCGACCGCATGCGTGGCGCTCGTATCGATTTGCCGTTCCCTAGTGTCGGAGCAACGGAACAATTTCTTTTTGCGTCGGTACTTGCAGAAGGAGATTCCGAACTTGGCAATGCCGCCATCGAGCCCGAAATTCTCGATCTCATTGCGGTGCTGCAGAAAATGGGCGCAATCATCTCGGTTGAACCCAACCGAACCATCCGTGTAACCGGCGTGTCCGAACTGGGCGGGTTTGAACACCGCGTCATCGGTGATCGCCTTGAAGCGGCATCATGGGCGTCACTGGCATTAGCTACCGGCGGCGAGATCACCGTTCATGGCGTTCAACAACAACTGCTTTCGACATTTCTCAATGTGTATCGACGCGCTGGTGGAGATTTCACCATCGATGCCGAGGGTGACACGCTTACGTTCCAACGAGCTCGCCGCATGCTTCGCCCTCTCGCTCTGGAGACCGACGTTCATCCCGGTTTTATGACCGACTGGCAATCACCGTTCGTTACCGCGCTCACCCAAGCCGAGGGGGTGAGCGTTGTACACGAAACCGTCTACGAAGACCGTCTCGGCTACACCGACGCCCTGCGATCACTTGGTGCACAAATACAGGTGTTCACCGAATGTCTCGGCCCGACCCGATGCCGATTCGGTGCCGCTAACCATCGCCATTCCGCAGTTGTGGTTGGCCCCACCAAACTCCATGGCGCCGAACTTGTGGTGCCTGACCTTCGCGCCGGCTTCTCCTATGTCATCGCCGCAGCGGCCGCTGAAGGCGAAAGCCTCATTCATGGCGTCGATCTGCTCGATCGGGGCTATTCCGATTTCCGTTCAAAGTTACGCGCCGTCGGCGTCGAGCATCGATAGCCAACTCTCCAATCCTTCGGGCAGTAGTTTCGCCCCATGAAGACGATCGGCAACATCCTCTGGCTCATCTTTGCCGGCATATGGCTTGCTATTGGATACGTGCTCGGCGGCATCTTGCTGTGCATCACGATCATCGGGATCCCATTCGGCGTGCAGGCATTCAAACTTGCAAGGTTTGCCCTATGGCCGTTTGGCCGAACCGCAACAATCGGAAAATCCGACGGTTGCCTTGAGGTTGGCTTCAACGTCCTGTGGCTACTCCTTGTCGGGTGGGGCTTGTTTCTCGTCAACATCGGTTCGGGCATCTTGCTGTGCATCACGATCATCGGTATTCCGTTCGGAATTCAATCGTTCAAACTCGCAACGCTTGCGTTATGGCCTTTCGGTCGGGTGATCGTCCCCGTTGGAACGAACCGCAACAACAACTGATGTCTGGCATCCCTCGAGAAGACCGCCACGAACCTCGCTGGCCAGCAACAATTGCCCTGCTGTTTGCGATCCTGCTTTATCTTTTCTTGCCGCAAACTCTCATCGTTGGCCCAAAATGGATACTTCCTTCGATTGAGCTGGTTCTCTTAATCGTTCTCTCGCTTGCAAATCCTGATCGAAGCGACCCCGACTCGCTACTGCTGCGAACGCTCTCGATCGCACTTATCGCCTTGCTCTCGATTTCGATCCTCACGGCATTGGGATTGCTCGTTAATGACCTACTCGCGGCGCGCATTATTGAAGGCAAGCGACTTATCTACGCGGCAATCACGTTGTGGCTCACCAGTGTCATTGTCTATGCGCTTTGGTACTGGGAACTTGACGGGGGTGGGCCGGCCCAACGCCACGAACTTCCCGAACGATCCCGCGATTTTCTCTATCCGCAGCAAGCCACACCCGAAGTATTCAGTGACCCCTGGATGCCCACCTTCTTTGACTACCTGTACACGAGTTTCACCAACTCCACTGCTTTCAGTCCCACCGACTGCATGCCGCTTACGTTTCGGGCCAAAGCGCTCATGATGTTGCAATCAGGCTCTGCTTTAGTAACGGTCGGTCTTGTCGCGGCGAGAGCCGTCAACATGCTCATCTAAAGAACTCGGCGGCTCCTCGGCTAGGGTCGCGTGGCTATCCAGCCCTCGCAGCTCAGGGGCCAGCCCTCGTAGCTCAGGGGATAGAGCATCGCCCTCCGGAGGCGTGTGCGCAGGTTCGAATCCTGCCGAGGGCACTCTTTAGAGTCGGTTTCCAAGTAACGATGGATTGTTGAGAAGTTGATCTCTCAGTTCGTTCTTGAGAACTTTTCCTGAACCATTCACCGGTAATTCGTGCATTTCAACAATGTGGCGAGGCACCTTAAATCCACCCAGTGACGCACGAACGTGCGCAACAAGATCACTTGGGTTCAGGACCTCACCGGCTTTCACAACAACGACTGCACAAACGTTCTCGCCCCATATCGGATCGGGAACCCCCACCACGGCGACTCGCGAGATGTTTGGAAAATGCGAGATCACGTCTTCCACCTCTAGCGATGAAACATTCTCGCCACCAGTGATGATGATGTCTTTCTTGCGATCGACAACATAGAGAACGCCATCGATGATTTTTCCGATATCTCCGGTGTGGAGCCACCCATTACCGAGCGCAGTCGCAGTTGCATCGGGATCATCGAGATACCCCTTCATCACTTGATCCGAGCGAACCGTAATTTCACCTAACCCGCCTTCAGGCACCTCCTGGCCATCGTCACTAACAAGTCGCAGTTCAACCCCGGGCGCAGCCACACCGGCGGCCCGCAGAAGTTCTGGTTCACCCGTAAACCCTCGCCGATGGTGGGCGGCGTCAAGAAAGACGGCGTTACCTGAAAGCTCGGTCATTCCATAGCCTTGGGCAAATTCCACCCCGAGAAGATCATGGGTTCGACGCAACAGTGAGGACGGCATCGGAGAAGCACCGTAGGCAACAGTTCGAAGCGAACGGAGCTGCTCCAGTCGCGACGGATTGGACTCAAGTTCATCGACTATCGAGGCCAACATTGTGGCCGCGAGAGATGTTGAGGTTGCACGATTCGCTTCCACTGCGTCACAAAATGATGACGCATCGAATTGATCGATGAGCACCACTGGCCGACCATGGATATGACGATGTACGACGTTGTACCCGGCAACGTGGCACAACGGAAACGGAAAGATGTAAACATCATCGGGCTCAACTGGTCGCGCTGCGGTGCTCGCCGCTACGGCCGACAGAACGCTGGAATGCGATAGCAACGCACCTTTCGGAGCTGCGGTAGTACCACTGGTGAAGAGCAGCCATGCCGATTGCATCGGATCAACAATTGGTAACTCAGGAAGATCGACCACTGCGCTGACGCGTCTCTCCCATTTTTCCCAATCCTCCATGGGAAGCACCACTCCAGCATCACGAAGCCGAGCCAGTTGTGACGGCTCACCGATCACAGCGCTGGCGCCACTGCGAGCAAGTAACGCCACTAACTCTCCTGCACTAAGTCTGTGGTTAAGAAACACCAACAATCGCCCCGAACCAGGCACCGAATAATAGGACTCAATCCAAATCCGATGGTTAGGGCCAATGATTGCGACTCGCTGTCCTTCGCCTACCAATTCATCGAGCGCAACAAGTGACGCCCGCACGCGCCTGTGGAGTTCGGCGAACGAAACAACATCGGCACCAACGATGATTGCCGGTGCATCCGGAGTGGCGTTTACAGAATCAGTAAGAGCGTCGGTGAGCGACAGCGTTAGCGACATCAGTCGCAGACGGTACCGGCCGGGGGTTTACCAGCGAGGACCCCAACGAAATCGGTAATCTCACCAGGCTTCACAGTGGTGACAGGACCCGTCGGTGCGGTGGTAGCAGGACTACCTTCCAGCGTTGTCGTGGTCGGGGCCGGCGTGGCTTGTGGAAGTACCCCAGTGAAAGATGTGCCGAGCGTGAGCACGACTGGCGTCTTTGATGACAGCGTCTTGTCCTCTTGAAGTGTTGCACCACCACCAAGTTGACGAGCCAACAAATCGGCCTGCCCCTCGAACCCCGGCTTAAATTTCACAACTGTCGCCGACTGGGTCTTGGTGACATCACCAACAGCAGACGCAAGGTAACCGAGGGCTTTGAGTTGGTTAGCGACATCCGCGCCTCGCCCTTTTACCCCTGATGCACTCGAAACCCCAACGGTGACCGAACCAGGTGTGACGGTGCCCGGCGGAAGACCTCGGAAAACATTAAAGACCTCTTCGGCCGCGGCCGCATTGAGACGCAGAATGCTTGCCCCACCGCTGGTCATGTCCAGATACACCGGCAACGCGTGCGACTGAATTTGGTCACCGGAGAATCCCTTGAACGACTTACCAAGTGCGATGAGATCACCGACGCCGAACTTGGAGTCGAGCGAAATGTTGTCGGCGGTCGATGAAACGATGTTGTTCACCGCCTTGACATCAAGATTGCCAAGTTTCTGCTGTGCCCTATCGAACATTGTTCGAATGAAAAATTGCTGACGCGTGATACGACCAAGATCAGCACTCGGATCTTCAATCCACCTCTTTGTTTTTACGTCGTAGTACTCGAGGTGGCGTGAGCGCGTATAGGCAAGCGCCTGTTCACCTTTCAATGTGTGACATCCAGTGTCGTATTGGTAGAAACCGGAATTTCGATCGCGCACCGGTTTTTCGAAATACAACGGAACACCACCAACTGCGTCAGTGATCCCTTGGAACGACTTGAAGTTGATCTCGATGTAGTGGTTGATATCAATATCGAAATCGACCTTGATGGTGTCGATGAGCCGTTGCGCTCCATCGGCGCTGTCTTTGCCTTGAGCGAACGCCGTATTGATGCGCTCCTCTTCCCCTGAGGGTTGGATGGGCAACCAAAGATCACGAGGAAATGACATGAGATCGATGGTCTTATTCTTCGAATCAAGACGAGCGACCATAATTGTGTCGGAACGTTGCCCTGCGGAATCGGCACCCTTGCCAGTCAGGAAGGCGGCCGAATTGGGGTCGCTCTTATCGACAACGGCGCGGCTATCGGAGCCAACGATGAGAATGTTCTGCACGCCACCTTGCGCCTGAGCCAAGGTGAGATTTTCTCTACCGATCTGGTTGAAGCGATACCACCCATACCCAGCTACTCCGGCAACGGTCAGTAGCGCCACCACCATGAGGATGACCCCGCCTTTGAGAACCATCTTCTTTCGCGACGTGGCCTTGGCATGGCGAAACTCTGGCCTGGCGGCGTTGGCCGCACCCGCGGTCGCGCTTTTCGAGGATCGAGGAGTCGAAGAATTGGCCAATACTTTGCGGCCCGAACGCCCAGCGGGCGCAGCACTCTCCGCAGAGGGCGAACTGGAGGAGGGCGCAGGGGAATCGGCACCCCAAGGACGGGCCGCATCTCCCGACGTGGGGGGTACATCGGACATGACCCACTAAGGATAGCCGTGGGTCATTCCAAGGCCCTGTCACCCCATAACGGTCGTGTGGCTCAGAGTTTTTCGGAAGAAAGTTACCTACACCGCTACTTTGGGCTCCTTGGGCAAGCCCAGAACCCGCTCCCCCACGATGTTGCGTTGGATCTGCGAGGTGCCGCCCCAGATCGTTTCTGAACGGCTGAAGAAGAATGAGGACTGCAGAGCGTTGGCCGGATAAATAGGATTCACAGCCCGACGACCATAGCCAGGGATGGACTCTTCTTCGCCAGGATCACCCTGCAACAACTGTGCGCTGGGGCCAAGAATGTCCATGGCCAGTTTCATCACTTGCTGGTGATACTCGCTCCAGAAGATTTTGTTGGTGGCACCAAGAGCGGTCACGCCAAAGTCCGTGCGGTTGTGCACAACAGAAGTGAGTGAACGAAGTCCATTGATGCGCATGATCTGTACCTTCGAGTATGCGAGCGCAAGACGTTGACGAATCATCGGATCGTTAATGGTGCCATTCGCTTTCGCTATTTCGATGATGTGGCGAAGTTCAGATTCGAATCGGCGATAACCGGTGGTCGCAGAAGTACCGCGTTCAAAACCAAGTGTGGTCATGGCCACACTCCAACCATTGTTCAATCCACCTACAACGTTTTCTTTTGAACAACGCGCATCAGTGAAAAACACCTCGGCGAATTCAGATGAACCATCGATCTGCTTGATGGGTCGCACCTCGACGCCGGGCTGATCCATCGGGCAAAGGAGATACGAAATTCCCTTGTGCTTCGGCGCATCAGGGTCGGTACGACAAAGAATGAACACGTAGTCGGCGATGAAACCTTGCGTGGTCCAAATCTTCTGACCGTTAATGACCCATTCGTCGCCATCAAGCACAGCCTTGGCCCCAAGGTTGGCAAGATCGGAACCAGCGTCGGGTTCGCTGAACCCTTGGCACCACGCAATGGTGCCGGAAAGAATCTTGGGAAGGAACTCTTTCTTTTGTTCCTCAGTGCCCCACTGCAAGATGGTGGGACCAACAAGTGTGTCGCCAAAGAAATCGGCGCGCATTGGCGCCCCTGCGTTTGCAAATTCCTCGGCAACAACAACTGCTTCCATTGTTGTGAGGCCCTTACCGCCGTACTCTTTAGGCCACGCCGCACAAATCCATCCGCCCCCGTACAACTTGCTGGTCCATTGTTCAAGGAACAATTCTCGCTCATCGTTGGACATTCTGAAACCTGGTTCGAACCATCCCTTCGGGAGATTCTCTTCAAGCCATCCGTGAACGATGCTGCGGTAGGCCTCTGCTTCGGCGGGATAATTGAGATCCATGTTCGGTAGTCTTCCGAAGCCAGCATGTCCCGTCCAATCTCTCGCTCATCCCTGTCTTGGAGGGGAGATTCGACCTCGCACACGGTAGATTTAGCCTCCATGAGCACCGAGGGAACAACAACAGCCACCCCCGCCAAAGCCGAACGCTGGAAATTTCAGTGGAAAGAGCTCTACAACGACGTCATTAGCACCGGGCTATGCACCGGCTGCGCCGGTTGTGTGATCGCGTGCCCCCACGATGTCATTGGCTACAACCACGAGTCCGGCGGCTACAAGCCGTTCCATCTTGAAGCCGAACTTGGGCCCACCGATTGCGGCCACGGTCAAAAAGGTTGCACCAGTTGCACCCGCGCATGTCCACGCTTCGGCGATTGGGAACATCAGGCCGACGAACATTTATTTGGTCGTGAACGCGAGGACGACGAAGTCGCTGGTATTTATTCCGATATTCTTCTTACCCGCGCCAGTGACGACATGGTCCACCGCATGGGCCAAGACGGTGGGCTCGTATCGGCTCTGCTTATTTGGGCGCTCGATAACGACTACATCGATAGCGCACTCATCTCGTATCTCGAGGGTGGCGATGCTTCCACTTGGAAGGCAATCCCTGGAGTTGCCACAACTCGCGAAGAAGTTCTGGCCGGCTCTGGCAGTCGCTACACCTATTCTGCCAACACGCTCGCCCTCGACGAGGCCATAGAACGCGGCTTATCGCGACTTGCCCTCGTCGGCATGAGTTGTCAGTCATCAATTGCGCCGGTGATGTGGTCTCGTAAGGTCGGCAAAATTTCCAAACCAATCGTTTTCAACATTGGTCTGTTGTGTTCAAAGACGTTCGACGACGCGATCTTCGAAGAATTATTTGAAGCGAAGTACCGAATCCCTAAATCCGAGATCACGAAGATGAACATCAAAGGGGTGTTCCAGATTTGGACCAAAGATGGCAGTTACCACGAGGTCAACCTGAAGGAATGCCACGACTGGACCCGCGAAGGTTGCGCGCACTGCCCCGACTTCGCGGCGGAACACGCCGACATCTCTACTGGCGGTATTGGTAACGACGATGACTGGACGCTCACCATTGTCCGCACAGACCTCGGCCGAGAAATTATTTCTCGGATGATTGCCGACGGATCCATTGAAGCGCGCCCCGGCGATGAAGACCCCGGCGCAATTTCGCTTCTGCGCAAATTGGCCGAAAAGAGCCGGGCCCGCTGGCCACAATGGGCCAACCCATCTGTACGAGTAGGACTTCCCGTACGGAAAAAGTAGCGAGGGGCTAGAATGCTGGCTACTCGATTAGTTCATCGTTGTCGTGGTGCTAGGCGCAGCAGTGTCCGACGTAGTTGACGATGACGCGGGTTGTGCCGACATGCACTTCGTAAGTCCATCTGTCACTGAAGTAGGCACAGTTGCCCATGCCCCTTCGGGATCGGTCTTCAACTTGCCGTTGAGATCGGAGAAGTTCGGGCCGTTGTAGCCACTCTTCACGTTTTGCGGGTCATCGTTGATCGGGACCTGATTCACAAAGACGTTGTACTGGCAGACACACTGAATCGCCGTCGGCGCAGAAATATCGGCCTTAACGGTGCTGCTGGTCTGACTAAGCGCGGGATCGATGGGACCCTCGCCGCTGGAGTCAGTGACCTCACCAGTAATGTTGAAGTAGTTGTTGGTGCACAACTCGAGGAAGTTCTGCTCGGTGATGGTGTTGTAGGCCTTCGGCACATTGCTGGCGCTGCAGCCGCTGAGGCCAATCACCAAAAGGGCTGCTGCGCCAAGCGTTGCAAACCGAATCCGTCCTCGCAGTGGTGTACTCGACTTCTTCATTAACCAAGCCTCATGAACTCTTGTCTCCGATCACCGGGGGGCGTCGGACCGAGGACACCGTAGTCGGGCCATCCCTCATTCCGCCATCGGCCCGTCTCGCCTCGCTGTCGTATCGGTAGGCTTTCGGTTCCATGGCACGTCAGCGTTCGACCCCCCAACCCACGCTCGTCTTGATGGTCCGTCACGGACAGACCCCAACAACTGGCACCACGCTGCCGGGTCGAGCCAAGGGCCTTCATCTCGCCGAAACTGGCATTGCTCAGGCCAACGCCGCCGCATCACGCATCGCAGCACTGAAGAAGGTGAGTGCTGTCTACGCGTCACCACTTGAACGGACCCGCGAAACCGCTAAACCAATTGCGGCGGCTAGTGGACTCAAAGTGCAGATTGAGCGCGGCCTGCTCGAATGCGATTTTGGCGACTGGACCGGTAAGCGCCTTAGTGCTCTGCGTAAGTTGCCCGAATGGACAACCGTCCAGCGCTACCCGAGTGGATTCACGTTTCCAAATGGCGAGTCGTTAGCGGCAATGCAAACCCGAATGGTTGACACCATCGGAACGCTGGTGGAGCGCCACCCTGGCCAAACAATCGTTGTGGTGTCGCATGCCGATCCGATCAAAGCGGCAGTCGCGCAAGCGCTCGGTACGCATCTCGATTTATTTCAACGAATCGTCATCTCGCCGTGCTCAATTTCGGCGATCATGTACTCAGCGTCAGGCCCTGCCGTGCTTGCAGTGAATTCCACCGGCGATGATTTATCGAAACTTGGATTGTCATGAGCGTTTCCTGGAATTTCACCGAACCAATTGCCGTTGTTCCTGGAACTATCGGAACGCCTGGTAACCGCACGTTCTTCTTGCAGGTCACAACCGTGGATAATTCGCTGTCGTTCAAGCTTGAGAAACAACAGGTGGCGGCATTATGCGATTACCTCGGGGGCATTCTCACCGACCTTCCTGCGATTCATCCTGGATCGTTTATCGCTCCCACCACAGCGTTTGAACCGCTCGATCTCGAATGGATCATCGGTCGGCTTGCTGTGGCCTACGAAGAGGCCGACGACCGTTTGGTAATCGTGGCGGAAGAACTCATCGAAATCGATGAGGACCTTGCCGAGTCACTCGACTTCGATGATCCCGATGTTCTTGTTGCTATTGGACTTGAACCAGCCAGCGCACGCATCAGTCTCACTCGCGCCCAGGTGGCTGCGTTTATCGCAGTCGGCGCCGACATCGTTCGAGCCGGGCGACCGGCTTGTCCGTTATGCGGTCGTCCCATGGATCCCGGTGGCCACCCATGTCCTCGCCTGAACTAACCGAGGTCGGTGGCAATGACATCGAGGTGATCAGCAACGGCACTATCGAACTCATTGGTCGTATGCCCTGGAGTTCCAACGCCACGTTTCTTGCCGAGGCTGTCCTCAACGACACAGCAGTTCGAGTCATCTACAAACCTCATGCCGGTGAGCGCCCACTTTGGGACTTCCCCGACGGACTGTGGAAACGTGAGGTAGCGGCCTTCGAATTAAGCGATGTACTCGGCTGGGACATCGTTCCGTTCACAATCGCACGCGACGACGCTCCCCATGACATTGGTTCGGTGCAGCGATATATCGAAGCCGACTTTGGACAGCATTACTTCACCATGATCGAAGACGAAGCTACCCACGACCAATTGCGTCGCTTCGCCGTATTCGATTTTATCTCCAATAACACCGACCGTAAAGGCGGTCACTGTCTCATTGATGCCGATGGGCATATTTGGGGAATTGATAATGGGCTCTCGTTTCACGCCGATTTCAAACTTCGCACTGTCATTTGGGACTTCGGCGGTGAAGAGATTGCCGACGCGACGTTGACCGACCTTGATCACTTAATCGAGACCGGACTTCCCGATGCAGTTGCATCATTGCTCGGCGTCTTCGAGCGCGATGCCATTCTCGCCCGAGCAAAAGCACTGCTGCGCAACGGCGTTCTTCCCATAGACGAAAGTGGCCAGCGTTACCCCTGGCCGCTCGTCTAATCAGCAAAGAGTTAGTCGCGTTCGCCCGACTGAACCGCGGGCACTGTGGAATGTTTTCCCAATTCGATTTCTCGCCGCTGGCCACAACGCAATGACAACGGTGCCAATTGCCGCGAGGGGCACCAAGACGACTGAGCCATGAACGATGAACGGATGACCGGCAAGACCGAACAACGCGAACAACGCGAACAACGCGAACAACGCGAACAACGCGAACAACGCGAACAACGCGAACAACGCGAACCTAAACATTTCCGCCGAAGAGGGGTAGCCAGTGTGTCAGCCCCGAGCATTAACGGCCACAATCAACACGTGAAGAAAACGCAAAGGACGTGAAGAAAACGCAAAGGGCCCCAGCCAATGACCGGGACCCTTTGACGAATAGAAGTTCTACTTAGCGAGCTTTGAGAGCCTCGATAAGTGCAGGCAGAACCTTGTGCACATCGCCCACGATGCCAAGATCGCTCACCGCAAGAATGGGAGCTTCGGCGTCTTTATTGATGGCGATGATGTTCTTGGAGCCCTTCATGCCAACCATGTGCTGAGTAGCACCAGAGATACCCGCAGCGATGTACACGGTGGGCTTTACAACCTTGCCGGTTTGACCGACCTGATAGCTGTAGGGCACCCATCCGGCATCGACGATGGCGCGTGATGCGCCAGGGGCAGCACCAAGGAGCTTGGCCAGTTCTTCGATCATGGCGTAATTGGCCTTATCGCCTAAACCACGACCGCCGGAAACAACAATGGCGGCCTCGTCAAGCGAGGGTCCTTCACGCTCTTCGACAAAACGGTTCACGATCTTGGCCCCACCGCTTTTGCCTGAGTCGGGAACAGCAATGGTCTCTACCGCAGCAGCACCGCCACCAGCAGACTCGGCCACGAATGACTTCGGACGCACGAGTACGAGATGGGGACCAGCGGCAGTGAAGGTGGTCTTCACATCGGTGGATCCACCGAACACAGGCTCGGTGGTAACGAGTTTGTCGCCATCGACCTCGAGGTCGGTGTTGTTGGTGATGACAGTGCGATCGAGCTTGGCCGACAGACGACCGGAGATGTCACGACCGACGTAACTGGTAGCAGCGATGATCGCGTCGGGAGCGTTGCCGCCCTCGATAAGTGCAGCGATAGCGCCGGCAACGGGAACACCCGGCAAAGCGCCGGCAAGGTCACCCGTTGTGTAGACCTTCGATGCGCCGAACTCGCCAAGTTGGCCAGCCACGGCATCGGCATCAGCACCGAAGTACACGGCTTCAACAGTGTCGGCCAATGAGCGGGCCTTGGTAAGAATTTCAAGTGTGGCGGTGTTGACCTTGCCGTCAGTTGCTTCGGCAAGCACCCAAATCTTCGAGAGAGCCATATTCAGTTCCTCCTAAAGGACCTTGAGATCGTCGAGGAATGCCACGATCTTCTCAGCAGCGGTGCCGTCATCTTCGAAGACTTCACCAGCTTCACGGGTAGGGGCTTCGGTAATCGACACGATGGACTGACCGGCGCCGGCCCAGCCAACCTGCGATGCATCAAGACCAAGATCGGCGACCGAGAGCAGGTCGACCGGCTTTGACTTCGCCGCCATGATGCCCTTGAACGACGGATAACGAGGCTCAACAACGCCAGCGGTTACCGAGACCACGGCAGGAAGTGGGCACTCAACATCGTCGTAACCAGTTTCGGTCTGTCGCTTCACCTTTGCGATGCCGCCTTCGATGCTGATCGACTTTGCAAAAGTGACCGACGGAAGATCCAGAAGACCTGCGATCTGCTCGGGCACAGTTCCGGTGTAACCATCGGATGATTCGGTTGCGGTGAGCACAAGGTCGACTCCCTCAACGCGTGCGATGGCCTTGGCCAGCACCTTGGCAGTGGCGAGGGCATCGCTACCAGCGAGTGCATCGTCACTGACGAGGATGGCCTTGGCCGCACCCATAGCAAGTGCGGTACGAAGACCAGACACTTCACCATTCGGGGCCATGGAAACGAGAGTGACCTCGCCGCCACCGGCGGTGGTGACAAGTTGCAATGCCATCTCGACTCCGTAGGAATCGGATTCGTCGAGGATGAGCTTGCCCTCTCGCTTTAGGGTTTTTTTGGTGGGATCCAACGCCCCCGGGTCAGCCGGGTCCGGGATCTGTTTGACACAGACGACAACATTCATGGCCCGATCCTGCCCCCGAAATGGGGTTGGGGCCAAATCATGAGACGAGACCCATCCGAGACCACTCAAATCTGACCCCAGCGGCTCCACTACGGTCAGAATCCTTGTGAAGGTCCATTTAGTTGTGAATCCATCGGCATCCTCGGTCACCGCGCGTGGTCGCGTGGTTATTACCAAGGCCCTAGCGGCCGACCATGAGGTCACGGTGGCCGAAACTGTTCATCGTGGACATGCCACCCGACTCGCGGCTACGGCTGCGGCCGATGGCGCCGACGTGGTCGTCGTGCTGGGCGGAGACGGAACGCTCAATGAGGCCGCCAACGGATTGGCCGGTACTTCAACTGCTCTGGCCGTCCTCCCGGGCGGTTCCACCAATGTCTTTGCTCGCACCCTCGGGCTTCCCGATGATCCCATTGAGGCGACCGGTGCGCTGCTTGATGCGCTTTCGAACCAATCGTTTCGGCGCATCGGGCTTGGTTCAGTGAATGGTCGCTATTTCCTGTTTCATGCCGGCATCGGTTTCGATGCCGCAGTAGTTGCCCAAGTTGAACGACGAGGCTCGCTCAAGCGCTACGCGAATCACGTGCTGTTCGGTTGGGCTGGGTTCAATACATGGTTGCGCCACTACGACCGAAAGCGTCCGCGTTTTTCGGTCCAGGTGGAAGGCCAACCAACAATTGACGACGCGATGTTCACCATCTTTTTGAACACCGACCCGTACACATTCATTGGCACTCGACCATTCACGATTGCGCCTGAAGCAACCCTTGATGGACCACTCAGCGTCGTCACACTGCACACGCTCAATGCGATCCCATTTGCGCGGGTACTTCTCTCGGCGCTTGGTTCCGGCCGACGATTACAAAAAGACCGCAATGTTGTGGTGAACAACGAGGTCACAAGCGCAGTGATCGAAGGATACGGACCAGTTCCTTACCAGGTCGATGGCGATTATCTCGGCGATGTGGCCCATCTTGAAGTTCGTTACGAACCCGAGGTGTTGTCCTTAGTTGTTCCGTTAGCCACAGCCTGAAATTCGCTCATGCGTGCTAACCGGCATCGATAACTGCTCGACATACATCAGGAACATTCGTGATGATGGCGTCCACGCCAAACTCAATAAGTTCACGCATGCGTTCCGGATCATCAACAGTCCATACGTTGACCTCAAGACCGTGGTCGTGGGCGCGGCGAACAACTTCTGCGTCGACAAGCGCGTGCCAAGGATTAATTGCCTTATGGCCCTGCGCCGCGGTTACCGCGATCGCGTCACCGTCACCGTCACCGTCACCGGAGACTGACACCACCAAAAAACCCGTGGCGATACTGGGAGCAATCGAGCGCACCGAATTGATAATGGAGAGGTCGAAGGAGGTGACCAGGAAGCGCTCCGAGTCACCAAACGATTCAAGCAGCGACACCACGCCATCAATAAGAGTGGGGCGTAAGGCCAAAATCCCATCGGGTTTGATCTCCACATTGACGCCAATTCCGGCGGTCAATTCCAGTACCTCTGAGAGCAACGGAACGAAATCAGGAAGATCGGCCGCCTTCATCTCGCCCAATATCCTCCCGTCGACAAGGTGCGGGTCGTGATGAACGGCGAGCCCTCCGTCGGCGGTGCAATGAACATCAAGTTCCACCCAATCGGCCCCGAGCGAGGCTGATGCAGCAAATGCGGCCGGCGTATTGCCAGGCGGATTCGCCGCCGATGCGCCTCGATGAGCGACGACAAGGGTCATGGTCGGCAACTGTAGAGGCCCGCGACACCTCAACCACGGAAGTGGAATCGGTCACACCAGCCCCTGTGTATCCCTTTGCCACAAGGGTTCGCGCAAGTCACACCGGTGAAATTTGACAAAACCCTTGCGGGAGTGCTGAGCCACCGGTATCTTTTCGCATCCCAGCCACACGACTCCGATCATCTTCGGAGCGGTGGCATGGGCACCCCAACAGTACGGATCGGACTGAACCCCATTTCGTGCGGCCAATCCGTGGAGGAACCGTGGCCCTGACCACGCCTTATTCAATGACTCTCAGCGCCGTCGCCGATGAATGGCGCGACCAATCCGCTTGCCGTGACACCGACCCCGACCTGTTCTTCCCTGTCGGCACCACTGGTCCGGCCATCGAACAAATCGAAAGTGCGAAGGCAGTCTGTAACGAGTGTGAAGCTCGTCAGCCTTGTCTCGACTTCGCACTCGCCACCAACCAGGACTCTGGCATCTGGGGTGGCACCTCGGAAGAAGAGCGCCGCAAGCTTCGCCGTCAGTGGCTCGCCGCTCGCCGCCGCGCTTCCTGAACAAAACAATTTCCTTTTCGCCATCGACCTCCCTGCGGGGAGGTTGTTTGCTTTTCCGTTTACATTTTCGACGAATCTTTAGCGATTAACGATGCACCGGCACGGAGATTCGGACCACCGTGCCCGGATGTTCCGCTCTGGCATCACCGGCGGAATAGCCAATAGTGCCGCCAAGCTCTGTGGTGACGAGTGTACGAACGATTGAGAGTCCCAGCCCAGTGCTGTCGTCGATAGTGAACCCTTTTTGAGTTCCCACACCGTTATCGGACACGGTTACCAACAGGCGGGTGCCTGTGTTTTGGAGCTCAACAATGACCAATGCATCATCGGGAGCGCCGGACGGAAACGCGTGATCAACGACGTTCTGCAGAAGTTCAGTGAGCACCACTGCCATCGGCGTAACAACTTCGGCGGGAATGACACCGGCATCACCAACCACCGTGATGCGCACGGGGCTATCAGGAGAGACAAGTCCTTCTTCCACCATTCGCACAAGGGGCCGGAGGATTTCAATGAACGGAACATCATCAGCAATGGTGTGCGACAACGTCTCATGCACCAGTGCGATGGATCGAATGCGTCGAACCGATTCTTCAATTGCGGCCTTTGCTTCAGGAGATGAAAGGCGCCGGCCCTGCAGGCGCAACAAAGCAGAAATTGTTTGCAAGTTGTTCTTCACCCGGTGGTGAATCTCTCGGATTGTCGCGTCTTTGGACAACAACATGAGATCGCGGCGACGTAGTTCGGAAATATCGCGGACGAGCACAAGTGCACCGTTTACTCTCGAGTCTTCGAGCAACGGAAGCACACGCAATAACACAGTGATATCGGTCCCGCGTTCTATTTCATCAGTAGCCGGACGGGAATGAATGAACGCCGAGCGTGTTGCCGCATCGGGCAATCCCATTTCGTCGAGCCGCGCGCCTTCAGAGTTTGAATGAACACCAATGCGATGCAACGCCGACACCGCGTTTGGGGAGGCGAAAGTGACTCGACGATCAGCGTCAAGAAGGATGGCGCCGTCGCCGACACGCGGGGTTTCGACACCACGCTCATCATCACCTTGGAAGGGAAATTCACCAGTGGTAATCATGTGAGCGAAACGGTTGAATACCTCGACGTAAGTGCGTTCGAGCACTCCGGCGTGGCGAGCAACAACAGGTGAAGCATCTTTTGTAAGCACCGCAATTATGCGGCCTTCGAACCGAACCGGAATACACATCTCGCGAATGGGTTCGTCGGTGCTATCCGAGGTGATTTCACCCTCGGCCACGCCACCACTAGCGAAACATTCACCCACCATTGGTCGGTCGGCGCGCAGAACTTCAGCACCAACCCAGTCGGTTGGGAAAAAGGTCTGACTCGTCGTGGGCCGAATTTGGCCCACGACAACAAACGGCGAGGTTTCAACAGTGGCAACAAACAACATCAAATCGGCAAAGCAAAGGTCGGCGAGCAAACCCCAATTAGAGACAAGCCGTTGGAGATGATCAATCTCCGCGGGTTCGAGTTGGGTGTGTTGTCGAGCGAGTTCCGCCAAGCTGGCCATCGACCGGGTTACTCAGTTTCAGGAAGCGCCGAAGCCGATTCGACGTTCGCTGTCCGAGGAACCGAGTTCGATGTAGGCGATCTTGCTGGCCGGAACTGCGATATCGCGACCATGTCGATCGGTGAGCCACAGCACACTGTTGGGATCGACCAATGCCGTATCGATCTTCGAACGAACTTCCTCGCGATCGACGTTGCTCGTCATCTCGATCTCGATTTCCTTAGGGGTGTGCAACACACCAATACGTATGTCCACGACTGCCTCCTGGGATGCTCACCGGCCCGACGGCCGGTGGCTCATGCTAGATCGGTGACCGGGTCGGTCAGTTCAGTAACTTCAAACCGGCGCTGTACCGGCGGGTGGGGGCCAATTCGAGGTCGATGACCTCGGCTAAGGCGCGGATCGCTCTCGCGACTTCGCTGTCGGGATCGGTGACCATGATGGGTTGGCCCGAATCGGATCCTTCGCGGAGCGCCGAAACCAACGGCACCTGACCCACAAATCGAACATTGAGTTTCTCGGCCAATTCGGCACCGCCACCAGAACCGAAAATTTCGTAACGCTTACCATCCTCGCCGGTGAACCACGACATGTTCTCGATCACACCTTTGACTTCGATGTTCACCTTTTCGGCCATGTAGGCAACTCGTTGGGCAACACGTTGGGCTGCCGGTTGAGGCGTGGTGACCACATACATCTCGGAGCGGGGAAGGAATTCTGCGAGCGACAACGCAATATCGCCTGTGCCCGGAGGCAGATCGACGAGAAGAAAATCGGGATCGTCCCAGAACACATCGGTCAGGAACTGTTCAAGCGCCGCGTGGAGCATGTGTCCACGCCAAATAACTGGTTGGTCTTCTTCGATAAAGAAACCCATGGAAATACAGCGAACCCCGTGTACTTCGGGCAGCGCCAACATGTTGTCGATGACCACTGGATCCTGTTCGACACCCAGCATTCGGGGAATGGAGAAACCCCAAATATCGGCATCGACCACCGCGACTTTGTGGCCACGATTGGCCAAGGCGATTGAAAGGTTGGTGGTGAGAGAGGACTTTCCCACACCGCCCTTACCGGAAGCGATAAGGAGCACTCGAGTGGTTGACGACGGGTCGGCAAACGGGATCTCACGGCCTTCACCGTGCCCATGGCCAGCATGGGTCCCCGCGGTGGATGCGGGATCGCCATGAAGCATGTGGCCAATCTCAGCGCGCTCCTCGTCGGTCATCACGGTGAAATCCAGATCCACGCGATTCACCCCGTCGAGGGCGCGAATCGCATCGGTGGCTTGGTTCTGGATCTCGTAGCGGAGGGGATGCCCATCAACGGTCAGGGCAATACTCACCGCCACGACTGCCCCATCGATAGCCACTCCACGGACCATCCCGAGGTCCACGATGCTGCGGTGAAACTCCGGATCCTCAACTGGGCGTAGCGCTTCAATGACATCATCATCGGTGATGGACATCCGGGGGGCCTTTCGATGGTGGGAATTTCTCCTACCGCGGTAGGTAGAATACAGACATGAACCAGAACACCCTCACTCCGACGGATTTCTCTTCGGTTGTCACTGCCATTAGCTCGGCGTTTGGCGATCCCACTCGGCGCGAAATCTACCTTTTTTCCCGAAGCTCAGAAGGTGGGGTGACCGCCACTGAGGTGGCCACTCAATTCGAGCTTCATCCCAATGTGGCCCGCCACCATCTCGACAAACTCACCGTCGGCGGGTACCTCGAGGTTGCGCTTACGAAAGGTGGCTCAGGTGCGGGCCGCCCGTCCAAGCGCTATACCCCCACCACCAAAGGCGATCAGCTCGACCTTCCGGTTCGTCATGACGACGTGCTCGTCACGTTGCTTGGCCGAGCACTCGACATGTTGCCTCGTGAACAAGCCGAAGCTATGGCAGAAGAGGTTGGTGTCGAATACGGGCGCCTTCTTGCTCTCAACCTCGGCGATCCTTCCGATCAACAACGTTCGCTTCAATCTGCGTTGCAAACCTTGGCCGATGCGCTCACCGCACATGGTTTTGCCGCCCATGCCGAGAAGCGCAACAACGAGTTGCGCATCGTCTCCGAGCACTGCCCATTTGGCGATGCGGTCATGGCCAACCCGGTTATCTGCGCAGTCGACCGCGGAATGATGAAGGGCATGGTTTCTCAATTGTACGGCAGCGATGCAACTGTCACTGGCGAATTATCGAAGCCGATGGGCGACACTATTTGCCTCGCCTCTCTTGGAGCCTGAACCCGTGGCCCGCCACTATCTCGATCACGCTTCCGCTTCTCCGCTTCGTCCTGTCGCATTGGAAACGCTCTTAGCTGCAGCCACGTATTCGAGTCAAGGGGTTCTGGCCGACCCAAGCCGCATCTACAGCGAAGCCATAACAGCACGTGTCGCTCTTGAAGAAGCCCGTCACCAAACCGCAGTCGCTCTCGGCGCGTCATCGCGTGAAGTTATCTTCACCAGTGGCTCCACCGAATCGATCGCCACTGCTACCTAGGGGTGCGGTTCGGCGTACGGTTGAACGCGGTCATTCCCCTCATATCGTTCACGCAGCAGTCGAACATTCCTCGGTGCGCGAATCGAGCGCAAAGTTTTCAACCGCATTTGGTGGATCGGTCACCGTCATCGGCGTCGACGCTTGCGGCCGGCTCAATGTCGACCAATTTGTCGAAGCACTTTCTCCCACCACCGCACTCGCGCATATTCAATGGGGAAACCACGAAGTTGCAACGCTTCAACCACTGACCGAAATCATTCGTATCTGCAAAGAGCGGGAGATTCTTGTACACGTCGATGCCACTCAAGCCGTTGGTCGGGTTCTCGTAAACTTCCAACAAGTTGATGCCGACCTCCTTTCCTTTGGCAGCGCGGAATTTGGAGGACCGAGCGGGGTGGGCGTGCTCCTCGTTCGTAAGGGACTTCGCCTCGACCCGCTACTGGTTGGCGGTGAACAAGAACGGGCCCGTCGAGCAGGTACTGAAAACGTCGATTCTTTACTTGCGCTGGGAGCGACACTTGCCGAATTGAGCAGTGAACGCATCACCAGTGAAGGAGAACGCTCCAAAGCGCAACTTTGCGAAGTCATTCAGCGGTTTACCGCCATTGACGGGATTGATCTTCTCGGCGATCCTGAGCCCGACGGCAGGCTTCCCCATCTTGCCTGTCTCGCTATTGGTGGCATCGAGCCACAAGGAGTGGTCCTTGGCCTTGACCAGCGAGGCATCGGGGTGCATTCCGGTAGTTCTTGCGCGTCGGAAGGGCTTGAACCCTCTCCCGTTCTTGAAGCAATGGGCGTGGACGCACAGCGTTCGTTGCGCATTTCCGTGGGCTGGAACACCACCCAGAGCGACATCGAAGCAACTTGTGTCGCCCTACCCGAGGTCGTTGCACAACTTCGAGCCCTCTCTCAGTGACATCTACCTAAACCGAGAGCGAATTCTTTCCGTACCACTACACGGTCCCCCTTTGCGTTGACTACCGTTTCTTCGTGACGATTTTTCTCGCCCGCCATGCTCATGCCGGAAAACGATCCGAATGGGCGGGTGAGGACCGACTTCGCCCGTTGTCCAAGCGGGGAAAAATACAAGCGAACAATTTGCTTTCGGTTGTCGGCGACTTTGTCGTCGGCCGAATTATTTCCAGCCCTTACGTTCGTTGCCGGCAAACGGTAGAGCCGTTGGCCACTGAATTCACCGTTGCTATTGAACTATCTGATGCTCTTTCTGAAGACGCCGATATCGATGAGGCGTACCGAATTCTGCTCGAGCTTGATGAGCACGACGGCGTGGCATGCAGCCACGGCGATCTCATCCCGCAATTGCTACGTCGACTCGTCGCCGACGGCATGGATACCGACGGACCATTGATCGATCAAAAAGGATCAATCTGGGTAGTCGATACTCGCAATGGGAAACCGTTTACCGGGCGTTACGTGCCGCCACCGGCGGCCTGAAGATCAGCGCGCACTAGGGGCGGTTGTCGCTGTTGCTCCGGCGGCTACATCTCTACGAACTGCGTCAACCATATTGGTCATAAACGCAGGAATCTTGGCCATGTCGACTGCATCAAGATCGGCTTGTGCTGCTTTGAAATCGCCGAGATTCTTTCGAAGGATGGCTCGGAATACTCGAGCATCGGCATAGGTCGGATCGGCGGAAAGGGCTTCGGTGAGTCCGGCAAGTGCTTCAGCGTCGAGTTGAACTGCCGCCGACTGAGATGCATTCACTGCGATGCTGTGACGAACCCACGCCGCATAGGTCATGGCCTGGACATTGCCCGGCGAGAGTTCAAGAGCCTGGTTATACGTTTCGATCGCAAGGTTGAACTCTTGGATCGCCTTTTTGGTGTCCCCTGCCTGCAACGACTGTTGGGCCTGCCCGGTGAGCCCCTGCGCCTGCAGAATGAGATTGGAGCTGTCTTGACGGGCGTTACCAGTGAGTCCTTGGCCTGGAGAGCGAGTTCCAGCGTTACGGAACACAACCCAGCCAGTACCAACCGCCACAACGCCGACAAGGACAAGTGCGGAGGCAGTGCGACGCCAATCTCTTTTCGGGCGCGTCGAGCGAAGGACTACATCGCGATCTTCGATGGCCCGAATCGCGGCAGCGGCCCGAGCGGTGTAGTCGTCTTTCAAAATTTCATAGTCAACATCATCAACGTCACCGGCATCATGTTCGCGTTCAAGATCGGAGAGGGAACCAAGCAAGAACTTTCGCTCTTCTTCAAGCGCCACCAAACGATCGGGGTCAAGGTCGCGCCGAGTCGCAGAAATACCGCTACCACCCGAAGGTGACTTCTTTTTCAATGCCGACTTTGTTTTTGCTTGAGCGGCCTTACGGGCGGCGGTTCCTCCCGAAGGGACAGTCATCGGGAATCACCTTCGCCGTGCGGATCATTCTCGATCGCATCACTTTCAAGTGCCGCTTTCACCAACTCGCGATCGTCATCGGTCGCATGAGCAGTGGGGTCTATGCTCCAGCGTCGGAACACAATGACCAACACTGCAATGGCGAGGGCAAGCGCTACAACCGGCAATACCCACACCAATATGTTGATGCCCGAAGCTGACGGGGTGAGAAGAATCTCGTCGCCATACTTCGCCGAGTAGTACGAACGGATTTGATCATCAGTCTGCCCTTGTTGCACTTGCTCGGCAATCTGTCGACGGATCTCCACCGACGCAGGGGCATTGGATCCAGCAACTGCTTCTCCCGCACACACCGGACACTTCACTGTTTGCGAAATTTTGGTAACCCGGTCTTGTGCGGTTGGTATGTCGCGTGCACCGAAAGCAGCAATGGAGAGTGCTCCAACAGAAATTACAAAGAGAGCGAGCCATGGCAACCAACGACGCACCGGCGATCCTTTGGACAAAACCGAAGGTGAGGTCATCTCAGGCTCCACTCGAGGCAATAGACATGCCGCCGTTTTCGTTAATGACTTGGTCGAGACCCGAAGCAGTTACGCCGCCGAAAAATCCTGCGATCACCATGCCCGAAGGGGCAACGATGTACGACTCGGGAACTTTGGTGACTCCGAAGTCGAGCGCGATGGAACCGGTGTCGGCGGTAATGATGGGCCAGCTGTTTTTTTCCTTCTCCCAATAGGAGCGGATAGAACTTGCATCATCGCTAAAGGCGATGCTCACAACCTTGACCGGATCGCCTACATGGGAGGCCACGAACTGTTCAATTTGGGGATTTTCGAGCCGACACGGAGTGCACCATGTGGCAAAGAAGTTAACGACCACCCATTCGCCCCGATGCGCCCCTAATGAAAACGTTGTGCCATCAAGAGTGGTGCCGGTGAAATCGGGTGCTGCTTGCCCAACTATTTGACTAGAGATGGGTTTGCTTATACCGCGAGTAGCAAGGACCCCCACAAGTACCGCGAGGATGACACCAACAATGATCGCTGAATTACGGGCAAAGTGACGACCACCCGTGCGATCGTTAAGTGAATCGAGTTCGGCTTCTGTCATAGCGAAGAACCCGTGGATTGCTTCGGCTCAGCCGGCACCTTTGATTCCATTGCCGAAGGCGAAGATACCGGATCGGTGGGTTTCCGACGACGCCCAGGGAACACTGCGAGCACCGTGCCTATTGCCATTACCCCTCCACCAATCCAAAGCCAAATGATGAGGGGCTGCACCGTGACACGAATTGTGACAGTGCCCCCTTCCTCAGGGGAGATATCGATGACCGACAATGCAACATCGCCGGTCAACGTGGACCTCACCGACGGCGTTCCAATGGTTTGTTTGCCATTAGCGAATTTGTTGAGAGAAGGGGCCCACGGGCCAGTGCCATCGATTGTGACAAGGACCTGATGAACGATCTTGGCCGACTCTAGCTTCACGTCTTGACCAACATAGATAAGCGTATGACCGGCGAACTGTGCAGATTGTCCTTCAGTGAGCGTGAACTCCGCTTGTCGCACATAACTACTTGATGCAGCAAAGGCCACCGCAATCATGACGACGCCAATGTGCACGATCATTCCGCCGTTGGCTCGACCAACAAGACCACGCAAACCTTGTCTTCGTGTTGCAATTACCAACTGGCGACCAGCAGAACCGGCGGCAAATCCACCAAGGCCGAACGCGAGCACTGTCGCGAATCCGCGCGCACCGATAGCAACAGAAACCACCATGGCGCCGACACCAATCCACGCTGGCCAAAGCAGGCGATGACGGAGCAGTTCGGCACTGGCTTTGCGCCAAGGAAGAACCGGCGCGACGGCCATAAGGAACAACAAGGTGAGCGCCAGTGGCATGGTCATGCGATTGAAGTACGGAACACCAACCGACACCCTGTCGCCGTTGATTGCTTCCACGAAAAGGGGAAACAACGTGCCCAGCAAAATCACGAATGCGAATGCAGCGAACAACACATTGTTGGCCAGAAAAGCACCTTCACGAGAAAAGGGTGAATCAATTCGTCCAGGGCTTCGTAGTCGGTCGCCGCGCCAACCTATGAGCCCGACCGTGGCCAACACAATGACCGCAAAGAATGAAATAAGGGCAACGCCAATTCCCGCTGTAGTGAACGCATGCACCGACTCGATAACGCCAGAACGGGTGATGAAGGTTCCCAAAATAGTGAGTGCGAACGTGGCGCATAACAACGAGATGTTCCAGACTCGCAACATTCCTCGACGTTCTTGCACCAAGACGGAATGCAAAAACGCGGTAGCCGTAAGCCATGGAAGTATCGACGCATTCTCTACTGGATCCCAAGCCCAGTAACCGCCCCAGCCCAGCACTTCGTAACTCCACCACGCGCCCAAAATGACTCCTGCAGTAAGAAATCCCCAAGCGATGAGCGTCCAACGTCGAGTGGCAAGCAGCCAACCTTCACCCACGCGGCCGGTAATGAGCGCAGCAATGGCAAATGCAAACGGCACCGTGAAACCGACATAACCGAGATACAGCATTGGGGGATGGAAGGCCATGAGCACATGATTCTGAAGCAGTGGGTTCGGACCAGGCCCATCGAAGCCGGGTGGAGGCGAAAACGCTTGAAACGGATTGGCAATCCCCACCATCATCCAGAAAAAGAAAGCAGCGACAATGAACATCGTGATCATGGCCCAGCCCACCAGTGGGTCGGAAAGTCGCTTACGGAACTTCAGCACCACCGCAACGCAATAGCCCCCCAAGATGGTGGCCCACAAGATGATTGACCCTTCAAGTGCTCCCCACAGAGTCGCAAAGTTGTAGATCGCGGGAGTTGTTGAAGAACCATTGTCAGCAACAAACTTCAGCGTGAAGTCCCGGGTGATAAGCGCCCGTTCCATGGCAATGAACGCCAGTAAGCCGCCAAGGAATATGAGCACCGCGTACCAACGTGACAAACGAACAAGTTCAGGGCGTCGGCGCACAAGCCCGTAGGAAACAGTGATGACACCCAACACGGCGGCGGCAAGACCCAGTGTTACCCCAGCCCGACCGAGAGCAAGATTCACGAACCGCCCCCGACTGTTGTCACCGGGACGGAGCCGTTGACTTCGGCTTCTTTGAGACGCTGACCTTCATCCTCTTTGTAGACCTCGCTGTGCTTGATGATCATGAGGTCGGAGTCGTAGGTGTTTGATCCGTCACCAATGAAGTGACCTTCAAGCAGCACTGCTTCGCTTTCTTTGAACATTTCCGGCGGATCACCGACATGATTCACATTGATCGCCGCGCCGTTGTAGGCAACTTCGAACGACACTCCTTCGCCCGTCCGGACAATGGTGCCAGGAACAACCATTCCTTGTAGGCGGAATCGTTTGGTACCAAGTGTGCTTTGCTGGGCGACTGCTTCATCGACGTTTCGATAAAACGTGGTGGAACTGCTCAATGCCTTCACCATGACAAAACCAGCAACCGCGATGACTACGACAAGTAACGCAACTGCGGGAATGCTGACGCCGCGCTTATGGCGAGGAGTGGAGGTTGCATTTTCGCCACCTTCAGATTCGGGCCCAGTACGCGGTGTCAGCTCCATCGGCGCTTCTCCGGCGGTACTTGACGACTAAGGCGACGACCGCGCAACACGGTGGTAAGGGCAAAGGCAGCAATTCCGCCGAAGGCCACGACCCATCCGGCGATGACGTAGGGCCATGTGTCGGTAAGGGCCGCAAGCACAATTGCATTTGTCACGATGGAACTCCTTCAGCGCGACGTTCGAAAATTGCTGCGTCAAGACCTTGGGCATCTCTCTGCTCTTCAAGCCAGGCCAACCGGAAACGGTGAATGAGTAACCATACAAATACCATCGTGATGGCAATGAACCCCGTGAAAAGCGAGAACAACATGAGGCCTTCGATCTTGGAACCAAGACCATCAGAAAACAAGGTTGGTGGCTGGTGCAATGTGCGCCACCACTGCACCGATTGGCGCACGATGATGACATTGGGCACCAACAACAATCCAACGATGGCGGCCCGCTTGGCGCGTACTTCGTAATCGGCATCGATGCGACGCACGGCGAGATAGCCGAGCAGCAGTAACAACAACATTGCCGTGGACGTGAGGCGCGCATCCCACACCCAGAACACTCCCCAGGTAGGACGGCCCCACAACATGCCGGTGACGAGCGTGAGAGCGGTGAACAACGCAGCAACTTCAGCTCCGGCGTAGGCAACTAATTCCCACCACTGCGATTTCTTCCATAAATAGATTGCTGAACCAACGGTGGTGAGAAAGCAGCCGAAGTAGGCGACCGTGGCCGACGGAACATGCACGTACATGATTCGAACTGCGTCACCTTGATTGGAATCGGCGGGGCTGAGGAACAATCCAAACAACACCAAAATGCCCAGAGCGATAAGACACAACCCACCGAGAACACCGGTCATGCGCGATCCGGTTGATAGGGGGCCCGGGTCGGGGTTAGCGACATTGCCAGTACCAGTGTTCTCGGTTGTCACGATTCCTCCATCAGGGGACCGAATCCAAAGATCCCGGCCACCATGTACACCACGGCAAACACACTCATCAGCCCGACCCACGGCCAACCCTCTGACGGTGTCCCGTTGAGCGCTGCCTCGAAGGCACGAGTTGCTCCGATCAGCACCGGTGCGAGTACCGGTAACAGCAGGAGCGGCAAAAGGGTTTCCCGTACTCGGAGACCGGCTGCCACGACCCCGTAGAGGGTACCGGCGGCAGCGATGCAAACGGTAGCGGCCACCACGGTGGGGATAAGCAAGAACCACCCCGAGATTGAGGCCCCGTAAAGAACCGCTACACCAATGCCGAGCATCAATTCGAGTATGAGTAGTTGGATACTCACCGAAAGAACCTTTCCCAAAAAGATTCCCGCCGGGTCAAGGCCCGAAAGCCGCAACGCATCGCTCACCCCATCGGCCGATTCCACCGCAAACGACCGCTGCAATGCGAGCAGACCGCTAAACAACACCGCCACCCAATAAAGCCCCGGGGTGGCCTTTTCCAGCAAGCCGCGATCGGGATCGAGGGCAAACGCAAACAGGATGAGCACCAAAAGAGCGAAGGGCAAGACCTGATTGAGCCCCACTCGAGATCGGAATTCGAGTCGAAGATCTTTGGCGGCAATGAGCCAGGCGTCAGAGAACATTTCCACCGCCGTTTTCGATAGCAACGCCTCCACTGAGAGTAACGATCTCGTCGGCCAGCTCGATTGACCGATCGAGTTCGTGCGAACTCAAAATAATGGTGGCACCGGCGGCTTTGGCATCACGAACTAATTCATCGACGACATCGCGACCATCTTTGTCAAGCCCGGCATGTGGCTCATCGAGCAACCAGAGTTCTGGACGACGTGCCACTAAACAGGCCAGTGATGTCCGTCGACGCTGTCCGGTGGAAAGCCGGCCAACAGTGACATCACGCAGGCGACCATCGAGACCAAGACGGGCCATTGCCGCATCGGCATCGGCCATATCGGCGCCGGCCGCTTTGGTCCAGAACCTCAAGTTGTCGCTGACAGTGAGATCCTCGTAGAGGCCAGTTTCGTGGGCAAGAAGCCCCACCCGATGACGAACGGCTCGGCGATCGGTCACGAGATCGACACCCAGAACATTGGCGGTTCCTGAGGAAATCGGGAGAAGGCCCGCAAGTGTTCGTAACAGCGTGGTCTTACCCGCCCCGTTTGGTCCGCGCAAGAGAACGATTCGTTGCCGATCGACATCAAGATCGATGCCGGCAAGCGCAGGGAAACGCCCGAGCAGGGCCACCGCCCCGCGGAGGTGGACCACGGGCACCTTCCCTGACCGGAAGTTGGGGTCGTTGGGCTCCATGGGGTGTCTTGAGGGTAGTGGTCCGCACCGTGATGGGACCAAGCCGTGATGGGACCAAGCCGCGATTGGACTAAGCGGAGCCATCGCTAGGGTCTCGGCGTGAACTTGTGGCGTGTTGTCGGTGCAATTGGAAGATTCATGATGAGAGCAGGAGTGCTCATCTTCCTGTTCCTCGCTTACCAACTATGGGGAACCGGCCTGTTGACAGACCGATCCCAAGACCGTCTGACCAACCAATTCGAGGAGCAATTGCGGCAGGTGGCCACCGTTACGCCCAGTTCGAAACCTGAAGAACAAGTGGTCACGGCCCCCTCTAATCTCCCCACCCCCGAGCCCGGCGCTCCCGTGGCGCAACTCGACATCCCATCCATCGGATCCAATTTCGTCATGGTGCAAGGGGTCGACCTCAAATGGCTGCAGCAGGGTCCTGGTCATTTCCCCCAAACACCGCTACCTGGCCAACCCGGAAACTCGGCAGTCGCTGGCCACCGCACTACCTATAGCGCTCCGTTCAATCGCATCGACGAGTTGCAACCGGGCGATGCGGTCAACGTCACCACACTTCAGGGCACCTTTCAGTACCGCGTTGATTCTCAGGTTGATGACAAAGGGATCACCTCGGGGCATTTCATTGTGGGCCCAAATGACATTTCCATCCTTGAGCAAACCGGCGTGAATCGCCTGACACTCATGGCCTGTCATCCAAAGTTCAGTGCCGCCCAGCGACTCGTTGTCACCGCAACACTCGCTTCCACCCCGGCCCCCTCCACCCCCATTCTTGAATCGACAGGGGTCACCACCGACGCATCCACCGATCCCCTCGCTGGTGGCGATCAATCCGCCCGGATTCCTGCAATCCTTTGGTCGTTACTCGCGGCCGGCATTTGGTTTGCAACATGGTGGGTGGCACGTAGATGGATGCGCATCCCCGCCTACGTCATTGGCACACCGATATTCTTGTTTGTTCTTTTCCTCGCATTCGGCGACATCGCCCGACTTCTTCCCGCTTCGTATTGACAAGGTTTTCCTATGACTTCACTCTTTCGAAAGTTCACGACAACATCATTCATCACCGCCCTCGCTCTTGGAGTTATTGCCGCATGTTCCTCGACATCGTCATCGCAGGTGTCAAAGGAGGTCGCGCCAACCACTGCGACTTCAGCACCGGCGGAGGAAGTAACGACGACAACGATGGAACCTGAAGCAGGTGCTGGTCGAATTTCGTTTGTGTACGGCCCAACAGTTGGCGACTGCGTCGACCATCGTTCAGTGGCAAGCGGGAAACCAGTCACCGTGAATAAGCTTCCCATCCCCGATGGTTCGATCAAGGCAGAAAAAGACGTTATTTTCAGGCTTTCCTGCGATCTTCCCCACCAATATGAAATCATAGAAGTGACAGAAGCAGGACTCCCATCACAACCGCCACCCACAACAGAACAATTCCTCGCAATGGCCAAAAAAAAATGTCCTGCGGCGTTTACTACCTACATAGGAAAAAGTTTTTCATCATCCTCACTTGAAGTGGGCTGGATCTTGCCCACCGAAGAACAACGCAATCGCGGCATTCAGTTCATCGGCTGCACGGCGTTCGACCCCAAAGGTAAAATGGTCGGCTCAGTGCGCGATTCACAACGATAAAAATTAGCGACCTTTAAATTCGGGTGGACGCTTCTCGCCAAATGCAACCAGACCTTCTGCCAAATCTTCACTCGCCCAGGCGATACGAAATGCTTCAGCAAACGATGGCGTTACGTCATGGGGACCATCAGCTTCGTTAAGCCCAACTTTGAGACCACGCAATGTGAGCGGGGCGAGCCGAGAAATTTCCTGAGCCCATTCGAGAGCTTCGTGCACCGAACCCAATCGATGGACGAAACCGAGTTGATGAGCTCGTTCCCCACTGACAACCTCGGTGCTGAGAAGTAGGTGTCGAGCGGTGGACTGGCCGACAAGAGCAACGAGCCTCCGGATCGTCCACTGATCAACGAGCAGCCCGAGTTTGGCCGCCGGCACTCCGAAACCGGAATCAGGCGCAGCCACCCTGAGGTCGCAGGCCAGCGACAATTGTGTTCCGGCCCCCAAGGCAAAACCTTCGATGGCGGCCATCGTGGGGATGGGGGCATCGCGGAACCAGCACAGGACTTGATTCAGTAATGCCACGAACTCGTCATCTTCGATGGTATTTAGATCGGCACCCGAGCAAAAGTGCCCGCCCGCTCCGGTGAGCACAAGAACGCGAGTTTCATCGGGGTTGACGTTGTTTTGAATCTGCTGAAGTTCGACGAGTGCGGCGTGGTCGACTGCGTTTCGGCGTTCGGGTCGATCAATAGTGACCAGCAGGACAGGGCCGCGCTCTTCGCTTCGGATCATCGGGGGGACCGTAGTGGGGATGGAGCGGAACTGTGCTGCTGCGGGGATTTCGGACAGCAAGAACCCGGACTGTCCCGGCCCGGACCAACGCAGCGCGCGCGTGGTCTCGATGCCAACCCGCCAGCGGGCGAGCTGGTCTAAGACCAGGGACTTCTCTGACCGGGTCGCTTGACGGTACTTGATTGCCAACCGATTCGTCACTGCACCTGGTTGCGCTATCGAAAGCTCCACCGAAAGCTCCACCGAAAGCTCCACCGAAAGCTCCACCGAAAGCTCCACCGAAAGCTCCATCGATCAGGCGTAGCCGGGCCACCACCCGCGCGGAGACTCCTACATGAGGCAACGAACCTACCTACGCGTCGGTAATAGACGAGTAAAAGCAAGTCAAAGCAAGTCAAAGCGGGCAACTCCAACGCCGCTGTACGCTTCGGAACCACCGCACTGGTTTCCTAAAACATATGCAGAGGTTCGAGTCCTCTTGGGGGCACGTCGATGCCCTGTCGGGTTCGTTCGGAGGTCGCTTCCTCCTCGCTGTTTCCCGGGTGGTTTCCCGGGCTGTTTCCCGGGCGGTTTCCCGGTCATCCCGATTTCACAAGGAGCTAACCATGTGTACAAGTTTCCGACTGCTCACCCAGGACGGTGGCGCGATCGTTTCTCGCACCATGGAGTTCCCGAGCCTGATGGACGCCAAGATCACCGCTATCCCGCGCGGGCACAAGAGCATGGGCATCGCACCCGATGACAAAGCCGGCAAGACGTGGTCGGCCACCTACGGGTTCGTGGGAATCGACGCGTTCGGCCAGGCCGACTGGCTGACCGACGGTATGAACGAGAAGGGCGTCTACGCGGGACTTCTCTACATGCCCGGGTTCTGCGACTACACGCCGGCCGATGGCAAGGCTGACGAGGAGATGATCGCCATCGTCAACACGGTGGCCTACGTACTCGGCACGTGTGCCTCGGTTGCCGAGGCGAAGACCGCTATGCAGCAAGTCACCGTCTGGCCGATGGTCGTTCCCTCCATGGGATTCGCCCCTCCCGCTCACCTTGTTATCCACGATGCGACCGGCGCGTCGATCGTCGTGGAATGGTGCGACGGCGAGATGGTCGTGTTCGACAACCCCATCGGCGTCGCCACCAACTCCCCCCACCTCGACTGGCACCTCACCAACCTTCGCAACTACGCCACGCTCTCCCCGTTCAACCCGCAACCGATCACGATCAATGGCGTCACCATCGCCGCTATCGGTCAGGGCCAGGGGATGATGGGCCTTCCCGCCGACAGCAGCCCGCCGTCGCGATTCGTGCGCGCCGCCGCCTACGTGGCCACTCACGCCGCGATCCCCGACACAAAGGCCGGCGAGATGGCCGCCCTCCACATCATGAACAACTTCGACATCCCGTTGGGACTAGTGAGGGATGGTAAGGCCGGCGAGATCCAGGACCAGACACTCTGGACCACCATCGCCAACCTCACCGATCTGCGCTACATCATTCGCGGCATCGACGACCCGCACCCTGTCGCTATTGACCTCGCCACCACGAAGCTCGACAGCGGCGACCCCCGCCAGATCGACATTCCATCGGGCACATTCGCGACACTCACAATCTGAACAAGTCGCACGCCAGACCGACATTCCGTCAGGCACATTCGCGACACTCACAATCTGAACAAGTCACTGACCAGATCAACATCCCATCGGGCACATTCGCGACACTCACAATCTGAACAAGTCGCACGCCAGACCGACATCCCATCGGGCACATTCGCGACACTCACAATCTGAACAAGTCGCACGCCAGACCGACATCCCATCGGGCACATTCGCGACACTCACAATCTGAACAAGTCACTGACCAGACGGAATGGGCGGCACAGCCGATTCGCATCCTCCTTCGAGGCTTCGGGATCGATCCGGGACTTCAAGCCACAACTCATCGCCGCATGTCGTAGTGAACCTGTCCCCCATCGTCGCATAGGTGATCTAGTAGCAGAGGTATTTCTGACCGGCGTGGGTGCTTCTCGGATAGGGAGTCGGTCTCGTACTGAACGCACAGGCGAACGCGCAGACAAACGCGCCAGCCACGGGCTACGGTCGCTCGTCGAAAGCAACGAAAGCAACGAAAGCAACGAAAGCAACGAAAGCAACGAAAGCAACGAAAGCAACGAAAGCAACGAAAGGCTGACGATGACGACCAATGTTGTGGCGGTGCGGCAGGTTTCCAAGTTCGCCGTTCCATTCCTGGGGCTGCTGGCCGCGGTCCAGGGCTCGGGCCCCAACATCGCCAGTACCGCTCTCGTCGGTGCCAGTCGGTCGTTGGACATGGTGGGCAGTACGCAGGCGCTAGCAGCGAGCATGCAGACACTCGCGGTGGCCGCCACCGTGATCACTACGGGTCTGCTGGCCGACCGTCTCGGTCGACGCCGTGTGCTCATGACCGCGTTGCTCGTTGGGGTTGTCGGCAACCTGATCGTGGCTGCGGCACCGACCTCGTCCATCTACATGCTCGGGATGATCGTGACCGGTATCGGCCTCGGAGCGGTGTACGGCTGTTCCTTCGCCTACATGAAGGCCGTGGTCGCACCCAACAATCTCGCCGGCGCGCTCGGCGTGTATGCCGCGGTCACCATGTTCGCCACTGTCATCCTCACCTTCGTCGGTGGGTCGCTCTCGGGCATCGACTGGCGCGTCTCCTTCCTCCTCATCCCCGTGATCGGGTCGGTCTGCTTCGTGCTGGTACCGATCATCCTTCCCAAGCAGAACCGGATCACCGGTACCACGCTCGACCTCGCAGGGCAGCTGCTGCTCGCCCTCGGCATCGTCTCGTTCCTGTACTCGGTCAGCCAGTTCGCACAGAGCCTCACCAGCCCGAAGACCCTCGTACCGCTCATCGCCGGCCTCGTGTTGATCGGCGCCTTCTTCGTGTGGGAGTCACGCTACGACGGGCACTTCTATCCCGTGTCGCTGTTCCGATCGCCGGTGTTCCTCGCCGCTCTCTGCGCCGGTTTCGTCTACAACTTCGGTACCGCGGTCGCCTTCCTACAGGTAACCAACCTGTGGCAGTACGTAAACGGACTGAAGACCTCCGAGGTCTCGATCTGGCAATTGCCGATGATGATCTCCGGGATCTTCTCCGCTCTGGTCATCGGTCGACTGATGGCGAAGGGCCTGAGCAATCGCTACGCCATCGTCATCGGCGGGGTGTCGACCACTGCCGGATTCCTCCTTCTCGCGTTGTTCCACAACTCGAAAGGATTCCTCGGGTACCTCCCCGGCCTGATCCTCGGTGGTGCCGGTGTCGTGATCTGTGCGGTGCCGTTCGGCAATCTCATCCTGCGCGAGGCGCCGGCCCGCTACTTCGGTCCGGTCAGCAGTTCGCGCACCACGGTGGGCCAGTTCTTCTACACCATCGGGTTCTCGATAGCGACCGTCCTCATCGACCGGATGACCCACACCGGCATCGTGAACCGACTGGAGGCGGCGGGTGTCCCGGCCAACCAACTCGCGACCGGGCTGGATGCGGTGTCGGTGTACGCGTCGAAAAGCACGGCGCCGACGACCTCACTGGGGCAGCAGGCGCTGGCCGATGCGGTGACGTCCTACGGCAATTCCTTCGCCATCACGATGCTCGTGGCCGGCGGGGTCATCGCTTTGGTCACGGCGGCGGGGTTCTTCCTCCTGCGCAACGGCGAGGGTAAACCGCAGACGGTGGCTACCAGCGAGGCCGCGGCCACGAACACCTGACGTTCTCTTGGAGACCGACCGCGTTTCACGTTTTGGCGAAACGCGTTTTACGGGCAATTGCGGCCAATCCGGTGACCTCGGATATCGCATTTCGCGCCAGTCCCCGCCGTAGTTCCCAAAGGGCCCACCAAAGGGTCCACCACTGTGACGGGCCTGCGTTCTATTTTTGGAACTAATGGTTCTCGTCGTCGCTGCTGTACTGCTCGCGATGCTCCTCATCGCCGCTCTCGTCCTTAACGGACGACAAATTGTTAACGATGAGGTTCGCTTGCCCATCGGTGCTGACGCCGCGTTGTGGTCGATCCTTGAGGTGATCCCCGACCCCCGCAACCACTTAGCGCTTACGCGCGACCTCACTGGCGAAGTTCGAATTGCGGGAACAATCCTTGACCCTGCGTTTGTGCCCCAACCGGTTGTTCGAAACGAAACACTTCTTCCACCACCACCACCCGTGCCTGCCGGCAGAAGTTCGGTGCGTATTCTTACCGCTTCAGAACTCGAAGCGGAAGATAAAGCAGTTCGAGCCGATCGTTTACATCGAGCCTCGTAACAACGAGTTTCGATTTACACAACGATTTACACAACGATTTACACAACGATTTACACAACAACAGCAGCAAGAGCGGCCCAAGATTGTGGCGCGGCACCAAGGCCGAATCCGTCGTCGGCATCCCAATACTCGGCCCACTGCGATGTCACCGCACCTCGGGTGAGCATCTGCGCGAGTTGTTGCGCATCAATAACGCGGCCGTGTTGTTTCGCAGCCACCCAAAACAAATACGTCAGTTGCGGCCATGCCGGGCCGCGCCAATAGGTGCGCGGCGAATACGAGGGTTCATTGCGATGCACCCCGGCCGGCCCAGTAGTTCCTCCGAACGCACACGGGTCCAGAAGCGACCCAAAGACTTTGTCGAGAATGACGGGATCACGTTCGACCAGCACCGGCAACAGCGCATCGAGCGAACGAATACGCCCGGAATCATTGGCCGAATCGCCAGTATCTACCCATGTTGAAAGTTCTTCGTTCCAGCGGTTTGCAAGTTTGCCAATCACTTCTTGCGCCGACGCGACTAATGCGGCGTCGTTCGAAACTGAGGCCAGTTCAAGAGCGTTGAATGCAACCAGCGCATTGAAGCCGCAACTTCCAACTACAAATGATGGATTCGAAAGCGGCGAACCAACTTTCGAGTATTCAATCGACTGAACCAACTCACCTTTGATGTCGAACCAGTTCTCTTTGTTCCATCCGCCTGGGCACCAATGGTCCCAACGCGGACAATCATCGCCACCGCTTTCCCATGGATGACATAACGCAATGAGGCCATCAACGCGCTTACGTACATCAAACAGGAAACGCAATCCCTTTGTTGCCGGCGCAATCAGATCGGAGACATCGATGCCGCGACGATGAAGTTCAGCAACAGCATGGCCAAACATGGGCGGCTGCGTGATTGAGGACTGTCCCTCTCGCCCCCAGAACGACCCGTGATGATTCGGCGCGAATTCGTAATCAACATGAGGCACGAAGCCCTCAGAGTTTTGGGTGCGAAAAAGGTGCAACAGTTCGCGGCGAGCACGATCGGGCTCTCCGAGTTCCGCCCAGGTGACGGCATGAAAACACGAATCCCACAGCCACTGGAACGGATACACCAACGCATTCGGAACCGTGTACCCATGGGGACGCCAGTTCGCTTCCAGCACCTCCCGAGCGGCAACCCGCAAGGCCTCTTCGTTGGCCGATAGCGTGAGTTCTTCATCTGACCGTTCGGTCACCAACGTCTCCTTGCGGTGTTCATGCCCACTTGTGTAGTGCTCTCGTTCCGACTTGGCGGCACCGACGGCGTCTCTATGGTGGCCGAAACCTGGATCGCCGCGCTGCATCAGCTTGGTTTTGAGATTCGAACCGTTGCCGGCGAGGGGCTCGTGGATATTCTTCTGCCTGATTTGGCGATTGGCCGCTGGCCCGATGGGGCTGCAGGCATTGGCGGCGCCCATGGTGCCACCGAAGAGGACATTGCCAACTTAGCCATTGCGGTGAGCGAAGCGCTTCACGATGCCGATCTGGTCGTTGTGGAGAACCTCGGCACAATTCCCATGAATCTGCCCGCCTCCATGGCCGTGGCCCGCGCCCGTCACGGACTTCGGACTATTTGGCACCACCATGATCCGGCCTGGCAGCGAGATCGTTATGAAGGTGTCGAAGATCTGCCCGTTGCCAGTACCAACAGCGCAAACATTTGGCGCCATGTGGCGATTAACGATCTCACCCGCTACCAACTGAACGATCGGGGTTTCGATGCCATCACTATTCGAAACGCATTCGATCCCGGCGATCTCATCGGGGACCGATCAACTGAACGCCAGCGTCTCGGTTTGGCGGAGAAGGAACGGGTACTTGTGCATCCCGTTCGTGCCATCGAACGAAAGAACATTCCTGCCGCACTCTCGATAGCTCAAAAAGTGGGCGCCACCTATTGGCTCACTGGTCCCGCCGAGGAGGGATACGCAAAAACACTCGACTCACTTCTGGCCGCGGCGAAAGAACAAGGGGTGAAGGTTCTCCATGAACAAGCAACATCACTTGGCGATCTTTATGCCGCTTGCGACATGGTGGTCTTCCCCTCTGCTTGGGAGGGTTTCGGCAATCCGCCGATTGAAGCATCACTTACTCGCCGGCCGGCCATCGTGGGCAACTACCCCGTGGCCAACGAACTTCGGGATCTTGGATTCCAATGGCTTGAGCCGGGTGACATTGCCGGCATCGGTCACCAACTCGAACATCCCGATGCGGCAATGCTTGAGAACAACTACGCCATTGCTTCCACACAGTTTTCGCCGGAGGTTTTGCGTAACGCACTTCGCACCCTTCTCGATGAGGCAGGCTGGTTACCGTGACCAACCCCCCCGACTACAGCAACGATCCTGTCCGTATGAAGCGAGCACAAATAGCAAAACTCGCATCGACCGCACAACGCATTGGCTATTTGCTGTTTGCCATTGCGGTGGTGATTTTCTTCGTTGAGTTCTTCGCCGGCTTCAGTAACGGTCCGGTAACAGCAATTGTGATCTTGATGGTGATCGGTTCATTTCTTCTCGCTCCCGCAATCGTTGCTGGTTACGCAGTGAAAGCCGCCGAACGCGAAGACCGTGAAAACGGCCGCTAACTCATCGGGTTGGAAAACTAGGAAAGTCCGCGCAGACCCGACCAAACCAACGCCGACACCTGCGCCGCTAACTCATCGGGTTGGAAAACTAGGAAAGTCCGCGCAGACCCGACCAAGCCAACGCCGACACCTGCGCCGCTAACTCATCGGCATCAAGATCAATTTCTTTGCCTAGCCAACGTCGGCAGGTGCTTTCACCCAAACCAACAATTCCGTAGGCCAACAAACGTTGGCGTTCAGCGGTCAACCCATCGGCCACGATGTATTCAGCAACAGAGTCGGCCAGTTGTCGCTGCGCTTTGGCGGCAAGTTCGGCAAACTCCCGGTCGCGGCGAACCTCGCTATCGAACAACACCTCGAAACCGTCGCGGTTTTGATCCACCCAATTAAACCAAGCAGAAAAACCGGCCTCCACTTGTTTGCGGGGACCATCAGCAACCGCAACAGAATCGCGAACTGCACTTCGTAAACGGGAACCGAGATCGACCAATAACTCTAAAAACAACTCGCGCTTTGATTCAAAATGTTGATACAGCACGGGTTTGGTTACACCGGCCGCTTCGGCAATGTCATTCATTGATGAATCTCGATAGCCGAGACGCGCAAACGTCGCCAGCGCGGTGTTGAGCAACTGCTGGCGACGTTCAGACGCAGGAAGTCGAGATGACATTGGACTATGAACCTTGAAGGATCAGAGTCCGGACTTCTCCAGGATGTGCACGCCACATGCCGAACCGAGGCCGATGACATGGGCAAGCCCAACCTTGGCGCCCTCGATCTGTCGGGGGCCGGCCTCACCGCGAAGGTGATGGCAGATCTCCCAAATGTTGGCAATGCCGGTGGCCGCTATGGGATGACCCTTGGACTCGAGACCGCCAGAAACGTTCACTGGAGTCTTGCCGTCACGATGGGCCGCGCCTGACTCGAAGAAGTCAACCGCTCCACCTTCGGGGCACAACATGAGATTGTCGTAATGCACGAGTTCAGCGGTGGCGAAACAATCGTGAAGTTCAACAAGGTTGAGATCCTCGGGACCAACACCAGCTTGTTCGTAGGCCTGCACCACAGCACGACGAGTAAGGGTGTTGACATCGGGAAGGATCTGACATGCCTCTTGGTACGGATCGCTAGTAAGCACCGAGGCCGACACCTTTACGGCACGACGCTGTTGTTCTTTCGACAATGTTCGCAACTTCGCACCCGAAATAAGAACGGCAGCAGCCGCACCATCGGAGTTTGCCGAACACATTGCCCGAGTGTTGGGATACGAGATCATGGGCTCGGCCATGATCTGCTCCCACGACATGTCCTTCTGAATTGCCGCAAGCGGATTCAGCGTGGAGTTCTTGTGGTTCTTTTCTGAAATACGAGCGAACAATTCAAACGAAGTACCGCCGTACTTGTGACCGTATTCCATACCAACCTGCGCGAACACACCCGGCATCATGTCGGTGCCGAGTTTTCCTTCGAAGCCGGCAACAGTTCCGTAACGGCCACTGCGAGTCCACTCGTCCGATGCGGCTGCACCAAAACCACCACCAAGCATTCCTGCACCGGAAAGCTTTTCAACCCCAACCGCAAGTCCCATATCGCATTCGCCGGCCTTAATAGCCATGACGACGGTGCGCATCGCCGTAGCGCCAGTGGCGCAAGCGTTGGCAACGTTAAATACGGGAATACCGGTTTGTCCGATCTGCTTTTGCAGTTGCTGACCAATACCCGCAGCAGCACCCATGAGATTGCCGGCGGCAAGAACACCCATGTCCTGAATGGTCACACCGGCATCGGAGAGGGCAGCAAGTGCCGCTTCCGATGCAAGGTCCACAACGTCTTTGTCCGGATGCTTTCCGAACTTGGTCATGTTGATCCCGAGGATCCAAATGTCGTCGTTTGCCATGATTGAGTCTCCTCAGTTCACCGGCTCGAAGCCGTAGTTGATGGCCTCGGTGCCGGCAGTGTCGGAACCGATGGAATAGGTAGTGAGACGAACCTTCATTCCGAGAGTGACGTTCTCGGGGGTAGCAGGGGTGTTGAGAATTTGGCCGCGCACGCTGGTGCCACCTAAATCGACAATGGCCGGCACATAGGCATCGGTACCGGGCATGAACGGCGTCACGATGGTGAAGGCACGAACCTCGCCTTCCGTGGCGATCTCGGCGGTACCAAACGAGGTACCTCCACACGATGCACACGCATTGCGTCGATCAAAGAAACGAGCACCACATTTGGTGCACTCGTTGGCCACCAGGTGTGGGTTATCGCCCAGTACCAGGTAATCGACCATTGGGATCTGCTTGGACACGACTCCCCCTTCTCGGCGCCACTCGCCGGGTCAGTCCGTGCATCGTATGGCAGTCCACGGCTCGGGCCCACATCCGTGGCTTTTCTCCACTCGCCATCGGATGAATGACAGTTCTCAATGACACCTCACAATGACAGTTCCCGACGACCCCTCTCAATCACACTTCTCAATGAGACCTCACAATGAGACCTCACAATGACACTTCTCAATGACACCTCGCGATGACACCTCCCGACCACACCTCCCGATCACACCCCTCAACGACCCCTGCGAATGACACCTCCCGATCACACCTGGCCGGAGCGCCGTAACGGTTCCTGAGGTGACCCCCACCTGCCAATTCTTTGCCAATCCACGCCCATGGCCTCGGACTGGTGCTGTTCAATGGGGGCGGCCATCGAGTCAGCCACCGGAACCACCACCGAGTCGGCCATCGGGTCGGCCCCATTTTCTTTCCCGTACGCCAAACTGACGCCATCGATTTAGCCCCCAGCGTTTGAAGGATTCCATGATCACCGCCCTGCGCAACGCCACCATCGTCACCGTGGATTCCAACGACACAGTTCTGGCCAACGGCACCATCGTGTTTGCCGATGGTGTCATCACAGCAGTTCTTCCAGCCGGCGAGCAACTCACCAAAGTCGCCGACATCACCAAAGTCGCCGACATCACCATCGATCTCCACGGCGCCATCGTGATGCCGGGGCTCATTAATGCCCATACCCATTTGGCCATGACTTTGTTCCGTGGTTTCGCTGACGATCGCAACCTTCAGGATTTCCTTGATCGACTGTTGCCCAATGAAGCTCGAGTGATGTCGGAAGCGCATGTGCGCATCGGCGCCCGCCTGGCGTTTGCCGAATCATTGCGTTCTGGCTGCACCTCCGCACTCGATATGTACTGGCATCCCGCCGCCGCTAGCGCCGAGGCCAACGCTGCTCGGTTCCGTTTGCAGACCGGACCGTTGTTCATCGGATTTGATGGTCCGGACAACACCCCATTCGAGCAGCGCATCAAAGCAGCAAGAGCCAGTGGACCACACGAGTGGGTAGTGGCTCATGGCACCTACACCATGGATCCAACGCAACTTGGCGTCGTTGGCGAACTTGTCAACGAGTGGGATGCAAAATTTCATATTCACGCGTCGGAAACTGCCGAGGAGGTGAACGGTGCCATGTCACAACATGGGAAAACCCCAATCGAATTACTTGAGGACGCGGGGCTCCTCCGACCGGGAACCGTTCTTGCCCACGCGGTCGTGCTTACTGACGATGAAATTTCGCGAATCGCAGAAACCGGAACCGCGGTTGCTCATTGCCCAGCATCCAATATGAAACTGGCGAGCGGTTTCTGTCGAGTGACCGATCTGCACAGTGCCGGTGTCATTGTTGGCCTGGGTACCGACGGGCCTTCGTCTTCGAATGACCTCGATATGTTCGCGGCCATGCGATGCGCGGCACTCATTCATAAAGGAAACCAACTTGATCCCACGGTGTTGCCAGCGAATGCTGTGTTGCGCATGGCCACTATTGATGGTGCGAGAGCGTTAGGCATTGATCATCTTGTTGGTTCGCTTCAAGTTGGCAAGCGGGCAGACCTTATTGTTCTCGATGCCAATTCCCCGTCACTCACACCGAGCTATGACCCAATCTCAACAATTGTGTATGCCGCCTCACGGGCCGACGTAGTCGATGTGTGGGTTGACGGTGAGCGAGTGGTGAACAATCGAGAACTAACCACAATCGATTTACAACAAGCGATCGCCGATGCTCATGCCGAAGCCGACATCCTGCGACTCAGCGCAGGTGACTGATGTTCCCAACCGGTGACTGATGTTCCAAAGTGGTTCTGCGCTCACGCCGCTTGTGGCCTCGGAGCGATTCTGAAAACGCCGAGACTTAGGACCCTGCAGACCCATCGAGTAGCGGTTCATTGAGCCAGTCGGCTTTCTTAAATGCCCGGCGGACAATGAGCGCGTTTGCCGCGATAGCCAGCACCGCGCCGATGACAATGGGATGGATTGCCATACCGGCCACAACTCCGGCCACGGTGATAGGAACCAACCAGAACCAGAAATAGCGGAACCACAGACGTGAACGTTGATAGGCGGCGAAACCGCCTGCGAGTCGGGCGTCGGCTGCGTTTTCCTGCGGACGGCCGATCCGAACCAGACGACGAATCTGACGACGTTTGTATTTATCGGTCTCGTTCCATGTCTTTGCGAAATCAGCATCAATGGTGCTGTCGCCCTTCGCATCTTTCGCTGAATTCTTTTTCGCCGATGCGTTTAAACGACGGCCGGAACCTGATGAATTTGCCATGTCGGCAGCCTGCCGGAGTTGTTCAACAATCACAAGCGTTTCGGGGACTCGTCACATTGCGTTCACACTTCTGCAGCAACCGGCAACACCAATTCAACCAAACGTACAGAGCACCCACCACACTGCGCACACTCCTACAGCAACCGGCAACATCGATTCAGCCAAACGTGCAGAGCACCCACCACACCGCGCACACTCCTACAGCAACCGGCAACATCGATTCAGCCAAACGTACAGAGCACTCGCCACCGCACACGCACACGCACACGCACACGCACTCCTACAACAACCGGCAACACCAATTCAACCAAACGTACAGAGCACTCGTCACATTGCGATCACACACCTACAACAACCGGCAACACCAATTCAACCAAACGTACAGAGCACTCGTCACATTGCGTTCACACTCCTGGTTGCGCAGAAAAACAGAATCACCTGCGCGTGAAAATATTTCTCGACCGTACGCGGATCAGCCCGGCGGATATGTCCACCGGGCTGATCAACTTCATCTACCTCATGAGGTCAAACGTCAGAGTTGACGAGGCTCTCATGCGTTCCCGCGAAGTCCGGGTACGCCAGGACTCCCATTTCCGGAAGGTCGAGACCAGCGATCTCTTCACCCTCGTCGCTGCGGATACCACCCTTGGTGAGGGCGTTCTGAATCTTGAAGAAGGCATAAGCAATACTCGTCATCACAATGAGGATGGTGAGCGCTCCTGCTACCTGTGAAAGCAACTGGCCCGCACCATTTCCTCCGTAGAAGAGTCCGGTGACGCCCTGTGCCACACCTTCACCTGTCAACGATGTCGTGGTGCCGTTCCAGCCGACGCCAGCGCCGCCAGCATCGACGCCGTACTTGCCATTGGACACAAGGCCCACCGCGAGTACGCCCAGAATGCCGCACACCCCGTGGACGGAAATTGCACCAACCGGATCGTCAATCTTGAACTTACGTTCAATGAGGAACACCGCTTCGATGACAATGACGCCAGCAAACAAACCTATGGCTGCGGCGACCCAAGGATCGACGAATGCAACTGGAGCGGTGACCATGACCAAACCGGCAAGCATGCCGTTGGCCATCATTGCTGGATCGGGTTTACCGGTACGCCGCCAAATCCAGAGCATCGATGAGAAACCACCGAACGCGGCAGCCAAGCCGGTGTTCAGCGCAACAACACCAATTTGCGGATCGCTTGAGGCAAACGTTGACGCCGCATTGAAACCGAACCAACCGAACAGGAGGATAAGAGTTCCAAGTATGGCCATTGGGATGTGATGGCCAGGCAATGCACGTGGCTTGCCTTCCTTACTGAACTTGCCGATACGAGGCCCCAGAACGATTGCGCCGGCCAGCGCTGCGGCACCACCGGTTGCGTGCACCACGCCTGAACCAGCGAAGTCAACGTAACCATTGCCCCAGCTCATGGAGTTTCCGAGTTTGGAGAGCCAGCCGCCGCCCCAGGTCCATGCACCGAAGATCGGGTAGTAGATAGCGCCGCAGAACAAACCCCAAAGGACGAACGACTTGAACTTCCAGCGTTCCGCCATCGAGCCGGTGGGGATTGTGGCGGTGGTGTCCATGAAGGCCACCATGTACAGGAAGAATGCGCAGACTGCTCCGGAGTACGCCAGATTGGATCCATCGAAGAAGGAACCAGCCCAGCCACCCTGCCAGAGGAAGACCCAATCGCCGCTTCCGATAAGAGCACTGCCAGCCGGGTGCGTTAATCCGTAGTCGAAGCCCGGAAGCACATAGCTATAGCCACCGAACATAAACGGGAAACCAACAAGGAAGAACCCGACGAATCCCAAGAAGAAGACGCCAATGTTTGTCGAAACAACGTGGGCCGCGTGCTTTGCTCGACAGAAACCAGTTTCGACTAATGCGAAGCCAGCCTGCATGAAGATCACCATGGCGGCGCCAATAACGATCCACATAAGGTTGCCCGACTGAATTGCGCGGTCGGCATTTGCGGCCACAGTTGCCAGATCGGGGGTTTCTGCTGCAGTTGTCGTCTGAGCAATTGCAGTACCACCGAAGATCGCCAGCGTGCCAATACCTACGGCAGCACCGACAGCAAGTCGTTTGGCGTTCAGAGGAATTCTCCTTCGTGTTGGGGCCACAGCGGCCCAGATGGGTGAAGATTTGCGCTCGTTCATAACGCCTCCACATCTCGCTCACCGGTGCGGATACGGACAGCGGCACTCACGGGAGTAACCCAAACTTTGCCGTCGCCGATCTTGCCGGTACGAGCTGATTCGAGAATTGTGTCAATGACCTGATCGGTTGACTCTGCAGAACACAGAACCTCGATCTTCACTTTCGGCAGCAAATCAATGGTGTATTCAGCGCCGCGATAAGTCTCGGTATGTCCACCTTGGCGACCAAAACCTTTGACTTCGGCGACAGTCATGCCTTGTTGGCCAATGGCCTTCAGCGCGTCCTTCACCTCCTCAACCTTGTGCGGCTTCACAACCGCAGTCACGAGATTGATCATTTCTCCTCCTTAATCAGAGCCAGAGGCTCAAAGCGGACAAAACCTCGGGAAACCGACGCCGTTGTCGCTCCCACGTCAAAGGCGGTTGGCCTCCTGACGCAGTGCTCAATGTACGGAGCGTTAGTTTCTCGATCGTTCGCGGTGCATTGCGGAGACATTCACATTTCCTGTACGCAATCTGTACCAATATCTCGCGAGGACAAGCGCTGTACCAATATCTCGCGAGGACAAGCGCT
>Ga0105051_10000304_pt1 | contig 65847 bp, 64 predicted proteins | sample FRY02_FD_78383 | JGI IMG/M metagenome (GOLD analysis project Ga0105051, IMG submission 78383) | Freshwater microbial communities from Lake Fryxell liftoff mats and glacier meltwater in Antarctica - FRY-02 (megahit assembly) | ecosystem: Environmental > Aquatic > Freshwater > Ice > Glacier... | reverse complement strand
GCGTGTCGCACATTGCGTCGTCGTGGCAAGCACCCCGCGCCTCTCGGCGCAAAATATTGGTTTCAACGAAGTCGCGCGTCGGGCCATCATTACTGATCCGGATTTTCACGGAGGAGACTATTACGCCCACAATACGGTGCCGCGTCATGGGCTATCGGTGGCGCGAATGATTGGTCACATCACCTATTTGTCCGATGATGATATGGCTGAAAAATTCGGTCGTACACAGCGCGAACCTGCGGCGGATGGTGCGTATCGTTATGGTTATGGCGTCGAGTTTGAGGTGGAGTCTTACCTGCGGTATCAAGGGGAAAAGTTTTCCAAGTATTTTGATGCCAATACCTATTTACTGATTACACGAGCACTTGATTATTTTGATCCTGCCAGGCTGACTGGCGGAGATTTTGCGCGTGCGATTGCGCCTGCACAAGCAGATTTTTTATTGGTGTCTTTTGCGACCGACTGGCGGTTTCCTCCTGAGCGTTCGAGAGAAATTGTCCAAGCCTTACTTAAAAATGGGCAGCCTGCAACCTACGCGGAAATTGATGCGCCCCACGGCCATGACGCTTTCTTGCTTGATGATGTGCGCTACCACAGCGTGGTACGTGCTTATTTTCTGAGAATTGCAGCGACGCTTGGGCCAACCTCACAATCTCGTACGGCATCAATTAAGGGGCGGCCATGAGCGAAAAAGCGGTGGGTGGAGAAACAATCCGCGGCGATTTGCGAGGTGATCTCGCACGTATTGCCCAATGGATCCAGCCCAATAGCCGTGTGTTGGACTTAGGCTGTGGTGATGGCACGCTACTCGCTTATTTGCAGCAAGCCAAACATGTCCAAGGTGTGGGCGTTGAAATCAGCGATGCTCGGGTACTCAGTTGTGTGCAGCGCGGCGTACATGTCATCCAGCAAAATCTTGAAGATGGCCTGGCGATGTTTGACGATCAGCAATTCGACACGGTGGTGTTGTCACAGACACTCCAGTCGATGCATCACACTGAGCACATCCTGCGCGAAATGGGTCGAGTCGCGCGTCAAGGCATTGTTTCTTTTCCAAATTTTGGATATTGGCCGCACGGTTGGTCGATCTTGCGGGGGCGCATGCCTGTCACGGGGCAAATGCCCTACGACTGGTACAACACGCCAAATATCCATCTTTGTACGCTCAAAGATTTTGAACGATTGGCGGCTACTCTGCATTTCACAGTGCTGGAACGTGCAACTTTTAACGATGAACGTGAGGTTAAATTTCTGGCGGGTTGGCGCAGCACGTTAGCGGCATATCGCTTTAGCGCCTCGAATGTGGCTACCCCTTTTATTGCTTCTGCTTCAGGCGCTCCGCAGGCAACGTCGACGCACCAAGCAACATGACGACCGCGAGTCCCAATCCTCCCGAGACAGTCGCGATCCCCGCCTCGCAGCTCTACACCCGCAGGCGAGTCGCACCCTTGTTGGCGCTGGGTTTTGCCAGCGGCCTACCGCTTGCTCTGACAGGTGGGACATTACAGGCTTGGGCGACGATCGAGCAGGTCTCGCTACAAGAGATTGGTTTTCTGACTTTAGTCGGCACGGCCTACACGTTGAAGTTTCTCTGGGCGCCATTTGTAGATCGCTATGCGCCTCCTTTCTTGGGCCGCAGGCGCGGCTGGATGCTGGTCACTCAACTGTTACTCGCCCTCGGCATCATGGCGATGGGCCTGATGTCGCCTGGCCAAGCACTCTTGCCTCTGGCGCTCTTAGCCGTTGCGGTCGCGTTTTGTTCCGCGACCCAGGATATTGCTTTTGATGCGTATCGCAGTGACGTATTGCACAAGGAGGAAAGAGGGGCGGGGGCTGCTTTGTCGGTTCTTGGCTATCGACTCGCGATGCTGACCTCTGGCGGACTCGCACTCATTATTGCGGATCAGTGGCTAGGCTGGGGGCATACCTATATGTTGATGGGTGGCTTGATGCTCGTGGCTGCGCTCGCGACTTTTTGGGCACCTGAACCTGAGGTGCCTGCACAAATCCCTCGTTCGCTTTCGCGTGCGGTGATCGAGCCGTTCAAGGAGTTTTTTGGTCGACCCGAAGCGATTACGGTGTTGATATTGATTGTGCTTTACAAGTTAGGCGATGCTTTTGCAGGCGCACTGTCCACCACCTTTCTGATCCGTGCGGCGGGTTACACGGCCACAGAGGTTGGAACGGTCAATAAACTACTCGGGTTGACCGCAACCATTGTGGGCGCACTGACAGGCGGCGCTTTAATGGCGAAACTGGGTCTCTATCGGTCTTTGTTGTTGTTTGGTTTTTTGCAAGCCGTTTCGAATCTGGGTTTCTGGGTGATTTCGATTGGGCCCCACAGCGTGTGGTTAATGGCTGCCGGAGTGAGTTTGGAAAATCTGTGTGGCGGGATGGGCACGGCGGCTTTCGTTGCCCTATTGATGGGCTTGTGTAACCGTGATTTCTCCGCAACGCAGTTCGCCTTGCTATCGGCGCTGTCGGCGGTGGGACGTACTTATCTTGCAGGACCGTTGACGCCACCGCTCGTCGAGTTTGCCGGTTGGCCGACCTTTTTTCTGATCACGGTCGCAATCGCTTTGCCAGGTATTCTCTTGTTGCGTTGGCGCCGAAAAGACATCGATAGGATCGATGCCGCCGGCATTTAACAAACGGTTTGATCAAGCGATCAGTAAATCGTAGTAAACATGCTGCGTATGTATTTCAGGCGTTGAGCTTGAAGTCATAGTCGATCGTGAGCGGTGCGTGATCGGAAAAGCGCTCCTCTTTGTAGATGCTGGTCGCGCGAGCCTGTGCGGCGATTCCTGGTGTGGCTAGTTGATAATCTAGCCGCCAGCCAACGTTCTTGGCCCAGGCTTGTCCGCGATTACTCCACCATGTGTATTGTTCTGGGCGTGGGTCAAGCGTTCTGAACACATCAACAAATCCGATCTCATCGATCGTATTAGTCAGCCATGCCCGTTCCTCGGGCGTGAATCCCGAATTTTTCTGATTGGATTTCCAGTTTTTGAGATCAATTTCTTGGTGGGCGATATTCCAGTCCGCACACACGATGTATTCGCGTTTGGTTTTTTTATGGTCATCCATGAGTCCCTGCAGCCAGGGGCCAAATTTCTCCAGAAAACGAAACTTTGCTTCTTGGCGCTCAGGTCCGCTTGAACCCGAGGGCAGGTAAGCGCTGACGACTGTTAGATTAGACCAGTCCGCTCGGATCACGCGACCTTCTGGGTCGAACTCAGGACATCCGATTCCTTTGAGGATGCGCTCGGGTTGTTCTCTGAGATAAATACCGACGCCGCTATAGCCTTTTTTATCGGCGGCACAGAAGTGACCGGTATAGTCCAGGGGGTGCTGATAATCGTCTTGAATATCCGCTAGATGAGCCTTGAGTTCTTGAAGGCATAAGATGTCAGCTTGATGTGATTTGAGCCAGTCGAGCAGGCCCTTTTTATAAGCCGAGCGAATGCCGTTCAAGTTCAGAGAGGTGATGCGCAGCAAGGCGGTGCTCCTAGTCGGTGAGATAATGTTGCGTATTGAATATTGAGTCGTGTCTGAGAGGAATGCTATGTCGCTAGGTGCTGATCGTCGTGATTTTGTGCAGTTTGCCTTAAAAGAGGGCGTATTGCGTTTTGGGAGTTTTGTGACCAAGTCCGGCCGGACCAGTCCGTATTTTTTTAATGCGGGCCTTTTTAATACGGGTGCCTCGGTAGGTCGACTTGCGCAATTTTATGCTCAGGCGCTGCTTGACTCCAAGTTGCCATTCGACATGCTGTTTGGCCCAGCTTACAAAGGTATTCCTTTAGCCACGGCCACATCGGTGGCGCTCGCCTCAAATGCAGCCATGCAAGGTCTTGACGTCCCCTTTGCTTATAACCGCAAAGAAGCCAAAGATCATGGGGAGGGTGGTGTATTGGTGGGAGCACCACTTAAAGGTCGGGTCGTCATTATTGATGACGTGATTACTGCAGGCACTTCGGTAAAGGAATCTGTCGAAATCATTCGTGCCGCTGGCGCTGAGCCTTGTGCGGTACTGATCGCAATGGATCGCATGGAACGCGCCGGACCGGATGGTGCGTTATCGCCGCATTCTGCCGTCCAGGAAGTGCAGCAGAAATACGGTTTACCGGTCGTCAGCATTGCATCGCTGACAGACATCTTGTCGCTGTTGGACCAGAATGCCGAGTTTGCGCAGCACCGCAGCGCGGTGCTGGCGTATCGTCAACGTTACGGGATCTGAACTTTAAGGGTTCTGAACGTAAAGGGTTCTGAACGTAAATGGATCTGAACGTTAAGGGATCTGATTAACGCCCCGTTTTTAGCTGTCCAGCTTAGCCTTGAGCAGGTCATTGACCTGCTGAGGGTTGGCCTTGCCTTTAGCTGCTTTCATGATTTGGCCAACGAGGGAGTTAAACGCCTTTTGTTTGCCAGACCGGTATTCGGCCACAATCGCAGCATTTTCAGCTAGGACCGCATCAATCATGGCAGTGATTGCACCTGTGTCACTGATCTGAGTGAGCCCTTTGGCTTGAATGATTGAGTCTGGTTGGCCCTGATGTTCACCTGCCCACATCGCGGCAAAGACATCGCGCGCGATTTTGTTGGAGACTGTGCCATCGATAATGCGTGTCAACAGTGCTGCCAGACTCGCTGCTGAAACTGGACATTGTGAGATGTCTTTTTCTTCACGATTCAGTGTGGCGGATACTTCGCCCATGATCCAGTTGGCCGCAAGCTTGGCTTGGTCGGGAGGCAACGCGGCATTGACGCTTTCGAAATAGCCAGCAAGATCGCGACTGCTTGAGAGCTGTGCAGCATCGACCGGCGCCAGGCCAAATTCTGAAATAAAGCGTGTCCGTAAGGCTGCTGGTAGCTCAGGCATTGTCGCGCGCACGGACTCAATCCAGCTTGACTCAATCACGAGTGGTGGGAGATCAGGATCTGGAAAATAACGATAATCGTGTGAGTCTTCTTTGCTGCGCATGCTGCGCGTTTCATCGCGCTCCGAATCGTAAAGCCGTGTTTCTTGGACCACTCGGCCGCCGTCTTCGATCAGTTCGATTTGACGACGCACTTCGTATTGAATAGCGCGCTCAAGGAATTTGAATGAGTTGACGTTTTTGATCTCACAGCGTGTGCCGAACTCTACTTGACCAACTGGCCGGATCGAGACGTTGGCATCAATGCGAAAAGAGCCCTCTTGCATGTTGCCATCACAAATGCCAAGCCACATCACCAAACTATGGAGTGACTTCGCATACGCGACAGCCTCAGCGGCAGAACGCATCTCTGGCTCGGACACGATTTCAAGCAACGGCGTACCGGCACGGTTTAAGTCAATCCCCGAAGACGCTTCACCGTGCGGACCCACGAAATCATCATGCATGGATTTACCCGCATCCTCTTCGAGGTGCGCACGCGTCAGATTGACGGTTTTTTCCTGATCACCGACAAAAAAGCTCAGTGTGCCGCCTTGTACAACTGGAATCTCAAACTGGCTGATCTGATAATTTTTGGGTGAGTCAGGATAAAAGTAATTTTTGCGAGCAAAAATTGAGCGTGGTGCGATGAAGGCATCCACCGCAAGTCCGAAACGAATGGCCAGCTCAACAGCGGCTTTATTCATGACTGGTAGTGAGCCAGGCAGCGCGAGATCGACCTCGTTGGCCTGTGTGTTGGGCAGAGCGCCATAGCGGGTGCTGCTTCCCGAGAAAATTTTGGTCTGAGTCGAGAGCTGGGTGTGTGTCTCCAGTCCGATCACGATTTCCCATGCCATTATGCTTGCCCCGCTACGCGTTGATGCCAGTCCGTGACTTGTTGATATTGTTGGGCGACTGCGAGCAGCCGTCCCTCGTCGAAATAATTACCGATAATTTGTAGACCAATAGGCAAGGGCTTGCCCGAGACGCCGGTGCCGAAGCCGCAGGGGATCGACATGCCAGGAAGCCCAGCAAGATTTAAGCCCAAGGTGTAAATATCGGCGAGCCAATCGGCAGTCGGGTCGTTTTGATCTTGCTGGATGGGCTGGGCAACCGTTGGTGTCACGGGACCCATGATGACATCACAATGTTGTGTAAACGCAGCTTGAAAATCGTCAGCGATCATGCGGCGTAAGCGTTGGGCTTGTAGATAATACGCATCGTAGTAGCCGTGCGAAAGAACATAGGTGCCGATCAGAATGCGGCGTTGCACTTCAGGCCCAAAGCCCTCCGCGCGCGATCGGCCCGTCATGTCAGCGAGGTCTGTATAAGACTCGCTCCGATGCCCATAGCGCACGCCATCGTAACGTGACAGATTGCTTGAGGCTTCTGCGGGCGCAATGACGTAATACGCGGGGATGGAGAGTTGGGTGCGTGGCAGGGAGATGTCGACGCGCTGTGCACCCAGCTTTTGGAATTGAACCAAGGCAGCTTCTACGGCTTGGGCGACGTCGGTTGATAAGCCTTCGCCAAAAAACTCTTTAGGTACGCCAATACGCAGCCCTTTGAGGGGCTGCGCAGGGTTGCCATTGAAGTCTGCGGCTGCACTGTCGAACTCGGCGCGAATGCGGCCTTGCGCATTGGGTAAGCCCTTGCAGTGCTCGGCGCTTGTGGCGTCTTTTTGATCAAAGCCACTCATCACATCCAGCATATCTACGAGGTCCAAGGCGCTGTTGGCCAATGGTCCCGCCTGATCGAGGCTCGAGCCATAGGCAATCATGCCGTAGCGTGAAACTGCACCATAGGTAGGCTTGATACCACTTACCCCGCAAAGCGCCGCTGGCTGGCGGACTGAGCCACCCGTGTCCGTGCCGGTCGCCGCAATGACAAGTTTTGCAGCGACCGCAGCGGCAGAGGCGCCTGAGGAACCGCCGGGTACGGCGCTGCGATCCCATGGGTTGTGTGTTGGTCCAAATGCGGAGTGTTTATTACCAGAGCCCATCGCGAACTCGTCACAATTCAGTTTGCCAAGACTGACACAGCCCGCCTCTAGTAATTGATGGACAACCGTCGCATCAAAAGGGCTGGTGTAGTTGCGCAGCATATTGCTGGCCGCCGTGGTGCGCCAGCCTTTTGTGACAAAGAGATCCTTATGGGCGATAGGCAGGCCGGTCAGGATGTTTCCTCGGCCTGCGGCCAAGGTGGCGTCTGCTTCTCGTGCTTGGGCAAGCGTCAGATCTGCATCAACATGAACAAAGGCGTTCAGACTAGCTTGTTGCTTAATCTGGTCGAGGCAATCTTGCGCGATTTCGGTCGCACTCAGTTTGCGACTGGCTAAAGCTTGGCTTAGCGCCGTGATGTTGGGGTAGTGCAAAAGGGCATTCGACATCTTATTCAATTACCTTTGGAACCAGGAATAAGCCATTGGCGGCGCCGGGAGCGTTGGCCATCAGTGCCGCACGACGCTCTGTCGAGGTGATTTCAGTCACAACATCGTCTCGAAGACGCAAGTGGACGTCTGACACCGCGGCGAGCGGGTGCGCTAAAGGCTCTATGCCGGTCGTGTCGACCGACTGAAGGGCCTCTATCACGGACAGGATCTTATTGAGGTCCGTTTGTGCCTGATCAAGCTGGTCAGGTGTGAGGTGAAGCCTTGCGAGGCGGGCGATAAGGGCGACTTCTTGGTCTGTGAGGGCCATAGGACAGATTTAATCCATTCAGGGGGTCTGCTCGTGACTTTCCGAGCTTGACGAGAGCAAATTTTGCCGAGACTTAAAGAATTATAAGTTATGATAGAGGGCTAATCGCCGCTTGTTGCGCGCATCAATTTTTCTGGCTGGGCTCTTATGTTCGGATTCCTGCGTAGTTATTTCTCCACCGACATGGCAATCGATCTCGGTACTGCCAACACGCTTATTTACGTCCGTGGTAAAGGCATCGTGCTTGACGAGCCTTCAGTGGTTGCGATCCGCCACGAGGGTGGTCCCGGAGGCAAAAAAATCATTCAAGCTGTCGGCCGCGAAGCCAAGCAGATGCTAGGCCGCGTGCCCGGTAACATCGAGGCGATTCGTCCGATGAAAGACGGTGTGATTGCTGATTTCACTGTGACCGAGCAAATGCTCAAGCAATTTATTCGCATGGTACACCCGCGAAATATGTTTGCACCGAGCCCCCGGATTATCGTTTGCGTCCCCTGCGGTTCAACGCAGGTTGAGCGTCGTGCGATCCGTGAGTCTGCGTTGGGCGCTGGCGCAAGCCGCGTTTATTTGATTGAGGAGCCGATGGCTGCTGCGATCGGGGCAGGTCTGAATGTCTCGGATGCCAGCGGTTCGATGGTGGTCGATATCGGTGGTGGCACGACCGAAGTTGCCGTGATTTCTCTTGGTGGTATGGTTTACAAGGGTTCGGTTCGGGTCGGTGGTGACAAATTCGACGAGGCCATCGTGAATTACATCCGTCGTAACTACGGCATGTTGATTGGCGAGCCCACAGCAGAACTCATCAAGAAAGAGATCGGTTCGGCTTTCCCTGGCTCCGAAGTTCGCGAAATCGAAGTCAAAGGTCGCAACCTAGCCGAGGGTGTGCCTCGCAGCTTTACGGTTTCCTCTAATGAGATCCTTGAGTCACTGACAGATCCATTAAATCAAATCGTTTCAGCCGTCAAAATTGCCTTGGAAAATACCCCTCCAGAACTTGGTGCGGATATCACCGACAAAGGAATTTCTTTGACGGGCGGTGGTGCGTTACTGCGAGATCTGGATCGTTTGCTTCAAGAGGAAACAGGTTTGCCGGTGATTGTTGCTGAAGACCCCTTAACGTGTGTCGTACGCGGTTGCGGCGATGCGCTAGAGCACCTTGAGAAATTGGGTGCGATCTTTATTAACGACTAGTCGGCCTGGCTCTTGTTTGGTTCGGAGGGTTTGCACCGTCCGCACATCAGTATCAATGGTTTGTATGATTGGTGCACAAATAGGCTTGGTGGCTTAGTATTGAGCTCTGATGCAACGACACGTCACCCTGCGACTTTTTCGGCGCGGTCCCGCAGCCGAAGTCATTCTGACACTGCTGGTGCTGTTCTCGATCGTCTTGATATTTACCGATGCGACGTGGAGCAGGACTAATCCTGTACGTCAGTCAATCTCGACGGCACTCTATCCTTTTCAGCGATTGGTCTTATTCCCACGAGATTTAATGACGACCTTTGATGAGTGGTTGAATGCAGCCGCAATGATCAAGTCTGAAAACGAAGCGCTGCAACGCCAACGGATTGTTCTGGCACAAGTCTCAACGAATGCAGCACTTCTTTCTGCGGAAAATACGCAACTCAGGCGCTTGTTAGGCGTTCTGGATACCGCTGTCGATCGCCCTACTGTCGTGGTCGAGGTGTTGTACGAGCCTGTCAATGCCTTCACCAGACGCATTGTATTTAACAAAGGAAGTCGAGCAGGCATCGCGCAAGGGATGCCTGTGATTGATGAGAGTGGCGTGGTGGGTCAAATCACACGTGTGACGCCGATGTCCTCTGAAGCCGCGATGCTAACCGATGAAATTGTTTCCATCCCTGTACAGGTGCTGCGCAATGGTTTGCGGTTGATCGCCTTTGGCTCAAGCACGCCCGGCAAGGTCGAGGTGCGCTACTTTTCTTCGGATGCAGATTTGCGCCAGGGTGACGAGCTCGTCACGAGTGGTGTTGGGGGCGTATTCCCAGCGGGGCTGTCGGTGGGGCGGATCGATCATGTTGAGCGCAGTCCAGCATCGGGCTTTGCCCGTGCAGAAGCAAAACCTTTATCTCATCCGGAACGTCACAGACATTTTCTTGTCTTACAAGTCCCAGTTGGAGACGGCTTAACCTTATTAACCCCAACGGCCGCTACATTCGTTAAGGATCCGTTGGATGCGACAGGTAAGATCAAGTGAGCGTGCGGGTATGAAGCCACGCCTAAAAAGACCGCCGATGCCAATGGCGCATGCTGTCGGACCTGAGTCTCTCGAAAATACGATGGGCGCAGGCTACGTCTGGGCAACCATGTTGACAGTCTGGATTTTGTCCCTACTGCCTTGGCGTGTCTGGCATGCCGCACCTGAGATGCTGTTGCTGGTGATCACGTTCTGGTCGTTGCATGACTCGCGGCGTGTTGGGATGATGATTGCTTTTTTGTTCGGCCTCACGCTGGATGTTCATGATGTAGGGCCTCTCGGGCTTCAAGCACTCATGTACACCTTGACCGTTTATGGTGCGCAGGCGATGCAACGTAGAATCTTGCGTTTTGATTTGTTTCAGCAGGCCCTTCATCTGTTGCCTATTTTTGTTGGCGCTAAGTTCGTGACGGTCTTGATTGGTGCGTTTCTTGTCAGTGCTTGGCCAGGTTGGTCTTGGTTGTTTAGCGCACTATTGACGGCTGCGCTATGGCCTTTAGTGGGATGGTTGCTTTTGTTGCCTCAGCATCGTCTGGACGATGCTGAGTCCGGCTCTGCCTGAGCCCGATGAAACATGTTTGACTTCAAGCAAGCAGATCAACAGCAAAAGAGACGCTTTCTCGTCAGGGCGCTGATCGCTGGCGTTTTCGCTGTTGTTTGTTTCTCTTTGCTAGGCTGGCGGTTTTGGATCTTGCAGGTTGAGCGGCATGAAAGTTTGGCTGCGCGGGCGGACAACAACCGCATCGCGGTGTTGCCTATCCCTCCACGCCGTGGCGATATCGTCGATCGGAATGGGGAAGTGCTCGCTCGCAATTACCTCAGCTTTACGCTTGAAGTCGTGCCTGGACGGGCAGGGAATATCGATGAGCTTCTAAATAGGTTGACCCCTGTTGTGTACGTCAGCAGCGCTGACCAACGTCGCTTCAAGCGAAGAGTCAACGAATCGGGTAAATACGCCAATATTGTTTTACGCAACAACTTGAATGAGACTGAGGCAGCTTGGTTCTCTGCGCATTCGCTGCGCTTCCCAGGTGTTGATTTGCGGGCACGTTGGGTACGCGAATATCCCCAGGGTAAAGCTGCGGGGCACGTGGTGGGTTATGTGGGACGTATTTCTGAGACCGATGTGACGATTCTCGAAGAAAAGAGAGAGTTAGGTAACTATCGCGGCACCGACATCATAGGTAAGAAGGGCATCGAGAAAACCTACGAAGCAGCCTTACATGGCAAAACAGGTTTTGAGGAAGTCGAGGTGACCTCGCGCGGTAAGCCCGTCCGCCGTTTGCGCAAAGTTGATCCGACGCCAGGCTCTAACCTCGTCCTATCGATTGATATGGAGCTCCAACGTATCGCTGAGGCTGCCTTCAAGGATCAGCGCGGAGCGCTAGTCGCGATTGAGCCCTCCACGGGAGATGTGTTGGCGTTCGTTTCTCAGCCTTCTTATGATCCAAATTTATTTATTGATGGGATTGATGTAGAAAGTTGGCGTCGGCTAAATGAGTCGCCTGACCACCCTCTGATTAATCGACCCGTTTACGGCACATATCCGATTGGCTCGACTTACAAGCCCTTTGTTGCACTCGCCGCTCTTGAGCTCAACAAGCGGCGCGCCTCAGATCGGATCAGTGACCCAGGCTATTTTGAGTTTGGAGGCCAGCGGTTTCGTAATGCGGGGTCAGCGGCTTTTGGCTCAATCGACATGCATCAGGCTTTAGTTGTGTCCTCTGATACTTATTTTTATTCACTTGCACCTGAGATCGGCGTCAATGCCTTGCACGATTTTATGAAGCCATTTGGTTTTGGTCAGATCACAGGGATTGATATCGAAGGTGAGCGTCGTGGTGTGCTGCCCTCAACGGAGTGGAAACGAAACGCTTACAAAAAACGCGAGCAACAGCGCTGGTATGCGGGTGAGACGATTTCGGTGGCGGTTGGGCAAGGTTACAACGCCTTCACATTGATGCAGTTGGCCCAAGCAACGGCGGTATTGGCCAATGATGGGACATATATGCAGCCGCACCTAGTGCGTGCGATTAAAAATACGACGACCGGAGAGGAGCGACTGACTGTTGCGGAGGCTTCGCATCGTATTCCCTTAAAGCCAGAAAATATTCAGGCAATCAAGCGTGCGCTAGCGGAAGTGACGGTCTCCGGTACAGCGCGTCAGGCATTTGCCGGTGCGCCCTATCAAACTGCAGGTAAAACGGGCACAGCGCAGGTGTACAGTTTGAAGGGTGGTAAATATCAAAGTAGTGCGATCGATGAGCGTCTTCGTGATCACGCACTGTTCATGGCCTTTGCACCTGTTAAAGATCCTAAGATCGCGATCGCCGTGTTGGTTGAAAATGCGGGTTGGGGTGGTAGTGTGGCGGCACCGATTGCGCGCAAGGTTTTTGACGCGTGGTTGTTGCGCGCGCCCAAGGAGCCTCGGGCGACACAATGAAACAAATATTCAAGTTCATTCTAAGGGGGGTCACGGCGTTTGACTGGCCGCTCATGATCGTGTTGCTACTGCTAGGCGCAACCGGCCTTTTGGTCATGCACTCTGCAGTGGGAGGCACCGACTGGCGCTACGCTGATCACATGCGTAACTCCATGATTGCCTTTGGCGTCATGTGGGTCGTTGCAATGGTGCCTTTTCAATATATTTTGAAACTGGCTGTGCCCTTTTATATCCTAGGAGTAGTGCTGCTGTTCGGGGTGGAGTTCTTTGGCTCGACCAGCAAGGGTGCAACCCGTTGGCTCAGTCTGGGTTTTGCGAGAATTCAACCCTCCGAGATGATGAAAATCGCCTTGCCCTTGATGCTAGCTTGGTACTTTCACAAGCGTGAAAGCTCACTGAAGTTTTATGATTTTTTGGTCGCTGGCGCTTTGCTTGCGGTGCCGTTCATGTTGATTGTCTTACAACCCGACTTAGGCACGGCCCTCCTTGTGTTTGGTGCGGGATTTTGCGTAATTTACTTTGCCGGTTTGTCTTTCAAACTGCTCGTCCCAATCTTAGTTTCTGTGTTGTTAGGTATCGGCGGCCTTCTTGTTTATCAGGATGAGTTGTGCCAAGAGGAAACAGATTGGGTCGTGTTGCACACCTATCAAAAGAATCGGGTGTGTACCTTGCTTGATCCAACCAATGATCCGCTTGGCAAGGGGTTTCACACTATTCAATCGACCATCGCAGTTGGTTCAGGTGGTGTGTACGGGAAAGGCTACATGAGTGGGACCCAGACGCACTTGGACTTCATTCCAGAGCGCACAACAGATTTTATTTTTGCCGTGTTCGCAGAAGAGTTTGGCCTATACGGTGGCGTGACCTTATTGATTCTTTACTTGTTATTGATCTTTAGAGGCCTCGCGATTGCTATTCGAGCGCCTACGCACGCTAGCCGGCTATTGGCGGGCGCACTGTCGATGATTTTATTTGTCTATGTTTTTGTCAATATTGGTATGGTCACCGGCATGTTGCCAGTCGTTGGGGTGCCATTACCTTTATTGAGTTATGGCGGAACCGCGCTGTTGATGATTGGGATCGCGTGCGGCATCCTCATGAGTATCAGTCACTACCTGCCTACTGACGATTAGTTTTAATGGGGGAGGCTGCCGCTCACAAGAGTTGGTCGATGAGAAGTCCGTCCAAGAGTTTACGAACGGGTGCAGGGAGCCCAAGTGCGCTCAGCTCTTCGTAGTGCACCCAACGGCGGAGTCCTTGGGATCGCGCCTCTTGCTCTGGCTGGCCAGCGGCATGCGCCTCGTTCGCAATCATTGCGAATACTGGTGTGATTGTCAGGCGGTAGTGTGTAAAAACATGCAAAAACGGCGCAAGTGTCTGCAAGTCGCATGAAGCGACGCCGATCTGTGCGCAGGCTTGCGCGGGGCTCATTGCTGCATCAAATTCCGGCAGACTCCATAGGCCGCCCCAAATCCCTGATTCGGGTCGTTGCTCAAGAAGTACGTGCTTATTTCTGCAGGCGATCAGCATGCCCGTTGCACGCTCAGGCAAGACCTTACGTTTGCGTGGCCACGGGAGCTCTTCGGTACGACCCGTACGTCGAGCGACACAGCCTTTCTGAATCGGACAGGCCTGACACTTTGGACGACTCCGTGTGCAGAGCGTAGCACCCAGATCCATTTGACCTTGCGTGTAACGCGCCATGGCGTCAGGGTTCTTTGCACAGGTCTTCACCGTTGGCAACGAAGCCTGTGCATGTGCCCACAACTGGATTTCCGTTGCGCGCTGTGTTGGGTCACCTTCAACTGCAAAATAGCGCGCGAACACGCGTTTGACGTTGCCATCCAAAATGGCTGCACGCTCCCCATAACAAAATGCCGCAATGGCTGCCGCAGTCGAAGGACCAATGCCGGGCAGTGTCGCCAAGCCCGCCGCATCCTGCGGAAAGCTGCCCTGCCAATCCCGCATGACGCGTTGGGCGCAGGCGTGTAAGTTACGTGCTCGCGCGTAGTAGCCTAGGCCGGCCCACTGTGCCATCACAGACTGTTGAGATGCTTTCGCAAGACTCGCCACGTCTGGGAAGTGACTTAAAAAACGCAGGTAATACTCGATGACAGCGCTCACTTGCGTCTGTTGCAACATGATTTCTGATAGCCACACGCGGTAAGGATCACGGGTGTTTTGCCATGGCAAATCGTGGCGCCCATGGGTAATCTGCCAGGCAATAATTTGATCGGCTACGGTCATGAGTTGAGTGAGCCGTGTATTAGAAGCGGGTATTGCGCTGTACGGACCAACGAGCCGAAAGCGCACCAAGCGCTGCCACGCACAAGACAGCGACTATTAGCACAAGCGGCGAGGGCAGACTCAGCATGAACTCCGAGTCGTAGGTGCGCGCCAGAGAGGCGAGCGCGTCGTTGAGCGGAGAGAGCGTCAAGTGTGCGATACCGATACTGATTAGTGTCGCGAGTGTGCAGGTGAGTGCGCCCAAGTAAAGAAATGGGCGCCGCACGAAGGCTTCCGTCGCACCGACGAGCCTGGCGACCCCGATCTCTTCGCGCTGCGAAAGCGCTTGCATCCTAACCGTGTTAAAGACAGTAGCAAGCACCACCAACATGACACTCAGTGCGAGCAAAAATAGTCCAATACGTCCAAATCGCAGCAGTGCCTCGAGCCTTTGGACCCAGGCGCTGTCAAGTTGTACAAGATCGACCCCTGGCCATTTGCGCCATGAACGCGCCATCTCGTCGGCGCGTGATGCCAAGTCCTCGCCTGCTGCAAGCTCAACAATAATGGCATCTGGCAGTGGGTTGTTTGGTAGAACTTTCAGGGCTTGCTCCCACGCGGGGTTCGTACGTAAATCCGCGAGCGCTCGGTCTTTGGGTACCACGCGCACCTGTGTGGTTTGATCCGGATGGTCTTGTCGAATACGACGCGCGAGTTGCTCTGCTTGTCCGACGGGTGCATCGGTTTTTAAAAATACAGTGAGCTCAGGAGTCACAGAGACTTGTCGAGCCACTGGCTGAAGGGAAATCAAAAAGGACGCACCCAGCAGAGGTAATGCTAAAGCCAGCGCGATCACTAAAAGATTGGTGAGTGAAGAGATAGGCTGCGCCAAGAGGCGTCGAACAGTGATGAGCAACGCATAGCGATGTTGTCTGAGTAGGCTTTTCATTAAACATTGCCCCCCAGATGCGGTTCTTGGGGCCCCGTATGAGCCGAGTTTGGCTGGGTAGCACTCGCGGCCGTTCGCCTAGCGGCCGAGTCAGCGAATTTTCCTGGCTCGATTTTAAACGCACGTGTGGCGTATTCGGCCATCAGTTCATCATCGTGAGAAGCGATGACAGTTGTGACGCCGACACGATTGAAATCTTTAAAAACAGACATGATCCGGCGGGCGGTGTCGCGATCAAGACTCGCGGTCGGCTCGTCGGCGATGAGAATGGCGGGGCGGTTGACGATCGCGCGTGCGATCGCGAGCCTCTGTTGCTCTCCTCCGGATAGCTCAATGGGCGGCGCATTTTCTTTTGCGCTCAGGCCGACTTTGTCGAGAGCCGCGCGCGCGCGGGCTCGCGCGACGCTTGACGCCAATCCGGTGACGGTCAGCGGCAATAAAACGTTTTCAATGACGCTACGATCGAATAGTAAATGGGTGTCTTGCAGAATGACGCCCACAGAGCGTCTTAGGTATGGCCTAGCACGTGCAGAAAGTTGCTCAAGGCGTTGGCCGTTAACCTGAATGGAGCCTCTACTTGGAGCCTCGAGTCCGCCAATCAGTTTTAACAGTGTCGATTTACCCGCACCCGAGGGGCCGGCAACGTAGACGAACTCTCCGGCGGCAACCTGAAAAGTAATGTCCGCAAGGATGTTTCGGCCTTGGCCGTAGGATTTGAAGACGTGCTGGAATTCGATCATGACATCACATAGGTTATTCCCTAATAATAACCCTGCCTGCGATCGAATTAATAAGCATATGAAGCATCAATTATTGACGGCGAGGGATTTCCCCCATACAGTTCAGTAATATGTAAGGCTACCATTGGTGCTTTGCACAATTAGTCCTGCGGCAAGCCTAGTTGGCTGCCGTCCCCCGTAGTGTTTCGGAGATCGAGTGATGAAATTCTTAAAACTAGCAGTGGTCGGCGCGGCGATGTTGGCTGCCAACACCGTGGCCCATGCCGGCCCAACGTTTGATAACGTTAAAAAGAAAGGCTTCGTCCAGTGCGGCACCAATACAGGATTGGCCGGCTTTTCCGCGCCTGACAGTAAAGGTGTCTGGTCGGGTTTGGACATTGATATGTGCCGTGCAATCGCCGCAGTGATGTTCGGTGACGCATCCAAAGTCAAATTCACCCCTTTGACCGCCCAGCAGCGCTTTACGGCACTGCAGTCTGGTGAAATCGACGTGTTGACACGTAACACGACACAGACAATGACGCGCGACACCTCGCTGGGTCTGATCGGTGCGGGCGTTAACTTTTATGACAGCCAAGGTGTGATGGTTCGCAAGGACCTGAATATCAAAAGCGTTAAAGAGCTCAGCGGCGCAACGGTTTGTGTTCAGCCTGGCACCACCACCGAATTGAATCTGGCTGATTATTTCCGTGCGAACAAGCTAACTTTCAAACCAGTTGTGATCGAAAAAGTTGACGAAGTTGTGCGCGCTTACGATTCAGGCCGTTGCGATGCCTACACGACGGATAAGTCAGGCTTGGCTTCATCGCGTACAACGCTTAAGAACCCAGCTAACAACATCATCTTGCCTGAGGACCTCTCCAAAGAGCCGTTGGGTCCACAGGTTCGTCAGGGCGATGAGCAGTGGCTCAACGTTGTTCGTTGGGCGCTTTATGCCATGATCGAAGCCGAAGAGTATGGCATTACCACTAAGAATGTCGATGAAATGCTCAAGAGCACGAATCCCAACGTTCAGCGCATTCTGGGTGTTACGCCAGGAATGGGTAAAAATCTGGGTGTCTCGGAAAAGTGGGCTTATGACATCGTCAAACAAGTCGGTAATTACGGCGAAAGCTTTGAGCGCAACGTTGGTGTGAACACACCGCTGAAGCTTGAGCGTGGTCTGAACGCACAGTGGACCAAAGGTGGTCTGATGTACGCTTGGCCAATCCGCTAATCTCAATTGACACATAGGGGCGACTGCTTTGCGGTCGCCCTAAGTTATGACGAAGCCAAAAGAATCTCAAGACGCCCCAAATTCCCGACGACGATTGTCGTGGAATGATCCCGGTATGCGCGCGATCATCTATCAAGTTATCGCGCTCCTTGCTGTAGGCAGTGCGATCTGGTTTTTGATTCACAACACATTAAATAACTTGTCAGCACGCAATATTTCGACAGGTTTTGGTTTTCTTAGCAAAGAAGCAGGTTTTGCAATCGGCGAGACCCCCATTGAGTACAGCCCCGCGAGCACCTATGCGCGAGCCATCACGGTCGGTTTGCTCAATACCCTTAGGGTTGCCCTAATCGGGATCGTACTTGCCACCATCCTAGGCACCATTATCGGGATTGCGCGTCTTTCCCGAAACTGGTTGATCCGCAAGATCTCAAGCATTTACGTCGAGGTCATGCGTAATATCCCTTTGTTATTGCAGCTGTTTTTTTGGTACGCCATTATTTCAGAGACTCTGCCGGGGCCGCGTCAGGCGATGCATCCTCTACCTGGTGTGTTTGTCTCCAATCGTGGCATCCAGATGCCGACGGTTCAAGGCGAGGGTTTGTTCTGGCTCTTCGTAGGTTTGGCGGTCGCACTAGTATTAATTTTTGGTTTGTTTAAGTGGGCGCGTAAGAATCAAGAAAAAACGGGCCAAATCTTCCCGTCTGGTCGCTGGTCGATCGCGTTGTTGCTGTTGCTTCCGGCAGGTCTTTGGTTTTTTAGTGGCACATCACTCTCTTTGGATGTGCCGGAGCTCAAAGGCTTTAACTTCGCAGGAGGCATGACGTTGTCGCCTGAGTTTGCCGCATTACTTTTGGGCTTAGTGATTTATACGGCTGCCTTCATTGCCGAGGTCGTGCGTTCAGGTATTCAGTCCGTCAATCGCGGTCAATGGGAAGCCGCCGAAGCGCTAGGACTCAAACGCTCACATGTGTTGCGCTTGATTGTCTTGCCACAGGCTTTGCGCGTGATCGTGCCTCCGATGACAAGCCAGTATTTGAACATTACAAAAAACAGTTCACTCGCCGTTGCAATTGGCTATCCAGATATCGTGTCTGTGATCAATACGACGTTAAATCAGACGGGCCAAGCGATCGAAGGCATCATGATGATTATGGCGGCCTACCTGACGGTCAGCTTGTCAATTTCCGTCTTTATGAATTGGTACAACAAGCGCATTGCGTTGGTGGAGCGTTGAAATGAGTGCAGCCACCCCCGGTGTCGCAATATCTACTGAAAAAGCACCTAAGAGCAGTGTTGGTGTGCTCGCATGGATGCACGGCCAGCTCTTTTCTTCGCCGATTAATAGTCTTTTAACGATCCTTTCAGTCTGGCTTTTGTTGGTCTCTGTACCCGCGATGATTGATTGGCTTTTCTTGAGCTCAAATCTCAGCGCAACGACTGCGGATCAATGTCGTGAGTCGACAGGTGCATGCTGGGCCATGATCGTCGAAAAGCATCGCATTATTCTTTTCGGTTTGTATCCCTACGATGAGCAATGGCGACCCTTGATTGCGACTTTCTTGTTGGTGGGCGCCATCATCCTGAGCGGTTGGCGGGTGCTCTGGAATATGTGGTTACTGGTGATGTGGACCGTCGTGTTGGCAACGGTCGCTGTCTTCATGTGGGGTGGTGTATTTGGCCTGACCTATGTCGAAAACAGTCAGTGGGGTGGTTTGCCGCTGACCTTGATTTTGTCGACGTTTGGCATCGCCTTAGCATTCCCTCTAGGTATTGTGCTGGCTTTGGGTCGGCGCTCGGATATGCCCGCCATTAAGGCAATCTGCGTGGTGTACATCGAGCTGGTGCGTGGCGTGCCGCTGATCAGTTTGCTCTTTATGTCCGCCGTGATGCTGCCGCTGTTCTTGCCCGAGGGTATGAATATCGACAAACTGCTGCGTGCCCAGATTGCGATTATCCTTTTCGCTGCTGCCTACATGGCCGAGACTATTCGTGGCGGTTTGCAGGCTATTCCAAAAGGGCAGTTTGAGGGTGCTGAGTCGCTTGGCTTGAGTTATTGGCAGCAGATGCGACTGATTGTGTTGCCGCAGGCGCTCAAAATCGTCATTCCACCTCTAGTGGGGCTGTTTATCGCTTTGTTCAAGGATACGTCGCTGGTCGTCATCATCGGGATTTTCGATCTGACACAAGCCGCCAAGGTCGCCTTAACGGATCAGGCTTGGCGCGGCTTCAGTGTCGAGGTTTATATTTTTATTTCTGCGATTTATTTCGTATTTTGTTACTCAATGTCCAAATACAGTCAGTCTCTTGAAAAGCGATTGGCAACTGGACATGAGCGGTAGGGGCTTTGCGCCACCATCTGGGCGCGCCAGATCTTTGGAGAATATGTATGGCTGACGCCATCATTCGCATGAAAGACGTCAATAAGTGGTTCGGTAAGTTCCATGTGTTGCGTGATATTAATCTGGACGTTGCCTCTGGCGAACGTATTGTCGTGTGCGGACCTTCTGGCTCAGGCAAATCGACGCTGATTCGCTGCATCAATCGTCTCGAAGAGCATCAAAAGGGTCAAATTGTTGTTGACGGGACAGAGATCACGAACGATTTGCGCCATGTCGAAGCCATCCGTCGTGAAGTGGGCATGGTGTTTCAACACTTCAATCTTTTTCCTCACCTGACGGTGCTTGAGAATCTCACCCTCGGTCCGATCTGGGTGCTTAAAACACCTAAAGCTGAGGCTGAGGCTCGCGCGATGAAATATTTGGAGCGTGTGCGCATCAGCGAACAAGCGCTGAAGTTTCCGAGCCAGCTTTCCGGCGGTCAGCAACAACGCGTAGCCATCGCCCGTTCGTTGTGTATGGACCCGAAAATCATGTTGTTTGATGAACCAACTTCCGCCCTTGATCCTGAGATGGTCAAGGAGGTATTGGATGTCATGATTGGTTTGGCCGAGGAGTCGGGCATGACCATGATATGTGTGACGCACGAAATGGGATTTGCCCGCAAAGTCGCCGATCGTGTGATTTTCATGGATCTTGGTGAAATCATCGAACAGAATACGCCTGAGGCCTTTTTCGACAATCCACAGAACGAACGGACTAAACTCTTTCTCAGTCAAATTCTTCATTGAGAGCCGATATGAAAACGCGATATAGCCACTTTCGCAGAGTGTTGTTACTGGCCTTGGGTTTGGGAAGTGTGTCCTTGGGTATGGCCGTGCAGGCACAAAGCCCTGCGGCGTGGCCCTCTAAACCGATTCGGTTTGTTGTGCCCTATCCACCTGGTGGACCGCTAGACACGATTGCCCGCGTCTTGGCTGAGCAGGCCAAGACAACTTTGGGTCAGCCGATCATCGTTGAGAACCGACCTGGTGCTGGCGGTAATATCGGTGCCGATTTGATCGCTAAGGCCTCACCTGATGGCTATTCGCTGGTGATGGGCGCTGTGGCGACTCACGCTATTAATCCAGCGCTCTACAGCAAGATTCCTTATGATGCGACCCGTGATTTTGCACCCGTCGCTTTGGTTGCCTCGGTCCCGAATGTCTTGATCGTGAATAAAGAATTTGCCGACAAGAACAACATTCGGACCATGAAGAACCTAGTGGATTACGCCTTAGCCCATCCAGGCAAGTTAAATTACGGGTCTGGCGGTTCAGGGAGTGCTGGGCATCTAGCAGGAGAGTTGTTGGCTGCGCGTACCCAAGTCAAAGCGGTGCATATTCCTTATCAAGGTGCGGCCCCAGCCAAGCTCGCGCTATTGTCGGGTCAGTCAGACTTTATGTTTGACAACCTAGCTTCTGCTGCGAGCTTGATTAAGGAAGGTAAAGTTGTTGCATTGGCCGTGACGACTGACAAGCGCTCTGACATCTTGCCAGAGGTGCCTACGGTGCAAGAGACTGGAATCAAGCCCTTCGATATCGGGACTTGGTTTGGTGTCTTTACGACCGCCGGTACGCCTCCTGAGGTCGTGTCAAAGCTTCATCAGGCCTACACCACTGCAATGGCTGATCCGGCCATCGATGCTCGGCTCAAACAGATGGGTTCAAATGCCATCGTATTGACACCGGCTCAGTTCGCTGAGATGGTCTTGCAAGAGCGCCAAAAGTATCAAGAGCTTGTCAAGCTCTCTGGCGCCAAAGTTGACTAAGACGCGCTGTTAGATTTGCGCTGGCGTAACGACTCGCCAGCGTGCGGTGACAGTTTCCAGAACGAAAAGCTAGCCAGTGCGCATAGCGTGCCGATCACAACAAAGCCTACCATCACGTCACTGGCAATCAGTGTGTCGGCTCCGCGCCAAGCCATACTCAGGCTGAGGGACTCTGCGGCTACGCCCACACCCAAACTGATGCCAAGTTGTTGCGCCATGGCGGCAAAACTACTGGCGCGACTCATGCCTGTCTGCGAGATATCAGCATATGCAAGGGTGTTGACGGCAGTGAACTGGAGTGAACGAAAAAAACCTCCAATTAACAATACACCGAGCATGATGATGGCTGGCATTTCTGGGGTAAAGCTCGCGCATGCCGCGAGACTGAGCCCTGTCAGCACTGCATTGATCGTCAGCACATACCGATAACCCCAACGATTGAGAATCCTCGGTGCGGCAAATTTCATTAAAAGCGAACCGATTGCGCCCACGAAGGTGATGAGGCCAGCCGCTAAGGCGCTCATGCCAAAGCCGATCTGCAGCAGCAGCGCCAACAAATAAGGTGTTGCACCGACGCCGAAACGACAGAGATTACCGGCCAGTACGGCAGCTCGAAAACTCTGGATGCGCAACAGCGAAAGATCCAGGATCGGGTTGGGATGCCTGCGGGCATGCAGGACATATAGAAAACCCGTGAGCAGACCTGTTGAGATAATCGTCACTGATATCAGCGCGGATGGGCCACCATGTCCGAGCGATTCAAACCCCCCAACAAGTGCTGCCATGCAGACCGCACTTAATAAAAAACCCACAAGATCGAGCTTAGGGCGACTGTTCAGTGCAGGAGGCTCTTTGACGTAGCGCATGATCAGCCAGATGCCGAGCATGCCGATGGGGATGTTGATCAGAAAAATCCAGTGCCATGAAGCGTAGGTGACTAACAGGCCGCCCAGAGGTGGACCTGCCATCGGACCAATGAGCGCCGGCATAGAAAGCAAGGCCATCGCCTTTAGTAAATTATGTTTAGGGATTGTTCTTAGTAGGATGATTCGCCCGACTGGCACCATCATGGCGCCCCCCAGTCCCTGAATAACACGTGATATGACGAGTTGCGTCAATGAGCTGGATAAGGCGCAGGTCAGTGAGCTTAGGCTGAACAAGGCGATCGCCGCGATAAATACCCGCCTCGCACCATAGCGGTCTGCCGCCCAGCCACTGATCGGTACGAAAACAGCGACCGCGATCAAATAGGACGTAATGGTGATGTTCATGCTGATGACGTCTGACCCAAGATCAAGCGCCATCGTGGGGAGCGCGGTGATGACCACAGTAGAGTCCAGCATTTGCATAAGCAATGCACAGCCAACTATAAAGGGCAATATGCGCTGAGCGGGAGTGGGAGGCGAGCTAAGGTCGCTAGAGGGGTTGTTGTCGTGCGACGAGTCAGTGGTTGAGGAGGGCTGAGCGTCCTTGCCGGATGGCGAGAGGTTCTGACTTGACATGGGTTGTTTGGGGGGGCGTTGGATCGACCGGCTCTACAGTACACTAGATGGCAGTCTAACCTTTTGTTGACAAGTCATGGCAGACCAATACACCTCCGAAATCACGCAGTTTCTCCAAAAATACAAAGTGGAGCATCCCGATGTTGAGCAGCGTCAGCGAGATGGGCGAGCCAGGCTATGGGATCGCCCTCAGGATCCTGAGTTAACCGAGGACTTTAAGCAAGCGCGGGTGCGTCAAGGCCCTTATGTTTATCAGAATAAATAGGAATGGTTTCTAGCCAAGTTTCTGGCGATCGCCTAAGCGAGCTTGTCGATCCATCGATTGACACGACGCCAGATGTGATTGATGCGGTCGCGCTCGCGCGCCTCTATGGGGAACCGCTGTTTGCGCTACCCAACGATCTTTACATTCCGCCCGATGCGCTTGAGGTGTTCCTGGAGACGTTCCAGGGACCGCTAGACTTGCTGCTATACCTGATTCGAAAGCAGAACTTCAATGTTCTGGACATCCCGATGGCAGAGGTCACTCGACAATATTTGTCGTACGTTGACCAAATTCGTATGCATAACCTCGAACTCGCAGCCGAGTATCTGTTGATGGCGGCCATGTTGATCGAGATTAAGGCGCGCATGTTGCTGCCGGTCAAAAAAACGGATTCTGGTGAGGAAGCAGAGGATCCACGGGCCGAGCTGGTGAGACGTTTGCTCGAGTACGAACAGATGAAGCTTGCAGCCCAGAAGCTTGATGCGTTGCCGCAGCTTGGACGAGACTTTTATCGTGCGCAGGCCTTTGCGGATTTACGTATTGAACGTGCCCTGCCTGAGGTGAATGTCGAGGACATGCGTCAGGCTTGGATTGATATTATGAAGCGAGCTAAGCTCAACGCACACCATCACATCACACGCGAACAATTGTCGGTGCGTGATCACATGACGCATATTTTGCGTCGACTGTCGGATGTACGTTTTATTGAGTTTAGCGAGCTCTTTATGGAGCGTATTAGCGAGGGCGCTGCCGTTGCCGTGGTGATCGTGCACTTTCTGGCGTTGCTTGAGTTGTCACGTGAGTCCTTGCTCGAAATTACCCAGGCCGAGCCCTATGCGCCCATCTATGTGCGCTTGGCCTACACCAGCGCTGCGGTCTAACCAAACGACAGACCGCATTCGGAGAATGTATTGAAGGTTGTACACACTATTGAAGAATTGCGCGATCAGCTAAGAGGTCAGCTTCGCGTGTCGTTTGTACCCACGATGGGCAATCTGCATGAAGGCCATCTCGCACTGATGAAGCTTGCTCGCCAACACGGTGATCCCGTGGTCGCGAGTATTTTTGTCAATCGTTTGCAGTTTGGACCCAATGAGGATTTTGAACGCTATCCCCGAACACTCCGCGACGACATTGATAAGCTCGAGCGTGACCGTAATGTCTATGTGCTGTTCGCGCCGGATGAGCGTGAGCTTTATCCGGAGCCACAGAACTATCGCGTGCAACCCCCACAAGAGCTCGGCGATATTCTTGAGGGTGAATGTCGGCCTGGCTTTTTCGGCGGGGTGAGTACGGTGGTATTAAAACTTTTTTCTTGTGTGCAGCCACGCGTCGCAGTATTTGGAAAAAAAGACTATCAGCAGCTGATGGTTATCCGCAATATGTGCAGACAATTTCAGCTTCCTGTTGATATTCTTGCGCATGAAACGGTGCGTGCCGAAGATGGGCTCGCGCTTTCATCGCGAAATGTTTATTTGCAACCGACTGAACGTCAAGAGGCGCCCCAGCTTTTTGGGCTGTTGCGTGCGATGCAAAGCAAGCTTCAGTCTGGTGTCTATGATGTCGATCAACTTGCTGGCGAGGTGGCGTCGGCTTTATCTCAACGGGGCTGGGAGGTTGATTACATCGCCGTCAGACGTCGCCGTGATTTGCACAAGCCCACATTCGCTGAGGTTGCCGCTGGTGAACCCCTGGTGGCTCTGGCCGCAGCCAAGCTTGGCGCCACACGCTTGATCGATAATCTCGAACTTTGAGCACCACAAGTATCCCACTGTCAATAGGTACCTAGGGTTATTCCGCCTGTCAGATCTGACAGCTTACCCAATGGAAAGTGCTCTGTCAGAATTCCCTTCGTGTTGATACGGAGGCAAGATGAAGCATTTCGACGAAGTGAGCGGCGCAGGCTGGAGAGCATTGACAGTACGTGAGCGCGATGTCATTCACCCGGTAGCTGAGGGCAAATCAAACAAATTTATCGCGATGGAGCTCGGCATTTCGATGCGGACGGTCGAAGCACATCGCGCACGCATCTTTTATAAGATGGGTGTGCGCAATGCCGTACAACTCGCCCGCGAGGTTTGCATCAACCCAGAACCCCAATAGCGCTTGATGACGCTGTCCTCGTTATGGGCAGGTCGGTGGAGTCGCTTTGTTGAGCTCGTCAATTGGATCAAGGTCAGGTTGTCGTGTCAGTGTATAGACCAGATTAGGTGACTCACCATTCATCGAAACTAGACGCAGCACATTGGTGGCAGTCAGTGCGAGCTCGGCGCGAACATTACCTGACAGGTTCAGCAACACGATCCGGGGTACGGCTTGTGGGATCACTCGCCAGCATCCCTGATCAGCAAGCGCTGTGCCGCTTTGGTTCGCTTGTTCCAGGTAGGCTGCGCGTGCGCGCCAGCGACCATTCGGTGCAAGTGTCAGTGTGATGCGCTGGGCAGAGCACTTCATCTCTGGGTGAAAGCAAGGTAGGGTGCCAGCAAAGGTCAAGGGCTCGGGGAAAATCGAAGCCTGAAGGCCGTCAGATGCGCCTGCGGCCGCGCCTGTCACTGCCCCCGACGTTGCGCCAGTAGGAATAGCTTTAAGGGTAGCAGCACCGCTGGCAGGCATCTGGCTAGGCGCTGCATCCCCACCTTTTAACCCAATCTGAATCTGGTTGGGTGCGCGCATTGTTTGAGTGCCATAAGGGGCCTCAGCTTGTGCGATGGCATCCGTGGTCGAACTTGCTGGGGGTGGTTTGTAGTAGCCGGGTTGCTGTCTCTGCTGTTGCATTTGTGCGCACCCCCCAAGCAGAACTGTCAGGCTGAGCGCCGCGCAGCGGCCAAAGGTGGACCTAAGTAAAAAAAACCTTGCGGCTTGTCCTGACATGATGATGATCCCGATTCAAGTAACTAATGGAGCTTATAGGTAATGAACACATTTTACGCACTTGATACCGTTGGTGCATATGTCCCATCGAGGAAATCTTAACGTGATTGAAAACTGGTGGGTGATTCTGGTTGGTGGATTGGTGGGCATTTTGAGTGCTGTTCCGCTGCTTTGGCTGTCATGGCGTATTCCGCAACAGCTTCAGGTGAATTGGTTGGTGTTGCGACCTAGCGACTGGGCGGATCCTGCAATTCGGGCGTTGCATTGGCAGGATGTCGTATTTGTGCTGGCCTTGTCCCTGAGTGCCGCGAGTGTGACAGCACAATGGGGGTGGGGGAGTGTGGGCTTAATCGCATTTTGTTATTGTGCGTTGCTGTTACTACTTGCCAGAATTGATGCGCGGTCAGGCTTGCTTCCTGATATGTTGACGCTGCCTCTATTGTGGTTCGGGTTGCTTTGGCATGCGAGTGGGTTAGGTGAGCCCGGTGCGTTAGGCGACTTGTCGCTTGAACAGTCGGTTTGGGGCGCTGCGGCAGGCTATATTGTCCTTTGGTTGCCGTGCGTGCTTTTGCGCTATGGGTTAGGGCGCGAGATGATGGGGCATGGTGACTTTAAGTTGTCGGCGGCCATCGGTGCTTGGCTCGGTTGTGCCGCATTGCCTTATGTTTGGTTAATGGCCTCGGCCGCAAGCCTCTTGCTGGTGGTGCTGTCCAGTAGATTTAGGCGTCATGGGCTAAGAGATTCAATGCCTTTTGGACCAGGATTGGCCCTTGGAGGTATTCTGATGCTGTTTTTGTAATGGTCTCGTGCCGCATCTAAAGGAGAAAATGGATGTTCAAGTTAGGTCTGACCGGTGGGATTGGCTCAGGCAAAACCCATGTCGCAAATCTTTTAGCGGGCTGGGGGGCAACGGTGATCGACACAGATTTAATCGCGCATCAACTCACAGCCCCCGGGGGCACTGCCATTGAGGCGATTCGAGTTTCTTTTGGTGATGCCTTAATTGATACCGCAGGTGCCTTGGATCGGGCACGGATGCGGGAGCTGGTTTTTGCTGATGCGTCACGCCGCTCCGAACTCGAGGGTATTTTGCATCCACGGATCGCTCAGGAGGTCCTGCGTCAGGCGGCTGAGGCAACGGGTATTTACGCAGTGTTTGTGGTGCCTTTATTGATCGAATCTGGTCGTTGGCGGGATCGGATTGACCGCCTGTGCGTGGTCGATTGCGAGGTGGAAACACAGATCGCCCGCGTGCAAGCGCGTAGCGCGATTCCGATCGAAACCATCAAGCGGATTATGGGTGCGCAAGCGACGCGAGCCCAGCGGCTAGAGGCAGCAGACGATATAATTGCCAATATGGCAAGCACATCATTAACTGAACTTGAAAAACAAGTATTGGTCTTGCATAAAGCGTGGTGTAACCTAGCGTAGTCGGGTTGTGAATAAGCGTTAAATCTAACGCCGATCCGAATTGGATGATGAGAGCCAGTGATTCTGTTTGAATACCCATTTAATGAGCGAGTCCGTGCGCTGATGCGCTTGGAGTCTTTGCTCGATCGAATGATGTTCTTTGCTAAACCTGGTGATGCGAGACATCACCAAGTGGCGCTCGGCGCGCTTTTTGATCTGTTGGATGCGACTGAGCGCACTGACATAAAGGGTACCGTCCTGCAGGATTTGGAACGTCAGCGAGTGGTTCTGCAATCTTTGCGGGATCACCCAGGCGTTGATGCGAACACGTTGGCCGCGATGCTTGTTGAAATTGAGCGCGTCATTGTTACTCTGAACGCAGCAGGCAAGACGGGGCAGGAGCTTCGGGCGAACGAATGGCTGAGCAGTCTTCGAGGACGTCTGGCGGTGCCAGGTGGCGGTACGCAGGTGGATATGCCTTCATTTCATGCATGGCAATATCGCCCTGAGGCACAAAGATGCGCTGATCTGCAACGATGGATGTCCTCGCTGATGCCGCTGCAGGCGGGTATCGGTATGGTCATGCGGTTGTTGCGCGAGACGGGACAGGCGACAGATGCGATTGCGCCACAAGGCGCTTATCAGCAAATGTTGGCGGGCAAGACCTACCAGTTGCTCAGAGTTTGGGTCGATGAGTCCGCAGGGGTATTTCCTGAGATCAGTGCAAATAAGTATATGGTTTGGATTCGCTACTCTGCACAAGATGGTGAGCAAAGACCTCAGGCGGTCACGCGCGATGTCGCCTTCAAAATGACTCTTTGTGCCCTGTAGGGCCTGCTGGGATTTTTATGTCTGAAAGCACGTTAACAAGGTCGGCATTGCGGTCGCCCTTGATGTGGATTTTTATCGTCATTTTGGCTGCAGGGCTAGGCTGGTGGTACATGGGGGCGACCAAGAAAGACGCACCAAAAGGACCGCCAGCTGGCATGACACCAAGCACCCCAGTGAGGGTTGAAGCCGCACGCAAACAAGACCTTGATATTACTTGCGGGGACTCGGTACGGTGACTGCGTTTAATACTGTCACCGTGCGTAGCCGCGTGCAGGGCGAGCTCCTCGAAGTCTTATTCAAGGAAGGCGAGCGAGTCAAAGAGGGTACGCTCCTAGCCTTGATTGACCCACGTCCCTACGAGGTTGCGCTGAATCAGGCCATCGGCACACAACAACAGAACGAATCGCAGTACGAAAACGCCAAGCGCGATCTGCAACGCTACCAGACGCTGCGTAAACAAGATTCGATTGCACCCCAATTGTTGGATACTCAAGCAGCCTTGGTTAGAAAATTCGAAGGACAGATTAAAAGCGATCAGGCAACGGTCGATAACGCGCGCCTGCAACTCAGCTATACCCGAATCACAGCACCGATCTCTGGAAAGCTCGGCCTGCGCCGCGTCGATGCGGGTAACTTAATCAATGCCAATGATCCGGTGGGTATTGTGGTATTGACCGAAACGCAGCCCATCGCAGTCGTATTTACGTTGCCAGAAAATGATCTACCAGCAGTGCGTGAGCCTATGTTGAAAGGCGAGCTGCTTGAGGTCGATGCCTATGATCGCGCAGATATCAAAAGACTCGCACGTGGCACACTGATGTCGATTGATAATCAGATCGACATTACAACGGGTACGGTCAAACTCAAAGCAGAGTTTAAAAATGATACCGATGCATTGTTTCCAAATCAGTTTGTCAATATTAGGATGAAAGTGCGCACGATCAAAGAGGCGCTCACGATTCCCGCGGGCGCCATTCAACAAGGGAGCCGCGGCGCCTTTGTCTACGTCGTTTCTCCGGATCTCACGGCAACGGTACGTGTGGTTAAGTTAGGTGATCGTAGCGCCGAAGGCGTCGTCGTACTTGAGGGCATCAAAGAAGGTGAGCGCGTGGTGCTCGAGGGTACGGATCGTTTGCGTGAAGGCGCCAAGGTGCGCGTAATCGATCCAAATGCGCCTGCAGCAAATAGTGCACCCAAGAGCGGTACGCGTCCCCCGGGCGCACCAGGCGCACGGCAATAGCACCACTGCGCGATGAACATCTCCCGCCCATTCATCCTGCGCCCCGTGGCAACGACCTTGGCGATGATCGCCTTGTTGTTGTGTGGCTTGATCGGATATCGATGGCTTCCTGTTTCGTCGTTGCCTGAAGTCGATTACCCAACCATTCAAACAACCACGTTTTATCCCGGCGCCAGTCCAGACGTCATGGCCGCACTGGTGACTTCGCCGCTTGAGCGACAGTTCGGGCAGATGCCAGGCTTGCGCCAGATGAGCTCAAGTAGCACCTCGGGTGCTTCGGTTGTGACGCTTCAGTTTGCGTTGTCGCTGCCGCTTGATGTGGCTGAGCAACAAGTGCAGGCGGCGATCAATGCTGCGAGTAATTTGTTACCCCGGGATCTGCCTGCACCGCCAATCTATAACAAGGTCAATCCGGCAGATGCAGCTGTCATTACGCTCGCCATTACTTCGCCGACGGTTCTCTTGCCACAGGTGCGTGATCTCGTTGATACTCGGATGGCGCAAAAAATCTCACAAGTCGCGGGCGTCGGTTTGGTGACGATCGCGGGTGGGCAACGTCCGGCAATGCGTATCCAGGCGAATCCTCAAGCGTTGGCCGCTTACGGGTTGACCTTGGCTGATTTGCGCACCGCGGTGGTGTCAGCCAATGTTAATCAGCCTAAAGGGACGCTTGATGGTCCGTCGCGCTCAACTACCATTGATGCGAACGATCAGCTTAAGAGTCCGGCGGATTATCGCGACCTCATCGTCTCCTATCGAAATGAGGCGCCCTTGCGTCTGTCTGATATCGCAAACGTAGTGATGGATGCCGAAGACGCGCGTTTGGCTGCTTGGGCCAATTTGCAACCCGCCATCTTGCTCAATGTTCAACGTCAACCAGGTGCGAATGTGATTGAAGTGGTCGATCGTATTCAAAAGCTTTTGCCGCAATTGCGCGCCGCGCTACCAGGTAATCTGGATGTCACGGTCATGTCTGATCGTACTCAGACGATCCGTGCCTCAGTTAAGGATGTGCAAATTGAAATGTTAATCGCCATCGGTTTGGTGGTGTTGGTGACATTTGTATTTTTGCGTACGCTGACGGCGACGTTGATCCCGAGCATTGTGGTGCCGCTCTCGTTGATCGGTACTTTTGGCATCATGTATCTGGTGGGTTTCAGCATCAACAATCTGACCTTGATGGCGCTGACGATTGCGACAGGATTTGTGGTGGACGATGCGATCGTCATGATCGAGAATATCGCGCGCTACCTAGAGCGCGGTGAAAAGCCTTTGCAGGCCGCACTCAAAGGCGCATCACAAATTGGTTTTACGCTAGTGTCTTTGACGCTTTCGCTCATTGCCGTGTTGATCCCTTTGCTCTTTATGACCGAGGTGGTGGGGCGACTGTTCCGCGAGTTTGCCGTCACATTGGCGGTCGCGATTATGCTTTCGCTGGTGATTTCATTATCGCTGACACCAATGATGTGCGCGCGGATGTTACGCGCAGGAAACGAACAACAATACGGTTGGGTTGCACGTAAATCGCATGCGTGGATCGAAGCTTTGATCGCAAGCTACGGGCGTGGTCTAAAAATGGTGTTGCGACATCAAACACTGACGCTGTTTGTGGCGCTGGGCACCTTTGTCCTGACAGCACTGCTATATCTCGCAATACCCAAAGGTTTCTTCCCGGCACAGGATACGGGGTTGATTCAGATCGTGACGCAGGCGCCACAAAATCTGTCTTTTAGCGCAATGTCATTGAGGCAGCAGGATGCTGTTGGGGTCATTTTGCAAGATCCGGATGTGACGAGCGTAGCATCGTTCATCGGCATCGATGGTGTCAATGAAACACTCAATACAGGACGTATGCAGGTGGCCTTACGTTCACAAAATGTGCGCAGTGACGATGTCGCCACGGTGATTCGTCGCTTGCAGGAAAATCTCCAGACGGTTCCTGGGCTGCAGTTTTATTTGCAGCCGGTTCAGGACCTGACTGTTGAGGATCGTGTCAGTCGAACTCAATATCAGCTGACCCTTGAGAGTGCGGATCCGGCCTTGCTCGAGCTTTGGGCGCCCAAGCTTGTTGAGAAACTACGCGCCCAGCCTGAGCTTTCTGATGTCGTGGATGATTTGCAGGAAGAGGGTCTCAATACCTTTGTTGACATTGATCGTGATGCGGCAGCTCGATTAGGGATCTCCGCAGCGGCCATTGATGATGCGTTGTATGACGCGTTTGGACAACGTCAGATTTCAACGATTTTTACGCAGTCTAATCAGTATCGTGTCGTGCTCGAGGTGCCGCCTCAGAATCGACGAGACCCCTCTGCGCTTGGCGCCGTCTATGTGAGGAGCAATACGGGTAAACCGGTCCCACTGAATACTGTGGTCAAAGTCACCGAGGGACGCACGCCGCTCGTCATTAACCGCCTGGATCAGTTTCCTTCGGTGACGATCTCTTTTAACTTGACGCCGCGCACTTCGTTGTCGAGCGCAGTCGATGCCGTCACTCAGGCCACACAGGAAATTGGCTTGCCTGCAGGGATACAACCACGCTTTCAGGGGGCGGCACGCGCGTTCGAGGCCTCGCTTTCAAGTACCTTGCTGCTGATTCTTGCGGCCATCATCACGATGTACATCGTGTTGGGCGTACTGTATGAAAGCTTTATTCATCCCCTCACGATTCTTTCGACCTTACCCTCTGCAGCGATTGGTGCGTTACTCGCATTGTTAATGACTGGGCGTGATCTGGACATGATCGGCATTATCGGTATTATTTTGCTGATAGGGATTGTCAAGAAAAATGCCATCATGATGATTGATTTTGCGCTGGATGCAGAACGCAAGCTCGGTCTTTCGCCGAGAGAGGCGATTGAGCAGGCAGCCATGCTGCGGTTTCGTCCGATTTTGATGACAACACTCGCGGCGCTGTTCGGGGCGGTCCCGCTCATGTTGTCGACAGGTACCGGCGCGGAATTGCGCCAACCACTTGGACTGGTGATGGTGGGTGGATTGCTCGTCAGTCAGGTACTGACTCTATACACCACGCCTGTTATTTATTTATTTTTTGATCGGCTGAGCGGACGCCCTAAATCCGTCAGTCCCAGCAGCGTGACACCATGAATATCTCAGGCCCCTTCATCGTACGTCCTGTTGCGACGACGTTGATCTGGTTGGGGGTCGTGCTGGCGGGTTGGTTGGCGCATGGCTTGCTGCCGATCGCACCTTTGCCGCAAATCGAACTCCCTGTCATCTCTGTGCGTGCCAGTATGCCCGGCGCGAGCCCTGAGGTGATGGCCGCTACGGTAGCGACACCACTTGAGCGATCCTTGGGAACGATTGCTGGGGTCACAGAGATGACCTCACGCAGCACGACCGGTCAGACACGTATTACCTTGCAGTTCGATTTGAGTCGCGATATTGATAGCGCGGCGACCGACGTGCAGGGTGCGATTAATGCTGCTCGAGCCATGATGCCGAGCGGTCTGCGAAATAATCCAACCTTTAAAAAAGCCAATCCTTCCAACGCGCCGATTATGACGCTTGCGTTGACGTCAGCCACGCTGTCGCAAGGGCAGCTCTACGACATTGCCTCGACCACTGTTGAGCAAAAGCTCTCTCAGGTGCAGGGTGTTGGAGAGGTCCAAATTGGCGGTAGTTCATTGCCAGCAGTGCGGATTGATCTCAATCCGGATGCCTTGGCACAGTACGGGATTCCGCTGGACGCTGTGAGGGCAGCGATCGCTGCTGCGAACTCAACCAGACCGAAAGGCTTGCTTGAAAACGATACGAATCGATGGCAGATCATGGCCAACGGTCAGCTATGGAAGGCCTCGGAGTATCGGCCACTGATTGTTGCATGGCGAAACGATGCGCCAGTTCGGCTCTCCGATATCGCCCGAGTTGAGGACTCGGTCGAGGATATGAATAACGTTGGTTATTTCAATGATCAGCAGGCAATTTTGGTGCTTGTGCGCAGTGCGGCTAAAGCCAACATTATCCGTACAGTCGATGAGATTCGTGCAGATTTGCCGGCACTTCGCGCCATGTTACCGGCCGATGTCATTCTGAACATCGCACAGGATCGTACCCCTAGTATCCGAGCCTCCGTCAAAGAAGCGGAGCACACCTTGATCATCGCGATCGGTTTGGTGATGTTGGTGGTGCTGGTGTTTCTGCGTAACTGGCGCGCGGCGTTGATCCCCACCGTGGCAGTGCCGGTTTCGCTGATCGGGACGTTTGGCGTGATGTATCTGTTTGGCTATTCACTCAATACAATGTCGCTGATGGCGTTGATCGTGGCGACCGGCTTTGTGGTGGATGATGCGATCGTTGTCATGGAAAACATCATGCGCCATCTTGAGCGTGGTGAGTCTGTTAAACGTGCCACCTTGCGTGGCACGCGCGAGGTGGGGTTTACGGTGTTGTCGATGAGTATCTCGTTGATCGCCGTATTTATCCCAATTTTGCTGATGGGCGGTTTGCCTGGCCGACTTTTTCGGGAGTTTGCCGTCACGCTGTCGGCGGCGATTCTGATTTCGATGTTTGTTTCTCTGACGTTGACGCCAATGATGGCGGCACGCTTGCTCAAGCGACAGGTGCCTGAGTCTGAGGCTGCACCTCGCAGCGCATTGGAGCGCGGACTGGCTCGTGCAATGAAAGGCACGATCAGTGTGTATTCGCGTTCCTTGGACTGGGCACTGAAGCACAGTCGTTTCATGATGGTGTTGCTTGCTGCGACGATTGGTTTAAATTTTTATTTATATAGCGTTGTCCCAAAAGGCTTTTTTCCACAGCAAGATACTGGGATGATGATTGGTTTTTTCTCGACGGATGATGGAACATCTTTTGAGTCGATGAAGCCCAAACTCGACCAGTTTCGCCAGGTGTTGATGAAAGATCCGGCAATCAATACTGTGACGGCTTACGCGAGCGGTAGGGGTGGCAGCAATTCGAGTTTCTTAGCCGTGCAACTCAAGCCCGTGAGTGAGCGCAAGGTTTCCGTGCGGCAGGTCATTAACCGCTTGAGGCCTCAGCTCTCCAGTATTCCCGGTGCGAGGTTATTTTTAATCCCTCAGCAGGATATCCGAGTCGGTGGTCGTCAAACCAGTGCGCAATATCAGTACACGCTGATGGCAAGCGAACTATCGGATTTAAAAGAATGGCTACCTAAGGTCCAGCAGGCGATCGCACGTTTGCCTGAGTTGGTCGATGTCGACACGGATGTGGAGGATAGAGGTCGTCAAGTGTCGATTGTGGTTGATCGAGATGCCGCGCAGCGACTGGGTGTGCCGATGGAGAGTGTGTCCGCTGTTTTAAACAATTCTTTTAGTCAGCGTCAGATTTCTGTGATGTATGGTGCGCGTAATCAGTATCGCGTGGTGATGGGTGTTGCCCCGCGTCATGCGCAAGACATGGAGTCGCTCAATGATGTTTTTGTCCTGAGCAAAACAGGTAATCGCGTCCCGCTTTCGGCCTTTGCCAAATATGAGGTGAGTAATGCGCCGCTGAGTGTGCGGCACCAAGGTTTATTGGCGGCCGACACGATCTCGTTTGATTTGGCGCCCGGTATCTCTCTGGGCCAGGCAAGCGCGGCGATCGAACAGGCTGTAGCGACGATTAATTTACCCAGCGATCGCATTCAGGCGGGTTTTCAAGGTACAGCGGCGGCGCTGCAGAGCGCGTTAGCCAATCAACCCCTACTGATTTTGGCCGCGTTAATCACGATGTATTTGGTGCTCGGCATGCTTTATGAGAGCACGATCCATCCGCTGACCATTCTCTCGACTTTGCCGTCTGCTGGAATTGGGGCATTATTAGCGCTGTTGCTGCTAAAGACGGAATTTAGTCTGATCGCGCTCATTGGGGTCTTTTTGCTGATTGGCATTGTTAAAAAGAATGCCATCATGATGGTGGATTTTGCGCTCGATGCGCAACGGCGCTTTGGACTTTCTCCTCGCGAAGCGATTCATCAGGCATGTCTGACGCGTTTTAGACCGATCTTGATGACGACCTGTGCCGCAATTTTTGGGGCAATCCCCTTGGTGTTTGCCTCAGGTGCCGGTGTCGAGTTGCGACAGCCTTTGGGTATTACGATTTTAGGGGGTTTGGTGCTGAGTCAGTTGCTGACGCTCTACACTACGCCTGTCGTATATTTGTATTTGGATCGATTCCGTTTGTGGATGGCTGCGCGCACTTCGTCAAAAGCGCCTAGTGAAATCGACGAGAAAGAGGTCCATACTGATCTGAATCCCCCTAATCCCTCCTCGACGCGTGTATGAAGTTTGGCCTGTTCAATCGAACGTTTGATTTTCTGATGTACGGCACGCGTCTTGTTGGCGCCTTGTGCGTCACGGTGCTGCTGGCTGGCTGTATGGTCGGTCCTGATTATGTTCGTCCTATGATCGAAGTTGGGACGGAGTTCAAGGAAACGCCGGGCTGGAAAGTGGCACGCCCGACCGCCGACTTGCCGCGTGGCCCTTGGTGGTCGATGTATCAAGATCCTGTTCTGACCGAATTGATTCAAGAGCTCAACGAAGCCAACCAGAATATTGCGCTTGCCGAAGCGCGATTCCGCCAAGCCGTTGCCGTGACGCAAGGGGCACGCGCGCCTTTGCTTCCGATACTCTCGGCAACAGGCAATGCGACGCGCAGTGGGGGCGGTGTTTCGGGCGCAACGGGCCCGACGGGCGGGGCCGTCACGGGGTACGGTCTCAATGCACAAGCCAGTTGGCAGCTTGATATTTTCGGAAGTATTCGACGCAACATTGAGGCCACAGATGCGACTGAGCTGGCACTGGCGGCTGATGTGGCGGGTGCAAGACTCACGGCCCAAACGGCGATGACGCTTGCGTATTTACAAGTACGCGTGCTGGACGAGCAGCGACGCTTGCTGGCTGCGACAGTGACCACCTATGAACGCGCACTAATGCTGACTCAAAATCGTTACAAAGCAGGTATTTCTGGGCAAGGCGATGTGGCGGTGGCAAGTACACAGCTTGCGAGTACGCGTGCTCAGTTGATTGATCTCGAGCAGCAACGGGCTGTTTTTGAAAATGCAGTGGCGGTGTTGCTAGGTCGTCCGCCCTCGACCTTTTCGATTGCGCCTGCCCAATCGCCTTTAGTGCCACCCGCAGTCCCCGTCACTCTGCCCTCTGAGCTGCTAGAGCGTCGGCCCGATATTTCAGCTGCTGAGCGTCGAACTGCCGCAGCAAATGCACAGATCGGTGTTGCGACAGCCGCTTGGTTTCCAAGCCTCTCGCTCAATGCAAGCGGTGGTTACAGGAGTAATGATTTCACGCAGTGGTTTAGTGCCCCCGCGCAGATCTGGGCCTTGGGGCCGCAGCTCGCAGCTTTGATTTTTGATGGTGGGGCGCGTCAGGCGCAGATCAATCAGACGCGTGCCCAGTTTGATGCGCAGGTTGCGATTTATCGTCAGACTGTGTTGACGGCGTTGCAAGAGGTTGAAAACGCGATGATACAAATACGCGTGTTTGAGCAGGAAGAGGTGGTTCAGAAGCTAGCGGTACAGTCCGCACAGCTGTCTCTCAGGCTTGCGCGCAATCAATACGATCAGGGGCTGATTGATTATTTGAGTGTTGCGGTGCTCGAGACGACAGCGTTGAATAACGAACGGACCTACATTACCTTAATCGGCAATCGCATTTCGGCGAGTGTGCGCCTGGTCGCGGCGCTGGGTGGCGGTTGGACAGCCGAGGATCTCAAGCGCTTGGATAATTCAGGTAACCCAACCTCGAATCCCAGCAATACCGTGCCCACCAACTGATTGCGCTTGGGCAAGCGTGGCGGCTGACTGGCCGCCTAGCGCAAAGACCGGTAAACCCGCCTGTGCATTGAGATGGGCGAAAGCTTCCCAACCGATACCTGGGTGATCTGGATGCGAGGCGGTCGGCAAAACGGGGCCTAGTACGGCGAAGTCCGCAAGAAGCTTAGCCGCATGTTGGAGCTCAGCGAGCGTGTGCGTGGAGACACCGACACGTTTTCCATCAGCGAGTACGGGCTTGTCTGTTAGACGCAGGGCGTCCTCTGCCCGCAAATGTACGCCGTCGGCTTCGTGCCACCATGCTTCTGGATGAATGCTATTGACTAAAAGCTGCGCGCCATGGGCACGACAGCGCGCCAGCGTTGTTTGAAAGGCTTGGTATAGATCCGCTTGGGCGGGGCCGCCAGGCCAGCTCGGTTCACGCCATTGAAAAAGCTTGATGCCAGCGCTCAACCCACGATCGAGTTGTTTTAAAAACGCGGGCAGTTGAGCAGGCGTACTCGCCGAGGAAATCGCATAGATTGTGGGTAGTTGTAACCAACGCAACGGCGGATAGGTAGCCGGTAGCAACTGAGCGACATCTTGTGCTTGGTCAATGGGTACCCAACGTAGCGCTTGACCTTCTAGACCCCGGGCCTCACCGGTCCAGCCTGTGACTCGACAGAAGGCCAGACGCACGGTGGTCGTGGGGTAGGTATGGACGTAGGTCACCCATGGTGTTGCTTGTGTCACAGTGATGCCGATTTCTTCTTGTAGTTCACGCGCGAGAGCCGCCAGAACCGTTTCACCTGGCTCTAGTTTGCCACCAGGCAACTCCCACCAGCCTGGCCAAGGTTTGTCGGCCGGGCGGTTTCCTAAAAGAACGGTGCCATCGGGTCGCAGTAGAACGCCCACTGCAACATCAATGATTTTTTCAGGCATGTCGTGCCGCCCAGTCTCGGGCGAAGTGCCAGGCCACCCGACCCGAGCGTGAGCCGCGCTCAAGCGCCCATTGCAAGGCCTCGGTTCGCGATGCAAGGATATTGGCCTCAGTGCAGCCTAGTGTGCGCAACCAGTGGTTGACGATGTCGAGGTAGTCGTCCTGACGGAAGGGATAAAAAGACAACCACAGACCGAAACGCTCTGACAGAGAAATTTTCTCTTCGACGGTTTCCCCCGGATGAACCTCTCCGTCAGCCTGATGTCGTGCCTGAAGGTTTTCACTCATGTATTCGGGCATTAAGTGACGACGGTTCGAGGTCGCATAAATCAGAACATTATTACCCGTTGAGGCGGCCGAGCCATCGAGCACCGACTTGAGTGCTTTGTAGCCAGACTCGCCTTCTTCAAATGACAGGTCGTCACAAAAGACGATAAATTTTTCAGGGCGACCAGCCACCATGTCCACGATATCGGCCAGATCGCTCAGGTCCGATTTGTCGACTTCGATTAGACGGAGGCCTCGACCACCGTAGGCCGCCAACATGGCTTTGACTAAAGAACTTTTGCCAGTGCCGCGTGCGCCAGTCATCAGTACGTTGTTGGCGGGTTTGCCTTCGATGAAGTGACGCGTATTGCGATCGATGATGTCCTTTTGACGTTCGATGTGTTGCAGGTCTGCGGTGTGGATGAGCGATACGTTGGCAATCGCATCGAGCCAGCCGTGCGAGGTGCCGCGTTTGCGCCAGCGGTAGGCATGCGCCTCCCAGTTAATGACGGGCGGGGTGGGGGGCAGCCAGGCTTCGAGTTGCGCAAGTACACGCGTGGCACGCGCCAACAAGTCTGCCATGTCGTGGCTGTTAGAAGAAGTCGATGAGCTCATTATGATCTGTAATCCGCATTAATACTGACGTACTCGTGTGAGAAATCGCAGGTGTAGACGGTCTCAGACACACTGCCACGACCAAGCGCGATCCTCACGAGAATCTCTGGCTCTTTCATGATGCGTTGGCCATCGGCCTCTTGATAGTCTGGATTGCGGCCGCCCTTGGTGGCGACCAATATATCGCCCAGCCAAAGCTTGACGCCGTTTACATCTAAGTCGTTGATGCCTGCATAGCCAATCGCCGCCAAAATCCGCCCAAGATTTGGGTCGCTCGCAAAAAATGCAGTTTTGACGAGAGGTGAGTGGGCGACCGCATAGGCAACTTGGAGTGCTTCTTCGGAGGATTTTGCTTCCTCAACCTGAATGGTCATGAATTTGGTCGCGCCTTCGCCGTCACGCACAATTTTTTGTGCGAGGTCGGTCGCCGCAGCTGCAAGTGCCGCTTTGAGCGCTGCGTAGTGTGGGTGCGAGGTGCTGTCGATCATCAGGCCACTTTGACCCGTCGCGATGACGATGAATGAGTCGTTGGTGGAGGTGTCACCATCGATCGTGATGCGATTAAAAGAGACGTCGGCGAGTTCTTTTGCGAGGGTATTGAGCAAAGCCTGGCTGATACCGGCATCCGTCGCCAAGTAGCTCAGCATGGTGGCCATATTGGGACGGATCATCCCTGCACCCTTGCTGATGCCTGTGATCGTCACGGTCTTGCCGCCCAGATTAATGCGCTGTGAGTGAATCTTGGGCAGCGTATCGGTCGTCATAATGCCGTGCGCAGCCGATACCCAGTTGTTGGCACTCAGATTCTTGAGCGCGCCAGGTAGACCGGCCTTGATCCGATCGACCGGCAGGGGTTCCAAAATGACACCTGTTGAAAAGGGCAGGATTTGTTTGCTGTCGAGTTGCATGAGCGTAGCGAGGGCCTCGCAAGTTTCACGGGCGGCCAGCATGCCGGGTGCACCGGTGCCTGCGTTCGCGTTGCCCGTGTTGATGACGAGTGCTCGCATCTCGCCTGCGGCGGCGAGATGCTCCTGACAGACCAGAACGGGTGCAGCGCAAAAGCGGTTGCGGGTAAAAACACCGGCCACTGTCGAGCCGGGGCTCAGGCGGAAAACAGTTAAGTCGCGACGATTTGCCTTGCGGATGCCGGCTTCGGTGACACCGATTTCAACACCGGGTACTGGGTAGACCAAGTCATCGGATGGGATGTGCAAATTAACGGCCATGAGCTGCCTGCTAGGAAAGTGGTTGAGCAAAGCATCATTATTACCTGTTTTGCCACCATCCTGAGCGCAACCGCTCGGCCGTCAGCCGCTTTAGCTTACTCGAAACAGCCAAGGATGTTTTTGTCGAAAGTTTGTTTCAAAAGCGCGCATTTGTGTTTCGTACTTAAACGTGAGGCCAATTTCATCGAGGCCATCTAGCAGTCTTTTTTTACGACTTTCCTCGATCGAAAATGTATAACGGTGACCATCGGGCCCTGTGAAGGACTGATTTGGTAGATCAATCGACAGGCTTGCACCGGGTGAAGCATGCAGCTGATCGCGCAGGTGCTTGCAAACATTTTCGTCTTGTTTAATTAGAAGAAGGCCATGATTAATTGAATTGTTATAAAAAATATCCCCAAAGGTTGATCCAATCACACACCGAATCCCGGAGTCGACTAGACACCATACTGCTTGCTCGCGACTCGAACCGCCCCCAAAATTTCTATTGACGATGAGTATTTGAGCACTTTTGAAGTCAGGCCGATTTAGAACAAACTCAGCTTTCTCCCCCCCTTTTTCATCAAAACGCAGGTCGTGGAAGAGAAATTGACTGTATCCCTCTTGGCGAGGTCGGCGCAGAAATCTAGCAGGTGCAATTTGATCCGTATCAGCATTGGGTTGGTCGAGCGGAGCCGCGATACCTTGCAGTGTTTGAAAAGGGGTCATGCTGGCTCTCCATTCAAGATTTTCCTGACGTCAGTCAGGTGGCCTGTTAAGGCGGCTGCCGCCGCCATCGCGGGGCTCATTAAATGCGTTCGGCTACCTGGCCCTTGTCGACCCCGGAAGTTTCTGTTTGTGGTGGAGGCACACCTCTGGCCAGATGGAACCAGATCGCCATTCATTCCAACACACATCGAACACCCAGACTCGCGCCATTGAAAACCGGCCTTGATGAAGACTTGGTCCAGCCCTTCCTTTTCTGCCTGAGACTTTACAAGAGAGGAACCGGGCACCACGATTGCGGGGACGACGGCGTGGCCTCTTTTCGCAACAGCCGCCGCTGCTCTGAGATCCTCAATCCGGCCGTTTGTGCAAGAGCCGATAAAAACAATATCGATCGGTACATGCTCCAAGGGTTCGCCAGACTTTAATCCCATATATTCCAATGTGGCTTGAATGGACTCTTGTTGTTGAGCCGGATAGTCCTTGGCGCTTGGGACACATTTTGAAATAGGCAGAGACTCTTCGGGACTATTTCCCCAGGTCACTCTGGGGCTCAAGTCGGTCGCATTGAAGGAAACCTCTGTGTCAAACTGAGCACCTTCGTCGCTGGGAAGTGACTGCCAATAAGCTTGCGCGAGATCCCAGTCCGTCCCTGCGGGCGAATAGGGTTTGCCTTTTAAATAGAGGTAAGTTGTTTCATCGGGTGCAATGAGTCCGGCACGTGCGCCGGCTTCGATGGACATATTGCAAAGTGTGAGGCGCGCTTCCATCGACATACTTTCGATTGTCGAGCCCATGTATTCAATGACATGACCGGCAGCCCCATTTGCACCGATTTTTTCTATCAAAGCAAGAATTACATCTTTGGCGCTGACACCTTCGGAGAGTTCGCCCTCGATGTTGACACGCATAGTTTTTGGTTTGCGCTGCCAGATCGACTGAGTGGCCAGCACATGACAGACTTCAGAGGCGCCAATGCCAAAACTCAACGCCCCGAGCGCACCGTGGGTCGACGTGTGGCTATCGCCGCAAACGATCAACAGCCCAGGTTGCGTCAAGCCTTGCTCGGGACCCACCACGTGAATGATCCCCTGTCTGGGATCGTTGAGACCAAATACGGTAAATCCATACTTTTTGGCATTTGCATCCAGACCTTTTACGACGCGAAGTTGGTCTGCATCGTGAATGTCTTCTATGTGATGGCTATGTGTCGAGACCCCATGATCGGGCGTGGTGAAGAGTTGATCGGGATGCCGTACAGTGAGTCCTCTTGCCTGTAAAAAACTAAAGGCATGCCAAGAGCCATCATGCGCAAAGTGCCGGGAGACATGCAAGAGCGATCTGCCGTCACTATCCTCACAAATGAGATGGCGTTGCCAGATTTTGGCAAACATTGTTTGAGGCTGTGTCATCAAAGCACTCCGTTTAAGTGGTGTTTTAAAAATATTTTCTTTAGGATTTAAAGATTTTTTTGACGAGTGGATAGACAAGCGAAAGAATCAGTAAAACCAGAATGACCATCGCGATGGGTCTTTCCAGTAGATAAGACAAGCTGCCGCCACTAAGTTGATACGAGCGCAGCAATTCACCCTCGGCCATGCGACCCAATAATAGTCCGATGACCATTGCCGCGACTGGATAGTCAAAGCGACGCATGAACCAGCCTATGACTGCGAAGACAAAGACTGTGATGGGGCCAACCATGTTGCCTGTCAGAGAAAAAGCACCAAGAATAGCTAAAACAAAAACAGTCGGTACTAGAAATTTGAGGGGGACACGGACGACTGAGCTCGAAACGAAGACAAACCCGATGCCGACAACAAATAACACGATTGTTTGAGCAAAATTACCCAAAATAATGCTGTAGACGATATCCATGTTCTCCGCCATGAATCGCGATCCACCTGTGATGTTATGCATCGCAAAAGCCCCGAGCATGACTGCGGTGGCGGAACCGCCTGGGATTCCGAGCGCGAGCAGTGTCGCCATGGACCCGCCTTCTGAGCTGCTGTTTGCAGATTCTGCTGCGACAACGCCTCTTGGATCCCCATGGCCAAATTGACTGGAGTCCTTGGCGCGTCGTTTTTCCGAGGAGTAAGACACGAGGTTGGAGACCGAGGAACCTACACCCGGTATGGTGCCGATCACGACGCCTATAACCGAACCTCGGAAAAGAGTCATTGGGTATTTTAGGGCTAGCTTCGCACCCGCCAAAATGTCACGAAATGAAATACGTCGCTTGGTCTCGTCAGCCACGATATAGTCTTGACCCAAGAGACGAAACAGCTCTGATGCCGCAAATAAACCGATCAGCGCCGGCACGGCAGGAATGCCGTCAAGCAGATGAACAGAGCCAAAGGTGCCACGCTCGTCACCCTGTGCGCCCATACCAATCGTGCTGATCAGCACGCCAGCGAGTCCTGCTAATAAGCCCTTTGAAAGGGATTTTGACCCTAGAACGGCGATGAGTGTTAATCCCCACATGGCCACCATGAACATTTCAAAGGGTCCTAGATGAAGCACCGCCTCAGCCATCGGACTCACAAACAGCATCAATACGAGATATCCTAAGCCCGTGCCGATGGTTGATGCGGCCAGCCCGATACCAAGCGCTAGACTGTGCTTTCCCTGTTGCGACATTGGATAACCATCGAACGCCGTTGCGACTGCAGAACCCGTGCCCGGGATATTCATCAGAATCGCGGGGATCGCTCCACCAAAACCGCCACCAGTAAAAATCGCTGTAAGAAAGAGTACGGCTGACAAAAAATCCATGTGCACGGTGACGGGAAGAAAAACCGCCATTGCGACCGGAATAGAGAGTCCAGGGATTGCACCAAAAATGAGTCCGATCAGCAGTCCGGGGATGACGACAAGCCAGGGGAGCCAAGAGCTCGACAGTAGCTCAATGGCTTTGTGCAGTGCATCGAAATCAATCATGTATGCATCCTGACCATTAGAAAAACAGTGTGGTGACGGGGAAGGGCACCATCAGCTTCAGACACCAAGTCACAGCAAGGGCGAACAGTAATGCATAGACGAAAGCGAGAATTTTTCTTCGCTCTCCCTGTAGCAAAAGGCTTAGCCAGATGAATAAGAATGTCGCGATGTCAAAGGCGACATAGATCAGGCCGACTAAGTAAAGGCCGAGCAATCCCATAAAGATGGGCACTCGATATTTAAAGAGGCGAGTTTCGGTCCGGGGTGCGGCAGAAGGTTGAGCGGAAATAGCCTCTGAAGAGTCGCGTGATTGAGGTGAAGTACGCAGTCGGGTTGACAGTTTGATTTGCCAAAGGCAAATGCCAATACCAATCAAGGAGACGGGTAAGATCATCATCAAGTTTTCAGCTTTATGAGACGCCATGATTGCGTCTGTCAGATAGAGCGAAATGATAAATAGAAGTGCGACTAGAAATGAAATATGGCCCCAGTCGCAATGGTATTTAGATAGAAATTTTCTCATCGTGCCTTCCGACCTGTTATGTATGAGGTCGATCGGGCGTGCGACATCTACGCGCACGCCTAATCGAAGTACTTATACGGTTATTTTTTTAACAGGTGGGAATACTTGGCTAATCCATCGTAGCCTTCTGTCGTGATTTTTTTGCTTTCAGTCGGACCCAACCAAAGTGTCCCGATTTGACTCTTTTCAAGCTGGGCAAGAAACTCAGGATTTTTCATCACACGCTCGTATGCTTTCAAAACGGTGTCGTAGCGCTTGGGGTACTTAGTAGGAAAGTCGCTTTTGGAAATTAGAGAGACTGTATAGCTAGCGAAAATTGGGATCTCTTTGCCATAGCGGGCTTTGAGTGCCTGGTTGAGTAATGGACCTTGCCACTCAGTGACAGGTCGGTCGTGGATGATTGCGAGTGAACGAATGCGATCACGGATTGACTCTGAACCGGTCGCTGCCACAAAACTGAAGTCGGTATGCCCGCCAGCAAGTGACGTGCGGACTGGACCACCTCCGTCGTAGGTCACAAAACGAATCTGATCCATCGGCAAGCCCATGGTCTCCAGCATCGCGAGCTGCTGAAGGTAAGAGCCTGAGCCGCTCATTGTTGCAGAGCTGACGGCTCCTTTCTTGCTCTCGATGGCGGCAAGTAGTTCATCAAACGTTTTGTAAGTACTATTTAATGGAACCGCCGCAATCGCATAATCGATCCATTGGGTATTGATCACATGAAAGTCAGTCCATTTGACTGGTGCGCGCCCAGACAGGATGGCATTCGCCAGAAAGGGGGTGGCTTGCATGACCATCAGTGCTGAGCCGTCGCTCGGTCCCTTCGCGAAAATGGTTGCACCGACCGCGCCGGAAGCGCCGGGTCTATTGGTGACGGTAATGGCAACGTTATTGAGTTCGCGACTTAATTGTGGCGCTAATGCGCGAGCCATCCGATCTGCGCTGCCTCCGGTATTGAACGGAACAATCAGTTCTATTTTGTCTTTGGATGATGGCCAGTCTTGTGCGAGAGCTGTGCCGGACACCGCAAGGCTTAAGCCTGCGATCGCGAGCGTGTTGAGTAAGAATTTTGATGTCGTCATTTTTTTCATTTTAAGTCTCCTCTCTTGCAGATTATGCGTCTGTCGTTTTAAGTGTTAATAGCCTACTCGACTCTTGTCGTCAACGCTATAGCGCGCCTCCAGAGCTTTGACTTCATCCATTCCTAATAAGTCAAAAAAATCAGTGAAGCTCGTGGCCTGACTCGCAAGATCCTTAATAGATCCACCGGCGCGTAGTTCAAGCAGCACGCGCTGCATCACGGGAATAGCTGACAATAAGACAAAATTTGGATAAATGACAAGTTTGAAGCCCAAGTTTTGTATTTCACTTGCAGTTAAAAAGGGCGTCTTACCGCTTGCTGCCATGTTGAACAAGGAGGGGACAGACAAAGCTTCAGGAATCGCCTTGAGTTGTTCCATGGTTCGCGGGGCTTCTACAAAAACCATATCTGCGCCTGCTTCTTCATACATTTTTGCGCGCTCGAGTGCGCGGTCAAAGCCTCGACCGCGATGGCATCCGTGCGAGCAATAATCATGAAGTCTGCATCGACGCGCGCATCGCAAGCCGCGCGGATATTTGTCGCCATCTGTTCCGCGCTAATGAGCGTCTTTCCTTCAAGGTGTCCGCAGCGTTTCGGCCATTGCTGGTCTTCGATGTGGACGGCAGCAACTCCGGCCCGTTCGTAGCATTGAATGGTGCGTCGAACATTGAGCGGTCCACCATAGCCAGTATCCGCATCTGCGATCAGAGGCAGTCCTGAGGCTTCGGCAATGCGTTGTGCGTTGTCCACCATTTCTGACATGGTCAATAAGCCAACATCTGGCCAACCGAGCCTTGAAGCGGCCGTCCCTGCTCCCGTCATATAAATTGCGTCAAAACCCGCACTGGCGACTAGGCGGGCGCCGATCGCATCAACAACGCCAGGTGCTTTTAATAGCTCTGGTTTTTTTAAAAGTTCACGTAGCTTTTTCGTTGGGCGTTCCATTCTGTGTCTATCCTTTATCTTCAAGAGCGTACTTTGAGCGAATCGCGTCCCACTCATCGGCACCAAAGCGCTTGAAATTTTGTTGTGGTGAGGTGTTATTTAAATAATCTGGAGCAACGTGATACGTCTTGACTGAGTCGAGCGCCTGATCAAAGGCTTGTACGGCAGCACGTAACAACAGGCCGGGCAGAATTGCGATTTTGTAGCCCATGTCTTCAGCGTCTTCGAGGTGAACGACAGGGGTTTTTCCGCCCTGAACCACGTTGAGCAGACAGGGTCCTTTTATTTGTTTTGGAATGGCTCTGACTTCCTCCATTGTTTGCGGGGCTTCAATGAAAATCATGTCGGCACCTGCTTCTAGTGAAGCATTTCCACGTCTGATTGCCTCGTCAAATCCCAGTGATGCGCGACAGTCGGTGCGTGCGATGATGAGAAAGTCAGGGTTTGTTCGCGCTGCAACCGCGGCGCGAATCTTGCTGAGATATTTTTCGAGTGCTTCGATTTCTTTGTTGTCGAGGTGTCCGCAACGCTTTGGCGAGACTTGATCCTCGATATGAATGCCTGCAACACCACGCGATTCGAACTCGCGAACGGTGCGTGTCACATTGAGTTCGTTGCCGTAGCCCGTGTCTGCATCAGAGATTAAAGGAATGTTGACTGCGCGCGTGATGAGCTCAGCATTCGCCACCATTTCGGTCATCGTGACTAAGCCGTAATCAGGATAGCCCAGTGAGGCCGACGTGCCGGCCCCTGTCATGTATACAAGGGGGAAGCCCGCTTGCTCGATGAGTTTTGCGGTGATGCCGTCGTAGGCACCAGGCGCAATCAGCATTCCTGGTGCGGACAGTTTTTTGCGTAATACTGTGGCGCGGTTCATATTCGATCCTGATATTCGCAGTCGGTTAGTGTGGGTGTCGGTCGTAGTAGTCGTTATTCATATCGTGGTAAGTCGCTTGGCGTTTTTCGAAAGCGACAAACGCATCGTTCATGGAGGCCCTCTCAGCCCGCCTCGAACTGCGTTGTTTGACGTACTTTTATAAGGTTCTGCCCATTCGTCTGGGAGGGGCTGACACCCTGGTATCGCAAGCCAGAGTCGGATCAGATGCCTTTTTTTATCGTCGTCGGCAAAGTCCTCAAAGCTGGTTCTGGAATGAATAACGTGGTAGTTGTTAACCAACTGCATGTCGCCCGCCTCGAGCCGCATCGAGTAGCAAAAGCGTGGGTCAGGAAAGAGACTTTCCAGTAACTCGATCAGCGCGGACTGTTGGGCACTCAGACGCGGAGCTTGCGCAAAATCTCGTTGCGCCGCAATGATGTTTTTAAGATTGAACCGAAAAGCGAAATGATCGTCTTTGAAACCAGCCGGCGTACAAGAGTGATAGGCGCGGTCGGTTTGTCCACCGGCGCCTTGCCAGCTGAAGTAGAGCGGCTCATGCAGGACCTCGACTAAATCAGGCCGGACGCGTGCGACTTCTGCATAAATGGCTTTGGAGCTCGTGATTAGACTTTCACCGCCTTGTCGAGCCGTTCTTCTGCAGAGCAGTGACACGACGTCACCAAAATCGATATGAAAATCCAAACTAGCGTTTGTGTTGTATCCACGGCCATTTTTGCCGTAATACTGACCGCCAGCATCTCTGACATCTGTGAGGTAGTCGCTATTTTTATTTTGAGGGCGGGCGACACCCATATGAAGACCGAGTCCCCAGTAAATGAGGCGGGTCTCAGACTCCGTCCACTTGTCTACAGGGAACCCCTTGAGCAAACAAAATCCCCACGGACCTTGAGTTTTTTTTAAGGCGCGCTTGAGCACGGCGACGCTTTCATCGGGGAGGGGGAAGTCCTCAGGTCGCATGGATAGAAAGTCTTTGTCAAGACTTAACGCCGCATCTAGTGCGTACTGAACACCACTGATTTCCTCGGAAGTGAGTCGTTCAATCCATGATGGGTCGCCACTAACTTGCTCGCGTGTCCATCCAATTGGGAGGAGATTCTGTCGCATTGATGGGGCATCCTTGAGTTGCCGTTTTGGGTCATCGGTCGGGTGTGCCACATCAGTATAAACACAAATGTAAACTAAAGTGTCAGACAATATTAGTAACAGTAAAAATCTCCCTTTGCCTAGTTCTTCACCTAAAAAAAGAAAGTTATTTTTTGTAAATGTTGGCGCGAGACAAGGTGCGCTCTGAGGCCTGCCGCAGGTGGGCTTTCATCGCCGCTTCAGCATGATCAGAGTCAGCGTTTAGGACTGCTGCAATCACGGCTTCGTGTTCGGTGCGAGAGGCTCTGCGATAGTCTTCGTCAACAGATGCCCGGATTTGAAAACGAATAATAGGCAACTGAAGTCGCTTCATCAACAAGCTGAGTTGCTCATTGCCGGCATGGTGCAAAATCAAATCATGAATCGTTTGATTTTCCGAGCTGAACGAAGTGTTTGGTTGCCCTTGGGCCAGTTTGATTTTATCAATGGCGTTTGCAAAACTTAATTTAGTCTCGCCGTCAATCATCTTTTCAGCGGCAAGTCGCGCAGCAAGGCCTTCTACTGATTCTCTGATTCTGAACAGATCGATCAACTCTTTGAGTGAAAACATCCGAACAATCGCGCCACGATTAGGGATCAGCTGAACAACCCCTTCAGTCCCGAGACGGCGAAGCGCTTCGCGTAGCGGTCCGCGAGTGACTTCAAACGACTCCATGAGATCTGTCTCAATCAGTCGTTGACCTGGCGCATATCGGCCATCTTGGATGGCAGCGCGGATTTGTTCGAGCGCCCGATCCGTTGTATTGCCCGATCGGATATTGGAGTGAGGCTGTTTGATTTGAGAAGTCTTCATTGCACCGGAGAGAAAATAGGCTGTGCGGCGATATGAGCAATGTAGCGGGAATACTCACGGTTTCCAAAAGCTGGCAACTGGTGGGCATTTCGTCTAGCATGCTGACCTATAGAGTAACCCACACATTTTCCATGCCCTGATTCGGGCGACTGATCATTCAGGAGATTTTTATGCGTTTGATGAGGCAACTTCTGGTTATGGCCGCACTCTTGCCCGGTCTGGCCTTTGCACAGGCACCAATCAAAGTCGGGATCGCCAATGATTTGTCTGGACCGTTCGCGGCACTCGGTGCTGAGGCGCGTGATGGTTTTAATCTGGCGATCAAGCAGCTTGGCGGCAAGCTAGGTGGCAAGCCTGCTGAGTTTTTGCAGACCGATATGGGCGGCAACCCAGATCAAGCCCGGCAGTTGGTGAATCGTTACATTCAACGTGACAAAATCGATTTCTTTACTGGCCCGATTGGTTCCAACGTGGCCTTAGCGGTGGGACCAGTGCTATTTGCTGCCAAGATCCCCTACCTGTCTAACAATCCGGGTCCGAGTCAGTTTGCGGGCGCACAGTGTAATGATTACTGGTTTGGTGTCTCCTATCAAAACGATGCATTCCATGAGGCGGCCGGTAAAGTTGCCGCAGATCGTGGGTATAAAAAGATGGTCATCATGGCGCCTGATTATCCGGCCGGTAAGGATGCCCTCAACGGTTTCAAGCGTGGTTTCAAAAATGCTGTGGGTCAGGAAATCTACACCAAGCTTGGACAGATTGACTATGCTGCCGAGCTCGCGCAGTTACGTGATGCTAAGCCTGATGCCGTCTACATTTTCTTGCCCGGCGGGATGGGGATTAACTTCATCAAGCAGTTTGTGTCGGCGGGTCTGAATCAGAGCATCAAGTTGGTGGGTCCTGGGTTTTCAGCCGATGAGGATGTGATTCGTGCCGTGGGCGAGCCGATGCTGGGTATGTTTAATACCGCACAGTGGGCGCATGATCTGGATAATCAACAAAACAAAAAATTCGTAGAAGCTTTCCGCAAAGAATACAAAAATCGCACACCCTCTGTCTATGCTGCGCAGGCCTATGATGTGATCATGGCGATTGATGCGGCAGTCAAAGCAACGGATGGCAAAGTGTCTGATCGTGCGGCTGTGCTGGTGGCGCTCAAGAAGGCGGACTTTGCCTCCGTACGCGGTCCCTTCAAGTATGGCGCCAATAACTTCCCGATTCAGCCTTACTACGTGCGTGTGATCGAGAAAGCCCCCGATGGACAAATTACGAACAAACTGGTCGGCAAGGTGTTTGAGTCCTATCAGGATGTGTATGTGGGTGAGTGCAAAAAATAAGAGTCTGTTGGTATGAGCACGACACTGATCGCCGAGCAGTTGCTCAATGGGTTGCAGTTCGGCCTGATGTTGTTTCTGATCGCGGCGGGCTTGACGCTGGTTTTTGGGATCCTCGATATTCTGAATGTGGCGCATGGCTCGCTCTACATGGCGGGAGCCTATGTGGCGGCCCAAACGATGCAAGTGACGGACTCGTTTCTGGCGGCCGTCATTGTTGCAGCGGTCGTGACGGGCGCCGTTGGCTTAGTCCTCGAGCTCGTGCTGATCAGGCGTTTAGTGGTGCGAGACCACCTCGCGCAGGTGCTGGGTACGTTTGCAATTATTTTGATCGCCAATGATGTCGTAAAGATGATCTGGGGCCCCGCGCCCATGATGATGAGCATGCCCCCCGCACTTTCTGGGCCCGTCCAACTTCTGCCTGAGCTCCTTTATCCTGCCTATAGATTGTTGATTATTGCGGTCGGTTTGGCAGCAGCCCTCGGGCTCTATCTTTTTGTCACGCGAACCCGTGCGGGCGTGTTGGTCAGAGCGGGAGCCTCCAATCGACAAATGGCGACCTTGATGGGCGTGCGCGTGCCGTTGCTTTTTCTGGGTGTGTTCGTACTGGGTGCGATGTTGGCGGCTCTAGCGGGTGCGTTGCTAGGGCCTGTGACGGCCATCCAGACGGGCATGGGTGAGCAAATTCTCATTCTCGTGCTGGTCTGTATTGTGATTGGAGGGATTGGCTCCATACGGGGCGCCTTTGTGGGCGCATTGTTGGTGGGTTTTGTCGATACGGCAGGTCGGGCTTTCTTGCCTGCGCTCCTCAAATTATTTTTCTCACCGGCCGTCGCATCAAGCGTCGGCCCAACGCTTGCTGCGCTATCCATTTATATTTTGATGGCGGTTGTGCTGGTGTTTAGACCCTCCGGTCTTTTTCCGGCGCGCGGTTGATCATGCAAGAGGCCACAAATTCGTCTGTCTGGCGGTCAATGGCGCCAACGTTGTTGGGGCTCTTATTGTTGTTGGTATTTCCCTTGGTTGCGCCTGCTCTGAATCTTGAGTTTTATGTTTCGTTCGTACGCCGCTTATTGATTTTTGCGTTGGCCGCCACAAGTTTGAATTTTATTTTGGGCTATGGGGGCATGGTGGCCCTGGGGCATGCGGCATTTTTTGGCGCTGGCGCGTATGTGGCCGCGATCCTCTCCGTTCAAGGTATTTCTCAGGCGTTGGTGGCTTGGCCTGCTGCGATTGCCGTCGCAGGCGCGCTCGCTTTTGTGATTGGGATTATTTCGCTGCGGACGCGGGGTGTGTATTTCATCATGATCACACTGGCTTTTGCCCAGATGGTGTTCTATCTTTTTATTTCGTTACGACAGTATGGTGGCGAAGACGGCATCAGCTTATCCAGCCCAGCACAATTCCCAGGCTTGAACTTGGCGGATGACAAGACGTTTTATTACGTCGTCCTTGTCATCGTCGTCACATGTATATGGTGGCTGAATCGTTTAATCCAAGCCCGCTTCGGCCAGGCACTGCAGGGGATTCGTGAAAACGAGGCGCGGATGGAGGCCCTCGGCTATCCAGTGTTTCGCATCAAGTTACTGGCGTTTGTGATCGCGGGTGCGATGGCGGGCTTGGCAGGTGCCTTGCTCGCGCAACACAATCAGTTCGTTTCACCTTCTTTGATGCATTGGACGGCTTCGGCGAATTTGATCATTATGGTGATCGTCGGTGGCATCGGGTTGCGCTATGGTGGCCTCGTCGGAGCGGCTGTCATGCTTTGGCTCGAGGAAGTGTTACGTCTCTACACCGACTATTGGCATTTGCCGCTCGGCGTGTTGTTGCTTGCAATTGTATTGTTTGCCCCGCGTGGGCTGGCCGGCATCTGGGACTCTGTGTCGTCGCGTCGTCGCGCGAATACAGTCAAACAGGAGCGCGTGTGATGGCGGCTCTTGCACTGCATGCGCAGGGACTGACCAAGCGCTACGGCGCCTTGGTGGCTTGTGATCAGGTGTCGCTCGACTTGATGCCGGGCGAGATACACGCGCTGATTGGTCCGAATGGCGCAGGTAAATCCACTTTGATTCATTTGCTCTCTGGGTCTGTCCCGGCGGATAGCGGAAAGCTCGAGATTAATGGTCATGATGTGACGCAGGTGGGCTTACATCAGCGCGTTGCAGCGGGGCTGTCGCGTTCTTATCAGATCACCAATATTTTTAAAAAATTGACTGTTTTCGAAAACCTGTTGCTGGCGGTGCAGGCTTGCTCAGGATCAAGTTTTAGTTTTTGGCGTCCGAGAGCGAGTGAGCGCGCGTTACGTGAGGCCGCTGAGCACTTGGCTGCTGATTGTGCAATTGCGCCTGCGCTCTGGTGGTCTACGGCGGAGACGTTGCCGCACGGTGAGCAACGTAAGCTTGAATTCGCACTTGCACTCGCCTCCAGACCTTCAGTGCTTTTGTTGGATGAGCCGATGGCAGGGATGGGGCCGGATGAAACGCTCAAACTCACGGAGCTCATTCTTTCAATGCGGGGTCGCACGACGATGCTGTTGGTCGAGCACGATATGCAGGCAGTTTTTCGTCTGGCGGATCGTATTTCTGTTCTCGTGTATGGACGCATCATTGCCACGGGTACGCCAGAGGAGATTCGCCACCACGCCGATGTGCGACAAGCCTATCTCGGCGAGGAGCAGACGTGATGCTACAGGCACAGCACCTCCAAAGCGGTTATGGCCAGAGCCAAGTGTTGTTTGATGTGTCGCTCGAGATTTCGCGCGGTGAGGTCATTGCATTGCTGGGGCGCAATGGCATGGGAAAAACGACCCTAGTGAGGACTCTGTTTGGTCAGTTGCCTTTATTGGGCGGGACCTTAAGTTTTGAAGGGCAAAATATTGCAGGTTGGGAGTCAGATCGTATCGCCCGATTGGGGTTGGCGATCGTACCCGAAGGGCGGCAATGTTTTCCTAATCTGACGGTCAGGGAGCACCTGACCGCATTTATGGCACACCGTAATCCCGAGATCAAAACGCCTTGGGATGTTGACCGAGTGTTCGAGATGTTTCCTCGCTTACGCGAGCGTGCGCGCAATATGGGGAATCAATTATCCGGAGGTGAGCAACAAATGCTTGCGATCGGTCGCGCGTTGGTCACTAACCCAAAACTACTGATTCTGGATGAGGCGACCGAAGGCTTGGCGCCTCTGGTGAGAGAGGAAATCTGGCAGTGTCTGGCACGTTTGCGCGAGAGCGGTCAGACGATTCTTGTCATCGACAAGTACGTCGAACGTCTGCTGACCTTGGCCAACCGCCACATTATTCTTGAGCGTGGCTCTGTCGTGTGGCAAGGCACGTCCAGTGAGCTCGATGCCGATCGAAGTCTCTGGACGCGCTATTTGGGCGTGTAAGCTCAGGCCTTGGCGAGTCGAGCGAATACGTTATCGGCCGCCTCGATGGTGGCGGCAATGACGCCTTCATCATGGGTCGAAGAGACAAATCCTGCCTCGTAAGCAGAGGGTGCGAAATACACACCCTCATCAAGCATGGCATGGAAAAATACTTTGAACATGTCGATGTTGCTGGCCGAAACCTCTGCCAAGGTGGTTGGCACTGTATTTGAAAAATACATGCCAAACATGCCGCCTTCGCTATCGGCGCTAAAAGGAATGCCGTGTGCGTGCGCACGCTCGGTGAGCCCTTTTGTGAGTGCGCGTGTTTGCTTGTCTAGCGTCTCGTAAAAACCCGGTTTTGAAAGCAGCTTGAGTGTGGTGATGCCAGCGGCGACCGCAACAGGGTTGCCCGAGAGCGTGCCTGCCTGATAAACACCACCCAAGGGGGCGATGTTTTTCATGACTTCAACGCTGCCACCAAAAGCGCCGATCGGCATGCCGCCGCCGATCACCTTGGCCAAGGTCGTGATGTCGGGCTTGATGCCTGTCAGACCTTGTACGCCTTGTGGGCCGACGCGAAAGCCCGTCATGACCTCATCAAAAATCAGCAAAGCGCCGTGTGCCGTGCACTCGCTGCGGAGTATTTCAAGAAAACCAGCAATGGGCTTGACCATGTTCATGTTGCCCGCAATCGGCTCAACAATGATGCAGGCGATTTCTTTGCCGTGTTGGGCAAAGGCGGTTTTAACGCCTTCTATGTCGTTGTAGTCGAGCACAATGGTGTGGGCGACAAACTCGGGCGGCACGCCGGCAGAGGTCGGGTTGCCAAAGGTCAGCAGACCAGAGCCCGCTTTGACGAGCAGACTGTCGGCGTGGCCGTGATAGCAGCCCTCGAATTTGATGATTTTGTTGCGACCGGTGGCACCACGGGCCAGACGAATCGCGGTCATCGTCGCCTCGGTCCCCGAACTGACGAGCCGAACTTGCTCGAGCGAAGGCATACGCTCAATCAGCATCTCGGCGATGATGACCTCGGTCTCTGTGGGGGCGCCATACGACAAGCCGTGGACGGCAGCGTCTTGGACAGCCTTGACCACCTCGGGATGTGCGTGACCAAGAATAGCAGGACCCCAGGAGCCGATATAGTCGATGTAACGCTTGTCATCGGCATCCCAGAAGTACGGTCCCTGGGCGCGCGCGACAAAGCGAGGCGTGCCACCGACCGAGCGAAAGGCCCGAACCGGAGAGTTGACGCCACCTGGAATGCTGCGACAGGCGCGTTCGAAAAGTTCAACGTTGCGTGACATAGGAAATACTCCGTTCAAACAGGAGAAGAAGATAGGTAAAAAGTGGAGGTCTGTGCAAAGGGCGCTGACAAGGCGCGCGCGGCGGCTTCGATATCGTCAGCCATAAAGAGGCTGCCGACGACGGCAATACTGTCGGCGCCCGCGGCGGCCAGAGTGCTTGCTTCTTTGATGCCGATGCCACCGATGGCCACGACGGCGGGTCGGGGTGCGACGAGAGCCTGACAAAGTGATTGCCCGACGGCCAGCACGTCGAGTGGGGCCGTTGGTGCGAGCGGTTTGGTGGCTGAAGGATACATCGCGCCAAAGGCAATATAGGCAACGTGGTGTTCAAGCAGCTTTTGCGCGCGTTGTGGATCGGCATAGCAAGACACACCCAGGAGCATGTCTGGACCGATCTCTCGGCGCACGAGGGCGGGCTCATCATCGTGCTGGCCGACGTGAACGCCGTGCGCGCCGACCTCGAGTGCGAGTCGCCAATCATCGTTGATCAGAAAGACCAGCTCGAGTTCGTGGCAGACTTTACAGAGTGTTTGGGCGAGCCGTCGGCGCAAAGCGGGTTCGGCTGTTTTATGACGCAGTTGCAGTGCCCGCATTCCGCCACGTGCGGCGGCACGTACCGCTTTCTCAAGTCGTTCGACATCGTCCCAGTCTGGAGTGACCCCGTACAAGCCTGGGGGGAATTTGATTGCAGTTTGCATGGGAAGAGAGTTTTTTATCCTAAGGCGCAATCGGAATGCGACGGGCGACCAGATGGCCCATGCCCGGTTGAAAAGATTGCAAGAGTGCTTGTCCGGCGTGGGCGCAGGCCTGTTCGGCTGCCTTTGGGACACTGAGTCCTCGGGCAAGCAGGCTGGCTAACGCAGTGGCTATGAGGCCTCCCGCGTCACGCGTGCGCTCTGGTGAGGCGGCACACGGCCAAGAAATGGTTTCGCTTTCTGGCCCAGTGAGCACATTCGCGTATTGGCCGGGGCGCTGCTGAATGCCTGTGATGAGCACCCACTGAGCGCCAATCGACTGAAACGCTTGAGCGGTGCTTGTGTGACCAAAGGCCTCAAGGACATCTTCCGAAATCCATTGAGACAAACGGCGTGCCTCGATCACCACGATGTGCGCTTGTGGAACCAGAAGTTCGATCACCGCGCCGACCAGATCCTCAACCTCCTCTTCTTCTTCGGCGGGGTCCTCTGTATTGATTTCTTGGGCGCCCAGATGCAAAACGAGTGGGACCTGACTGTAGTCGGCCACAATCTGTGCAACGGCGCTCGCGGACTCTACCGACGATAATGCCCCTACTTTGATTGCTTGAACCGGAATGTCTTCGAGCACGCAACGAGCCTGGTCGTCGATTTGTTCGGCCGAGCATGGCAGGACGGACTCACTTTTCGCGCTATCCTGAATCGTGATCGCGGTGAGGGCGCAGATTGCATGGCCTCCAAGGGCGGCGCAGGTGATGGCGTCCGCGGGTAAACCGTCCGATCCCGTTGGGTCAAAGGGGGCAAAAATGAGTGTGACGGGTGTTTCAAACGTTTGATTCATGTCAAAAAGACAGGCGATGTGTAGGCACGTAAGGGTTGGTTTCGGTAAGATTGACCCCATTGTAAGAGATGACCTGTTTTCCCTGCCCTTTTCCTTTGAGGTGGACGGGTTCCAACATAAGAGAGCATGATGCGTACTTGGATGTGTTTAATTTGCGGCTGGATTTATGACGAAGAAACCGGACTTCCCGAGGAGGGGATTCCTGCTGGTACGCGCTGGGAAGATGTGCCCCCAAACTGGGTGTGCCCTGAATGTGGCGCCCGTAAAGAAGATTTTGAATTAATGGAGATTTGAACTCAGCCTATGGATGAATCGTTGCGCACACCGGAAACAATCGATGACCTGTCTAATCAGTTCCTGATGGCGATGCCCGGCATGGTGTCGGGCGATCTGGCTGGCACGGTGATTTATCTGTGCGAGCACAGCCCCAAAGGCGCCTTAGGACTGGTGATTAACCGGCCGACCGACTTGAGTTTGAAGGGTTTGCTCGAACAGATTGATCTCAAACTCGAAATTGCACCGGATCTGAATTCCTCCGTTTTTTTTGGCGGCCCTGTCCAGACCGATCGTGGCTTTGTTCTGCATTCCCCTGCGGGTGCGTACAGTTCGAGCATCAAGCTGGGCAATATGGCGCTCACCACTTCTCGTGATGTGCTGGAGGCGGTGGCAGGCGGCCACGGTCCTGAGCAATTGTTCGTGACACTCGGCTACGCTGGGTGGGGGGCGGGGCAGCTGGAAAGCGAGTTGGCTCAAAATGCATGGCTCAGCGTGGCGGCGCAGCAGGACATTATTTTTGATACGCCACCCCAGGAGCGCTATGCAGCCGCCCTCAAGTTACTGGGTATCGATCCGGTGATGCTGACGGGCGCGGCCGGTCATGCCTGAAGAAACGCTGCTGGCATTTGATTACGGTGCTAAAAAACTAGGTGTTGCGATCGGCAACACCTTGCTGCGACAAGCGCGGCCCCTAGACATTATTCTCGAACCCACCCGGGATGGGCGCTTTTCTAAAATCAGTGTGTTGCTGGAACGTTGGCAGCCCGAGAGGATCGTCGTGGGGCTTGCACTGGCAACCGATGGAGGCGAGCAGTACGCCAGCCAGCATTGCCGCCGGTTTGCACGGCAACTTGAGGGCCGCTTTGGCATACCCGTCGTGTTGGTCGATGAACGAGGCTCAAGTGTTCAGGCACAAAAAATGACGGGAAATGATCCGGATGATGCGGTGGCCGCCGCTATCATCTTGCAACGCTACTTTGACGCGTTGACTGAATGATTTGATTTTCCCAACGCCATGCGAAACCCCCAACTCAACCGACAAGGTGCACTGAATCATCTGCTGACAACAGAAGGTTTACCGCCCCGCATTCTTAATCGTCTGTTGGACCTTGCCCAGCATTATCTGTTGGACTCAGCGGAGAGTGTCAACGTAGACGCTTCATTGTCCGGTCGTCGGGTATTTAGTCTGTTTTTTGAAAAGTCGCTCAGCACTCGCCCATCCTTTGAAACTGCGGCAAAGCGTCTGTCTGCAGACGTTGTACGTGTCCAGATCGAAAACGCTGTCCTCAAGACCGGGGATGATTTGGTTGAGATCATTAGAAACCTTCAGGCCGCACCCGGAGATTTGCTTGTGTTGCGTCACCCGCAGAGTGGCGCACCCTATCTGGTGACTCAGACGCTTGCCCCCTATCTTCATGTCATCAATGCGGGCGATGGTACGCATGCACACCCGACCCAGGCGTTGGCGAATGTTTACGCGATCCGTCATTTTAAAAATGATTTGTCTAACCTCACCGTGGCCATCGTCGCAGACGTCATGCATTCCCGAGAGGCGCGCTCCACGATCCATGCACTGACTTCATTGGGTGTCGCGGAAGTCCGCGTGATTGGCCCCTTGAGTCTGATGCCCAAAGGGTTGGAGCAAATGGGGGTTCGTGTGTTTACCCAGATGTGTGATGGACTCAGGGATGCAGATGTGGTGATCGCATTGCCTCTACAAAATGAACGCCTCCCCGTATCACTGCGGCTATCCGCACAGGACTATGCTGAACGCGAAGGGATAAAGATGGAAACGCTTGCCTATGCGAAGTCAGATTGCCTTTTGTTACAGGCAGAGCTGGCAGGGCAAACGTTGCGAGTCGGCACGTTAAATTGGGCTGAAGTGGGCATCGCAGTGCGTGCGGCAGCGCTCAGCATGGTTGCGGAGGCACAGCCATGAATATACATATTGCGCATGGTCGCGTGATCGATCCCGCCAATGGTCTGGACGCTTGTCTCGACCTTTATGTTTCCCAGGGAAAAGTCCTTGCTTTGGGACAAAAGCCTGACGGCTTTAGGGCGGATCGAGTGATTGATGCCACCGGCAAATGGGTGTTGCCGGGTTTGGTCGATCTTTGTGCGCGCTTGCCTGCCCAAGCTGAACAAACACACGAAGCACTGGCGCTTGAAGTCCGTGCGGCGTTGGCCGGCGGCCTAACCACTCTTGTGCTGACACCAAATCCTGAGGCTGGTTTTGATTCGCCTGAGAAGACCCTGCAAATGCAGCAGCGCCTGGCAGGGCTTACGCAGGCGAGGGCGTACCTCTTAGGTGCCATGACCCAAGGCTTGCAAGGCGACGTGGTCAGCAAGATGGGCGCGTTGGCTGGAGCGGGTTGTGTAGCATTTTCGCAAGGTGATCAGCCACTCTTGGATACAAGGGTCTTGCTGCAGGCCATGCAGTACGCCAAAACATTTGATTACACGCTTTGGTTGCGTGCGCAAGATCCATGGTTATCGCGCAATGGAGTGGTTGCAAGCGGCGCTTATGGCACACGCTTGGGTCTGACCGGTGTACCTGTTGAGGCGGAAACTATTGCGCTGCAGGCCTTGTTCACCTTGCAGCGTGCGACTGGGGTCAGCCTCCATCTCTGTCGTTTGTCTTCAGCCGAGGGGCTTGCCTTGATGCGTGCGGCCAAAAAGGAAGGCATGCCCGTGACCTGTGATGTCGCCGCGAGTCAGGTGCACTTGGCCGATGTCGATATCGGTTACTACGATACGCATTTTCGGTTGGATCCACCGTTGCGTGGTCAACGGGACCGAGACGCGATCCGCCAGGCTTTGGTTGACGGCACGGTCGACGCGATCTGTTCAGATCACACGCTCGTGGACGCGCAAGCCAAAATGCGTCCTTTTGCACAAGCTCAGCCCGGGGCAACTGGTCTTGAGTTATTACTCTCGCTCACGCTGAAATGGGCGCAAGACGCGCGAGTCCCTCTACCCGAGGCGCTCTCGCGTGTCACGAGTCAGCCTGGGCGACTACTCGCAGCGCTGTCTCCGGCGGCCGCCCAGGCGGGTGAACTCAGTTTGGGTTCGCCAGCAGATATCTGTATTGTCGATCCTGAGGCGTATTGGTTTGTTGAACCTAGCGCGTTGGTCAGTCAGAGCAAACACACACCTTTTTTCGGAATGGAACTCCCTGGCCGTGTGCTCATCACGCTCGTGCGCGGCCAGATCGTCTGGGAGAGACCGAGTTGAAAGGGGGAGGTGTCAGTTGAAAATATTTCGGTTCACATTTAGAACACTGCTGGCCCTATTGTGGGTTTGTGTTGGGCTCAGCGTGCTAGCCCTGATTTTTCCGTGGGTACGACGCGCGACTCGGCTGCGTATTAAGGGTTGGTGGTCTGGGGTCTTGTTGACATTATGCGGGATCCAAGTGACTCACACCGGAGAGCCGATCCAGACAGGTCCGGCCTTGTGGGTGATCAACCATGTGTCCTGGTTGGATATTTTTGCCCTCAATCAGGTCCGGGCCGCCGTCTTTATTGCAAAAAGTGAAATTCGCCGCTGGCCACTGTTGGGTCTGTTGGTGGCAGGTGCCGATACGATATTCATCGAGCGTGCCTCTCGCCACGCCGTACAAAAGGTCGGCCGTGCAATGCAGGATAAATTCGAATTGGGTCAAGTGGTGGGGTTGTTTCCGGAGGGGACGACTTCATCCGGCTACGATATCCAGCCGTTTTATGCGAATCTCTTAGAGCCTGCGCGTCGCGCAGGCGTCCCGATACAGCCCGTGGCCCTGCTGTTTTTTCATCATGGGCGACGCAGTGATTTCGCTGCGTTCGTAGGCGAAGAAAATCTATTGCAAAACATCTGGAGAGTGCTGGGTGGGACGGATGTGCGCATCGATATTGAGTTTTTGACGCCACTATGGCCCGCGCAGACGAATGTTCAGACCGAGCCTTCTGTCGTCGAGCAGGGCCCCTGCGAGGCAGATTTTTCGTCTACCCCCCCTCCAACGCGAGCTGAGCTCGGTCGCCGAGCCTATCAAGTCATCAGAGAGGTGGTGTTGCGCCGCTAGCGCTGCGTCCTAATTAGCAGCTCTGGCAGCGAGGATGGGCGCGCAAGCGTGAGTAAACGCCTAACGCGTTGCTCGCAAAAATCTGTTTTTTCTGCAGGTCGTTGGCCGAGGGAGAGGCATCGATATATCGACGCGTGTCATCGAAATAAAAATTCGTCAAGGGATCAATACCCTGAACGGCACCCACTGTTTCCGAAGCGAACAGAATGTTTTTGTTGGGCAGGACGCGCAGCAGCAAATCAATACCGGGCTGATGGTACACACACGTATCAAAGAAGACGTTGTTGAGTACCTTTTCCTCGAGCGATGGGATGCCCATGTCCAGCGCCATGCCGCGATAACGACCCCAGTGATAAGGCGCTGCGCCACCGCCATGCGGAATGATGAACTTCAAGGTTGGGAAATCCTTGAAAATATCTGAGGTCATGAACTGGACAAAGGCCGTCGTGTCACCGTTGATGTAGTGTGTCGCGACTGCATTGAAGTGCGGGTTGCATGAACCGCTGACGTGAATCATGGCGGGCACATCCAGCTCGACCATTTTTTCGTACAAGGGATACCACCAGTCCTTATCCCAAAGTGGTGGGTCACTCCAATGTCCACCAGTCGGATCTGGGTTGATGTTCGCGCCGATAAAACCAAACTCATTGACGCAACGCTCGAGCTCTTGAATGACACGTTTGCCGGGGGCAACACCTGCGGCTTGGGGCAGCTGACAGACCCCGATGAAATGATCGGGGTAGAGCTTGCACACGCGGTTGATGAGCTCATTGTTGTAGCGAGCCCAGACGACATTCGTGTCTTCGTCACCCATGTGATGATCCATCGCAACCGCCTTGGGCGAGAAGATCGTCATATCCACGCCGCGCTCTTTCATGATGCGCAGTTGATTGTTGTCGATGCCGTGGCGGATTTCGTCATCAGACACTGCAGGTGGAGGTGTCGTCGGTGCCTTGCCGGTGCGTTTGAATTCGGCGATCTGGTCTGCGCGAAACTTTGCAACCTGTGGCGGAGTGGTGGTGAAGTGGCCGTGGCAATCAATAATCATATTCAAGCTCTTAAACGAAGAAAAAAGCGATGAAAAAGCGCTAAAAAAGCGAGGAGATTCGGCACTGTACACAATTTTCCTGAGTTTGATGCACTCGTCCCTTGGGATAATATCTTGCAAGTTTACTTTTCAACGTACATCAATCAGGAATGCCGCCATGCCTAGCCCCGTGAATCAGCACACACTTGAATGGATGGCTGAATACGAAAAACGTGCAATCCGTCACGTGGTCGACTCCGGCGAGCATCAGGTGGTCTGGCGTCAGTTTGGCGAGGGCGAGCCTCTAGTCCTGATTCATGGCGGTCATGGCAGTTGGCTGCACTGGGCACGCAATATTGACGCGCTCTCAAAGAACTTCTCGCTCTGGATACCTAACTTGGCGGGTTATGGTGACTCGAGTAACCCCTATTTTGATGATTTTCCAACGATGGTCGATGTGACCGCGGACTGTCTGACGCAGCTGTTTGGGCCAACAACGCCTTTCGATTTGGCGGGTTTCTCTTTTGGCGGCTTAGTTTCGGCTAACGTCGCGGCCAAAGGCTTGCCGGTCCGTCGCCTGGCACTGCTTGGGCCGGGTGGTCACGGTGGCCCACGTCGCGAACGTGGCAAGCTCGTGAATTGGAAGCGTGCGCAGACCGATGAAGAGCTTGTTGAGGCGATGCGTTTTAACTTATGGGCGCACATGATTTATGCGGACGAGCAAATCGATCCGTTTGCGATGGGGATTCATACCTATTCGTGTATCAACACGCGATTTCGTAGCCGAGGGATCTCAGGCCGCGGTTTGCTCGGACCCGCGCTCGACGAGTACAACGGAGAAACCTTCTTGATCTGGGGCGAACATGACATTACCTGCACGCCCGAGTACCTAATGACCCATATGGTTGCCGAACAGACGCGGCGACATGGCGTGATCCTGCCTGATGTTGGACATTGGGTGAATTACGAGGCGGTCGAACCGGTTAACGCGCTGTTGACCAATTGGTTTAAGCAAGGCAAAACTTCAGTCTAAACCGCCGCGGTTAATCAAATCAGTCCAGAGCAGTCCAGATCAATCGTCGAGCGGATCGAGCATTTGCGCACAAGGGACTTGGAGCACGGCGTGATCTTGTAGGCGAACGGCAGTCAGATGGCCGCCCCACAGGCAGCCGCTGTCAAGACAGATCACGTCGCTATCCAGTTTGAGCCCAAGCGTCGACCAGTGTCCAAAGACCACAGTCACATCGCGCGTCGCGCGTTTGGGCAGACTGAACCAAGGCACCAGTGATTTGTCTTGCGCTGAAGGTTCTGTTTTGATGTTGAGCGCCATTTTTCCCTGGCGGTCACACATACGTAGCCTCGTCAGCGCATTAATAATGACGCGCAAACGATCCGGACCCGTGAGACGTTCGTCCCACAGCTCAGGGCTGTTGCCGTACATTTGCTCCAGATGTTTTTTCCAGGTGTTGCTGCGCAAAGCGGTTTGGACTTCGTCGGCGAGCGCGAGTGTTTTCTCTGCATCCCATTGCGGAAGTACGCCTGCATGGACCAGCAAATGACCGTAGTCGAAATGCGCCAACGGTCGGAAGCGCAGCCAGTCGATGATTTTTTGCGCATCCGGTGCATTCAGTACTTCTTCTAGGGTGTCTTTTTTACCCGCCCGACGCACGCCTGCTGCCATCGCCAACAGATGCAAATCGTGATTGCCTAGTACGGCTGTCGCACGCTCGCCTAACGACATGATCCGTCTGAGTGTGGTCAGAGATTCGGGCCCCCGATTGACGAGGTCACCCGCAAACCAAAAGTGCGCATCGGGATCGTCGGCAATCTCAGGCAGCGCAAGCAAGGTATCAAGGGCGCCGCAACATCCTTGTATATCACCGATCATCCAAATGCTAGGCATACTCATATCGGTGACTTTTTCCAAAACGAACCTGAACGCTGACGCATGGCAATGGCATTGCGATTTTCCATCGTAAAGACCGCGGTCAAGGCGAGTATCATCGCCCCGATATTTGGAAACAAGGCTGTGACCACAGGCGACCAGTTGTAGAGCAGACTGACGTTGAGCGCCAGCTGATTAATCATGAAAAAGCCTGTACCCAACAAAATCCCTAGAAATACCTTGGCGCCAACACCGCCGCGCCGTGTCTGCATAAAGCTGATTGGTGCGGCGATCGTCAACATAACTAAAAGGGTAAAAGGGTAGGCGAGCTTACGCCAGATGGCGACAGTCTGACGGTCAGCTTTAAGTTGGTTGCGTTCTAGATACTCAATGTAGTCGTAGAGCGCGAGTAAGGACATCCTCTCAGGTGTGAGGATGCGAGCAACCAGGCGCTCTGCCGTCAGCGATGTTTCAAAGCTACGCTCAGGAGAGTTTGTAATCGTGACGGAGGGCTCTGAGGTGACTTTGGCATCCGCGAGGGCGCGTTCAAGTGAGGGGGCAATGTGATTTTCGACCACTTTTTGCATCACCAGTTTGCCACCTGTGAAACGACCTGCCTCGGATTTAGCCACGAGCGAGAGCGTTAGACCGTCCGGAAATTCGTAAACGCTCAGATTGGCGACATTGCCGGATGCTAGCAAATTACCCACATTGATGATGCGTGTGCCGCCATTCGGTGTAGGTTCCTTGAACCAGTAACCGCTGACCAGTCGTCCTCCCTCTACTTTGCCGCGCATTAATAGATTTGTTTCGCTGCTCTTGATCTCCGCCATGGGCGTCAAAAACTCTGACAGAATCAGTGCGCCGACAATAATCGGGAGCGAGACCGTCCAGAGCATTTTGAGGAGTCCAAAACCACTGACACCAGAGACACGCAAAATCACCAGTTCATTGCGTTGCGCTAACCCTGATAGTGCCAAAATCGCGCCGATCAGTACCCCAATCGGGAGCAAATCATACAAACGGGTCGGAATGGATAAGACCTGCAGGTAGAACAGCGCCGGCAGTGGAAACGTGTCCCCCACGGTGTCGAGCTCATCGACCAGCGTGAAAAAGGTGAAAAGCCCAAGCAAGGCGATCAACACCACAGAGGTGGAGCGGTAGATTTCTCGGGCAAGGTAACGTCGTGCAGTTCTCATAAGGTCAAGTGTAATGCCCAATCAAAGCATGGGTCACGTTAAGGCGTCCTGCTCAGTTCTTGACGCAGGCTACGCAGCACAGGCTGAGTATCCGGACGTATGCCATGCCAGATAAAAAAACTTTCGGCGGCTTGCCCAACTAGCATGCCGAGTCCATCGCTCAAGAACGTGGCACCATCCGCTTGTGCTTGGGTCATGAACGCGGTGGGTGTGGGTGAGTACATCAGGTCATAGGCCCACGCACCGACAGCATAGAGCCCCTTGGGGACTTCGGGCGCCGCACCTCCTAGGCTGCTGGCGCTCGCGTTGATCACCAGATCCCAGCCTGCCGGGTTGGCGGCTTCGGACAGAGAGCCTGCAGT
>Ga0105051_10000295_pt1 | contig 66868 bp, 64 predicted proteins | sample FRY02_FD_78383 | JGI IMG/M metagenome (GOLD analysis project Ga0105051, IMG submission 78383) | Freshwater microbial communities from Lake Fryxell liftoff mats and glacier meltwater in Antarctica - FRY-02 (megahit assembly) | ecosystem: Environmental > Aquatic > Freshwater > Ice > Glacier... | reverse complement strand
TTTTATGCGGAGTTGGCTAGCGTGGACTGCAATGCATGAGCATCATATTCGCTCGTGATAACGGCATGCCCTATGCCTTGTTGCAGTATGAGTCTAATTTTGCCATCTTGTACTTTTTTATCTAAGCCCATTAGCTCAAGATATTTATCTATACCCAATGCTGGGGGTGTTTGTTGTAATTTTGCGGCGGTGAATATGGTTTTAATGCGTTGCATATCGTCGGCTTGCAGCCAGCCCATTTTTAATGAAAGTTCAGCTGCCATGATTGTACCTGCGGCAACCGCTTCGCCATGCAGCCATACGCCATAGCCCATGGCATTTTCAATCGCGTGTCCAAACGTATGGCCTAAATTCAGTAACGCTCGCTCACCTGTTTCTTTTTCATCTGCCGCAACTACATCTGCTTTGTTTTGACACGAGCGATAGACAGCCTCAGCGACCGTTGCTTCATCTAAAGCCATTAATTTAGCCATATTCACTTCTAGCCATTCGAAAAATTTTACATCCCGAATAAGTCCATATTTAATCACTTCTGCAATACCTGCAGATAATTCACGCTGTGGCAGTGTGTGCAAGGTGTCGATATCAATCAAGACCAATTGTGGTTGATAAAATGCGCCGATCATGTTTTTGCCTTGCGGATGGTTAATGCCTGTTTTGCCACCCACGCTGGAATCAACTTGTGATAATAAGGTTGTTGGCATTTGAATAAAAGGAACACCACGCAGATAGGTCGCTGCCGCATACCCTGTTAAATCCCCAATCACACCGCCACCCAAAGCGATAAGTGTTGTATTGCGTTCACAACGGGCATTAATTAACGCATCGTAAATTGTATTGAGCGTGTCACTGTTTTTATATTGCTCGCCGTCGGGCAAAATAATTTCGACGACTTGCACACCAGCATCGCGCAATGGTTGTGCTACTGTTGCTAAATAAAGCGGCGCAACGGTGGTATTGGTTACAATCGCAACTTGTTTTTGCTTGAGGTGTTTTAGTAACAATTCAGTTTCATTGAGCAAGCCTGATCCAATGTGAATTGGGTAGCTACGTTCTGCCAATGCGACGTTTAATATTTGCTTCATAACGCTTGGTAAGTTTTCTTAATCTGATTAATAAGGACTGCAGCAGGCTGTTTGCCTGTATCGACAATGCAATTGGCGATTTCTGTATAAGTAGGATGGCGCTGTTGGTATAACTGATCTAACTTGGCGCGGATATCGACATTTTGCAAAAGTGGCCGCTGTTTGTCATTGCGCATTCTTCGCCACAAATCATTGACTGTTGCACGCAAATAGATGATGTAGCCATTATTTTGCAAGGCATCTCTGTTTTCTGCTAATAAAACAGCACCGCCACCAGTTGCCAAGACAATATCGTCAAGCTGTGTTAGCTCCTCAATTACGGCAGTCTCACGCTTTCTAAAGCCAGCTTCACCTTCTAATTCAAAAATAACCGCTACTTTAACGCCAGTACGTTCTTCAATAACATGGTCGGCATCATAAAATGTTTTGCCTAATTGCTTAGCAAGCTGTTTACCGACGGTGGTTTTTCCAGCCCCCATCAGCCCAATAAGAAATAGATTATTTTGCTTGGACACAATAAAAATGCCTATCAATTGAATGATTAACATTTTAAGGCAAAGTCAACGTTCTGTCAGGTCAACTTGACATTTCGGGCATGACTAATAGTCCTTTTAAAACTATGATCCTTTGCTGCCGCAACACGGTCTTCAATCTTTTCTTGACGTTCAGCCGCCATCAATACTGCTATCCAGACGATTTGCGAGGGGGTGCTTAAACTGAAAAATCGAACTTCTAATGAATATGCAATCTATTTATGCGTTAGTTACAGCCAATTTCGATTAATGACATCAAGCCCTAGCAACAAGTGATCTGACTGCAAACAGGTTTGTGTTGTCAATAACCGTCTTGCCTCACTATAGTTAATGTTGTGTTATCTTAGCGACATTAAATCACAACAAAAACAACTTAATCGGTTTGGTTAATAGGCATAACCTTATATACTGTTGAATTCAATTCGCTTTATCGACATACCGTTATGACTCCAAAAAAATGGTGGCACTTTGTTATTTTATTTGCACTCGTGAGTGGCATGGCAGTCACAGCGCTGATTGCGCTCTCGGTTACCCTCATTTATCCAACATTACCATCACTAGAAAAAGTAACCGACTACAACCCCATTCAGCCGCTCAGAATCTATTCAGCCGATCAGTATTTAATTAGTGAGTTTGGCGAAGAAAGACGTGCTTTCACTTTGATTGATAAAATTCCGCAGCAAATGAAAGATGCTGTATTAGCCATTGAAGATAGGCGCTTTTATCGTCATGGCGGAGTTGATATGAAAGGGATCATTCGTGCGATTAGAAATAATCTCATCGGCAGAAGTCATGAGGGCGCAAGCACAATTACCATGCAGGTGGCTAAAAACTTTTTTACTGGCCCCAATAAAAAGCGCAACATCATTACCAAAATACAAGAAGCGCTGCTTGCGATTAAAATTGAGCAGACTTTAGAGAAAGATCAGATTCTTGAGCTATATTTAAATCAAATCTATTTAGGCCAACGCTCATATGGCTTTTCAGCGGCGGCACAAGTTTATTTTGCTAAAACACTGCAGGAACTCACTCTCGCAGAATCTGCTTTATTAGCTGGTCTTCCAAAAGCTCCTTCTACTTACAATCCGTTTTATCGTCCACAAAAGGCAATTGCAAGACAGCAGGAAGTATTGCGTGATATGCATCGTTATGGGTTTATTGATCAGGCTCAGTTTGATGAGGCAATTGCACAAGTGCTTGTATTTAAAAGAATGGCAAAAAGTGAACATGCATTAGAAGCTGATTATGTTGCTGAACTTGTTCGTCAACAATTATACGAACGCTATGGGGATGATATCTACAATAGCGGATTAAAGGTTTACACCACCATCATTAAAACAAATCAAGAGGCCGCTAATGAAGCTGTTATTGAAGGCATTTTAGAATATCAACAGCGCCATGGCTATAAAAAAGCTGAAAAGTGGATTGATTTATCGTTATTAGAGCAGCGCGATCTTGATGCGCAGATGCAAGCTAGCCTATCAGACACTATCTCATATAACAGTTTTATGCCTGCCATTGTTACCTCAACATCTGCAACTGCCGTTGAAGTATTCACTCAAAATGGAGAGCGAATCACCATCAAAGAAAAAGGCCTGAGTTTATTAAAAAATAATCTAGCGCTTAAAGATGTGAAGCAACACAAAATAAAAGCAGGCTCTGTAGTCCGCATTATTAAAATCAAGAAAGGCTGGCAAATCGTGCAACTGCCAGAAGTGGAATCAGCTTTAGTGGCTTTAAACCCTAAAGATGGCGCCATTACCGCTCTAGTCGGCGGCTTTAATTTTAATAAAAATAAATATAACCATGTTACACAAGCGTATCGACAACCAGGCTCAAGCTTTAAACCATTCGTTTATTCTGCTGCTTTAGAAAAAGGCTTTACACCAGCAAGCATTATTGAAGATGCACCTATTTCAATGACTGGCAGAGAAGTTGGGTCGGGTAAAAATTGGGAGCCAAAAAACTATGATAGCGAATATGAAGGTCCAATGCGGATGCGCAAAGCGTTAACTAAATCTAAAAATATGGTTTCTATTCGTATATTACAAAGCATAGGCACAAAATATGCACAAGATTATGTGAAAAAATTTGGCTTTTTACCTAAACATCACCCAGCCTATCTCACAATGGCGCTCGGTGCGGGTGAAGTGACGCCGCTAGAGTTGGCGAACGGATATGCGGTTTTTGCCAATGGTGGCTATCGAGTTGAGCCGCATTTGATCACTAAAATAGTGGATAGCCAAGGCAAATTGGTTGAAAAATTAACATTCCCAGTTGCAGAGAAAAATGCACCAATGGTCATTGATGAGCGCAATGCATTTTTAATCACATCCATGTTACGTGACGTTGTGCAGAGCGGCACTGCAACAAGAGCAAACTCTCTTGGCAGGCAAGATTTAGCAGGGAAAACCGGCACAACGAATGAGACAGTTGATGCATGGTTTGCAGGCTACACGCCGCATCAAGTGGCGGTTTCTTGGATGGGCTACGACAAACCACGCTCGCTGGGTAGAGTTGAAACTGGCGGTCGTGCTGCATTGCCAATTTGGATTAAATACATGGCCATTGCGCTCAAAGGTAAACCAGATTTACCATACCCAGAACCCGCTGGATTGATGTTATTACGCGTAGACCCAACAACAGGCACATTAATCGACTCTGGTGACTCCGATGAATATAGTGACTATGGTGTTAATGAGTATTTTTACAACGAGAATCCACCGCCCATGCTACAACTTAGCTTCCCGACTCTAACCGATGCATTTGACTCTGGCTTACCGACGCAAAATAACCCATTGCAACCAAACACAGCAAACTCACCTAATCCGGCCTATGTGCCTGCACCTGCAGTTACGCCAAGCCCAGCGGCCCCTTCTGCCGCAGATCAAGCGAGTGAGAAGAACCGCGACGCTGTGAATGCGCTACCCAAGCGGGCGAATAGTACTGACAATGCCAGAAATGTTTTAAATCCTTCTGGGTTTTAATCTATGGTGATTGGGATATGGCACGTGAGAGTTTAGATCAGTTAAGACAAACCATTGCGCAACATGCTGCGCGCATGATGGTAGAGGATGGCATTAGCGACTTTGCTTATGCCAAAAAAAAAGCGGGTCGTCAGCTAGGCGTTTTAGAAAAAAGCGTGTTGCCCAGCAATGCTGAAATTGAAGCAGAAGTAAGCGCTTACAATGCGTTATACAATGCTGATGAGCAACCGCATGAGCTGAAACTCCTTCGCAAAGCCGCGCTTGCGACGATGCAATTATTCGAACGTTTTAACCCATTTTTAACTGGCAGCGTACTGGATGGTTCTGCAGGTAAAAATGCGCAAACCAATATTCATTTATTTGCTGATAGCGCAAAAGATGTCGAGATTTTTTTACTCAGCCAACAAATTCCGTTTGAAAGTGACGAGAAAACTTACCGTATTTCAGATAGACCAAGTAAACATAAAAAAGAAAAACCACACAAAACCGTTCCTGTATTTACTCTAGAAACTGCATACGGCTTGCAAAAGCTAAGCGTGTTTGAATTTGACGATATGCGTATTGCAACTAAACGCCCAAGCGATGGAAGCAATGCGGATAGAATGGATATTGCAAGTTTGAAGGAGATTATTGCATCTGAGTAAATACTTTATTTTAGCCCCTCAACCAGCGCGCTACATCCATCGCAAAATAAGTCAAAATGCCATCTGCGCCAGCGCGTTTAAAGCCTAGTAAACTTTCCATGACACAAGCTTTTTCATCCAACCAGCCATTTTGGCTAGCGGCTTTTAGCATGGCATATTCGCCACTCACTTGATAAGCATAGGTTGGAACGCCAAACTCATGTTTGACACGACGTACGATATCCAAATAGGGCATACCTGGTTTTACCATGACCATATCTGCGCCTTCTTCAATATCTAGCCCGACTTCTTTAATCGCTTCATCTGAGTTGGCTGGATCCATTTGGTAGTTGTATTTATTGCCTTCGCCTAAATTAGCAGATGAGCCAACTGCATCTCTAAATGGGCCATAAAATGCTGATGCATATTTAGCGGAATAAGCCAAAATACGCGTATAAATAAATTTCTCTTTTTCTAAGGCAGCGCGAATAGCACCTATACGGCCGTCCATCATGTCAGAGGGCGCCACGATATCTGCGCCCGCTTTAGCGTGACAAAGCGCCTGTTTGACAAGCACTTCCACTGTTGCATCATTTAGCACATAATCATCATCGTCAATAATGCCATCTTGACCATGCGTGGTGTAAGGATCTAATGCAACATCGGTAATCACGCCTAAATCTGGGAAGGCTTCTTTTAATGCTTTCACCGTTCTTGGCACTAATCCGCTTGGGTTATATGCTTCTTTAGCCGTCAGGCTTTTATGTTCTTCTTGAATGACTGGAAAAATAGCGATGGCTGGAATGCCTAACGCAACACATTCTGCTGCTGTCTTAAGTAAAACATCTATACTTTGGCGTTGCACGCAGGGCATGGAAGGCACTTCTTCCGTACGTCCTTCTCCCGTTAAAACAAAAACGGGATAAATTAAATCATCGACAGTCAGCACATTTTCACGCATTAGGCGGCGAGAGAATTCATCTTTACGCATGCGACGTGGACGGTGAGCTAGAAACTGATTAGCCATAAAATTTCCTTAATTATTTTTGCTTAACGATTTGTCTGTTTACCTTAACGCGCAGTTTACCTTACAACTAAGCAGCGATAGCCGCTTGCAATAATGGGATTCAACGCGTTTAAGCGAATACTTTTAAAAGCTCTGCACCTGGATCTGGTTGGCGCATAAACGCTTCGCCGACTAAGAAGCCATTCACGTCATGACGGCGCATCAATGCAACATCTTCCGACGTAAAGATACCCGACTCGGTAATCACAAAACGATCGTCGGGCAATCCCTTCAGTAAATCCAATGTTGTTTGCAAGGTGACATCAAAAGTACGCAAGTTACGATTGTTAATGCCAACCAATGGCGTTTCTAATTGCAGCGCCAATTTAAGCTCTTTAGCATCATGCACTTCAACCAATACCGCCATGCCTAATTCGTGTGACACTTGTTCTAATAATTGCATTTTTTTTAAGTCTAATGCCGCTACAATCAACAAAATACAATCTGCACCCATCGCGCGTGCTTCGACCACTTGATACGGATCTATCATAAAATCTTTGCGTAAAACTGGTAAGTTACAGGCGGCACGCGCTTGCTTTAAATACTCAGCAGAACCTTGAAAATATTGCTCATCGGTTAATACCGATAAACAAGCCGCCCCTGCCTGCTCGTAACTTTTGGCGATTTCGGCAGGATTGAAATTTTCACGAATCACCCCTTTTGATGGGCTGGCTTTTTTAATTTCTGCAATCACCGCAGGTAAATTAGCGGCATCTTTTTTAGCGAGGTTGCCAACAAAATCACGCGGTTCTGGCTGTGCCAATGCTTCTTCGTGAATTTGTTTTAACGATTTAATAGCGCTCGCCTTGGCGATTTCTTCGCGTTTGGTCGCTAATATTTTATTTAATATGTCTGACATGGATTGCATCTACTCTAGTTGATATGAATAATCGTAATGTTTATTGATAGGTAATGCCGTTGTGCTTAATCCAACCAGCTTCATGCTGCTGACGCGAGTCTAAATGCGTCCAATGCACCACACCACCTTTTGGGTTATAACTATATTCCCCTCTAAATTCAATTTGATCGTCTACTTTTAGCGTATCAATACGTAACGCTAAATCGATATTATGGGCGAATAACAGGGTTTGTCCGCCTGCAATTTGCACTATAAACCGTTGGTGACGAGCGCCTTTATTATCGTCATCCAATAAGCGCACAACGCGCCCTGCTCCATCGACCATTTCATGTTTGGCTTGTTGAGCAAATAGTACACCAGCTGAAAGAAACTCAGCCTGATGCTGACCACCCTGTGCGTTGCTTGCCGTACTCAGCGCTTCGAAAGCGACCGATGATGATGAGTCCGTTTGTGAACAGGCAGTCAATAGCAACATCATCAATCCAAAAAAATAATGAAGCATATTCTATTTATCTCGCTTGCAAAGCCATTAATTTTGCCATTGCCGCGCCGCTATCAATCATTTGCGCTGCCTTCTCCACACCAGCAGCAAGCGTATCAACGATGCCAGCAGCATAAATAGCAGCGCCTGCATTCATCAATACAATGTCACGTGGGGCACCTTTATGGCCATTTAGCACAGCCATGATCATGGCTTTTGATTCTGCCGCATTCTGAATTTGAATCTCTTTTAACGCGTGCAAAGCTAATCCAAATTGCGTTGGATTAATCGTATATTCAATCACTTTGCCATCTTTTAACTCTGCCACATAAGTATCGCCTGTAAACGAAATCTCATCCATACCATCCGCACCATGCACCACCAGCACATGCTCACTGCCTAGTTTTTGTAATACTTGCGCCAACTTACTGGTTAAGGTCTTATCAAAAACACCCATAACCTGACGCTTGGCTGAAGCTGGATTGGTGAGCGGTCCAAGCAAATTAAAAATTGTACGAACGCCCAATGCTTTTCGCACAGGTGCTGCATATTTCATCGCACTGTGATGATTAGGTGCAAACATAAAACCAATCCCAATATCGTCTACACTAGCAGCTACTTCAACTGGCTTTTTATTGACATTAACCCCTAGCGCCTCAAGCACATCGGCACTGCCACACGTTGAAGACACAGAACGTCCGCCATGCTTGGCTACTTTAGCACCCGCCGCCGCCGCCACGAAAGCAGAGGCGGTTGAAACATTAAACGTTTGAATACCATCGCCACCAGTGCCACAAGTATCGACCAAATACGCGGCATGATTAATATGCACTTTGGTTGATAACTGGCGCATGACCGTTGCGGCCGCGGCAATTTCATCCACCGTTTCACCCTTGACGCGCAATGCAATTAAGAAAGCGGCAATTTGCGCTTCGCTCAACTCACCAACCATCACCTGCTGCATCACCGCTAACATTTGGTGATGTGACAAATCTTTTGCTGCTAATAATTGATTTAAAACATCTTTAAACATGGTTAATACGCTTTAATAAAATTATCGAGCAACTCATGTCCATACTCGGTTAACACCGACTCAGGATGAAATTGTACGCCTTCGATGGCTAAGGTTTTGTGGCGCACACCCATAATCTCACCATCTTCAGTCCAAGCGGTAATTTCTAAACAATCTGGCAAACTCTCTTTTTCAATCACTAGCGAATGATAACGTGTGGCGGTATATGGATTCGCTAAACCTTTAAAAACCCCGACATTTTGATGATGAATCAATGAGGTTTTCCCATGCATCAATGTTTTAGCTTTAACAATCTTACCGCCAAAGGCCTGACCAACACTTTGATGACCTAAACAAACGCCTAGCAACGGAATTTTGCCTGCAAAGGCATGAATCAACGGCACTGAAATACCCGCCTCGTTAGGCGTACATGGGCCAGGTGAAATAACAATATGGCGCGGATTTAAAGCCGCTATTTTTTCCAAATCAATTTCGTCGTTACGATACACCTCAACCTCTTGTCCAAGCTCACCAAAATACTGAACAAGGTTATAGGTAAACGAGTCGTAATTATCAATCATTAATAACATGACATTAATCCTAATAAGAATCTAGAATGTAAACTAGATATCATAATTTATATATTCTTTTTTATCTTAAATGCATTCAATAATATTAATAGCAACACCATTAGTACGCCAACTGTATCATCCACCCACCAGCGCATCCATGCGTTAGGTAGATTCTCATGAGTAATCATGCTGGCATAAAATAAATGCGCAATACCATGCAAAGCCAAAACAAACAGGCCTAACCCAGAAGCGATCGTCAACAGAGAAACCGCTTGCACCCGATTTAGAGAACGGCTGAAATTAAACTTTGAGCGCAATTGCCAAGTGACAATGCGCCCTAAGGTGCTGCCGACCGCAGTGGATAGTGCAACAAATAAAGCATGTCCAATATCAGTTAACTAGAAAAGCGCCGATGAATGTGGCAGGCCAAAACTTAAGGTTGACTTTAATTAGACGGGACTTTTGTATCCAATCCTGCTTGTACTATTTGCGCCGCACGTAGCACTGCTTTGGCTTTATTTTGCGTTTCATCCCACTCACTTTGCGGCACTGAATCAGCAACGATCCCAGCGCCAGCTTGCACGTATAACTTGTTATCTTTAATGACGCCCGTTCTAATCGCAATCGCTACATCCATATCGCCGTTGAAGCCTAAATAGCCAACGGCACCAGCATAGATGCCGCGTTTAGTCGGCTCAAGCTCATCAATGATTTCCATCGCTCGAACTTTAGGCGCACCGGATACCGTACCTGCAGGAAAAGTAGCTTTTAACACATCAATCGCATCCAAATTGGGTTTTAGCTGACCTTCTACATTACTCACAATATGCATCACATGTGAATACCGCTCTATCATCATATTATCGGTTACTTTTACCGTACCTGTTTGCGCGACGCGACCAACATCGTTACGACCCAAATCCATCAACTGCACATGTTCAGCACGTTCTTTGGGATCGGCTAATAATTCTTCAGCTAATGCAATATCTTGCTCACGTGTTTTACCACGTGGGCGCGTACCCGCAATCGGTCTTGACGTGACCACACCATCTTCCAAACGCACTAAAATCTCAGGAGAAGCTCCGACCACATGATGATCGCCCATATCGTAATAAAACATATAAGGTGATGGGTTTAAACTGCGTAGCGCACGATAAAGCGACAACGGCGAACCTGTAAAATCTTGCGATAAACGCTGGCTTAACACCACTTGCATAATGTCGCCTTCTAAAATGTAATCCTGTGCTTTTTTAACAGCAGCTTTGAAATTCTCTTGACCAAATTCTGATTTAGCATCCGTTGCAGTTGTTTCGTGCGCTGCTGGAATCTTGACCATCTGACGCAATTGTTGCATTAACACTTGAATCCGCTGATGGGCTTGCTCGTAAGCACCCTCTTCTTCAGGATTAGCATAAACGATAAAATAAAGTTTACCGCTTAAATTATCAACCACGGCAATTTCTTCAGACACCATTAACAAGACATCTGGCGTACCAATCGCATCTGGCTTTTGACTATGGGCTAAGCGCTTTTCAATATAACGGATAGTTTCGTAGCCAAAATAACCCGCTAAACCACCGGTAAAACGTGGCAACCCTTTGTAGGGTGGCGTTTTGAATCGCGCTTGAAAAGTTTTAACAAAGTCGAGTGGATTGGTATTTTCGTACGTTTCTAATACCGTCTCAGCTTGCAACACTTGCACATTAAAACCATTCGCCACAATGCGTGTTTTTGCAGGCAACCCAATAATCGAGTAGCGACCAAAGCGCTCACCACCTTGCACACTTTCCAGTAGATAGGAAAATGGTTGATTCGCGAGTTTGAGATATAAAGATAGAGGCGTATCCAAATCAGCAAAGGTCTCTTGCACCAACGGAATATGGTTATAACCTTGTTGTGCTAAGGCATCAAATTCTGATTGCGTGATTGTTTGAAGCATTCATTTCCTTAAAAAGTCGTGTACGATTTTTGGCGGCATTTTGCACCGAGTGAAAGTAGCGTTAGCGCCACCATCGCCAACTAAAATTTGCCTGCTTTTTAAGGAAATTCATTTTAGACCTAATGATTAAACTGTAGCTAGCGCATCGCGCATTGATTTAACAACCGTGTCATAACGGTTAGCATCGCTGTCGCTTGGTTTGCCAAAAATTGCGCTACCTGCAACAAAGGTATCTGCTCCGGCTTTTGCAATTTCAGCAATATTGTTTGGATTAACACCACCATCAATTTCTAGCCAGATTTTACGTCCAGTTTTTGCTTCGTAAGCATCAATTCTTGCACGCGCTTGTTTGAGCTTTTCCAATGTTTCTGGAATAAATTTTTGACCACCAAAACCAGGGTTAACCGACATTAATAAAATCATATCGACTTTATCCATCACGTGGTCTAAATAGCTGAGCGAGGTTGCTGGGTTAAATACCAAACCAGACTTACAACCTAACTCACGCACCATTGCTAAACTACGATCGATATGATCCGATGCTTCTGGGTGAAAAGTAATAATATCAGCACCTGCTTTGGCAAAGTCAGGAATAATACGATCCACTGGTTTAACCATTAAATGGACATCAATCAACGCACCCACATTGTGCGATAAATCACGAATCGCTTCACAAACCAAAGGTCCGATGGTTAAGTTTGGCACATAGTGATTATCCATCACATCAAAGTGCACAATATCTGTTCCAGATTTAATCACATCCTCAATCTCTTGACCTAATTTGGCAAAGTTAGCAGAAAGGATGCTTGGGGCAATTCTATATTCACTCATGATAGTTTCCATTATCTCTATGTTTATGCGTACTAAAAGTATTATTTTAACGCGATTTACCGATTTGGATAAGCGCTTTACTGAATGTTTAGTACATCAAATCACTTTCCATCGCTTAGTTTATTTTCCTACAACATCAATGACTTGGTAAAATAGCGGAATGCAGCTGTATACAATAGGTGTTAATCACATCACCGCCCCGATAGAAATTCGCGAGAATGTCGCCTTTAGCATCGATAATATGCGTGACGCGCTATCCGACTTAACCGTTAGCAATGCGGCAGAAGCGGCTATTTTGTCTACCTGTAACCGCACAGAAATTTATGTTCAATCAGATGATGCCTTGCCAGTGATTAATTGGCTGGCGAATTATCACAAGCTAGATGTAAAGCATATTCAGCCTTACACCTATACATTAACCAACCAAGATGCAGTGAAGCATGCGTTTAGAGTAGCTTCTGGTTTAGACAGTATGGTGCTAGGCGAAGCGCAAATATTAGGGCAGTTCAAACAATCGGTAAAACTGGCCCAAGAAGCTGGCACCTTGGGCACCAATTTGCATAAGTTGTTTCAACGCACTTTTGAAGTCGCCAAAGAAGTCCGCACGAATACGGATATCGGCGGCAGTTCCATCTCGATGGCAGCGGCAGCTGTTAAGCTAGCGCAACGAATTTTTGGTGATCTATCAAAGCAAAATGTTTTGTTTATTGGCGCGGGTGAAATGATTACACTTTGTGCTAATCATTTTGCCGCACAAAAACCAAAAAGCATGACCGTGGCTAATCGCACAAAAGAGCGTGGTTTTGAGCTGGCAGAAAAAATTCAGGCGGAAGCCATTTTATTGAACGATTTGCCAGAGCGGTTTGCCGAGTTTGATATCGTAATCACCAGCACGGCAAGTCAACTGCCCATTGTTGGCCTTGGCATGGTTGAGCGCGCGGTTAAATCGCGGAAGCATCGCCCTATTTTTATGGTCGATTTAGCAGTGCCGCGTGATATTGAAGCAGAGGTTGCACAGCTGGACGATGTATTTTTATATACCGTAGATGATCTTTCACAAGTAGTAAACGATGGTATTGGCAATCGGCAAGAGGCGGCAATGACCGCAGAAACTATTGTCACTGCGCGGGTCGAAACCTTTATGCACTGGCTGCAAAAACGCGACACTGTGCCGACAATTAAAGCCTTAAGAGACCAAGCAGAATTAATGCGCACGAACGAATTGGAAAAAGCATTAAAAATGATTCAAAAAGGTGAAAATGCAGAAAAAGTGCTAGAGATGCTCAGCTTATCTATCACCAAGAAACTATTGCATGCGCCGAGCCATGCCCTCAATAAAACCCATGGCGATGAGTATGTTCGTTTAGAACAACTTGTCCGCCATCTCTATCAAATTAAGAATTAAATCAACATGAAATCCAGCATATTACAAAAGCTTGCCAACTTGAGCGAACGTCTTGACGAACTGAATCGTTTAATGTCTACCGAAGAGATTACCAACGACATGGATAATTACCTCAAAATCACCCGTGAACACGCAGAAATCATGCCGATTGTTGCGCAATACCATCGCTATACGCAAACCCAATCCGATATTAAAGAAGCGCACAGCATGTTGAGCGATCCTGAAATGAAAGCGTTTGCGCAAGATGAAATTGAAGAGGGCAAAAAACGCTTAGAAGACATTGATTTAGATTTGCAAAAGTTGCTCATTCCAAAAGACCCTAACGATGATAAAAACGTGATTTTAGAGATTCGGGCAGGGACAGGTGGTGATGAGTCAGGGCTATTCGCAGGTGATTTATTCCGTATGTATAGCCGCTATGTGGAGAAAAAACGCTGGAAACTAGAGGTATTATCGGCTAATGCAGGTGAAGCAGGCGGCTATAAAGAGATTATCGCTAAAATTGAAGGGCAAGGCGCTTATTCCAAACTGAAATTTGAGAGTGGCGGCCATCGCGTACAACGTGTGCCAGATACCGAAACGCAAGGTCGCATTCACACCAGCGCCTGTACAGTCGCAATTTTGCCTGAAGTAGATGCGGTGGCTGATGTTGTTATTAATCCTGCTGATATTCGCTTAGATACTTTCCGCGCCTCTGGTGCGGGTGGTCAACATATTAATAAAACCGATTCTGCCGTACGGATTACCCATGCGCCAACTGGTATTGTGGTTGAATGCCAAGATGGGCGCAGTCAACATGCCAATAAAGCGCAGGCGATGATGGTGTTAGCCGCACGAATCAAGCAAAGAGAAGAAGACGCACAACATGCCAAAATCTCTTCAGAACGCCGTAATTTGATTGGTTCAGGCGATCGCTCGCAACGTATTCGTACTTATAATTATCCACAAGGCCGCATTACTGATCATCGTATTAATTTAACGCTGTATAAAATTGATGCGATTACTGAAGGTGAGTTAGATGAATTAATTATTCCGTTAGCGGCTGAACATCAAGCGGATATGCTGGCGATGTTGGGTGACGATACTTAAATATGAATATTCATGCAGCATGGCATGAGGCAAGCGTAGCACTCAAACAAGCAACCCAAAGTGATGAGGCACGCTTAGAAGCACAGTTATTGCTGGAACATGTGTTAAACGTCAACCATGCTTGGTTAATTGCCCATACTGAAGATGAGTTGGATCATCAAAGCCAGACTCAATTTCAAATGCGTATTGATCGCCGCATCAAAGGTGAGCCAATTGCTTATATTCTGGGTAAACGCGAATTTTATGGTTTGCCGTTGATGGTCACTCCAGACACTTTAATCCCAAGGCCAGACACAGAAACATTAGTAGAAGCCGCTTTAGCCTTAATACCCAAAAATACCGCTCACTGTATTCTAGATTTAGGCACTGGCTCCGGAGCAATTGCTTTGGCCATTGCCAAGCATAGACCTTTATCAAAAGTGACTGCGGTTGATGCGTGTATTAAAGCATTAACCATTGCGAGAGAGAACGCTCAAAATTTGGCCATCACTAATATTGCGTTATGCCATAGCAATTGGTTTGATCGCCTGCACAGCCAAACTTTTGATCTGATTGTCAGCAATCCACCTTATATTGAAGTGCATGACATTCATTTGCATCAAGGTGATTTACGGTTTGAGCCTTTATCCGCGCTGGCTTCTGGCGATGATGGTTTAAATGACATTAGCCATATTATTAGTCGCGCAAAACAACATCTCAATATAAATGGCTGGTTACTCATTGAACATGGCTACAATCAGTCTGGCAAAGTGGCTAGCTTAATGCAGCAAGCTCAATTTAATGCAATACAGCATATTAATGATTTGGCAGGTATAGCACGGGTGACAATCGCGCAAAATCAGCCGCTTGTTATAGCGACATAATCCTAGCTGTCCAATCAATGCTGAGACAGCCTGTTCTGCAGTGCTCGTTAGTTTCGCCATCACCACACTGCGCGGGTTAAAGTTTGAAAATAAAGGCCGCTAACAAGATTGTGGATAATGGATGGCTGTTTTTTCAAGTATTGGAGGGTGGCCGCACAATCCTTGATGTACTTTTTGAAAAAATATCGCAAAATGACCGCCATCATCATGTCATGAAATTAATCATGGAGCCAATAGAAGCGCGTACTTTTGGGTGTTGGGCAATGGGATTTGAAAATGTAGCCCCCGCTGAGTTAGTCTCAATTACAGGCCTTACTGACTTTCTAGATCGCGGCAACAAAGGCGTTAATGGCATTGAGTCAAAACGAGCACATTAATTAATTGATGCTTTTAGAGACCATCGTTGGCATCGTCATGATTTAACCCAATATCAACGGATTAATGTGGGCAGTTAATACAGTTTTTAAGAGTATGAATTTTTGATTTTCAGCATAGTATAATAGGCGTATGTCTGAAATTAATTCTGTTGGTATTGTTGCCCCGCAAACTGCGCATTTTAACGAACCGCTCACATTGAAGAGTGGTGATGTGTTGCCAGCGTTCGACCTCATTTACGAGACTTATGGAAAACTAAACGCAGATAAAACCAATGCTGTTTTAGTCTGCCATGCGTTGTCTGGCACTCACCATGTAGCCGGCAAATATAGCGAGGAAGATAAAAATCCTGGCTGGTGGGACAACTTGATTGGCCCGGGCAAACCATTAGATACCAACAAGTTTTTTGTGATTGGCGTGAATAACTTAGGCGGCTGCCACGGTTCAACTGGGCCAGCGAGTCTAAATCCTGCAACAGGCAGGCCGTTTGGCGCCAGCTTTCCAATTGTGACTGTCGAAGACTGGGTTAACTCTCAAGCCTTGCTAGCAGATTATTTAGGCATCAATACATTTGCCGCGGTAGTCGGTGGCAGCTTGGGCGGCATGCAATCCTTGCAGTGGAGTATTGCTTATCCTGAGCGGATTAAGCATGCGCTAGTGATTGCATCAGCGCCTAACTTGACTGCGCAAAATATGGCATTTAATGAAGTCGCTCGCCAGGCCATTATTACGGATCCAGAGTTTCATGGGGGCGATTATTATGCCCATAACGTGGTGCCAAGACGCGGCCTAAGAATTGCGCGTATGCTCGGTCATATCACGTATTTGTCAGACGATGCCATGGGCGCGAAATTTGGCCGCAAACTCAAAGACACCATTAAATATAGTTTTGATGTTGAGTTTGAGATGGAATCTTATTTGCGTTATCAAGCGGATAAATTTGCAGGCGAGTTTGATGCTAATACCTATATCCGGATGACACGCGCCTTAGATTATTTTGATCCAGCCGCTGCTTTTGATGGCGATTTATCCGCCGCACTGAGTAAGCTAACCGCCAAATTTTTAGTCATTTCATTCACTAGCGATTGGCGTTTTTCAACGAAACGTTCGCGTGAAATTGTAAAAGCATTGTTAGATCATGAATTGCCAGTGAAATATGCAGAAGTCACTGCCGCGCATGGTCACGATGCTTTCTTGATGCCAGATGAACACTATCATGCCATTTTGCGTAGTTACTTAAGTAAGGTTGAAGTATAGATGTCTGCTCAATTGAATAGTTTAAATACGAACAATTTATATCGCCAAGATTTTGCCATTATTGCTGGCTGGCTTCGCTTTGGCTCCAAAGCACTGGATTTGGGTTGTGGTGATGGCGCCTTGCTCAGCTATTTGCGCGACGGCTTAGAAGTAAAAGGTTACGGCGTTGAAAAAGACGATACGAATTGGCTAGCCGCCATGCAAAATGATATTGACGTTATTCAAATGGATTTGGAAGCAGGGTTATCTGAGTTTGAAGACAACTCCTTTGATACGGTGATTCTGTCTCAAACAATACAAGCCATGCACAACACCGAAGCTATTTTGCAGGAAATGCTCAGAGTTGGTCATGAAGCGATTGTGACGTTTCCAAATTTCGGCTATTGGCGCAATCGTCTGCAAGTGATTACAGGCAATATGCCTATTTCTAAGGACTTGCCTTATGAATGGTATAACACGCCGAATGTGCATTTATGCACCATTTATGATTTTGATGCACTTTGTCATCACCTCAATATTACCGTGATAGAACGCAAAGTAGTGACGGATGGCAACGATGTTAGCTTTTTGCCAAATTGGTTTGGTAATTTAGCCATGTATCGACTAAAACGTTCTGATTAGAAACTTTATTGCTTTACACTTATCCAAACATGAAGTTGTTCCTTAAACTATGTTATTTTTAAAAATCGCTTGATGTTTTACATAAACCAACTATTATACTTTTCGTGAAAAACAGCTACTATCAGTCTTTGCTACGCTTACGCGGCTTCGTACTCTTTGCCTTATTAACGAGCTTCGTTATAAGTATTGCTTTTGTAATTGAAAAACCAGTTAATCATGAGCAGCTATCTGCAAATGCGATTCCTGAGGTTGCTGATTATGTTAGAGACTTTGAAGATAATGCAGATGATAATAAGCTGTTTACTCTGCCTAGTTCTTTTAATCAGGTTGCACAACTTGACTGGACGACTTTTCGTAATACCTCAGCATTTAAACCTAACTTTACCAAGGTTAGTTACCGCGCAAGACCCCGCTCTCCCCCTCCACAATCAATAATCTAGCTTTTATAGGTACGTTTGTGCGCGCTCAACATTTGTTAAGCGTCGTTACGTTTATGCGGATGAATGATTTTCACTATTCGATTTAACCGTCAATTTTGATTTACATGTCATTTTGCTAAGCTTTTTATCACATTTGTTGTAGCAAGTTGATAAAAATGCGAGCTTAGTTCGCTTAAAATTTTCACGCAGCCACGCATGCTCCTTAAAAGTTAATAGATTTCAATCTTTGATAAACGCACTCCAAAATCTTATTTAAGGAACACCATGTTGAATAAACTAGTTATCACGCTTGTGATGGCAACCACGCTGTTAAGTGCTTGCAATAATCATGAGTCAGAAAAGGTTGAAGCTGATTTGAAATTAGCGGTGACCAACCCTATACGCAAAGACACATCTATCATTAAAGAATATGTCGCCCAAGTGCATGCGTTTAGACATATTGAATTAAGAGCATTGGAAAAAGGCTATTTGCAAGATACCTTTGTTGATGAAGGCCAAACAGTCAACAAAGGCCAGAAAATGTTCAAAATCATGCCTAGCCTGTATGAAGTTGATTTATTAAAAGCCAAAGCAGAAGCGGATTTGGTTCGTATTGAATTTAAAAATACCAAAGCACTGGCTGACAAAAACATTGTTTCTGCAACCGAGTTAGCACTAGCTAATGCTAAGCTAAACAAAGCGCTAGCAGAGGTTAAGCTAGCGCAAACACATTTAGATTTCACCAATATCAACGCCCCGTTTACAGGCATTATGGATCGTTTTAATGTGCGAAATGGTAGCCTAGTTGATGAAGGCGACTTACTGACAACCTTGTCCGACATCAGCAAAGTGTGGGTTTATTTTAACGTACCTGAGTCTGAGTATTTAGATTACAAGACCAATAAAATCGATGCAACACCAGTTAAAGTTAAGTTAAAAATGGCGAATGGGGCAATATTTAATCAAGATGGTGTGATTGAAACGATTGAGGCCGATTTTGATAACAAAACTGGCAACATTGAGTTTAGAGCTGCTTTTCCAAACCCTGATCAAATTTTAAGACATGGTCAAACAGGCAATATTCAAATTGATATTCCTTATCAAAACGCTTTGATTATTCCGCAAAAAGCCACGTTCGAGGTACTGGATAAAATTTACGTATATGCCGTCAATAAAGACAATAAGTTAGAACAAAAGTTGATCGAGATTGCAGCAGAATTACCACAGATTTATCTAGTAAAAACTGGTTTAAAAGAAAATGACCGCGTCTTAATTGAAGGGCTGCGTAAAGTACAAAACGGGCAAAAAATTACCCCTAATTTTCAGTCTCCTGAGAAAACCCTCTCTCAATTGACTCTTCACGCAGAATAAAGAGAAAGCTTAATATGTTTAATGTCTTCATTAAAAGACCCGTCATGGCGATTATTTTATCGCTGATGATTATGTTCTTGGGGGTATTGTCGATTAAGACTTTACCAACTTCACAGTTTCCTGATATTGCACCACCGCGCGTGATTGTTTCATTGGCTTACCCAGGCGCAAGTGCTGATGTGTTAGTGCAATCGTCACTCATTACGATAGAACGCGCGATTAACGGCGTACCAGGTATGAAGTATTTAGTATCTGATGCGACCAGTGCAGGCGAAGCAACGATACAGGTTATTTTTGCTTTGGGAACTGATCCTAACCAAGCCATGATTAATGTAAAAACACGGCTAGATCAGGTGATGAGTCGATTGCCAGCATTAGTACAGCTAGAAGGTGTTGTCGTTGAACGTGTGCAACCAAGTATGCTGATGTATATCAACTTATTCAGTAAAGATAAAAATGCGGATGAGAAGTTTTTATATAACTACGCCAACGTTAATGTGATCCCAGAAATTCAACGCGTTAACGGGATTGCTAGCGCGAAGATTTTAGGTAGCCGTCAATATGCCATGCGTGTTTGGTTAAACCCAGATCGGATGCGCGCCTACCGAGTTTCGATTGATGAAGTGATGAAAGCGATTGGTGAGCAAAGTATTATTGGTCGCCCTGGTCGATTAGGTCAAAGCTCAGGCATTGCTGCACAGTCAAAAGAATATGTGTTGGTCTATCAAGGCCGTTATAACAAGCCTGAGCAATACGGCGATATTATTATTCGTGCGAATTCCGAAGGTGAAATATTAAAACTTAAAGACATTGCCAATATTGAATTAGGTAGTGAGTTCTTTGACATTTACTCTAATAAAGATGGCTTCCCATCTTCTGCCATTATTTTGAAACAAAATTATGGCAGCAATGCCAGCGAGGTGATTGATCAAGTTAAACAGGAAATGAAAGCGCTAGAAGCTTCATTTCCAGCAGGCATGGAATATGAAATTGACTACGATGTTTCTAAGTTTTTAGATGCTTCCATTGATAAAGTATTGCATACCCTTTTAGAAGCCTTTATTTTAGTTGCGTTGGTAGTCTTTATCTTCTTAGGTGATTGGCGCTCAACGCTAATTCCAATTTTAGCAGTGCCTGTTTCACTCATCGGCACGTTCTTTTGTATGCAAATGTTTGGCGTCACTATTAATCTCATCACCTTATTCGCTCTTGTGTTAGCCATTGGTATTGTGGTGGACAACGCGATTGTCGTGGTTGAAGCTGTTCATGCGAAAATGGAAGAAAACGAACACATCACTCCTTACCATGCGACACAAAAAGTATTAGGTGAAATTGGTGGCGCGATTGTTGCAATTACATTGGTGATGACTGCCGTGTTTGTACCAGTCACCTTTATGACAGGACCAGTTGGTGTTTTCTATCGTCAATTTTCGATCACCATGGCTTCTTCTATTGTCATTTCAGGTATCGTGGCACTTTCATTAACGCCAGTGCTTTGCGCCATGTTACTTAAAAATCATCATGGCCAAGTAAAACGAAAAACCCCGATCAGTTATTTCATTGATCAATTTAACAAAGTCTTTGAAAAACTCACCGGCCACTATACTCATTTCTTAACCAAGATTGTGACATTACGTACTGTCTCTATTCTTGCATTGGCTGCTTTCGCTTTTGCTACGTTTACAGTCAATCAAACTTTACCTTCAGGGTTTATTCCTGGTGAGGACCAAGGTCAAATTTATGCCATTATTCAAACGCCGCCAGGCTCAACGCTAGAAGCAACTAATCAAGTTGCTCTCGAGCTACAAAAGCGTGCAGAAAAAATTGAAGGCATTGCTTCTGTCTCGGCATTAGCGGGTTACGAGATATTGACTGAAGGCCGCGGTTCAAACGCAGGTACTTGTTTAATTAACTTAAAAGATTGGTCAGATCGTAAGCAATCGGTGCAAGAGATTATTGAAGAGTTAGAAGAAGCAACCAAAGACTTTGGTGCAGTGATTGAATATTTTGAGCCACCCGCGGTGCCAGGTTATGGTGCGGCTTCGGGCTTGTCGTTTCGATTACTGGACAAAACCAATGGCACAGACTATCAAGCCTTTGACAAGATTAATCAGGACTTCATCAGCAATTTGAGTAAACGTAAAGAACTGAGTGGTTTGTTCACCTTTTACGCAGCCAATTATCCGCAATATGAAATTGAAATTGATAATAAAGCGGCCATGCAAAAAGGGGTTTCTATTGGGACCGCAATGGAAAATTTGAATATCTTAATTGGTAGTACTTATGAGCAAGGCTTTATTCGATTCAATAACTTTTTTAAAGTGTATGTGCAATCAAGCCCTGAGTTCCGACGCTACCCATCTGACATTCTCAATTACTACGTCAAAAATGAAGAAGGTGAAATGGTGCCCTATTCTTCGTTTATGAAGCTGATCAAAAAACAAGGTCCAAACGAAATTACCCGTTACAACTTGTATAACTCAGCCACAATTCGTGCCAATCCGGCAAAAGGCTACACAACGGATGAAGCGATTAAGGCTGTTGGTGCGGTTGCCAAAGCGACGCTACCCAAAGGTTATGATATTGGTTGGGAAGGTTTATCTTTTGATGAAGCCAAACGCGGTAACGAAGCGGTTGTGATTTTTGGTGTCGTGCTGATTTTCGTTTACATGGTGTTAGCTGCACAATATGAAAGCTTCTTACTACCGCTCGCCGTTATTCTATCATTGCCTGCTGGTATTTTTGGCTCTTTCTTCCTGTTGCAAATATTAGGCTTATCCAACGATATTTATGCACAATTAGGCATGGTCATGTTGGTTGGCTTATTGGGTAAAAATGCGGTGTTAATTGTTGAGTTTGCTGTCCAAAAAAATCAACAAGGCATGTCGATTGCTGAAGCGGCCATTGAAAGTGCAAGAGCGAGATTCCGTCCTATTTTAATGACCTCATTTGCTTTTATTGCAGGCTTAATTCCCTTGGTCATTGCTACTGGTGCAGGCGCTGTCGGTAACCGAACGATTGGCACCTCTGCATTGGGCGGCATGCTGTTTGGTACTATTTTTGGCGTTATTTTAATTCCAGGACTTTACTATCTATTTGCCAAAATGGAAGAGGGTAAAGCATTGATTAGAAATGAAGAGTTTAAGCCCTTGACTGAAACTTATCACTATACAAGTACTGAGGAAGACAATAATGACTAATACACCAATACCAAAACTGATTGCCATGGGCTGTCTATCGATCTTGTTGCAATCGTGTTCGATTCCGTTTTTAAATATTAAAAGTGCAGATGCGCCTTTGCCCGAGCAGTTTGGACAAAGCGCAGAACAGCCTACCAATACAGATAAAACCAATGATACGCCGAGCAAAGAAAACGTAGCGTTGATTAATTGGCAAGACTTTTTTGAGGATGAGCAACTCACTGCATTGATTAATATTGCTGTCGCCAATAACAAGGAGGTAAAACAAGTATTAGCACGCATTAATATGGCGCGTAATGAAATCCAAGCTAGAAAAGGTGAGTACTTACCTTCTGTGAATATGATTGCTGGTGCAGGCGCTGAAAAATCAGGTGAATTCACTCGAAATGGTGCCGTTGAAGAATCTTTAGAAATTAAGGAAGGCAAAGCCTTTCCAAAATTTCTTGGCGACTATCAGTTTGGCTTGCAAGCATCTTGGGAATTAGATGTTTGGAATAAGCTGCATAATGCAACTCAAGTGTCAGTATTAGAATATATGGCGTCGATAGAAGGCAAAAACTTCTTAATGACTAACTTGGTGGCAGAAGTTTCAAATGCTTATTACGAGTTAATGACGTTAGATAACCAACTAGAGAATCTAGATAATAATATTCAAATTCAACAGAATGGTTATGACATTGTGCAACAGCTTCAACAATATGGCCGTGTAACTTCTTTGGCTGTAAAGCGTTTTGAAGCTGAGGTGAGTAAAAACAAAAGTAATCGTTATGCGATTAAACAACAAATTGTCGAAACAGAAAATCGGATTAATTTGTTGTTAGGCAGAACACCGCAACGGATTCAACGTGCTTCTGCTACTTTTATGTCTATTACACCAAAAGCATTGGGCGCTGGCATTCCATCGCAATTGTTAGAAAATAGGCCTGATATTAAAAAAGCTGAGCTGGAAATGAAAGCCGCCAAACTGAATATTACCGTGGCAAAAGCTAATTTCTATCCGTCATTTTCAATAAAAGCGGGCTTGGGTTTTCAAGCATTCAATCCTAAGTATTTGCTTAATCTGCCAGAGTCGTTAGCCTTCTCACTTGGCGGCGACATGATTGCGCCATTGGTGAATAAACGTGCGATTACTGCGCATTATAAAAACGCCAATGAAATGCAAACGCAAGCGGCTTATGAGTATGAGCAAACGGTCATTAATGCTTATACTGAAGTAGCGAATCAGCTGGCTAATATTGATAATTTAAACAAAAATTACCAATTAAAAACACAGCAAGTGAATGCATTAACCGACTCGATTGAAGTTTCTAATCAACTTTTTAAAGCTGCGCGCGCCGATTACTCTGAGGTATTACTCACGCAGCGTGATGCATTGGAAGCAAAAATGCAACTGATTGAAACCAAAGAAAAACAGATGACCGCGATGATTGGTTTATATAAATCATTAGGTGGTGGCTGGCATTAATCTTATTCATTTAGCTGCTTTGTTAGCACGCTAAACTTAAGCCCCTATACGTTACGTAGCAGGGGCTTTTTTATATCCGTAAATTTAAATCTGCAACATAAGTCTATCAACACAAGTGTCATTAGCCAACCAAATCAGATGACACATCCACATCCTGATGAATACTACGATCATGCCAATCCATCCAGGTAATGGCGGCTGTTTGTAAAATGTCACGTGCACCAAAATCGCCTTGCAAATCAGATAATGTACTCAACCAATCCTTACCAAAAGCGACTGGTTGACCGCGTTTACCATTAAAACGTGGCGCAACGATTGAGTCTTTGTTAGCGATTCCTGCGCACAATTGTTGTATCAATTCTGTCGTTACCCACGGCATATCTGCCAATGCAATTAACCAGCCATCCGCATCTTGGCTGGCTTGCACCGCATCAGCAATGGCATAACCCATACCGTCTTTTGCACGCAAGCTTTCAATTACGGTAAAACCCAAGGCTTGCAGGATTGCTCTACGCGCAATTTGCGGTGGCTGTATAACGGCGATGCTGTTAGGCAGGGCTTGAATCAAACGACTGGCGCTTTGAAAGAGGATGGATTTTTGATTAGGCAACATCGCCAGTAACTTATCTTGCTCATTGGTCGCTGCCAGTTGAAAACGTCGACCAAAGCCAGCAGCGAGTAATATTCCTTGCACCATCGATTAAAGAGCTCGTATCAATTAAATACGGCAACGACTTAATGAATCTTCTGCAATATCTAATACCGTTTTTGCATCATTCACATTAAATAAACGATTCGCTTCAACGCCATTTTTCACGGCAATTAATTCAGCTGCAATGGAGACAGCAATTTCACTTGGCGTTTTACTACCGATAAATAAACCAGCTGGGCCACGTAAATTTTCTACTTGGTCTGGCGTTGCATCAAAGCCAAGTAAGCGCTCACGTCTTTGTCTATTATTACTGCGCGAACCTAGCGCAGCCACATAAAACGCAGGCGATTTTAAGGCTTCCATCAATGCCAAATCATCTAACTTTGGATCATGCGTCAGTGTAATAACGGCGGTACGTGCATCTGGCTGCATCTCAATAACGACATCGTCAGGCATTTCTCGACGTAAATGCGTGTTTGGCACCTGCCAACTATCGGCATATTCTTCACGTGGGTCGCAAATAGTGACGGCAAAATCTAAACTTAAGGCAATATTTGCTAATAACTGCGAAAGCTGGCCTGCGCCTATCAAGATTAAACGATAACGCGGGCCATAGATACTGGTGAGCACACCGTCTTTTAATACCGTCACTTGTTCAGCAGTAGCGGTCACAATGTTGCTGACTTCAGTTGCAATATGCAAACTACGCGCAACTAATTGACCTTGGTTAAGTAAATGTAATACTGCGTCTAACGCATTCGGCTCGGATAATGGCTCCAATACTAGTTGCATGCTGCCACCGCAAGGCAATCCCAAACGTCTCGCCTCTTCTGCTGTTGCGCCATAGGTGACCAGTTCAGCTTGCTTTGGCATGCCTTCTTTATTCAAACGATACATCAAATCATCTTCAATACAGCCGCCAGAAATAGAGCCCGCCGCACGACCATCTTCACGCAAAGCCAGCAATGCACCGATCGGTCGCGGAGATGAGCCCCACGTTTTAACGACGGTCACCAATAACAATTGGTAATCTTTTTTTAGCCAAGTTTGCGCCTGGGTAAGAACTTCTAAATCTTGACTATCCATTTGATTTACGCAATTTTATATTCATCATGATGGGATTAGGCACTTAACTGGTCACCAATTGGTAACTGTACAATGTGTTTACCTGTTGCTGCAAAAATAGCATTCGCTAAGGCCGGTGCAAATGGCGGTACCCCAGGCTCACCCACACCCGTTGGTTTTTCTGCTGAAGGGACGATATAGACATCAATAGCTGGCATATCTGCAATCCGCAATACGGGATAACGGTCGAAATTGCCTTGCTCAACCACGCCATCTTTGAGTGTAATTTCACCCGTTAGCGCAGCCGCTAATGCATAACCAATACTGCCTTCCATTTGCGCTTTAATCACATCTGGATTCACCGCAATCCCGCAATCCACCGCACAAACTACACGGTCAATGGTTAAGTTATTTTCTGCATCAATCGTAATATCAACCACTTGTGCAACCGTAGTATTAAAAGACTCATGTAGGGCAACACCGCGCCCTTGTTTAACACCTTTCTTAACTGGCATTGCATCGGCTTTATCCGCCGCTAGTCTTAATACGCCTGCATGAATTGGTTTATCTTTCAACATGGCTAAACGATAAGCAATTGGGTCTTGTTTTGCGATGCTTGCTAATTGATCAATAAAAACTTCAGTGGAATAGGCATTATGCGTACTGCCGACAGAACGCCACCATTGAATCGGCAGCCCAACCGTATCATTCGTGGTGTGTAAATCGACTTGCAAATTGGCAATTTGATAAGGCAAGTTACTCGCACCTTCCACTGAGGTTGAGTCGACGCCATCTTTAACCATCTGACCTTCAAATGCGGTGCCCTTAGCGATTGATTGCCCAACAATGGTATGGTGCCAAGCATCTGGTAAGCAGTCCCCATTGAGCGTTGCGTTGATTTTATGCACATACATTGGTCGGTATTGCCAAGCCCGCATATCATCTTCTCGCGACCAAACCAATTTAATAGGGTCTTGCACGTTTAAGGCTTTTACAATATTGGCAACTTCTACAATATAGTCAGACTGTGGATTGCCACGGCGACCGAAACTACCGCCTGCGAACACCGTATTAATTTTCACTTCTTCTGGTTGAATCCCAAAGACAGCTGAAACGGCAAACTGATCGATACTGTGGAGCTGATTACCATTCCATATTTCACATTGCCCATCTTTCATTTGCATCACGCAGTTCATCGGCTCCATGGCAGCGTGCGCTAAAAATGGGAATACATACTCATGTGAAACCACTTTTTTACTGTTTTGCAGTACGCCTAATGCATCACCATTTTTACGTGCAACACGGCCAGGCTTTGCAACCATCGCTTTATATTCTGCAACAATTGTATCGCTACTTTTTTTGAATGCTTTACTTTCATCCCACACAACTTTAAGCGCATCACGGCCTTTTTTAGCCGTCCAATAATTACTCGCTAATACCGCAACGCCAGAAGGAATCTCAACAACATTCATCACGCCTTTGACTGCTTTGGCGTCTCGATCATCAAATGATTTTACCGTCGCGCCAAATGTTGGCGGATGCGCTACGACAGCCACCAGCATATTGTCGAACTGAATATCTTGCGTAAAAATAGCTGAGCCATTGGTTTTTGCCTTGCTATCTTTCCGTGGTGCTACTTGACCAATCAAGGTAAAGTCTTTTGGGTCTTTTAATGTCACTGTCTCTGGCACTGTTAAGACAGAAGCTGCTTCAGCAAACTGACCAAAGTTAGCTTGTTTACCACTGGCATGACTTAACACACCTGCTTTGACTGTTATTTCACTGACTGGCACCTTCCAAGCTGTAGCGGCCGCTTGAACCAACATAGCACGAGCTGTTGCACCTGCATTACGCATCTGTTCAAATGAATTGGCCATTGCGGAGCTTCCACCTGTACCTTGATAAGGGCCCCAAGCCAAGTTGTTATATCGCTTAGCATCGCCAGGCGCGCCTTCCACTTTTACTTGCGCCCAATCCGCATCAAGCTCTTCCGCAATCAATGTCGCAAGTCCTGTATAAGTGCCTTGTCCCATTTCTAAATGTTTAGCAATCACGGTTACCGTGTTATCAGCGCCAATACGCACAAAGGCATTCGGTTCAAATAACACGCCATTTTCTATCATTGCATCAACAGCCGTAGCCGTGCTTTCTGGGCTTTTGACACAACCAGGCATCATGACTGCAATGGTTAAACCAAGACCGGCTTTTAAAAAACCACGTCGCGAAACATTATGTAAATTATTCATCATGATCTCCTATGCCAATGCTTTAGCAGCATGGTGTATTGCTGCACGAATACGCACGTAAGTCGCGCAGCGGCAAATATTGCCGTTCATGGCGTTATCAATCTCTGCATCGGTTGGCGCTGGGTTGCTCGCCAGCAATGCCGTGGCAGACATAATCTGACCTGACTGACAATAACCACATTGCACTACGTCTAAGTCTTGCCATGCTTTTTGAATCGCCTCTCCCGCTTTGGATTCATGTACGGCTTCAATAGTAGAAATTTCCTTCCCTGCCGCAGCAGAAAGTGGCGTTAGGCATGAGCGAATAGGCTGTCCATCCAAATGCACCGTACAAGCCCCGCACAAACCCGCACCACAACCAAACTTGGTGCCCGTCATTTGTAAACTATCGCGAATGACCCATAGTAAAGGGGTGTCATCCTCATAATCGGTACTGATTGTTTTACCGTTGATATTCAGGTTTGTCATGCGTGTTCCTTAGGTATTAAAGTCAAGTCGAATGTTGTGATTGTTAATGCATGTATTACCACGTTATGAAAGCTATTTTGTAGTTGCTTAAATATTTTTGTTATTTGTGTTAAATAACGCACTACTATTAGCTAAAAATTGATAGTATCTTTTAGAGATTGGTCTATTTTAGATACCATCATCATCAAGTCAATTAGGCACTAAGGAGTAACCTATGATGCGCCAAACCGATACGCTTACGCCAAATATTTATAAAGCTTGTTGTCCTTCACGCCAAATACTAAGTCGCATTGGTGATAAATGGAGCGTCGTTATTTTAAGCAGCTTAGAGCAACAGCCTGTTCGTTTTGGTGAATTAAAAAGAATGTGTGATGGCATCTCACAAAAAATGCTGACGCAAACACTGCGTTATCTTGAGCGAGATGGATTGATTCATCGACACGTTTTGTCTGCAAAACCGTTACAAGTTGAATATGCACTCAGCGAACTGGGTATTAATTTACTGTCAGTACTCAATCCCATTATAGATTGGGTGCATGGGCACTGCTCACAAATTGCGCAATCTCACAATAGCTTTGATAGCGTGAATGAAGTCCGCTAATTGAAATCTAGTGGAGTGTACCACCATCAATAACCAACATTGAACAACAAGGTTTTATCGGTTTTCTCTCTCCCCTCAGCTGACTGTTTTGCATCGTCAACATTAAGCTATTCGCCGCATCCTCTAAACTAAGCAACACTTCATGTTGGTCGAATTTCTATGCCTAACGTCCACTCGCGTACCGCTCATCTTCACTATCGCCAAAGTCAGTACTAATATAGTTAACACCGCCTTCAATCGATACATTCAAATCTTCTTACTCATCAATCTGATCGCCAGAACCAATACCTGTGCTTGATCGTAAATCAATATCTCTACATTGATCATTCTCGACTGAGCCATTGGTATACCCATACCATGACTTATTTATAAAGTGATCGTATTGCATATAGCCTTTGCTATTAAAGGCGATGTTCTCGTCATCCGCTTTCGCTCTATTCACATAAGCGCCCACTGTGAAACGGTTTTGCTTAGTTCTGGCAATCCCTTCGGCATCTGCGCTAAATTGGCTGTTATCGGTATTGCTGAATATCGCAGCGCCACCAATATTGGCATACCGTGACCATGTAACGCCTTGTCCAGTCATTGCTGGGCTTGGATGAATATAAGTAACCTCTTTTAAATCTAATTCGTTCGTCATTTTCAAGCCATAACTCCCCATTTTTACGGGACCTAAACTTCTGCTTTGTCATTTTGCGTCAACCGTAGAATCCTCTGACAATAGCACTTTCACAGATCCATCTGTAGTCAATGCCGCAATTTTCGACCAAAGACTATTAATTTCACCGGTATATATTTGATTAAATGAGCGAGCTCTATTTTGGAGCTTGAGTTAGATTAACAATACAAGAATCTATTGATCAATCTAACGGCTAACTAAAAAGTTGCAACAGAGGTGTTTAGGCACATAGGAACATAAAAAAATAAGGTCTTTATTTGTCATCAAAACAAGGTAAACTATTTTGATGTTTTTACTCAATAAAAAAAGCTACCTGGTTTTTTTAATGGTGTCGCTTGGCTTACTTTCTCATTCAGTCTACGCTGTTGATTGGGCATGGCAGCTCGAAAATGCAAGCATTTTTGAAAGTATCATTGCCATTAAGCAGGCTGATGGCACCATTATTCGTCACAACTTTCAATGTGATTTAACCGATGCATTAAATGAAAAAACGGAACTGTCTTCAACCATTGAAACCGTCACGCCAACATCGCACCCAGATGGCGTGTTAGTCATTACTTGCTATAGAGGTGCCAATGCTGAAATGATTGCCATTATTGACCCGCTTGAGGGTAAAGTGGTTTACAGAAAAATGGGGCGTTATTTTGTAGACTGGCATTTGGAAGAGGGAAAGATCACCATTGATTATGATAAGCCATGCGAAGATACAAAAGATAAAATCTGCTCTGAGGATCCCGATAAACGGTTTGTGACTGTTACGCAATCTTGGCCCTAAACCTGATCAAATACGCAAATCAACCACTGGTTTACGACTTTCATCGGAACCATTAAAAGTTAAAATAAATTCAACATGGCCAATCTCCACTTACAAAATATCCTATTTAATAAACGTATGTTAGCTTGTGTGGTACTGGGGTTTAGCTCTGGTCTGCCCTTATATTTACTTTTTCAACTATTACCCGCATGGTTACGCAGTGAAGGCATAGACCTTAAAACGATTGCGGTATTTGCCTTGATTCAATTACCTTACACATGGAAATTTATTTGGGCGCCGTTAATGGATAGATATAACCTGATTGCGCCAATGGGTCGCCGCCGTAGTTGGATGCTGATTACCCAGGTTGCTTTGTTTATCACTATTTGCACCTATGGCTTTTTTAACCCGCAATTAAACATCACTAGCATTGCCGTTGTATCGACCCTGGTCGCTTTATTTTCCGCCAGTCAAGATATTGTCATTGATGCGTTTAGGCGCGAGATTTTAAATGATGAAGAATTAGGATTGGGTAATAGCATTCACGTCAACGCCTATCGGGTGTCGGGATTAGTGCCAGGCGCATTAGCCTTAATTTTATCGGATCACTTACCTTGGTCATCCGTGTTTTGGATTGTCGCTTTATTTATGATTCCTGGCATGTTGATGACAATTTTTGCCAAAGAGCCCGATCGTGCAACAGTGCCAAAAAGTTTAAAAGCATCCGTTATCGAACCATTCACCGAGTTTATTAATCGCGCAGGGATCAAGCATGCCCTCTTAGTGCTACTGTTTATTTTGCTTTATAAACTAGGCGACAGCATGGCAACCGCACTCGCCACGCCGTTTTATATTGATATGGGTTTTAGCAATACCGATATTGGCACCATTGTTAAAGGCAGTGGCTTAGTGATGCAAATACTCGGCGGCTTTATCGGCGGATTCTGGATGCTAAAAGTCGGCATTAATCGCGGCTTATGGGTATTTGGCGTCGTACAGCTCGTCACCATTCTAGGCTTTGCATGGCTTGCCCACGCAGGTCCATTTGAAACAATCGGCGTGGCAGAACGCTGGATGCTCGCTGTTGTGATTGGTGGTGAAGCGCTAGGCGTTGGGCTAGGGACGGTCGCCTATGTCGCCTACATGGCGCGCGAAACCAATCCTGCTTACACCGCCACCCAACTTGCCTTATTCACTAGCTTATCGGCTGTACCAAGATCCGTTTTCAATGCGTTGACTGGCGGTATGGTCGAAGCACTTGGCTGGGAAATGTTCTTTTATGTGTGTACCTTATTGGCGATTCCTGGGATGTTGTTATTGTTTAGGGTTGCACCTTGGAACTCAAAAAAAACTAAACTTGTTGACGCTTAACTGCATCAAGTGTTTTTCCATCTTTAAATTTCTACTCTATCCATCCGTTTGCTCTTCTAGCGAAGACAACAGCAGCGTAAGCGCTTGGAGAAGAGATAATGTGATCTTTGGTAACAATCCATACCCCATGTCTGTCTACTAAAACACCAGCATCTTTTAAATTATTTTGCATGTCTTCAATCCAACTACTTGCTGTCTTAGAAACCAAAAGCCATTGCATGCGTCCAACAGTCTTTACTTTTATTGTGTTGTTTAATGCGCGCTAAACACGCTTCAGCTTCACCAATATACACTTATCGTTTAGTTTCATTATTGCCAAAAAGAAGATGAACACCCACATTCTTTAACGCATCTCTTTGCGCTGCATCTTTTAATAAAGATCTGGGAATTAACACTGCCTGCACAGTTCGGCTGGTTATTTCAGCAATCTTTAAACCGCTAGAATTGCCATCTGCTCAATCAATCTGAATCGTTTTGCCCATTTGTTTCATTATTTTAATTTTATTTATTCAATACAGACATATCACTCAATCATTTATCACCATTTTGCCAACTGCATATGATCAGTTCTATCAGAGTCTAATGGCGTTAATAAGCATGATGGATCACTTTAAATTGAGTGCGTCATAGTGATCACATGCGTTCACAATGGATACAGCGCAATTAATCAACCATAGCAATGAGTACCACGTACTAACTTAACGCTTAACGCGGAATAGGAGAGTGGTCTAATCACGCAAGTCAGCATGGGCGATAATCATGGTCGAGAGTTGACACCTGATTATCGGGTGCGCCAATTATTAGGCGCATACCGAATAAATAATCTGAATCAATGCCGTAAACACTTTACTGACCCTAGCTTTTGGAAAACAAACAGATCGGTGCTGTGATTGTTGTGCATGGCTCTCGCCATGACAAAATGATCCATCACTTGGCGCTGGATTTCTGTAGTTAATCCTGATAATCAATCATCAGCGGCGCATGATCGCTAAATTTTTCATCTTTATAGACTGTTGCATTTATTGCTTTAGCCGCCATAGCAGGCGTCACTATTTGATAATCAATGCGCCAACCAACATTTTTTGCATAAGCCTGACCACGGCTGCTCCACCAGGTATAACATGCATCAGTGGTATCAGGGAATAACTTGCGATAAGCGTCAACCCAGCCAACACGGCTAAATAAATCGGTCATCCAAGCACGCTCTTCAGGTAAGAACCCTGAATTCTTTTTATTCCCTTTATCGTTTTTTAAATCAATTTCTTGATGGGCAATGTTCCAATCACCACAAATGACAACATCAAATCCACTGTTAATCAGCTGCTCAAGATGCGGCATAAAGCGATGCATGACGCTAAATTTAAACGCTTGTCTTTCCTCGCCACTAGAACCACTGGGTAAATACAGCGACACCACCGCCAGCTTGCCAAAACGACATTCTATATAGCGACCTTCTGCATCAATATCATCAACCCCTAAACCAACAATCACTGTATCTGGTTTTTGCTTTGCATAAATACCAACGCCGCTATAACCTTTTTTTTGCGCATAGTGAAAGTAGCCGTAATAGCCCTTTGGTGCTTGCATTTCCTCGGTTAAATTATCCGCCTGCGCCTTTAGCTCTTGCAAGCAAATAATGTCTGGTTGCGTTTGATATAACCATGGAAAAAAACCTTTATTGGCCGCTGAGCGGATTCCATTTAAATTCAACGTTATAATACGCATTTAGTTCCTTTAATTTAGATGAGTTATGTCAGTTAATTATCACGATTTATCAAAAGAGTTCATCACGTTTTGCATCGATCAACAGGTACTTAAATTTGGTGAATTTAATACAAAAGCCGGTCGATTAAGCCCTTACTTTTTTAATGCTGGCTTATTTAATGATGGTGATAGTTTATTAAGATTAGGAGAATTTTACGCCAATAGCATCGAAAAATCAGATATTGCCTTTGATATGTTATTTGGCCCTGCTTACAAAGGTATTCCACTGGTTGCGAGCATCGCGATTGCTTTTGCTAAAAAAGGCCGAAATTTGCCGTATGCGTATAATCGTAAAGAAGCCAAAGACCACGGCGAAGGCGGCACAGTGGTTGGTGCGCCATTGTCGGGTCGTGTATTAATTATTGATGATGTGATTTCTGCTGGCACATCGGTCCGTGAATCAGTTGATTTGATTCATGCCCATGGCGCCACCGCATGCGGCGTGAGTATTGCGTTGGATAGGCAAGAAAAAGGTTTGGGGGCATTATCCGCCACGCAAGAAGTGGAACAGAACAATAATATGCCAGTGATTAGTATCGCAAAATTGAGCGATTTGTTGGCGCATATTGAAAGTAGCGATGCTTTAACCCCGCATTTAGATGCAATAAAACACTACCAAGCCAGGTATTGTCTTACCTCAATATAATGCTCCAACACATCACTGATGAGATGTCAGGGCAATCTAGCTGAGTCAATAAGCAGGGGGCTCATTAATAAAACCAATCACCAAGTAAAAAAAGAACGATCTAGATCATCCGAAGATGAAATAGATGCGGTTCGAAAAAGATGAAAAAGTTTTACCGAGTTAAAACAAAATCAGAAAAATTAGCACATCATTACCGCTCATCAGTGATGATGATTCGGGATTAATCGTTCAACTTTTCTTTCAAAATCACATTCACTTGCGCTGGATTTGCTTTACCTTTTGAAGCTTTCATAATCTGTCCAACCAGCGCATTAAATGCTTTTTCTTTACCCGCTTTAAACTCCTCAACCATCGTTTGATTAGCGCCTAGCACTTCATCAATAATAGCTTCAATCGCGCCGGTATCCGATACTTGCTTTAAGCCTTTGGCTTCGATAATCGCATCAACATCAGACTCACCTGACCACATCGCTTCAAATACTTGTTTAGCCGCATTATTAGAGATCGTGCCATCAGAGATACGTTTAATCAATTGCGCCAAAACTACCGCATCAATTGGTGACTCTGCAATACTTTTATCTTCTGCATTTAACTTAGCAGCAATGCCGCCCATGACCCAATTTGCAGCTAATTTAGCATCACCACCAGCTTGAATAACGCGCTCAAAATAATCAGCCACTTCTTTACTAGAAGTAATTGCAGAAGCATCATAAACAGATAGTGCATACTCACTTTCAAGTCGCACTTTCATCGCTTCAGGTAACTCAGTCATTTCTGCGCGCACTGTCTCTTTATCCGCTTCAGTAATTTCTAAAGGCAATAAATCAGGATCTGGGAAATAGCGATAATCGTTCGCTTCTTCTTTGCTCCGCATGGCGCGTGTTTCACCAGTATCAGGATTAAATAAAACCGTCGCTTGCTGTATCTTCCCGCCGTCTTCCAACGTATCAATTTGCCATTGCGTTTCATATGCAATCGCTTGTTGCATAAATTTGAATGAGTTTAAGTTTTTAATCTCACGTCGCGTTCCCAATTCTGTCGTACCTTTTGGTCGCACAGAAACGTTCACATCACAGCGGAAGCTACCTTCTTGCATATTGCCATCACAAATCCCTATCCATTGCACCAATTCATGCAGTTTTTTCGCATAAGCAACCGCCTCGGCCGCTGAACGCATATCAGGCTCTGTCACAATTTCTAGCAATGGTGTTCCAGCGCGATTCAAATCAATACCGCTCATCCCTTCAACTGCACCACCAGATTTTAAATCATGCACGGACTTACCTGCATCTTCTTCCAAATGCGCGCGGGTAATATTGATGACTTTTTCGTAGGCTTCATTTTTACCCACTGCAGGCACTTGTATCGTCACTTTACCTTTACCAACCACGGGCAATTCAAATTGACTGATTTGGTAGCCTTTTGGCAAATCCGGGTAAAAGTAATTTTTACGTGCAAACACAGAACGCGGGGCAATTTCGGCATCAATTGCCAAGCCAAATTTAATGGCACAATGCACGGCTTCTTTATTGAGTACTGGCAATACGCCTGGTAGGGCAATACTCACTTCGCACGCTTGTGTATTTGGCTCCGCACCATAAGCAGTAGAAGCACCACTGAAAATTTTTGTTTTGGTTTTTAGCTGAGTATGCGTCTCAAGCCCGATAACAACTTCCCATTCCATTATGCAATTCCTTTAGGCATGGCGGTTTGCCAATCCGTCACTTGTTGATATGCATGCGCAACATTCAGCATGCGTGCTTCATCAAAATAATTACCAATAATTTGCAAACCAACAGGCAAATCATTGCTGAATCCTGCAGGCACACTCATGCCTGGCAAGCCGGCCAAATTAGTCGCAATAGTATAAATATCCTGCAAATACATCGCGATTGGATCACCCGTTTTTTCCCCAATTTTAAAGGCAGTAGAAGGAACAGTCGGCCCCATGATAATGTCGCATTGTTTAAATGCCGCTTTAAAATCTTCGGCAATTAAATGGCGAATCTTCTGTGCTTTTAGATAATACGCATCGTAATAACCGGCACTCAATACATAAGTACCAATCAAGATACGGCGCTTCACTTCTTCGCCAAAGCCTTCGGCACGGCTCTTCATGTACATTTCCATCAAGTCATCATATTCTGCAGCGCGATGCCCATAACGCACACCATCATAACGAGATAGATTGCTGGATGCTTCTGCTGGGGCTAACACGTAGTAAACGGGAATTGATAAGCTGGCATTCGGCAATGAAATATCAATGAATTCGGCACCTAGTTTTTTGTACTCCACAATGGCAGTTTCAATCACTTTCGCCACGTCGCCATCTAAACCTTCAGCAAAATACTCTTTAGGCAGTCCGACTGTTAAACCAGCCAATGGTTGGCTGAATGGCGTTTGATTTAATTGCGCCGTGTAATCTTCTTTAGGATGATTCAAACTGGTTGAATCTCGCGCATCAAAGCCTGCCATGACATTCATCATCAAAGCACAATCTTCCGCCGATTTTGCCATTGGTCCTGCTTGGTCTAGACTAGAAGCAAAAGCAATCATACCGTAACGTGAAACTAAACCATAAGTTGGCTTTAAACCAGTAAAACCGCATAATGAAGCTGGTTGGCGAATCGAGCCCCCAGTGTCTGTCCCTGTTGCCGCCGCACATAAACGCGCTGCCACCGCAGCGGCAGAACCACCGCTACTGCCGCCTGGTACACGCGTTAAATCCCATGGATTTTTAACGCCGCCAAAGTAGCTAGTTTCATTGGATGAGCCCATCGCAAATTCATCCATATTGGTTTTACCCAAATTAACCGCACCAACATTATTAAATTGGGTAATCACATGGGCATCATAAGGCGCGATAAAGTTTGCTAACATTTTAGAACCGCAAGTCGTTTTCCAATCTTTAGCGCAAAAAATATCTTTTTGCGCTAGCGGAATGCCCGTTAATACCGTTGCTGTTCCAGCAGCAATGCTGGCGTCAGCGGCTTTGGCTTGGGCTAAGCTCTTTTCTTCATCGACCGTAATATAAGCATTAATACTAGGATTATATTGGTGAATACGATCTAAAAAAGTTTGCGTCATTTCAACGCTAGACATTGCTTTACTTGCCAATAGTTGGCTTAGGTTTTTAAGGCTTTGGTTAATCATGATTTTTTCTACTATTCGAGACTATCTTTTGGGGTCAGCTTTTCTCACACTTGCCTTTATTCAATCACTTTAGGGACTAAATACAAACCACCTTCAACAGCGGTCGCATTGGCTTGAAAAGCTTCACGTTGATTCGTGGCTGTAACAACATCGTCTCTTAACCGTTGCACCACATCTTGTGAATGTGACATCGGCCTGATACCCGTGGTGTCTACTGCTTGCATTTGCTCAATTAACGTTAAAATGCCAGCCAGCTTGGAGAGGGTTTTATCAGCTTCTGCATCACTGATTTCGATTCGTGCAAGATGCGCTATGCGCTTAATATCAGAATTATCTAATGCCATGGAATGCTTCTACTCTTCTGTTTATTTAATTTAGTGGAATAAACTTCAATTGCGACTTAATTTTAATGTGAATATACGTTATTATACCTTGATTTTATATCTCATCTTATTTTAGGCATGTGATTAATAAGCTCGTTAGATAAAGCACAGGAAAAACATATGTTCGGCTCGTTAAACAACTATTTTTCAAATGATTTGGCCATTGATTTAGGCACAGCAAATACACTCATTTTCTCTCGCGGCAGAGGCATTGTTCTTAACGAACCGTCTGTTGTTGCCATCCGTATTGAGGGTGGCCACAATGGAAGAAAAATATTACTTGCTGTTGGCACCGAAGCAAAAGGTATGTTAGGCCGCGCACCAGCCAATATCCAAGCCATTCGCCCAATGAAAGATGGCGTGATTGCCGACTTTACCGTAACAGAACAAATGTTGAAGTTCTTTATTCGTAAAGCCCGCGATTCACGTTGGTATTCTCCTAGTCCGCGCATCATTATTTGTGTCCCTGTTGGCTCTACCCAAGTAGAACGTCGTGCGATTAAAGAGTCTGCTGAGCGCGCTGGCGCAAAACAAGTTTTCTTAATTGAAGAACCAATGGCAGCCGCAATTGGGGCAGAAATGCCCGTTGCAGAAGCAACAGGCTCTATGGTGGTTGATATTGGTGGCGGCACAACAGAAGTTGGCGTCATTTCAATGGGCGGTATCGTTTATGCTAAATCAGAACGTGTTGGTGGCGATAAGTTTGACCAAGCAATTATCGACTACATTCGCCGCAACTACGGCATGCAAATCTCAGAGCCAACTGCAGAAGCATTGAAGAAAAAAATCGGCTCAGCATTCCCAGGCTCTGAAGTGTTAGAAATTGAGGCGACTGGTCGTAATCTTGCAGAGGGCTTACCACGTAAATTTACGATTTCCAGCAATGAGATTTTAGAAGCATTAACTGAACCGCTCAATGCGATTGTAGGTGCTGTTAAATCAGCGCTTGAGCAAACACCACCAGAACTGGGTGCAGATATTGCAGAAAAAGGCATGGTGATTACTGGTGGTGGCGCGTTATTACGTGACATTGATCGTTTACTCATGGAAGAAACTGGCTTGCCTGTGATTATTGCAGAAGATCCACTAACCTGTGTCGCTCGCGGTTGTGGCCGTGCGTTAGAAGATATGGATAAATTAGGTAGCGTATTTGCGCATGAGTAATCGTGCCGCATTTCAATTAATTTCACTGCAACGGTATGCTTAAAGGTGTTCATCAGAAACTAGAGCCTCAACAAACTCCAGCTTTTTTTGTCCGTGGTGCAAGTCCGTTTTCGCGAATGGTGCTTTTTTGTGCGCTATCCATCATTTTGATGGCTTTAGATTCCAAGTTAAATTACCTGTCCCAAATTCGCCAAGCCTTTATTGGCGGACTGCATCCAATTGAGAGAATTGCTAACCTCCCTAGCGAGGGTATTCGAGATTTTAAGAAATACTTTTCTGTGCATAATCAATTGGTGCAAGAGAACTACGCGCTCAAACAACAATCATTTGAAAATGCAATTAAATTGCAGCGCCTCAACACATTACAAACAGAGAATACCCATTTACGGAGTTTGCTGGGTGGTGATATGCCCGTTTATCCTAGAGCGATATTAGGCGATATTTCACATACAGGTAGAGATCCGTTTAGAAGTGTTGTTGTGGTTAATCGCGGTACTCAGCATAACATTCAAGCAGGCCAAGCTGTGGTTGATGCGAAAGGTGTCTTAGGTCAAGTTACTCGGGTTTATCCATTTAGCAGTGAAGTAACTTTGATTACTGATAAAAGTTTATCTATTCCCGTGCAAGTTGAGCGCAATCAATTACGCGCCATTGCGTTTGGCCAAAGTGGCAATACCCTCGATATTCCATATCTACCATCAAATGTGGACATTAGAGTTGGTGATAAATTGGTTACCTCAGGCATTGATGGCATTTATCCTGCGGGTTTAGCGGTCGCAACCGTTTCAAAAATTTATCAAGTTCCAAAGTCTCCTTTTGCAAAAATTATTAGCGTCCCTACTGCGCAAGTAAGTCATCATTTACAACTGTTAATTTTAGAGTTACCTAAACTAAAACAGGTAGCAAGCGACCCATTAAAAGATGAAGAGGATGAGCCGACCACTACAACGACTGTGAAAGAGGCTAAACCAGATGCGAGCACCTAGTCTATTATCAGTTTATGGCACTTTGTTTTTGGCTTTACTTTTCCAACTATTTCCTTGGTCAGGGGAAGGCATTACTTTACGGCCTGATTTTATGCTAGTTGTCTTAATCTATTGGCTGTTTCGTGCGCCTTATTTATGTAATATCATTACCGCTTGGATTGTTGGCGTGCTAGTGGATTTAGCAACTGGCAGCCTATTAGGTCATTATGCCTTGGCATTTACATTAACTGCCTATATCGCACTCTTCTTTCAGCGTCGTTTGATATTATTCAGTTCATTTCAATTATTGTTTTTTACATTTGGTTTATTAATATTCACACGCCTCGTTATTTTGGTGCTGAAGTTATTTTCAGGCAATGAAATACCAAGCATGCATTATTTTTGGCCAGTACTATCAGGCGTTTTGCTGTTACAACTCATGCGATTCTTTTTAGGATCAATTACGCAATCAACCTCCAACAAGACTCACTAAACTGTCATGCGTCGTCGGCCAGAATTAAAAAATTATCATCATGAATTGCATAACTTCAAGTTGCGTTTAGCTGTGCTTGGGCTGTTGATTATTGTTGGCTTTAGCATTCTCATCATGCGTTTTTATTATCTCCAAGTTTATCGCTATGCCCACTATCATACCCTTGCAGAAAATAATCGTATTTCTATCATTCCTGTCGCGCCCACGCGCGGCATTATCACTGACAGAAATGGCACCACAATCGCGCATAATTTTTTTGTATACGCGCTAGAAATAACGCCTTCAAAAATCGATGATTTAGAAGAAACCATTGCTGGAATTAGTAAGCTTGTCGAAATATCTAGCAGCGACATCAAACGATTCAACAATCTAAAAGAACGTACTCACGAATTTGAATCCATTCCTATACGCACGCACTTAAACGAAGTTGAAGCAGCCAAGTTTGCTGCCAATCGCTTTCGATTTCCCGGTGTAGAAATTAAGTCAAGATTATTCCGACATTACCCCAATGGCAAACTAGGTGCGCACATTGTTGGCTATATTGGTCGCATTAATGATATCGACTTAAAAGAACTCAAGGAATCAAATGCGCTTTCAAACTATAAAGGTTCCGACCATATTGGTAAAAGTGGCATTGAAGAATACTATGAAAAAAAACTACACGGCACAACGGGCTTTCAACAGGTAGAAGTGAATGCAGATGGCAAAGCAGTGCGCGTCCTCTCAAGCAAAGCGCCAACATCAGGCAACAATCTAACCCTTTCTATCGACCTTAAATTGCAAGAAATTGCTGAAAACGGTTTTGGCGATAGACGTGGTGCTTTAGTCGCTATTCAGCCAAAAACGGGGGAAGTGCTTGCTTTGGTTAGCATGCCGACATTCGATCCGAATTTATTTGTTGGCGGCATTGATACCAAGAATTGGCGCAGTCTAAATGAGTCTATCGACAAACCATTAATTAACCGTCCACTGCGAGGTATTTATCCGCCAGGTTCAACATTCAAACCATTTGTTGCATTAGCCGGTCTTGAAGCGGGCAAACGTCTCCCACCATTCAGTATTCAAGACCAAGGCTATTTCACCCTACCTAACAGCTCCCATCGCTATCGTGATTGGAAAGTAGGCGGTCACGGTATTGTCGACATGGCGCATGCAATTACCATCTCTTGTGATACTTTTTTTTATGGCCTTGCTATTGAACTAGGGATTGAAAAAATAACGTCTTTTGTCCGTCATTTTGGATTTGGCGAAAAAAGCGGTGTTGATATTCATGGTGAAAATAGCGGTTTGTTACCAACTCCTGAATGGAAACAGCGCCGCTTTAAGCAACCTTGGTATGTGGGCGAAACAGTTATTGTTGGGATTGGACAAGGCTATACTTTGGTTACACCAATGCAACTTGCATATGCAACAGCAGTTTTAGCCAATAAAGGTGCCGCAATGAAACCGCATTTAGTCACTGCAATTACTGATGTCAAAACAGCCCAAACAACGGCGATAAAACCAATTTTAGCTGACCAAATCGCATTAACTGCAAGCAATTTAGAGATTGTTACTAATGCAATGATTGCTGTTACGTTGCCAGGCGGTACAGCCTCTCTCGTTGGTCGAGATGCTGGTTACAGTATTGCAGCAAAAACTGGGACGGCGCAAGTGATTGGCATTAAACAAAATGAAAAGTATAACGAAAAAAATATCGATGAGCGTCACAGAGATCATGCTTTATTTATCGCTTATGCACCAGCAGATAATCCGACAATTGCCATTGCGGCAATTATTGAAAATGGGGGGCATGGCGGATCTGCGGCAGGCCCAATTGTGCGGGAAGTGATGGATTACTACTTGCTTGGAAAATTGCCCACACAAGCCGCACAAAATCCCCCGCCTCCTAAACAATCAGCCGACGAGATAGTGCCGGAGACTGCTCATGATTAATCAGCTTTTTCATGGTTTAACCAAACATATCGATTCTATTTTAATGAGCGGTATCTTATTTACCATACTCGTTGGTTTATTTGTTTTATACAGCGCTGCCGGAGAAGATCTAGGTAGAATTAATGCACAATTAATTAATATCACAATTGCGTTAAGCGTGATGTGGGTCGTGTCCCATATTCAGCCGCAGCTGATGGAGCGCATAGCGCCTCTGCTGTATATTTTTGGTGTCACACTATTGCTAGGTGTTGCACTTTTTGGTGACATTAGTCATGGCGCCAGAAGATGGTTAGATATAGGTGTGATGAAAATACAACCATCTGAACTCATGCGTATTGCAGTACCAACGATGCTTGCTTGGTTCTTTTCTCAACGAGAATCCACCTTGCGCTTGCTTGATTTTGTCATTGCTTTTTTTATTCTTATTACACCTGTCTTATTCATTTTAAAACAACCCGATTTAGGCACTTCTTTGTTGGTCGCTGCTTCTGGCTGTTTTGTCATCTTTTTGGCAGGCTTAAGCTGGCGCATTATTATCGGTAGCATCGTCTCAGTTGGGGGGCTTATCCCTGTTTTTTGGTCGATGATGCATGACTATCAAAGAAAGCGCGTACAAATTTTAATCGATCCAACTCAGGATCCACTTGGTGCTGGCTATCACATTCTTCAATCAAGCATTGCCCAAGGCTCAGGTGGCCTCACCGGTAAAGGTTGGCTGAATGGCACACAATCTCAGCTTGATTTTTTGCCAGAGCGCACCACTGATTTCATTTTTGCAGTCTTCAGTGAAGAATTTGGTATCGTGGGTAATTTACTGTTATTGTTACTTTTTGGCTTAATTATTGCACGTGGCATTTATATCGCCTCCCAAGCAAAAAGCACATTTTCTCGCTTATTAGCAGGCAGTATTACTATGACTTTCTTTATTTACATCTTTGTCAATATCAGCATGGTCAGCGGGATCCTGCCCGTGGTTGGCGTACCACTCCCCTTAATTAGCTACGGCGGTACATCAATGGTCACCATACTGCTTGGCTTCGGCATACTCATGAGCATCCATACACACAAAAATTTAGTCGCATCGGGATAGCACGCATGATTAAAAAATCCTACTTTTTGATTATAGTTAGTTGCCTGATATTAGCATCATGTGGCGGTAACCGTGCCGTCAAACCCAGTCAGCCCAGTAGCGGGACCAGTAAAGGTGGTGGCTATTATAGTGACGATGGCCCACAGGCAATCACGCCTGACAATTTAGACAAGATCCCCGACGCCATTCCTAAAGTAGAAGCTTTAAATAAATATTCCACTAAACCCTATATTGCCTTAGGCAAAAAATATTACCCGTTAAAAACTCCAAAAGACTACAAAAAAAGAGGGATTGCTTCTTGGTATGGCAAAATGTTTCATGGCAAAAAAACAGCGAGTGGCGAAACTTATGATATGTACAGCATGACGGCAGCGCATAACATACTGCCTCTGCCAAGTTATGCCAAAGTGACCAATGTTGAAAATGGTCGATCGATTATCGTACGCATCAATGATCGAGGCCCTTTTAAGCATGAAAGGGAGATTGATTTATCGTATGCAGCCGCTTATAAATTACGTCTCATTGAAAAAGGAAGTGGCTTAGTAGAGGTAGAAACCATTGACCCTCAGGAATATACCCTTTCGCAAACGAGTACTAGCAATAGCGACAACGCTAGCCCCTCACCTTCGTCACAAGCCTCGACTAGTCCGCAACACTATATTCAAGCAGGCGCTTTTGGCGATGAAAACAATGCCATTACATTACAAAACCGCATCGAAGGATTAGACATCGAAGATATCTCTAGAATTGATCGCATGTATAATAATGGCTTATACCGATTAACTGTTGGTCCTTACCAAACCAAAAGGCAAGCAGAAGAAATAGCCAGAACCATCCACAAGCAACTCAATATTCCTACCATTATCACGACTAAATAACAGAAAATTATGCCTAAAAAATTAATTACCCTTATTGCTTTTCTTCTATTACCACTTGATAACTTAGCGGCTGATGTGCCAACGCCTTCTTTAGATGTAAATGCTTATTTACTAATAGATTTTAATAGCGGTACGACGATTGCTGCACAAAATAGTCAGGCAAAATTAAAGCCTGCATCCCTGACTAAAATCATGACAGCTTATATCGTCTTTGATGCCATTAAAGAGGGGCATTTAACATTAGACAAAACAGTGCCTGTTAGCAAGAAAGCTTGGCAAGCTGAAGGCTCTAGAATGTTTATCGAGCCGCTAAAAAGTGTCACGGTAGATGAGCTATTACATGGACTAATTATTCAGTCTGGAAATGATGCTGCTGTTGCACTAGCTGAAGCAGTTGCTGGCACTGAAGAGCAGTTTGCTCTCATGATGAATGTGCAAGCAAAGCGAATCGGCATGCGCAACTCCCATTATATAAATGCAACTGGATTGCCTGACGAAAATCATTACACAACCGCTAACGATTTAGCCATGATAACGGATGCGCTCATTCGAGACTTTCCAAACGACTATAACCGTTTATATAAGCAAAAAGAGTACACCTATAATAAAATCACGCAGCTTAATCGTAACCGGCTTTTATGGCTTGACGGGAATGTTGATGGTGTAAAAACAGGCCACACTGAAGCTGCTGGCTATTGTTTAGTTTCATCGGCTAAACGTGGAAAAATACGTCTAATTTCAATCATATTAGGCGCTAAAAGTGAAAGCATGCGTGCATCTGAGAGCCAACGCTTGCTCAACTATGGCTTCCAATTTTATGAGTCATCGCTGGTCTACCGTCGCAATCAAGCTATTGCTAAAATAAAAGTTTATAAAGGCACTGATAAAATAGTTGCTGCTACCGTAACAAAAGACTTGTATTTTTCTTTGCCTAAAGGCGACTATGCGCAAGTGAAAGCAACCATGACCGCGAGGCAACCATTAATTGCACCAATTAAAGCAGGTCAAGTGATTGGAAAAATGACATTCACATTAGATAATAAAGTTATTCGTGAGCAAGCATTGGTTGCTGCAAAGAGTGTTAGCGAAGCTGGATTCTTTGGCAAAATAATTGATAGCATGAAGCTAATGATTAAATAGTGGCTGATTAAATAATGACAGATCAGATTAATACAGAGGCTGCAGAAACCTTAATTGAGTTTCCATGCGATTTTCCAATTAAGGTAATGGGTAAAACGGAAACGGATTTTAGTGCGCAAATTATTCAGATTATTCAGACGTTTGTGCCTGGCTTTGATGCAACCAAGGTCGAAATGAAGGGCAGTACTAAAGGCAATTACACCAGCCTTACTTGCACCTGCTACGTTGAATCAAAAGAGCAGCTCGACAATATTTACCGCGCGCTTACCAGTAATCAACTGGTCAAATATGTGCTTTAGCCAGTAAAGATGTCGCTTATTACGCGCAATCTTGGGCGGACAGACTATCAAACAACGCTGACTGAAATGCAAGCGTTCACCAATAGCCGCACGCCAGCAACCGACGATGAACTTTGGTTAACGGAACATGAAAGTGTTTATACACTAGGGCTAAATGGCAACAATGTTAGACTGCCGCAAAACAATATCCCTGTAGTCAAAGCCGACCGTGGAGGCAAAATAACTTATCACGGCTTGGGGCAAGTGGTGATTTATTTGCTTATTGATTTAGATAGAAACCAGTTAAAGGTGCGCGAATTAGTCAACATCATTGAATCCAGTATGATTGAATTATTAGCAGTGTATGACATCAACGCGGTTACACAACCCAATGCCCCCGGCGTTTATATCAACAATAAAAAAATTGCTTCCGTTGGATTAAGATTAAAAAAGAACCGCTGTTATCATGGGCTCAGTTTAAACGTCGACATGGACTTAAGTCCTTTTTTAGCGATTGATCCTTGCGGCTATGCTGGCTTAGAAATGACGCAAACAAAAGACTGGAATATTCAAGAAACCCCTGAAATGATAGGTGAAGCTTTACTCGTCATACTGGAAAATAAACTAAGCAAATGAGCAAACTAATTAACATGACAACTGATGCTATACCATCAACCAGACCACCGAAAAAAATTGCTGGTGTTAAAGAAGTGGATGCGGCAAAAACATCACGTATTCCGATTAAAATTATTCCCCACCCCACATTACGTAAGCCTGAATGGATTCGGATGAAGATGCCAAACAGCAAGCGTTTTCAAGAAATTAAACAAGCCTTACGTAATAACAACTTGCATACGGTTTGCGAAGAAGCCAGCTGTCCAAATATTGGGGAATGCTTTAGTGGCGGCACTGCTACTTTTATGATTTTGGGTGATATTTGTACCCGCCGCTGTCCATTTTGTGATGTTGCGCATGGCAAACCGTTGGCGCCAGATGCGAACGAACCTGCTAACCTAGCAAAAACCATCGCTGAAATGCAATTGAATTACGTGGTGATCACCAGTGTTGATCGTGATGATCTGCCAGATGGTGGTGCGCAACATTTTGTTGATTGCATTAAAGCCATTCGCGCGGCTTCACCTGCTATTAAAATTGAGGTCTTAGTACCTGATTTTCGTGGTCGCTTAGCCATCGCTTTAACCATTTTAAAAGCAGCACCACCTGATGTAATGAACCATAATTTAGAAACCATTCCGCGTCTTTATCAACAAGCGCGACCAGGTTCTGACTATCAAAACTCACTCAATCTACTTAAACTCTTTAATGAGCTCTATCCTGATATTCCAACCAAATCTGGCCTCATGTTGGGCCTAGGTGAAACTGATGATGAGATATTGGAAGTCATGAAAGACTTGCGCGCGCATCATGTGACGATGCTGACGTTGGGACAATATTTACAACCTAGCGTGCACCATTTGCCTGTTATGCGCTACGTAGAACCTGCCGCATTTGATGTATTAAAAGCAAAAGCAGACGCCATGGGCTTTAATAATGCTGCCTGTGGCCCCATGGTAAGAAGTAGCTACCATGCCGATTTACAAGCAGGTCATGTTATTTAATCCTCTATAGCGAGAATACAAATGGTCCCACATTTAACAACAGCCTTGAGCGGTCCCCTTTTAGATTTAGAAAAACGCATGTTGGCATCAATGCCAGCGATTGAACATTGGTTCCGTACACAATGGTTAGAGCACAGCTCACCATTCTATGCTTCTGTTGATTTGCGTAATAGTGGATTTAAATTGGCGCCTGTTGATACTAATTTGTTTCCTGCTGGCTTTAATAACTTGAATCCTGATTTTCTTAGTTTAAGTGTGCAGGCGGCGATGGTCGCTGTTGAAAAAATATGTCCTGAAGCCCATCGTTTACTGATCATTCCAGAAAACCATTCGCGTAATACTTATTATCTACAAAACGTCGTTGCATTGAGTCATATGCTAAAAACAGCCGGTTTAGATGTCAGAATTGGCAGCATCTCACCTGACATTACCGAGCCAACCACATTCACCGCGCAAGAGGGTAATACCTTATTGATTGAACCCGTCGTGCGCGAAGGTAATCGACTTAAACTGAAAAATGCAACACTCGGCGATTTTGATAGCTGCGCAATTTTACTTAATAATGATTTATCAGGCGGCGTGCCTGATATTTTAAAAAACTTAGAGCAAGACCTCATTCCACCGTTATATGCGGGCTGGCATACACGCAGAAAAACCAATCACTTTGCTGCATATAATCACGTAATAGCCGATTTTGCGAGCATACTCAAGATTGATGAATGGTTGCTTAATCCTTATTTTGAAAGCTGTGAAGGCATTGATTTTAATACAGGCACTGGTGAAGAGTGTTTAGCGATTAAAGTAGAATCATTGCTCAAAAAAATACAAAAAAAATATGATGAATACAGCATTAAGCAAGTACCTTATGTGATTATCAAAGCCAATGCTGGCACTTATGGCATGGGCATTATGTCAGTCAAATCAGCTGAGGAAGTGCGCGGCCTTAATCGTAAAAAACGCAATAAAATGTCAGTCATCAAAGAAGGGCAACAAGTCACTGAAGTCATCATTCAAGAAGGTGTTTACACCTTTGAAAGCATTGATGGTGCGGTAGCAGAGCCAGTGGTTTATATGATGGATCACTTTGTAATTGGTGGCTTTTACCGCGTGCATACCAGCCGTGATGCCGATGAAAACTTAAATGCACCTGGTGCACATTTTGTTCCATTGGCGTTTGAGAAGCCTTGCACATTACCAGATTGTACCGATGCGCCAGACACCATCCCGAATCGTTTTTATGCTTACGGTGTAGTGGCAAGATTAGCTTTATTAGCGGCGGCCATTGAACTAGAAATTGCTGACCCTACGCGTGAATCGATCGCGGCATGAAACTACTCTTCATTCTTGATCCCTACGCCAGCTTAAAGTTAGCCAAAGACACCAGTGTTGCCATGATGCGAGAAGCGTCAGCACGCGGACATCAACTCTATGTTTGCCAACAACAGGATGTATTTTTGCGTAATGAACTGGTGCATTTCAAAGTACAAGGCTTTAGTTTTTCTGATGGTGATCCTTGGTATGCGTTAACACCCGCTACAACAATGTTACCAACTGACGTTGATGCCATCCTGATGCGTAAAGATCCGCCGTTTGATAATGAGTATTTATATAGCACGTATTTATTAGAGCTTGCTACTCACCAAGGCGGCAACGTGATTAACAATCCAGCTGCTGTGCGTAGCTGGAATGAAAAGTTGTCCGTTACCCGATTTCCACAATTCTGCCCTGCCTTTTTAGTTACTAGCCAAGCCGATTTAATTATTGAGTTTTTAAATCAACAGCTAGAGATTATTGTTAAACCACTCGATGGCATGGGTGGAACGAGTATTTTTAAGCTGACTAAAGATGACCCTAATTTGAATGTGATTTTGGAAACCATTACGCATAACGGTAAACAAACCATCATGGCGCAACAGTATTTACCTGCGATTAAGCAAGGCGATAAACGCATTATTGTGATTGATGGTGAACCGCTACCTTATGCTTTGGCGCGCATTCCCAAAGCAGGTGAAACCCGTGGTAATTTAGCCGCTGGTGGAAAAGGTGTCGCGCAACCACTTTCGATACGCGATAAAGAAATCGCGATAACCATCGGTAAAACGTTAAAAGCAGAAGGCTTATTTTTTGTTGGCTTAGATGTCATTGGCGACTATTTGACTGAGATTAACGTCACCAGCCCTACGGGCATCGCGGAGATAGCTGCCCAAACAGATTGCAAACCTGCTCAAATCTTCCTAGACGCTTTAACTACCAAACTAGAATCTAACGCACACTAGCGTTATAGTAGCGCCTATGCGCCCACTTTTCTTATTACTCACCATTCTGCTATTCGTAAGTTGCAGCCCAAAAGAACCACTCTACAATAGCCAAACCTACGTTTTTGGTACCTTAGTCGATATCTCAATCTATGGAGAAACAGACGAAAAAGCGCAAGCTGTCGCTAGCGAAATTATTCATCAATATAATGGTTTACATCAGCGTCTACACGCTTGGCAACCGAGTGAATTGAGCACGCTTAACCAAGCATTTGCAACAGGTCAAACGCCAGTTACCGTCAAGCCAGATATTGCAAAAATGGTGACCGATATCACACAATTTTCCAATCAAGCTAAAGGTGCATTTAATCCCGCTATTGGGCAATTAATTAAGCTGTGGGGATTTCAACAGGATACGTTCATCCCGCACAATGTAGATGCAAAAATCATACAAGCCTTAGTGGCAAAAAATCCATTCATGTCTGACATTGTGGTCAATGGCAATCTGATCCACAGCTCCAATCCAGCCGTTCAATTAGATTTAGGCGGCTATGCCAAAGGTTATGCACTTGATATCGGCTTGGCTTATTTGAAACAACAACATATTAGCAATGCGCTTATTAATATTGGCGGTAATATTATTGCGCTAGGACAACATGGTGAGCAACCTTGGCGGGTTGGCATTCAACATCCTCGCCAACCAAATGCAATTGCGACTATTGCGCTGCCTAGCGAATGGGCAATTGGTACATCTGGTGACTATCAACGTTTTTTTGAGCTAGATGGCAAACGCTATTGCCACGTCATTGATCCAAGCACTGGCTATCCGGTGCAAGGCATGCAATCTGTGAGTGTCTTAATACCCCCGCAAGCGCATGCTGGCGTATTATCAGATGTTGCCTCGAAACCTATTTTCATTGCAAGGGCTTCTGCGCGAATTGAAGCGGCGAAAGCCATGGGCATTAAACACTTCCTGATCATAGCTGATGGGCAGAATATTCAAGTTAGTCAAGCGATGCAAAATCGCTTATCGTGGCTAGATAGCAAAGTAGAAAAGCAACTAAAGGTTGTTCACCTTGATTAGGTTTAGCCGTGGTTGCAAACCATTGTTAGGCGACTGGTTTGTCATCGTAATCAGTGCAATCATAGTTATCTGCACGTTCCTAACACTTTGGAGCAATGCGCCAGCCAGCCAATTGCAAATACGCCAAGCTGATAAAATGATTGGCACTTACGACTTAAATCAAACCCGCGAGCTGCACATACATGGTCCATTAGGTGAGTCGCACATCAGTATTAATCAAGGCAAAGTGCGTTTTAAACAATCACCATGTACCAATCAATATTGCGTGCATCAAGGCTGGTTATCGCATGCGGGGCAAGTTGCCATCTGCTTACCTAATCAAATTAGCCTACAACTCATCGGCGAAAATAAACCTTATGACTCGCTCAACTATTAAAAAAACCAATCACTCAACCAGCATACAAACGAACAAAGAAGATCACCATATTGCCAAACTCACGGCATTGGCAATCGGCTTACACGTGCTAGAAGCGATGTTCCCATCGCCACTGCCTGGCATTAAGCCTGGCATCGCCAATATCGTCACACTCTATGTATTAGTCCAATACGGTTTTGCTACGGCTGCTTGGGTGAGTTTATTACGCGTCTTTGCCAGCAGTTTGCTTCTAGGTCATTTTTTATCGCCCACCTTTGTACTCAGCTTATCTGGTGCATTACTTAGCCTAGCGGCACTATGGTTAGCACAGCACTTACCAAAGCGCTATTTCAGCGTGATTACGCTTAGCATTTTAGCTGCATTTGCGCATGTAGCAGGACAGATTTTAATTGTCAGATTATGGCTAATTCCACAGGGAGGCATCAGTTATTTAATCCCTATTTTTGCATTGGCGGCTTTGGTTTTTGGTTTTGTTAATGGAGTAATTACCCATCAGGCATTAGAACAAATAAAAAATAAAGACTGTTCATAACGCCTAGTCTTTCCCACTTATTATCAATCAATAAAAAAGAGTGGCATTGCTGCTGTCAGAAAATCACGGTGTAACCGTTTCATGCAATCTTTTAACAAGTTGATCAAAGATAAGCAACTTGCTTGGCCACAAAATCGGGGCTCACTCCATTCATCATACCTTTTATGCATAGTATAACGATGCCAACATATATTCTGCATTGTCTAGCGGCATCCGCCAATCGCTAACTTTAGTGGAATAAACGGTAAAAATCGTTGCTCATTCTGCCTGATCAAACAGAAGGTGATAAAATATATACTTAATCTTTTGAGCTTATTGTGCATTATGTTTAAACCATTATTAACCATTGTTATGCTCAGCATTTACAGTATGCTAATCGGCTGTGGTACAGCTGGGCCATTATATATTCCTGAGCAACGCTATCCGTTGCCAGATGAAACGCAAGCCAAGCCTGCAGCAACAACAGATACTCAATCTAATAAAAGATCCAACTAGACGCACTCACGCGTGCATTTAATCAACCTATCGACTAAAGAATAAAGATAAACCTGTGAATTTTTTTGAATTGAAAAATGGCGTATTGCACGCTGAAAATGTTGCTTTAACCAAGATTGCTGAACAGTATGGCACGCCTTGTTATGTGTATTCCAGACAAGCGCTAACACAGGCATTTAATGATTTTCAAGCTGGCCTCACCAATACCGACCACCTCATTTGCTTTGCTGTAAAAGCCAACCCCAATCTTGCGATACTCAATGTATTCGCACAATTAGGTGCTGGCTTCGATATCGTTTCTGGCGGCGAACTCGCACGGGTGCTTGCGGCTGGCGGCGATCCACAAAAAGTGGTTTTTTCTGGCGTGGGTAAAACAGCGAATGAAATGCGCGCAGCGCTAAATGCTGGCATTTTTTGCTTTAATGTAGAATCGGCTAGCGAGTTAGTTCGGTTAAATAAAGTAGCGGGGGAAATGGGTAAAGTAGCGCCTGTTTCTTTACGTGTGAACCCAAATGTAGATGCTAAAACACATCCTTATATTTCAACTGGATTAAAAAATAACAAGTTTGGCGTCGCATTTGAAGAAGCCATTGCGGTGTATCAACAAGCCGCTGCTATGCCAAATATTGCCGTGCATGGTGTCGATTGTCATATCGGCTCGCAAATTACGGAAATTTCACCTTTTATTGATGCACTAGACCGTGTATTGAGTTTGGTTGATACGCTAGAGAAAAATGATATTCATCTCTCACACATTGATATCGGCGGCGGTATTGGCATTACTTATGATGATGAAACACCACCTGCTTTTAAGCAATATACACAGGCAATTTTAGCAAAACTACAGCAAAAGCAAGTCAAACTATTGTTTGAACCAGGTCGTGCATTGGTTGGTAATGCTGGCGTATTGCTCTCAACAGTAGAGTATCTGAAACCAGCGGAGAGTAAGAATTTTGCGATTGTGGATGCGGCAATGAATGATTTAATGCGGCCAGCTTTATATGATGCTTACCATGATATTGTAGCTGCACAACCGCGCGCGGGCAAAACAACCGTTTATGAAATTGTTGGACCGGTGTGTGAATCAGGTGATTTTTTAGGCCATGACCGCGCTTTAAATCTAGCAGAAAATGATGTATTGGTGATCAAATCTGCGGGAGCTTATGCCATGAGTATGGCGAGTAATTACAATACCCGCGCCAGAGCAACCGAGATTATGGTGGATGGTGACCAATGCCACGTTGTGAGAGCGCGTGAACAAATTGCTGATTTATTTGCATTAGAAAAAATACTACCCTAAATCAACATCCATTTTTACGCGCAAGCATCAATAATGGTAGCCGTATTTGTGTTGGCATACGTCTATATTTTGAATTGCCGCGCAACAACCGCAGGCAGTGCCTATCGCTAAGCGACAAAACCGCTCAGTCGGTTGAAACGCTCGCGTTGACATGTATTTCCGTCAGCGCATTAATGCTGTTCGACTTAACCTTATTGCTTTTCTACTGAGTTGATGTGTTTCTATGAAGTCTTAGTGTCTGGTTGAACAAAGCCAATGGCGCTGTGGCAATGTGGAAGCGCATTAAAACTATCCCGCGTGGAATATAGTGACGAAGCAATCCAGCTTTTAAACCACTGGCGTTTAACTTTAGTTTTTTGCGTTAATTACCCAAATTAAATTTAGTCCAAGCGTTAATCAAATACGACTGTTTTATTAGCATACGTTAATACGCGATTATCAATATGCCAACGCACCGCTCTTGACAACACTACTCGCTCTAAATCACGGCCTTTTTGCAACAAATCTTCCACTTGGTCACGATGCGATATTCTGGCAATATCTTGCTCAATAATCGGTCCTTCATCCAACACTTCCGTCACATAATGGGCCGTAGCGCCAATTAACTTGACGCCACGTTCAAACGCACGATGATAAGGTTTTGCGCCGATAAAAGCTGGCAAGAATGAGTGGTGAATATTAATAATGCGTTTCGGATAGCGCGCCACAAAATGAGAAGACAAGATTTGCATATAGCGGGCTAACACAATTAAATCAATATTGTAATCATCGAACAATTTGAACTGTGCGTTTTCTGCTTCAATTTTCATGTCTTTGGTCACTGGCACATGATGAAAATCGATGCCGTAAAAATCAGCTAGCAGTTTTGTATTTAAATGATTACTAATAATCAGCGGTATTTCGCAAGCCAGCTCACCTTGTTTATGACGGTGCAATAAATCAACCAAGCAATGGTCATATTGCGACACCATAAGCGCTAAACGTGGTTTATGCGCAGAGAACTTAAGCTGCCACTGCATGCTAAATTGCGCAGCGATGGCTTCAAAATGCTGTCCAAAAGCAGTTTCATCTAAATTAAATTGATCCAAATCCCATTCAACGCGCATTAAAAATAGCTTATTTTCTGCGTCTTGATGTTGATCTGCGTGTAAAATATTTGCATTATGTTGATGCAAAAAATGTGCAATTGAAGCAACAATGCCTTTTGCATCTGGGCAAGTAATGAGTAATGTAGCGGTGTTTTTCATGCGATTTTTCAATCTTTTCATCTAGTATAATTTATTTAAATAATTATACATTAAGCTGCTTTAGGTTATTCCAAGTCAATCGTGATAAGCCAACCTTAAACCAAGTATTAAAACCAATGACTAAATCATGTATCATAGACAACCATGACGCAACCAGAAAAAAAACTTCAAGCTGATATTGTTCTCGCGAATCCACGTGGCTTTTGCGCGGGCGTTGATCGCGCAATTATTATCGTCGAGCAAGCATTAGAAAAGTTTGGCGCGCCAATTTATGTGCGCAATGAAGTTGTGCATAATAAATTTGTCGTTGATGAATTACGCCAAAAAGGGGCTGTTTTTGTTAAAGACTTAGACGTGATTCCTAAAGGTAGTACGGTAATTTTTAGCGCACACGGCGTTTCTAAAGCTATTCGTGCTGAAGCGGATGCGCGCGGTTTAACGGCTTTTGATGCTACTTGCCCACTGGTAACCAAGGTGCATATTGAAGTGGCCAAAATGCGACAAGATGACATGGAAATTGTCATGATTGGCCATAAAGGCCACCCTGAAGTTGAAGGCACAATGGGGCAGTCAGCACAAGGTATGTATTTGGTTGAAACACCAGAGGATGTCATCAAGCTAGTAGTTAAAGATGTTAACAAGCTGGCTTATGTGACGCAAACAACGCTTTCGATGGATGATGCGTCACAAGTGATTCAAGCACTCAAAGTTAAGTTTCCAGCAATTCAAGGTCCAAAAAGTGATGATATTTGCTATGCCACCCAAAACCGTCAAGATGCTGTAAAAATCATGGCAAAGGATTGTGATTTAGTCATTATTGTAGGCTCACCCAATAGCTCAAATTCGAATCGCTTACGTGAAGTAGCAGAAAATCAAGGCGTTGAAGCTTATATGATTGACAATGCCTTGCACTTAAAACCAGAGTGGCTAACAAATAAAAAGAAAATCGGCGTATCTGCAGGCGCATCAGCCCCTGAAATCTTAGTCAAAGAAGTCATTGCAACATTGCAAAACCTAGGCGCTTATCACATCACCGAGTTAACAGGCGTCATAGAGAGTGTTATTTTCAAATTACCTAAGGATTTAACCTCTGCTAAAAAAATCTAAAACTCCCGTTTCTGCACTGGTACTGATTCACACTGCCGATTTACAAGTACTGATTATGGAGCGTGCCGATAAAGCAGGTTTTTGGCAATCCGTGACTGGTAGCATTGAAGATGGCGAAACGCCTTATCAAGCCGCTATTCGTGAAGTGAAAGAAGAAACTGGTTTAGATGCGCTCATTTATCATTTTCAAGATTGGCAAGCCAATAATATCTATGAAATTTATCCGCACTGGCGTTATCGTTATGCTGAGGGTGTGACTGAAAATGTGGAACATTTGTTTGGATTAATGTTGCCAACACCTTTACCCATTAAGCTCGCGCCGAATGAACACCTACGGTATGAGTGGGTCGATTGGCGCGAAGCTGCGCAACGGGTTTTTTCTTGGACCAATGTTGATGCGCTGAAAAGATTGGGTGAGAAACATCAAATGACGCTTTAGCTATTTCCATTGTCATCGTTATAATTAAAATCGTATAAAATCAATCTTTACCATTAATAAGTCCTAAACTCATTATGCAAGCACAAGCCGTCCCAATTCTATTTAATCAATTCCAATCTAAAAAAGATGATGATTGCCAAGCCCGCATTTTGGCGGCGCGCGAAAAACTTGGGAAACGTCTGGTGATTCTAGGTCATCACTATCAACATGAAAGTGTTTATCGTCATGCGGACTTTTCAGGTGATTCACTCAAACTTTCTAAATATTGTGAAAATTTAGATGCTGAATTTATCGTATTTTTAGGCGTCCATTTTATGGCAGAAGTTGCCGATATTTTGAGTCGTCCTGATCAAGTGGTTATTCTGCCTGATTTAGCCGCTGGCTGTTCAATGGCGGACATGGCGAACTTAGCCAAAGTGGAACGCAGCTATCGCGAATTGAATAAAGTATTAGATTTTGATGACACCATTACACCTGTTACTTACATTAATTCTGCCGCCGACTTAAAAGCATTCTGTGGTGAACATGGTGGCATTGTCTGCACCAGCACCAATGCGCCTAAAATTTTGGAATGGAGTTTTAAACAGCGCGAAAAAGTGTTATTTTTTCCTGATCAAAACTTAGGTCGTTGGAGCGGTCACAAAATGGGGCTTGCACTGGAAGAAATGCCCATTTGGGATCCTGACCAACCACAAGGCGGCTTGAGTGTTGAGCAAATCAAAAATGCTAAAATTTTATTGTGGAAAGGGCATTGTGCGGTACATCAAATGTTCCGACTACAAAATATTGAGCAATTTAGAAAAGCGCATCCAGATGGCAAAGTGATTTCACATCCTGAAGCACCATTTGACGTGTGTTTAAATTCTGACTTTGTTGGCTCAACCGAGTATATTTTAAAAACGGTAGCTGATGCGGAACCGAATACCAAATGGTTAGTTGGCACTGAATTAAATTTAGTCACGCGCTTGGCTGATCAAATGAAACCACAAGGCAAACTGGTGCAGTTTATGAGCCATGTCGTTTGTGAATGTTCGACTATGGCACGCATTGACCCACAGCATTTGGCTTGGTGTTTAGAGAATTTAGTTGAAGGCAATATCGTTAATCAAATTACCGTGCCAGCCGATGAGGCGAAATTAGCCAAGCTGACGTTAGACCGCATGTTGGCAGCCTCTTAAATGGCCGAGCATCAAGACTGCGCTCTTTGCCAACCCAGTGCGCATCTTATTTTATGGCAAGATGATTTTTGTCGTGTTGTGTTACTGAATGATGCAGATTATCCCGCCTATTGCCGCGTTGAATTAAAAACACACACCAAAGAAATGACTGACTTAACACCGGCCGACCGCGCACGCACCATGAAAGTGGTATTTGCCGCTGAATCCGCTTTGCGCGAAGTGATACAACCAGCTAAAATAAACTTAGCTAGTTTAGGCAATAAAACACCGCATATACATTGGCATATCATTCCGCGTTTCGAAACTGATAAACACTTTCCAAATAGCCATTGGGGAAAAGCTACGCAAGTTGGTAAACCGCCTGCGCTGTCACTTATCCTATTAAGTCAATTAAAAACAAAAATTACAGCGCACATCACTTGTGCTTTAGCTGAATAAATTAATCAATTAACAAGCGCGTCACAACATTGTTATTGATTAAGTGACTTTCGATAATCTCATCAATATCGTCATTATCCACAAAGGTATACCAAACCGCCTCAGGATAAACCACCATCAGCGGCCCTTCATTACAGCGATCTAAACAACCGGCACGATTCACCCGCACCTTATCTTTGCCACTTAATCCTAATTTTTTAACTGTTGATTTCATATAATCAAAGCCCGCTTCCGCGCCTTTATCTTGGCAACAAGATTCACCATCTGGACGTTGGTTTAAGCAGAAAAAGATGTGGTGTTTAAAGTAATTGTTCATAAATGCAATCCAAAAATACTGATAAAAAAATTAATCCCGCAAAAAATAAGGGCGCATGGCATTGAGAGAGAATGACTCCTCACCACTATTTGGTGTCGAGGGTATCCTCGTTAGTGAATGTCCACGTCCGCGTAATGCCTAAAATATCAGTTGTCTTTTTCATTTTTTCTGAAAAATTAGCATAAGGCGCGGCTATGTTAACGATATTAATGGCGGCATCGTCTAATATATTAGAGCCTGAGCTTTTATCAATCGTAACTCCCTCAACACTGCCATCGGCGCGAATAGTTACGGTTAATTGTAATCTGCCATAGATTTTCTGTGCTCTTGCTGATGTAGGGTAATTCATGTTACCAACCTTCTCAACTTTTTGCCGCCATGCTTCTAGGTAGAGTGCGTCATCAGCTTCCATAGTGCGCGCCCCTAAAAAGCGACGTTTTGGTCGTTTTTGGTACTTTTCTTGTTGTTTTGCAATTTGCGCCTCTAAACGGTCAATTTCTAAACTAGCTGCTAACAAGTCATCTCGGTCGAATTTTTTTGAAGTAAGATTTTCTTGCGCCAGCTCAGGCTTAACCACAGGCGTTGTTGCCGTTTTTACCGCGTCAGTGACGGCTTTATGGTCCGATGCAAGCTGTGTTAGCAATGCCTCGGCTTGCTTCTCTAAATCCGCAACCCGCTTTACTTTTTGCTCTTCGTTCGCTTTTAATTTCACCGACTTTGCGGCTGTTGCCGCTTCTTCTTTTTCTTGAAATTTAACATCCATTGTTTGACGTTTTAGCGCAGGTAACATTGTCTTCATTTGTCGATTGTCATCAGTATTACCACCGCGGTCTAGATTTGCTTGTGCGATCAACGTAGCATTTTCTGGCGCTTGCTCCGTTTTAGCATTCACTAACACCACTTCAAGCGAAGGTAGCCGCTTAATTGCCCCTTTAATTTCGGGCTCGAATTTAACCGCTAGCAGCACAGCATGCACCACAATAGAAAACCAAATTGCGATCGCGAAAGGGGTTGAATTTTTCAACAAGTTATCCGCTCGACTTACATCAACGCATCAAGAATCTTTTGATGAATTCCGCCAAAACCGCCATTACTCATCACTAGTATATGATCGCCAGCCTGTGCTATTTTCGCGATGGCCTTAATCAATGCACCCAAATCGGCAAACACCTGTGATTTGTGTGCGATTGCTTGTAGGGCCTCTCCAATATCCCAATCCACATTGCCTCCGTAACAAAATACCGCATCGGCATCAACTAAGCTGGCGGGCAATGCGGCTTTCATTGTGCCTAACTTCATTGTATTAGAGCGAGGTTCTAATACGGCCAAAATCCGCGCCTTTCCTACTTTTTCACGCAGCCCCGCCACTGTAGTTGCAATGGCAGTCGGGTGATGAGCAAAGTCATCATACACGTGAATATTGTTCACCACACCGCGTAATTCCATGCGGCGTTTTACATTTTTAAACGCCGCTAATGCGGCAATACTTTGCGCAACTGGCACGCCAACATGTTGTGCGGCTGCAATACTGGCTAACGCATTCATTTGATTATGGCGGCCAATAATTTGCCAGGCTAAACGCCCTCGGTTCACTGAGCCAAACATGACATCAAAACTACCATCACTTTGTGCATTTTTCGCGTGCCATTTATCTTCACTGCCAAAAGTCTCAACTGGCGTCCAACATCCCTTCGCAATGACGCGCTGCAAACTGTCTTCTACATTGCTAATAACCAGGCCATTTTGTGGAATGGTTCTAACCAGGTGATGAAATTGTTTTTCAATCGCGGCTAAATCTTCAAAAATATCGGCATGGTCAAACTCTAAATTATTCAATACTGCGGTGCGCGGATGATAGTGGACAAACTTTGAACGTTTATCAAAAAAAGCGGTGTCATATTCATCTGCTTCAATGACAAAAAAGGGCGAAATACTCTTTGCATCTTGTACTGGTTTACCGGGCAATCGCGCTGAAACAGCAAAGTTTTCAGGTACCCCGCCAATTAAAAAACCTGGGGCTAGTCCTGCATATTCTAATATCCATGCCAACATAGACGACGTGGTTGTTTTGCCATGCGTGCCTGCAACCGCTAGCACCCACTTTCCTTGCAACACATGTTCAGCAAGCCATTGTGGACCTGAAATATAGGGTAAACCTTGATTTAAGATTGCCTCCATTAAAGGGTTTCCGCGACTGATGGCATTACCAATCACGTAAATATCTGGATTAAGCTTCGTTTGTTCAGCGGTATAACCCTCAACCAATTGAATGCCTTGCGCTTCTAACTGGGTGCTCATTGGTGGATAAACATTGGCATCACAGCCAGTTACTTTAAAACCAGATTGTTTAGCTAATGCGGCAATTCCGCCCATAAAAGTGCCGCAAATACCTAATATATGAATATGCATGTCTATTTTATTTCTGTTTGATTATTGCTGTTAGTTTGTTTGCATCATTAAATATGAGCGCTACGTTGGCCATCAATTCTATTACCAGGTAGATATAAGGCAATGTTATCTCCCTACTTTTGTAAAACTGATTGCCAAAATTGATTAACGTTATGCGCTAATTTTTTGTTACATTGAACTGAGCCAATTACGTAATAATAAGCCAAAGTAACCCTAAAAAGACAAGTTTAATAAGATTAAATAGAGAAGATAGTTAAATGAACCAGCCAATCATTAAGGCTGATACAAGTGAAGTCTTTTAGCGCATCACCTGATACTTAATAGTCAGCAAAATAGCATCGGCTGCGCACTATTATTTCGTACTAAAGACCAGGATAGTAATCCCTATATTGATGATTTATCACTAACCGCTGGCATCATTGTTAATCTACTGAGCAATGCGGTATTCATTAAATCATGCGCTATCAATGTACTAGATATTTCAGCACAAGATTGACTGATTATCCAACTAGAATAGATTTGATCTTTTCAACTTAATTCAAATTTGGTGAAAGCCAACGCTCTAGATATTCTTTTGGTAAATCTCGGCGCTTTGCCATTTCTTCTAATTGATCCATGCCTATTTTATCCACACTAAAATATTTACTTTCTGGATGGGCAAAATAGAAGCCACTGACTGCGGCAGCTGGCATCATGGCAAAACTTTCTGTTAATTGCATATCAATTTCATCACATTGTAATAGCTTAAACATCTCTGCTTTAACCGTATGGTCAGGACATGCTGGATAACCAGGCGCAGGGCGAATACCTTGATATTGCTCTTGAATCAATGCTTCTGTATCTAAATCTTCATTGGCCGCATAGCCCCACAGATCAGTTCTAATCCGCTCATGCATATATTCAGCGCATGCCTCTGCTAATCGATCCGCCAGTGATTGGAACATAATGCCGCTATAGTCATCATTTGCATCTTTGAAACGTTTAGCAATTTTTTCCATGCCTAAACCGCCAGTCACGGCAAACAGGCCAATATAATCATCTGCTTCGCCTTTTGGTGCAACAAAGTCGGCTAAGCACTGGTTTGGACGTGGCACGCCATCAATAACAGGTTTTTGTGTTTGTTGGCGCATGCCATAGTAAGTAAATGCAACTTCACGACGCGTTTCATCTTTGTAAATTTCGATATCATCATCATTGACCATATTGGCGGGCATCAATGCAATCACACCATTTGCGTTAAGCCAACGACCATCAATCAACTTTTTCAACATATCCTTTGCTTCGGCAAAGACTTTTGTTGCTGCTTCGCCCACGACTGCATCTACTAAAATAGCTGGATAAGAACCTGCCAAATCCCATGTTTGGAAAAAAGGTCCCCAATCGATATATTGGGAGATTAAGCTTAAATCAATATTTTTAAAGACTCGGCGACCAATAAACTTTGGTTTTACTGGTGCAGTAACTCCAGTAAAAGTTAAGTTCGCTTTATTCGCCCGCGCTTGCGCAATGGTCAACATCGGCACGCCTTTTTTATTGGCATGTTGCGTACGTGCTTTTTCATAATCGGCTTGAATCTCAGCCAAATATGCGCCACGCGTTTCTACAGACAGCAAATTTTGCATAACCGATACTGAACGCGAAGCATCTGGCACATAAACAACAGGGCCGTCATAATGCGGCGCAATTTTAACCGCAGTATGCGCACGAGAAGTGGTAGCCCCACCAATCAATAGCGGCGTTTTTAAGCCGCTAAAATAGGGATCGCGTTGCATTTCTTTCGCCACATACGTCATTTCTTCTAAAGATGGCGTAATTAATCCACTTAAGCCAATAATATCGGCATTTTCAGCCTTTGCCATCGCCAAAATCTCGGCAGCTGGCACCATCACGCCCATGTTCACCACTTCAAAGTTATTGCATTGCAATACAACACTGACAATATTTTTACCAATATCATGCACATCGCCTTTAACCGTCGCTATCACGACTTTGCCTTTTGGCTTTGCCACAACCCCTGTTCGCGCTTCTTCAGCTGCTTTTTCCGCTTCAATAAATGGAATCAAATGCGCAACTGCTGCTTTCATCACTCGAGCAGATTTCACCACTTGCGGTAAAAACATTTTGCCCTGGCCAAATAAATCGCCGACCACATTCATGCCATCCATCAAAGGTCCTTCAATGACATGAATTGGTCGACCATTTTTTGCTGCTACCGCTAAACGGGCTTCTTCGGTATCTTCAACAATAAAATCAGTAATGCCGTGCACCATGGCATGGCTCAGGCGCTTTTCAACCAGAACAGGGTTTTCAGCGGTGCCACGCCATTCCAGTAGGCTGCTTTCTTTTTTATCACCCGCGACCAAAGTGCCTGCCATTTCAATCATGCGTTCAGTGGCATCATCGCGTCGGTTTAACACAACATCTTCTACGCATTCAAGTAGCGCTGCTGACAAGTCATCGTAAACGCCCATCATCCCTGCATTGACGATACCCATGGTCATGCCTGCTTTAATCGCATGATAAAGAAAAACGGTATGAATCGCTTCACGTGCAGGATTATTGCCACGGAAGCTAAAACTTACATTTGAGACCCCGCCAGAAATTTTGGCATGCGGTAAATTTTGTTTAATCCAACGGGTTGCTTCAATAAAATCGACAGCATAGTTGTTATGCTCTTCAATACCCGTCGCAATCGCAAAAATATTCGGATCAAAAATGATATCTTCTGGCGGAAAATCATTTGCTAATAGCAAATCATAAGCGCGTTTACAAATTTCTGTTTTACGCGTAAACGTGTCTGCTTGGCCTTTTTCATCAAATGCCATCACAATCATAGCCGCGCCATAACGGCGACACAATTTAGCCTGGCGCAAAAATTCAGTCTCGCCTTCTTTCATCGAGATTGAATTAACAATCGCTTTGCCTTGTACACACTTCAAGCCAGCTTCAAGTACCGCCCATTTAGAAGAATCTAGCATGATAGGTACGCGCGCAATATCAGGCTCTGAAGCAACAAGATTCAAGAAGTGCGTCATGGCTTTGACCGCATCCAACATGCCTTCATCCATATTGATATCAATCATTTGGGCGCCATTTTCTACTTGTTGTCGGGCAACGCTCAGCGCTTCTTCGTATTGTTCATTGATAATCAAGCGTGCAAATGCTTTAGAGCCAGTAACATTAGTACGCTCACCGACATTCACATATAAAGAATCTTCGTCAATAATAAAAGGTTCTAAGCCAGCCAATTTTGTTGCAGGGGCTTGTGTTGGAATTTGACGCGGCGGACAATTTTTAACGGCGTTATAAATCGCATGAATATGTGGTGGCGTAGTGCCACAGCAACCACCCGCAATATTAATAAATCCGCTATCGGCAAATTCTTTGACTAAGCTAGAAGTCACCTCGGGCGTTTCATCAAAACCAGTATCACTCATCGGATTGGGCAAACCAGCATTTGGATAGATGCAAATAAACGTATCGGCGACTTTAGATAATTCTTCTGCATAGGGACGCATTAAGGTTGCACCTAATGCGCAGTTCAAGCCAACGGTTAACGGTTTTGCATGCCGCACCGAATGCCAAAAAGCTGTGACCGTTTGACCCGATAAAATACGGCCTGACGCATCGGTTACGGTGCCAGAAATCATTAATGGCATTTTATAACCGACTTCTTCAAAGAAGGTATCAATCGCGAATAATGCTGCTTTACAATTTAGCGTATCAAAAATGGTTTCTACCATTAAAATATCAGCGCCACCTTCTACTAACGCCCGTGTTTGCTCTAAATAAGCGGCAACCAATTGATCGAAAGTCACATTACGTGCGGCAGGGTCGTTGACATCTGGCGAGATGCTGGCTGTTTTTGGCGTTGGGCCTAAAGTACCCGCAACAAATCGCGGTTTTTCTAGCGTACTATATTGTTCACAAGCGGCTTTTGCCAGCCGGGCTGACGCCACATTCATTTCATAAACCAACTCGGCCATATGGTAATCGTCTTGCGCAACCTTGGTTGCGCCAAACGTGTTGGTTTCTATAATGTCAGCACCCGCTGCAAGATATTGTTCGTGTATCTCTTGAATGACTTGCGGCTGCGTTAATGACAACAACTCATTATTCCCTTTAACAAACAACTCACGCGCACCCGCTGGTGCGCTAAAATCTTTAAAACGCTCACCACGATAATCTGCTTCAGTCAATTTATATTGCTGAATCATGGTACCCATCGCACCATCCAAAATCAGGATGCGCTCTTTTAGTAATGCGCGCAGTTGCGCTTCAATTGGGGAAATGTTGTTCAAGCTCATAATGAAAGTGCGCTAATAAATAATGCGTTATTTTATCACGCAATGCCTCAACCTTTAACTATCACCACGCCTATACTGAATAGCTTCGGCAATATGGCTCGGCTGAATATTTAATTCACCCGCTAAATCGGCAATGGTACGCGCTAATTTTAAAATGCGATGATAAGCTCTAGCTGATAAATTCAAGCGCGTAATCGCTGTTTTTAATAAGGTAAGTCCAGCTTCATCCGGCTGACAAAGTCTTTCAATCTCTTGTGTACCAAGGGCAAAGTTGGCTTTCCCTTGGCGCGTCATTTGTGCAACACGCGCTTTTTCGACGCGCGCACGAATAGCCATACTACTCTCTGAAACGGTCGCACTTGTGAGCTCTTCTTCTTTTAGCGCAGGCACTTGAATGGTCATATCAATACGGTCTAGCAACGGCCCTGAAATTTTACCTTTGTAACGCGCAATATGGTCTGGCGTGCAGCGACACTGATGATTAAAGTGACCTAAATAACCGCAAGGGCATGGATTCATGGCAGCGATGAGTTGAAATTGTGCAGGAAAATCTGCCTGTCGCGCCGCGCGCGATATTGTGATTCGACCACTTTCTAAAGGCTCTCGCAATACTTCTAACACTTTGCGATCAAATTCTGGCAACTCGTCTAAAACAAGACTCCATGATGGGCGAGTGAAATTTCGCCAGGTCGCGGCACACTTCCACCACCAACCAAGGCAACACCAGAAGCAGTATGATGTGGTGCGCGAAAATTTCGGCGCTTCCAATTGGCAGTCTTGTAACTCCCATTAAGTGATTGTATGGCGGCGCTTTCTAACGCCTCCTTCTATGTCATCTGCGGCAATATACTGATAAATCTGGCTGCCAACATACTTTTACCAGTCCCCGGCGGACCACTCATTAGAATACTATGACCTATTATTTTAGAGGGCTATAATAGCTCCATGCGCAAAGCCTATTCTTATATTCGAATGTCCTCTGAAAAGCAGCTCAGGGGTGATAGTTTACGCCGTCAACTTGAATTATCCGAGCAATATGCTAAAGAATTCAATTTAGAACTTGTAGATCATATCGATGGTGTAGATTTAAAAGATTTAGGTGTTTCAGGCTATCAGGGTGTTAACTCTAAAAAAGGGGTATTAGCACTATTTTTAAATGCATTAGAAATTGGAAAAATTCCAGAAAATAGTATTTTATTAATTGAGAGTTTAGATCGCTTATCTCGTGATGATATTAGTAGTGCTCTTACACAGTTTTTAAATATAATTAATTACAATATCGAGATTGTTACTCTCACTGATAGGCAAATCTATACAAAAGCAACAATCAATGACAATCCAGCACAAATATACATTAGTCTTGGTGTTATGTTTAGGGCAAATGAAGAGTCTGCAACAAAGTCAAAACGAATAAGTGCTGCTTGGAAAAACAAGAGAAATATTGCAAATATAATACCATTAACTAAGATTGCCCCTGCTTGGCTAACGTACGTAGAAGATGAGCAAAAGTTTTTACTTAATGAAGAGCGCACTAAAGTAATAAAACTTATATTTGATATGTGTACAAATACCTGCGGTCTCTGGTCAATTACAAGGTATTTAAATGAAAATAAAATCCCAACATTTGGTACTGCAAAAATTTGGTATAAATCATACATCAACAAAATCATCTTTAATCGCGCTGTTATAGGTGAGTTTCAGCCTCATAAAATGATTGAAGGTAAAAGAGTCGCTGAAGGTGAAGCAATTAAAGAATATTTTCCTGCTGCAATTACAGAAAGTGAGTTTTTACTAGCACATGCTGCGGTAATCCCCCCACATAAAAGTAGCATTTAGAAGTAGAATTTTCTTAATTAGATTTAAAGGAATTTTTACATGAATCTATCAAGATTTACCGAGAGTCAGATCATCAGCATATTGAAACAGGCAGAAGCAGGTTCGCCAGTACCTGATTTGTGCCGTGAGCATGGAATGAGCTCCGCCACATT